>Ga0206877_10042_pt1 | contig 40739 bp, 45 predicted proteins | sample Alteio_BWOrgCont_7_FD_152623 | JGI IMG/M metagenome (GOLD analysis project Ga0206877, IMG submission 152623) | Enriched cells from forest soil in Barre Woods Harvard Forest LTER site, Petersham, Massachusetts, United States -... | ecosystem: Environmental > Terrestrial > Soil > Temperate forest >...
TGCCGCGCTCCAGGTCAGGTGAAAATCGACCAGTGTACCGTCCTTGTCGAACAAAACGGCCTTTATCGGCATGATGGATCCTCTAGCTCGAGGCACAGGGCTCTTCCATAACCGGTCTCACCGCAGTTTCAAGCGAATGCGTGGAATTTGGGCATCGCTCCATATTGCGGAATCTTCTGTCAAATCCCATGTTTCCGGCGCATCGCGGGCCTTGACTGCCAGGCCGCGAAAGCTGGCCGCCCTGGACGGGGGCTGGTGGGAGGATGAATATGCGTGACCCCTATAGCGTTCTAGGCGTTTCCAAAACGGCGAGCCTTGCCGACATCAAGAAGGCGTTTCGAAAGCTCGCCAAGCAATACCATCCCGATCAGAACAAGGACGCCAAGGCCGCGGCGAAGTTCGCCGAGGTCAACAGTGCCTATGAGATCGTCGGCGATGAGAAAAAGCGCGCCCAGTTCGACCGCGGAGAGATCGATTCCGAGGGCAAGCCTCGCTATCAAGGCTTCGAGGGCTTTGGGGCCGGCGCCCCGGGTGGCGGCGGTGGCTTTGCGCGCGACGGCGGCGGCTTTGAATTCAACTTTGGCCGTGGAGGCCAGGGCGGTTCCACCGGCGGTTTGGACGATATCCTGAGCGAGATGTTAGGCGGCCGGGCCCGACGTGGAGGCAGCGCACGCGAGGCGCCGCCACGGGGTGAGGACATCCACGCGACCGGCCAGATCCCGTTCACCGTCTGGGCGCTCGGCGGCAAGGCGCGCGTCGATCTGGGCAATGGCCGTGTTGTCGATGCTTCCATCCCAGCTGGTATCGCGACGGGCAAGACCATCCGGCTCAAGGGCCAGGGGGAACCGAGCGTATTTGGCGGCGAATCGGGTGATGCGCTGCTGACCGTGGCAGTCGAGGCGCATGACCAGTTCCGTGCCGAAGGCAAGAATGTCCGCGTCGATGTCAATGTCACCATCTATGAGGCTGCGCTGGGCTCCAAGGTTCGCGTGCCGACGCTCGACGGCTCGGTCGACCTGACGCTGCCGGCCGGCACCACGGGCCTGCGCTCCTTCCGCCTCAAGGGCAAGGGCGTGAAGGCTAAGGATGAGGCTGGCGATCTCATCGTGCAACCGCGCATCATCATGCCCGACAAGATCGACCCGGAGCTCGAGGCAGTGCTCATCAAACTCCGCGAAAAGGGCTACGATCCTGGACGCAAGTAAGGAGCCGGAGTGCGGATTTTTGCTCTAATCTTGCCTTCAACAAGCGCGGCGCTATCAAGAGCGCACTTGAAAAATGCGCGCTCCGGTTTACTTGGCAAACGGCCATTCCACCGGCGTGCCCACCTGCCCTCGATGGCGCAGAATGTGGTCGGCCAGGACGCAGGCCATCATCGCCTCGCCCACCGGCACGGCGCGGATACCCACGCAGGGATCGTGGCGCCCCTTGGTGACGATTTCCGCGTCATTACCGTAGCGATCGACCGTGCGGCGCGCCTGCAGGATCGAGGAGGTCGGCTTGACGGCAAAGCGCACCACCACCGGCTGTCCGGTGGAAATGCCGCCTAGAATGCCGCCGGCATGGTTCGATAGGAACAAGAGCTTGCCGTCATTGCCCATACGCATCTCGTCAGCATTCTCCTCGCCGCCAAGTGCGGCCGCGGCAAAGCCGTCGCCGATCTCGACGCCCTTGACCGCATTGATGCTCATCATCGCCGCCGCCAGATCGGCATCGAGCTTGGCGTAGATCGGGGCACCCAGCCCCGGCTGCACGCCCTCGGCCACGACCTCGATCACCGCGCCGATGGAGGAGCCCGCCTTGCGGATGCCGTCGAGATAGGTTTCGTAGAATTCGGCCATGACCGGATCGGGGCAAAAGAAGGGATTGGCGTTCACCGCGTTCCAATCCCAACGGCTGGGGTCGATCTTGTGCGGCCCCATCTGCACGAGCGCGCCGCGAATGGTGACATCGGGCAGCACCTGGCGCGCGATGGCCCCGGCGGCGACACGCGAAGCTGTCTCGCGCGCCGAGGAACGCCCGCCGCCGCGATAATCGCGCAGGCCATATTTCACGTCATAGGCAAAATCGGCATGGCCCGGCCGATACTTGTCCTTGATGTCCCCATAGTCCTTGGAGCGCTGGTCGACATTCTCGATCATCAAATGGATTGGCGTGCCGGTGGTCACAAGGTCGCCGGTTGTCTCATCGGCCATCACACCTGAGACAATACGCACTGCGTCCGGTTCGCGGCGCTGCGTGGTGAAGCGGCTCTGGCCGGGCTTGCGACGGTCGAGGTAGCCCTGGATCATCGCTTCGCTGACCGGCAGGCGCGGCGGACAGCCATCGATCACGCAGCCGAGTGCCGGCCCATGGCTTTCACCATAGGTGGTGACGCGAAACAGATGGCCGAAACTGTTGAAGGACATGGTGACTCGTTAAGGCTGATGGCTGAGGCGCGCCGCCTTCTACCGCACAATGGGCAAAACTGGGAACCGGATTCCGCAGATGGTGAATATAACCTAACGTAACATCTCCAGCGCCACAATTTGACCACGAGTCCGTCCCATTCCACATACTGGGGTGGGTGGTCGAAAAGAATCCCAGAGGCTAGACCTCAAAGAGGAGACTCTCATGAACGCGCTTCGAACCGGACTTGTCCCGGCGCTTGTTCTCGCGCTTTCACTCGGCAGCGGCGTTGCCTTCGCCCAGACCGCAGCCCCAGCGCCCGCTGCTCCAGCACCGGCCGCCACGGCGCCGATGAAGGCCAAGAAGCCGGCCATGACGGCCGACCAGAAGGCTTCGATCTCCAAAGCGTGTTCGGCCGCGGCCGACAAGCAGGGTCTGCACGGCAAGGCTCGTGCAAAGTTCCGCTCGAGCTGCAAGAGCCATGGTGGGCCTGCTTGATCATTGAGGCATTGCCTCGGACGACAAGGGCCGGTCTCACGATCGGCCTTTTGCTTGTTCGGCCTGGCTATAGAACGCCCGGCCCGTTGCAGAGCATGGCAAAAGAGACCACAGGCGGGTCAGGAGCCCCCGAGCGTGGTGTACCCAAGGCGATCAGCCTGCCAGTGACGCGCCGAAGGTATCAGATCCACTCGGGCGTATCGCCTTAAGCAGTCGGTGCTTGGCCAGAGCGATCTTGGCATCGCCCGCTTGGTTGTTCGGCATGGCGGCATCCAGCACCAACAATGCGCCTACCACGCCGCCACGGCTGACGATTGCGCTGTCCTGGCTGATGGTGTCGAGCCCGCTCTCAATGCGGTCGCCCAGCATGGCCTAGCTCTCACCCTTGGGCCGAACTTGGCCTGTCGTGCCGGGCGAAAGAGCGCCAGTGGTACTTTTGCAGCCTCAATTTCACCAAGGCGGCGGTGTAGGATTTGAGCGTAGTAGGAATAGACTTTGAGGCAACGTTCCAAGAAGGAGATTGTCCATGTCTGCGCTTCGGATCGGACTTGTTCCGGCTCTGGCCTTGGCGCTTTCGTTCGGTATCAGTGCCGCCTACGCCCAGACAGCCGCACCACCAGCAGCACCTGACGCGACGACAGCTCCTGCCGCCAAGCCGATGAAACACATGGCAAAACCCACCGTCCACAAGGTGTCGGTCACCAAGGCTTGCACGACAGCCGGCCATAAGCAGAAACTGAAGGGCGATGCGTTCAAGAAATTCGAAGCCGATTGCGTCCGCCATGGCGGCCCATCCGCCTGATCGCTGATGCAAGGATATTTTCGACAAGGGCCGGTCTAGCGATCGGCCTTTTGTTTGCTTGGCTTGGCAATGAAGCGGTCGGGCCTTGGCAATGAAGCAGGCGGGCCTTGGCAATGAAGCAGGCGGGCCTTGGCAATGAAGCAGGCGGCCTATCGCAGAGCATGGCAAAAGAGACAAGAGGCGGGTCAACAGACCCGCCGAGCGTGGTGTGCCGGTCTCTTGACCGGCATTTTTTGCCCCGCGGCGATCGGCCTGGCGGTGACGCCTTGGGGGCGTCAGATCCACACGGTGGTATCGCTCCTGAACAAGAGGAGCTTGCCCTGCCAGATCTCGGCGTCGGCCGCTTCATGGCTCGGCATGCCCGTGCGGAGCACCATCAACACGCGCGCCACGCCGCCATGGCTGACGATCACGCTGTCCTGGTTGACGGTGTCGAGCCAGCCCTTGATGCGGTCGTGCAGCATGGCGTAGCTCTCGCCATTGGGCGGCACATAGCCCCATTTGTCGGCATAGCGCGCCTCCACGGATGGTTTGTCGACACCCTTGAGCTCCGACCAGGTCTTACCTTCCCAGTCGCCGAAGGTGAGCTCCTTTAGCCGGTTGTCCATCGCATAATGTGTGGGGGGCAGACCGACTGCCTTGCGAGCCAGTTCGGCCGTCTCGCGCGTACGCTCCATCGGGCTGACGATCCAGGGCAGGCTATCGGGCTCATGGAGCACGGAGGCCAGCTTGCGCCCGGCCTCACCGGCCTGCAACCGGCCCGTCTGGTTGAGAGGGATATCGCGCTGGCCCTGCAGGCGCGCCTGGGCATTCCAATCGGTCTCGCCGTGGCGCATGAAATAGAGCGTGGGAGCCACCGGCTCAGTCCCTGCCGGCGAGCGTGATATCCGGTGACGTTGGGTTCTTCATGCCGACGACATGGTAGCCGGCATCGACATGATGCACTTCGCCAGTAACGCCGCGCGACATGTCTGACAACAAATAGGCACCCGCCTCCCCCACTTCCTCTGTCGTCACTGTGCGGCGCAAGGGCGCGTTGTACTCGTTCCATTTGAGGATGTAGCGGAAATCGCCGATGCCGGAGGCGGCCAGCGTCTTGATCGGGCCGGCGGAGATGGCATTGACGCGGATTCCCTTCTCGCCGAGGTCGGCAGCAAGGTAGCGCACGCTTGCCTCGAGCGCTGCCTTGGCGACGCCCATGACATTGTAATGGGGCATCCACTTCTCGGCGCCATAATAGGTCAAGGTCAGCAGCGAACCGCCACTCGTCATCAGTTTCTCGGCACGCTGGGCGACGGATGTGAGCGAATAGCAGCTGATCAGCATGGTCTTGGTGAAATTCTCTTCGGTCGTTTCGATATAGCGTCCGTCGAGTTGGTCCTTGTCGGAGAAGGCGATCGCATGCACGACAAAGTCGAGCTTGCCCCATTTCTTCTGGACCTCGGCAAAGACTGCGTCGATGGTCTCACCATCCGTAACGTCGCAATGGCCGACCACAAGTGCGTCCAGTTCGGCAGCCAATGGCTCGACGCGCTTCTTCAGCGCTTCCCCCTGATAGGTGAATGCAAGTTCTGCACCGTGCTGTCGGCACGCCCTGGCAATACCCCAGGCGATCGACCTGTTATTTGCCACACCCATGATGAGGCCGCGCTTGCCGGCCATCAAACCACTTGCTGTCATTCCACAACTGCCTATTCGAAAGGAAGGGCATGAATAACGGAAGGGCGCGCAGGGGGAAAGGGGCGATTGCCCTATTTCTCGCCTCGAGCATCATTCTCAGGAGGCGAGAATTCTAGACGCGCTCGAGATCGCGCTCCATCGCGCCGGCCAAAGTGAATTTCGGGGATGACAGCGTTTACTTTTCCAACCGCGAGTGTGCCGCGAACGCGGTCTGGCTCAAACGTGCTGGCCGCCATTGATGGCGATCTCGGCTCCATTCACATAGGAGCTTTGATCAGTGCACAGGAAATAGATGGTCTTGGCAACTTCATCGGGCGTGCCGAGGCGGCGCATCGGGATCTGCGCAACTATCTTGTCAGTGCCGGGCGACAGGATGGAGGTGTCGATCTCGCCGGGCGCGATGGCATTGACGCGAATGCCGCGCGGGGCGAAGTCCGACGCCATTTCGCGCGTCAGGGCCGCGAGCGCTGCCTTGGAGGTTGCATAGGCCGCGCCCGCGAAGGGATGCACCCTGGCCCCGGCGATGGAGGTCACGTTGACGACCGAACCTTTGACCTGCTCAAGTTCCTGGATCAATCCGCGTGCCAGCATGATCGGCGCGAAGAAATTGACCTGAAACACCCATTGCCAATCGGCCAGAGCGGTGTCGATGCTGGTAAGCCGCCCGCCCTGCCTGTCCTTGGGTGAGATCGCCGCATTGTTCACGAGAGCATGCAGGCCCGAACCGTTCAGCCGGTCCTTGATCTCGCCAATGGCCTCCTCGGTGTTGGCTGGGTCGGCCAGATCGACCTGGATGTGATCCTCCGGCCCTGCTTCCCAGGGGCATTCCTCGGGAAAGGCATGGCGCGAACAGGTGATAACCCGCCAGCCGGCAGCCGAGAAGCGCTTCACCGTCGCGTGGCCGATCCCTCGCGAGGCGCCGGTCAGGATCATGGCGCGCTGCGGGGTGGAGGCGGAATTGGACATTGAACGAGCCGATCAGGGTTTGGGAAAAATAGGAAAGGCCGGTGTCTGATATCTAATCATGAAATGCTAGGGATAAAGCCTGGCGCGCGACCAGTTTTCATCCTGTCCCGCGCGACGGAACACGAGGCGGTCATGCAGGCGGAACGGCCGGTCGTGCCAGAATTCGATCTGGACGGGTAGGATGCGAAAGCCGGTCCAGTGCGCGGGGCGCGGAATCTCGCCGATGGCAAATTTCGCCGTATAGGACGCGACCGCCTTCTCCAGAGCAAATCGGCTCTCGAGCGGCCTCGATTGCTGCGAGGCCCAGGCACCGATGCGGCTGCCACGCGGACGGGTCGCATAATAGGCGTCGGCCTCGGCGTTGGTGACGGGCTCGACCGGTCCGCGAATGCGCACCTGTCGGCGAAGGCTCTTCCAATGGAATAGCAGCGCCGCCTTGGCGTTGGCGCCAAGTTCCTCGCCCTTGGCGCTCTGGGTGTTGGTGTAGAAAACAAAGCCTCGCGTATCCAGCCCCTTGAGCAGCACCATGCGCACATCCGGCATCCCTTCGGCGTCCACCGTTGCCAGAGCCATGGCGTTCGGGTCGTTGGGCTCGGATTTTTCAGCATCGGCAAACCATTGGGAGAACAGCGCGAAGGGCTCGGCCGCCTCGACGAAATCGGCCGAGTCACCTGCTGTTAACTCGGTCGTGCCAGGGTTAGCGGACGTTATGCTCATGGGGTGGCTCCAACGTGTTGTGCGTATCCGATTTGAAGGCTGCTTATAGCGTGCGGTACGCCAGTGGCCCACTATCGGCACTCCTCGCCGGCATTATTTTGGCGGGCTGCGCCATTTCGACGCCGCTCGGCCCGATCTTCGGTTCCACCGAAGACACGACCGGCTCCATTGCCTCGCAAACCACACGTCTGACCAGTACGATGAGCAAAGCGGACTGGGATCAAGCCAAGCTCGCCCTGCAGCAAGCGCTAGACCCGCAAAATCCCGGCCGGTCGGTCGTGTGGAGCAATGCTGCGGCGGGTACACACGGCTCCGTGACGCCCGTCGCCGACGCCTTCATTGAGAACAAGATCCATTGCCGAGCCTTCGTCGCCGCCCTCGCGGCGGGTGGCACGATTCAGTGGTACCAGGGCAAAGGATGCCAAAAGGATACCCCACAATGGATGATCATCAGCGCCGAGCCATGGGCGCTACCCCAAGCCTGAAGAGCGAAATGGCTGAAATCGCAAGGCTTTTCATGGATCTCGCCAACCGCTTAACGGACGATTCACGGCCTGTGGAGTAGGCTTTGCCCAGAAATCAGGCGTTTCTTGCGATCGGACCATGGGTTTGGAGCAGGTATCGCCGCCAAATATTCACAGTGCTGCCCTTGCTTTGCTTCAATGCACCGTCAGGTTGAAAACAAGTACAGCGTGCAGTTGCGTATGGAGTCTATCATGACACGAATTAGTGAGATCCCGTCCCCTCAGCCGGCGGAGCATAGGCCGGTAGGTGCCCGCGAGCACCTTGAGCATCTTTACCGCGCCATTGGTATTTCGGCGGTTGCCGCAGCGGCGGCGCAGGTTGCCCGACCGGAACCAAAGGCAAAGAGCCCCAAGTACGAATTGCCCGCTTGCCTGCGCGACGACGACGTGGCCGCCTGAACGGTCTGCCTCGTTTGATGCGACAGCCCTGAACCAGACTGCCCTGGATGCGACACTCCAGCGGTTTGATGCGGGCCTGTGGTTTCGGCGTTATTGCCCCAACGTGAAGCCTCGGCCAAACGTCGCCATCATGCGGCGCTATTTGTGTTTTTTGACGCGCCCATATCCTCAATTCGTAGAGTGTGACATTTTTACAGCGGTTTGGATAAATACAAATTCATGTCGCATCCAGAATATATTTGTCGCAGACCCATCACGAAATGCCGCTACCGCGCTATAAATTACTGCCTAAGTTATTTGCAGTCCTGCATAATTTTTGTGCAGGAAGTAGCATGGTGTTGAGGACCGGATTATGGATATCAAGGGATCGCGTCTCCAGCTAACCGCTCAGGACAAGCGGGAAAAGCTTGAGGATCGTTACGGCAAGATTGCCATCCCAGCTCTCGCGGCCGCTGTCGGCGCCGCCCGCAAGGAAAAGGACAAACGCCAGATGAGCGCCGAGGCGGCTTTCACGCGCCTCCAGCAGATGGCCCAGTCATAAGACTGCCATCTGGGACCCTGGCGGGCTCCATCTTGTTGATTCGAATAGCGTTGCGGCGATCGCTCCTCGTCGCGAGCGTGCTTGCCCGCTTACCGGGTCTTGCAGACAAAGCCATAGGAGATCGGCTGGCGATTTCCTAAAGCGCAGCTTGCGCCTACGCGAACGAATCGGTTGCGCATCCCAAGATCTCTAGGCTTGTGAAAGTCCAGGCGAAGTATTCATGATGCCTTGGGCCAAGGCACATGAGGTAGGACATGAAATCCCGCGGGCGCGGGCCTGTTCAAAGTTGATCCCTCGGGGCTGGGATGCAAAGCGGGGCCCGAGAGTTCACAATCACGGGCCAGGCAAATTGTCGACGGGCCAGGCAAATCGTCGACGGGCCAGGCAAATCGTCGACGGGCCAGGCAAATCGTCGACGGGCCAGGCAAATCGTCGACGGGCCAGGCAAATCGTCGCGGCCACCCGCCAAGACAGCCAAAGACCAGCTTGCCGGCCGACCGGAGCACGCTAACGGGCGTGCTGCTGGGCACCGCATTCGCCAGATCGATGATGTTGGCTCGCGCATGCGGCTTCGGCTTGGTGACACCGCTCCTGCGGGCCTTGAGCACGATCATCGAGGACGGACGCAGCCCTTACAAGCACCGGCGCGGCCCAAATACGGCTCGGCCGCTACGCAACACGTCCTTCACATCGGCCACGCAGATATGATGCCACGTTCAGGCCGTCTGTTTGCGCGCCAAGCCCCGCATATCCCCGATGCTGTAGGCGCTGGACTCAGCGGACGATGACCTTGGTACCCTCCGGCACCCGGTTGTAGAGATCGATCACATCGATATTGCGCATGCGGATGCAACCGGACGACACGCTCAGGCCGATCTTTTCGGGTTCATTGGTGCCATGGATGCGATACAGCGTGTCCTTGCCGTCCTGGAACAAATAGAGCGCGCGGGCGCCGAGCGGGTTGGTCCAGCCACCGGCGGTCTTGTGCACCTGCGGCCAGCGCTCGATCATTTCGGCCGGCGGATTCCAGTCCGGCCATTCTGCCTTGTGATCGATTACGGCCTCGCCGGTCCAGCCGAAGGCCTGATTGCCAAGGGCCACACCGTAGCGCATTGCCTTGCCGTCGGGCAGCGTGAAATAAAGCAGATGATCCCTGGTCTGGACGACGATCTCGCCCGGCGGCTCACCGGTGGGATTGTCGACCATGTAGCGGGCGAACATCTTGTCCGTGTCGCCATTGGGGATCAGCGCCATGAATTCCGCGTCGCGCTGCGACAGCACCGGGTCCGGGGTGGACGCATACATGCAACCGCCCAGGCTTGCAGCCATGCTTGCGACCAGCGCAAGTTGAACCAACTTCATCAATACCCCCGACGAGACTAGGCATCGACCAACGTCATCCGATACAACTATGGTCAATGTTGTGTTTAAACTTACTCAGAGTACGAAAGAGTTTTGCGCGCCCGGTGTCAATGTCAGCAGGGCAAAAAACTCAAGGTGTTGCCAATATCATACGCTCCCCCGCCATCAGCGGCCAATCGGACCCAGATCGGTGAGACGGAGGCGGCGGTGCGAGCCTGCATGACACCCTCCAAAGGGCATTATCGCCACCCTGGCGCTCGCAGCGTCGATCGCCGGCCTCGTGGTTTCGATCAGATGATAGCAGCATAGGGGCCAACTTTCCGGCCTTGATTCGGTCGGTAGAAAACAAGGACCGGACTTGCTTCAAGATGAAACAAGCCCGGCCAAGATATCCCTGCTTGGCAGGGATGGCACAATCACGGCGACCAACACGCGCGCACCGGCAAAGCCGGCCCTCGTCGCAGCTGTAACCTGCGGTACAGCCGGTCGCCGCACTACGGCGTAATCAATGGGCGATCGCAGGGCGCGTCGGCGATGCGCATGTCAAGGCGGTGTCAATGCCTGCGATGATGAAGCGGGCGAGATCAACGTGGCGGCCAATCCCGGCTGCAAGCGCATCACGCTGAAGCGAGTCGAGAGGCGAATCTTCTATGACGCTGCCGAGCTTGGATAGGGTTGCGCACAAGTCCCCGAGCAGACGCTGATGCTGGCGGATGGACGACATATAGGCCCGGTGCAGATCGGCGAGATCCAGTTCCGGCATCTCAACATCATCGCCCCAAGCGGCCTGAGCGGAATAGGTCAACATGGAATTTCCCCGAACTTTCGGCGGTAGCTTTGTTAAATTCGTGCTCCGCCGATAGGTCCTTGGTTAATTTGAAACAGGTCCTGCGCGCTGTGCGTTTTCGCACATCGCTGACGGGCCGTATCCGCATTGGCCGCGCCTGCGGCCAAAGGCAGCCCGCTTTCATTCCATTGCAGTGCCATGACACAGTGTCATGACACAGTGCCATGACACCAAGTCCCAAACCGCTCAGTCGCCCTATGCCAAAACGCACAGTGGTGTCACGCCCGCCATGCGCGCGATGGCGCAGGCAGCGGCCAGGCATTTTAAAAAAATGACAGATGGGGTGTGGCCAGCTGCCAGTGTCCTAACGGGATGAAACTCACCAGCGGCCCACATGACAATAGCCAAAGCGCTGCGCCTACACTTGTGCCTGCCCGAATTGCCGCATCAGGATGGCGATGATCTGCTCGCGCGCCAGATGGGCCTCCGGCATGGGCAACAGCATCCACGCATGCACCATGCCGGCGTGCTCGACCAGTTCGATCGCCTGCCCCTCCGACAGCATCCGCGCCGCAAAGCGCCGCGCATCGGGATTGAGCATGTCGCGTGTACCGGTCAACACCGTGACCGGCGCCAATCCCCGCACGGCACCATAGATCGGACTGACGCGAGGATCCTCGAGCGGCAGGTCCCCGGCATACATGCGAGCGGCCGCGAGCGCCGCCTCCGGCTTCAGCACCGGGTCATGGGCTTGATGGGCAAGCGTGGCTGGATCGCTCATGGTCAGGTCGAGCCATGGCGAGAGCAATACGATATGGCCCGGTTGCGGCAATCCGGCCGCCTGGGCGGCCTGGGCAAGGGCAAGCGCGAGTCCGCCGCCGGCCGAATCGCCCATGATCACGATCCTGGCAGGGGGGATTTGTGCCGTCAGTTCACGATAGTGGGTCAAAACGCTGCCGAGCGCCTGTTTCCAACCGTTTTCGGGCGCGAGAGGATAAAGCGGCACTGTCGCCGCACAACCGGTCTTGTGGATCAGGCTCTCGATAAGCTGCCAATGCACAAAGCCGATATCGATCGAATAGGCGCCACCATGCAGATAGAGCAGTTGAAAGGGCGCATTTCCCTCGCGCGGCATCAGCCGGTGAACAAGGTCGCCATGTGCCTTGGCGCTATCGATCCGGCACAGCCCATGAAGACGGCGCGAAGGCCGTGCCGCACCGGTGGTGCGGCTGAGCTTGACGACGACACGCAGGGCCGCGGCATTGGCCCAGCTTTTTACCCGCAACAGGCGAAGCAGCGCCATCAGCGAGCGATTGGCGAGGCTCACCCGCATGGCTAGCGCGCCGGGTGAACAGCCCGCCAGTGGCGCGCAATATCGATGCGCCGGGCGATCCAAGCGTCGTCATGGGAGCGGACATAATCGATGAAGCGTTCCAACGCCGCCGACTTGCCGGGACGTCCGACAAGGCGGCAATGCAGACCCACCGTGAACATCTTGGGAGCCCCTTCCATGCCCTCGCGATGGAGCACGTCGAACGTGTCCTTGAGATAGGTGAAGAACTGCTCGCCGGTGTTGAAGCCCTGCGCCGTGGCAAAGCGCATATCATTGGCTTCCAGCGTATAGGGGATGATCAAGTGCGGCCCCTTGGGGCCCGCCACCCAATAGGGCAGGTCGTCGGCGTAACTGTCGGAGGAATAGAGGAAACCCCCTTCCTCCATCACCAGCTCGGCGGTGTGCATCGAGCAGCGGCCAAGATAGAAGCCGAGCGGCCTTTCACCCGTTACATCGCGATGGAGCGCGATCGCCTGCATGAGATGGGCACGTTCGGTCTCGATCGGCGCATCCTTGTATTCGATCCATTTCAGGCCGTGGCTAGCGATCTCCCAATCGGCCTCCTGCATCGCAGCCACCTGCTCGGGCGAACGCTGCAAGGCGGTGGCGACGCCATAGACGGTGACCGGCACATTGCGGCTGGTGAACAGGCGCCACAGACGCCAAAAACCGGCACGCGAGCCATATTCATAGATCGATTCCATGTTCCAATGGCGTTGGCCCGGCCAATTGGCGGCGCCCATGATGTCGGAAAGGAAGGCCTCCGAATGCGGGTCGCCATGAAGGATGTTGTTTTCGCCGCCCTCTTCATAGTTCAGAACGAATTGGACACAGACCTTGGCGCCGCCGGGCCATTTGGGATCGGGAGGCGTGCGGCCATAGCCGCGCATGTCACGGGGATAGGGCGCCGGCGCATCGGTCATGGCAAAGGCCCGTTCAACTCCGTTTGAAGATCGGCTCGACGCGGATAGCCTGTCGCAGGAAAGCGAAAATCGCGTAGACCGCAAGCAGACCGAAAACGACCTGCAGGATGGTCTCGAAAGTTGAGCCAAGCTGGAAGAAACCAGCGAGCGCCCAGCCAGAGGCAAAGGCCGCGCCGAACAGCTCCGTTGCAATGAGAATAGCAGCCGAGGCGATGGTGGTCAGGCTGGTCCAATTGATCGATTTGTCAGAGCTAGGCATGGCAGGTTCCGTCAACAGTCCGTGTAGGCTCTATACCATGGCGGCGCGCTTTGCTACGCCCAAGAGCCCGTTTGATAATTCTAAGCGATTGCTCCCGTCCTGATTTCAGCCCGCATATTGAGGAACCTTCCGATGGAAACGCCGGTCTTTGGTCACGCCGCTGTCGCAGCCCCGCATCAGCTCGCCAGCCAGAGCGGCCAGCGCGTCCTGATCCAGGGCGGCAATGCCATCGAGGCGATGATCGCCATGGCGGCCACGATCGGCGTGGTCTATCCCCACATGAACAGCCTCGGCGGCGATGGCTTTTGGCTGGTGAGGGACCGGCAAAGCCGGGTGCATTTCATCCAAGCATGCGGCCCTGCCGGCGCCAAGGCAACGATTGCGGCCTATCGCGGCCTGGGCCATGACATTATCCCGACGCGCGGATCGCTTGCCGCCCTCACCGTGCCGGGCGCAGTCGGCGGCTGGCAGGTCGCCAAGGAGATGGCGAAGGCCTTCGGCGGCCGACTGCCGCTCGATATCCTGCTTGAGGACGCCATCCGCCATGCCCGCGACGGCTTTGCGGTGTCGCCCTCGCAAGGGCGCGTGGAGCCCCGCGAATATGACGAGCTGAAATCGGCGCCCGGTTTCGCCACCCTGTTTTTGAAGGACGGCAAACCGCTCCCGACGGGCGAAAGGCTGGCACAGCCCGCCCTCGCCGGCCTTATCGAACAACTCGCCCATGTCGGCCTCGATGATTTTTATCGGGGTGATGCGGGACGCGAAATCGCCGCGGATCTTGATCGCGTTGGCAGCTTCGTCACACGTGAGGATCTCAGGCGCTATCGCTCCCGGCCAAGCGAACCGCTGAGCATGAAGATCGCCGGGGCAACGCTCTGGGGGTCGGCGCCACCGACACAGGGCCTGTCGACGCTGATCATCCTGGGCTTGTTCGAACGCCTTGGCATCAAGCGCGCCGGCGGCTTTGCGCACATCCACGGTCTGATCGAGGCGGTCAAGCGCGCCACCGCCATCCGCGACCGGATCGTCGCCGACCCCGCCGTGATGACGGTCGATCCGGCGTCGTTCCTCACCCCCCTCTTCCTCGACCGCGAGGCCGCCGCGATCGCGCCGGACCGGGCGGGACGCACCCCGTTACCCGGCCAGGACGGCGACACGATCTGGATGGGCGCGGTCGATGGCGAAGGCATCGCCGTCAGCTACATCCAATCGGTGTTTTGGGATTTCGGCTCGGGCGTCGTGCTGCCCAAGACGGGTCTCCTTATGCAAAACCGCGGATCTGCCTTCTCGCTCGATACCAGATCAATCAGGGCACTTGCGCCGGGGCGCCTGCCTTTCCACACCCTCAATCCGGCCATGGCACTGTTCGACGATGGGCGGGTGATGCCCTATGGCACGATGGGCGGGGACGCCCAGCCCCAGATCCTTGCCCAGATCTTTTCGCGCTTGCGTCTGGGCGCCGGCCTTGCCGAGGCCATCGACGCGCCACGCTTCGTGTTGGGGCGCGATGCGACCGGCGCCAGGCCGGTGCTGCGCATGGAGAACCGCTTCGACGACGCGCTCTATAACGCGCTTGACCGCGCTGGCCACCCTGTCGAGGTCATCGACGCGCCTTATGCCGATTCCTTCGGCCATTCGGGCGGGCTGATCCGCCACCCGAAGGATGGGCGCGTGGAAGCCATGCATGATCCTCGCGCCGATGGCGGCGCACTGGGCCTGTAGCGACGCTCCGATCTCCAAGCGGACATCCTTGGCCCATCCAAAGCTTCCCTACCACTGAGAGCTCACCTGAAAGCCTCACCATGGCAACACGTTACGCGATCTATTTCGTGCCCGCGGCCAGCTCGATGCTTTGGCGCTTCGGCTGCCAAATCCTCGGCCAGGACGCTTATACCGGCGTGGAAGTGCCACAATGGCTTCCCGACGGCCCGACGCCGGGACAATGGCAGGCAATGACGGCGGATCCACGTCTTTATGGCTTCCATGCCACGCTGAAGGCCCCATTCCGCCTCGCTGAAGGCCGAGAGGAGAGGGACATCGCTGCTTTGCTGGCGGGCTTTGCGCGCGAACACAGCCCGGTTGATCTGGGGCCATGGGTCATCGAGCCGATCGGCTCCTCGCATCCCGATCGGGCCTTTCTTGCAGTTACACCCCTATCCCCACCTGCTGCCCTTTCGCGGCTCGAATCGGCGATTGTCCGTCGTTTCGACATGCTGCGCGCGCCCTTGACCCCAGCCGAGATCGCCCGCCGCACTCCAGAAAGGCTGACCGAGCGCCAACGCTTTTATCTTGAGGCTCACGGCTATCCCTATGTGCTCGACGAGTTCCGCTTTCACATGACCCTGACTGGAGCGATCGAAGGTGCAGCGGCGATGGCTGAGAAACTGAGCGCCCTCGCCCAGATGGTCGGGGTGGAGCCCTCGCTTCACCTCGACCGGCTCGGTCTGTTCCGGCAGGACGACGGCGGACGGTTCCAAATTGTCACGGTGGCGGGGTTGGGGTGAAGGCGAGGCGAACAAGGGATTGGAGCCTCATCCTCAACCTATTGTCGCAAGTGCGAGAATGGCTGGGGACACGAGGGGGCACCAACAGACACTTGGCAGATCCCGCACCGCGCGCACAAAAGTGCCCTACTCCATCCCCGATCCCAAATCTGACAACGTTGCATGCCGCAGCGCGCGGGACGATAGTTCACCCTAAATGCAATCGCCATCGTGGTCGCAGCCTTCGTCATCGTTCCGCCCCACTCGGCAGGTTAGAGTCCCAAAGCCGATGATTCACTTGCTGAATTCTGGCTAGACCCCTGCCGGACCCCTGAATTTGATGCGCGCATTGATCCTTGGCACTTTTCTTTTCAGCTGCCTAGCCGGCACGGCGAGCGCCCATCCTCATGTCTTCGTGGATTCGGTCAGTGAGGTCGTCTATGACGCGCAAGGCCGTGTCACAGGCGTGCAGCAGCACTGGACTTTCGACGAGGCGTTCTCAGCCTATGCCACGCAGGGGCTCGACCAGAACGGCGACGGCGTCTACACCCGCCAAGCATTGGCACCCCTCGCCCAGACCAATGTCGAGAACCTCAAGGATTTCGGCTACTTCACCTTCGCCAGGCTCGGCGGCAAGGAACTCCTGTTCCGCGACCCCGTGAATTATTACCTCGACTACAAGAACAATCAGCTGACACTGAATTTCTTCCTGCCGCTATCGTCGCCGCAAATGCAGGGCAAGAAGGCGCTGGCGGTCCAGATCTACGACCCGACCTATTATGTCGCTTTCACCATGGCCACCGGCGCCGCCAGCACGGTTGGCTCGCCGCAAGGCTGCGCGGTTAACCTGGTTCTCCCTAAGGCGCCCAGTGATGCACAAAAGACGGCAGCCTTGCAGCTGGACGAGGCCTATTTCAGTGCCCTCGACGCCAACAAGAATTTCGGCGCGCAATTTGCCAATAACATCTTGGTGAACTGCCCGTGACGGCCAGAGCCGGCCTTGCACGCTGGGTGTCGATCGTCCTGCCCTGCCTGGTGCTCTTTATCGTGCTTGGTCTGGGCCATGCCCTGGCCCAGAAAAGCACGCCGTTCGGAGTGAGCCGGCCCGAGGAATCCCTCACCGGCCCGCCCAATGTCTTCCTGGTGTGGCTCCTCTCCAAGACGGCCGAGTATTACCAGCTGCTCATCGACGCGCTGAAGCAATCCAAGCAGAACGGCATGGCGAGCTGGGGGCTGATCGCCCTCAGCCTGTTCTACGGCGTGTTCCATGCCGCCGGTCCCGGCCATGGCAAGGCGGTCATCTCTTCCTATCTCTTCGCCAATACCGAGGCCCTGAGGAAAGGTATCACTCTGTCCTTCGCCTTCGCGCTGGTGCAGGCGCTTTCCGCCATTGCCATGGTGACCATCCTGGCCGCGGCCCTGAACGCCACGGCCCACACCATGGACAACTCCACCTTGATGTTGGAGCGGCTCTCCAACTTCATGGTGATGGCGGTCGGCGCCTGGCTGCTGTGGCGCAAGGGCGCAGCGCTCTGGGGCCTGATCGCAAGCCGTTTCGGCCTGCCAGGCGCTGATGTGCACCTCCACGGCGCCGATTGTGGCCACCTCGCGCTGCCGACCGACAGTGAAGGCGCTAAGCGCAACAATGTCCGGGCGATCCTTGTGGCAGGACTTCGCCCCTGCACCGGTGCATTGATCGTGTTGGTCTTTGCATGGCGGCAAGGGATTTACGGTTCGGGCATCGCTGCGACCTTCGCGATGGCTTTTGGTACAGCCTGTACGATCGGCCTGATCGCGAGCATCGCGGTGATGGCTAAAGGGCTTGCCGTACGTCTTGCCGCACCAGAGAGTTTCGGTGCCGCCGTCACCGTGCGCACGCTCGAAACCGGCCTTGCCTTCATGGTGTTCTCGCTGGGCTTCGTGCTTCTGGCTGGGGTGATAACCATACCTGGGATGTAGGCCTGACGGGCAACGCTTTCCCCATGAGAGCTTGGCCCATGAGCGCTTGGCCCATGAGAGCTTGGCCCATGAGAGCTTGGCCCATGAGAGCTTGGCCCATGAGAGCTTGGCCCATGAGAGCTTGGCCCATGAGAGCTTGGCCCACGGGAGCTTGGCCCGTAAGAGCTTAGCCAATGAATGCTTGGCCATGACAACTGGCCGCAGTAGTATAATATGAATAGTGGGGCCGTCGTTCAGGCCCCGAACAGCTGCGTCAGCCATAGTGAGTATGGCAAGACCAGGGTGGCCGGAGGATCGACCGATGGGCCAGCAAATCGAAACCATGGTGCAGCGGCTGCGGCGCTTTGCCCGCGCCTTGACGCATGATGGCGAGAGTGCGGATGCTCTCGTCCTCGAAGCGCTCGCAAGCACTGAGGAAAAACGCTTCGAATTCAATCGCCTGTTAACCTTTATCCTGGCTCGCCGTCGTGAACAGGAAGAGCTTCACACCCAGATCAGGCCGGTAAGACCGGCGGTCAAACCGCTTCCCTCCTCTCGTCCCGACATTCTGCGCGCTTTCGAGCGCCTGCCACTTGCCGATCGCGAAGTGATCGCGCTGATCAGCGTCGAAGGGCTGAGCTATGAGGATGCCGCCGCCATCCTCGCTTTGCGCGAGGAAGCGTTCATCGCCCGGCTGACGCGAGCCCGGGCCGCCTTCGCCCGCCATGTCGACGGCGAGCGCCACGCCGTGCTGCGAATCGTCAAATGAGCGAACCCTCCCGCATCCCAGACCGTATCTTCAACGCACTGATCGACGAACGCCTGTCGCCGCGAGTCGAACGCGAAACCCGGCATGCGCTGGAGTTAGATCCACAGGGCAGCGAACGCGCCGCGGCCTGGCAGCGGCAAAGCGAAGCGCTTCACGCCGCTCTCGCCCCGATCGCTCAGGAACCCCTGCCCCTGCCGATGATGCTCAAGCTGCGCAACAGTGCTGCACCGGCCTGGCATCGCGACACCACGCTCTGGCTCTACATCGCCACCTTCGCCGCCGGCACCGCCGTCGGACTGGCGCTCAACTATGCCATGCCGACCCTGCGGGCGCTGATCGGGATTTGAGCCATCCAGAGCGCGGACATCTCAGCGAAATTGTCGTCGACATTTCCGCGATGTCGGCGTTTGAGCCTGATCCTGGTCTGGAAAGTCCACCGCCTCAAGATCGGACTGGAAGTCCACGCTGCAGACTTTCAGCATCACTGAAATTCTCCTACATTTCAGTTGAAATTAAAATAACCCATGCCTACCTTGCCAGCATGAAACTCGATGCATGGCTCCGGCAGACGACGACACCCCGCAGCACCTTCGCCAAGACGGTGGGGCTTTCGCCTGCGAGCATCACCGCACTTTGCAATGATGAAACCGCCTGGATTTCCCGCGAAACCGCCACGCGCATTGCCGAGGCGACCGGCGGTGCCGTGACGCCCAACGATTTCCTGGGGTTCGCGCAGACCAGGGACTATCTCAAGGAGAACTTCGTGTCCCATCAGAAGATTCAGGCCGCGATCGAAGCCTTCGCCCGCGGCGAGATTGTTGTCGTCGTCGACGATGATGATCGCGAGAATGAAGGCGATCTGATCATCGCCGCCACGCACCTGACCACCGAGAAGATGGCTTTCATCATCCGCAATTGCTGTGGCATCGTCTGCGCGCCGCTGACGCAGACCGAAGCCAAGCGCCTGCGGCTCGACCCCATGGTCTCGCAGAACGATGCCCCGCTCGGCACCGCCTTCACGGTCTCCGTCGACGTGCGCCACGGCCTCACCACCGGCATATCAGCCGAGCAGCGCGCCAACACGGTGCGAGCCCTCGCCAACGGCAATATGGGTGCATCGGACTTCGTGCGCCCCGGTCATATCTTCCCGCTGATCTCCAAGGATGGCGGCGTGCTGATCCGTTCGGGCCACACCGAGGCGGCCACCGATCTTTGCCGCCTCGCCGGCCTGCCTCAGGTGGCGGCGATCTGCGAACTCGCCAATGATGACGGCACCGTCACGCGCGGGCCGGAAGTGGCGGTCTTCGCCGAGAAGCACGGCCTGCACATGGTCTCGATCGCCGATCTCATCGCTTTCCGCCAGGCGCGCGAGAAGCTGGTCGACCGCATCTCCACCTTCACCGTGGAGAGCGAGATCGGCCCCCTGACCGCGCATGCCTACACCACACCCTATGACAATGTGCACCACCTCGCCTTCGTCTACGGCAAGATCGGCGATGGCGAGAATGTGCCGACCCGCCTGCACCGTGCCGATGTGGTGACGGACGTCTTTGGCGGCGCCAAGACGCTCAACACTGCGCTCGCCAAATTCAAGGAGGCAGGCCGCGGCGTTATCATCTATCTGCGTGATGGTTCCGTCGGCGTGCCGACCGTCACCCACGGCTCAGAGCAGGGCTCAGAAGCGATGCGCAACGAACAATGGCGCGAAGTCGGCATCGGCGCCCAGATCCTGCGCGACCTCGACATCACCTCGATCAAGCTCCTGTCGACCAAGCCGCGCACCTATATCGGCCTCAGTGGCTTCGGCATCGAAATCAAGGGTACCGAAACGGTGTAATTTCCCAGCGCGGACATCTTGTAAGCGTTCCCCATCACACCGGCAGCGCAGTCGTCTTCTTCACGCTCCTCAGCGCCAGGGTCGACTGCACGCGCACCACGCCGGGAAGCTGGGTGAGGATCTCGGTGTGGATGCGCTCGAAGTCGGCGGCGTCGGCATAGGCCACCCGCACCATATAGTCGGCAGCCCCAGCCAGGAGGCAGCATTCGGTTACTTCGGGGTGGCGCTGAATCGCGGCCTCGAAGGTCTCGAGAGCGCCGCGCCCCTGCTGGTCGAGTGTCACCAGCACGAAGGCAACCCCCGGCAGCCCCGCCGCCCTTTCGTCCAGCAGCATGACGTAGCGTGCGATCAGCCCGCGCTCCTCCAGGAGCTTCACCCGCCGCAGGCAGGCGGAGGGCGACAGGTTGACCCGCTCGGCGAGGTCGACATTGGTGAGCCGTCCATCCTCCTGCAACAGCCTCAGGATGGCGCGATCACGGATGTCGAGGGATGAATCAGGTTGTCGCATATTATTCGATCACTGGACCAACATATCGAATATAGTGCGAATGTTTGAGCGATCCAGCAATAGCTTCGGCGAGAAATTGCGCGATCTTTCCCTTATTATGCGTGTATGGCTAGGGCTCGCCACAAGAGCCGGCTGCAACCCATTCAGACAAGGCGAAAACAATGCTGATCGGCGTGCCGAAAGAGATCAAGGACAACGAGTTTCGTGTCGGCCTGATCCCCTCTTCCGTGGGGGAGTTGGTTCATCACGGCCATAAGGTCATAGTGGAGACCAATGCCGGCATAGGCGCCGGTCTTGCCGATGCCGACTATGTCAACGCCGGCGCCACGATCGTCGACAGCGCCGACACGATTTTCGCTGAAGCGGAGATGGTGGTGAAGGTAAAAGAGCCGCTGGCGGTCGAGCGCAAGAAGCTGCGCAGGGGCCAGATCCTGTTCACCTATCTGCATCTGGCTCCCGATGCCGCCCAGACACATGACCTCGTCGCTTCCGGCGCCATCTGCATCGCCTACGAGACGGTGACGTCGAACTCGGGAGGCCTGCCTTTGCTCACCCCGATGTCGGAAGTGGCCGGCCGTCTTGCCCCGCAGGTCGGCGCCCACAGTCTCGAAAAGGCCCAGGGCGGACGCGGCGTGCTGCTGGGCGGCGTACCCGGCGTGCCGGCGGCCGAAGTTGTCATCCTTGGTGGTGGCATCTCCGGCACCCACGCCGCGACCATCGCCGTCGGCATGGGCGCCAAGGTCACCGTGGTCGACCGTTCGGCCGAAGCGCTCAAGCGCCTGGCCACCCAGTTCGGCACCTCGATCTCGACCGTGTTCTCCACCCGCTCGGCCATCGAGGAATTGGTCAAGCGCGCCGACCTTTTGATCGGCACCGTGCTGGTGCCCGGCGCTGCCGCGCCCAAGCTCGTCACCCGCGACATGGTCAAGACCATGAAGGCCGGCGCCGTCATCGTCGACGTCGCCATCGACCAGGGCGGCTGTGTCGAGACCTCGAAGGCGACCACCCATTCTGACCCGACCTATGTCGTCGACGGCGTCGTGCATTACTGCGTCGCCAACATGCCGGGTGCCGTCGCCCGCACCTCGACCTTCGCCCTCAACAATGTGACGCTGCCCTTTGCGGTAGCACTCGCCAACAAGGGCTGGAAGAAGGCGCTCAAGGACGACACACATCTGCGCAACGGCCTCAATGTCGCCGACGGCAAGGTCACCTTCCAGGCGGTCGCCCAAGCTCACAACCTGCCCTATGTGACGGCCGAAAGCCTGATCGGCTGATAGACTTCCTTCTCCTGTCTGGGAAAAGGTGGCGCGCGGCGCACGATGAGGGGTTGAGGTTCAACGAGAAAGCCTTGCAACCAAAGCCTAGGTTCGCAGACCACTTCGAATCCGCGCCATGGCCATGCAGGTTTAGTCCCTCATCCGCCCCAAACAGAGCACCTTCTCCCACCCGGGAGAAGGTTTTTCCTCCAAAAACATCACCGCTCAGCGGCAGCCCGTGCCAGCCGGTCGCGGATGGCTTCGCCCAACCCCCAGGCGGGAATCGGAGCCACTGCGATGGCGTGGATGCCGGGCCGGTCGAGAGCGCGCAGCATGCCGAAGAGATTGGCGGCGGCTTCGGTAAGATCGCCGCTCGGGCTGAGATTGGCGGCCGCCGCGCCAACGCCGCAATCCTGCGGACCGAAGCCGAGCCAAGCCTCGCCGGGCTCGGCTCTTGCCGCGTCGAGCCGCACATGGGCCTTCGGCGCATAGTGCGAGGCCAGCATGCCGGGAGCCAGCAGCTCGTCACCCGCGCCTTCCGTGCCCTCGGCGAGGGCAAAGCCGAGCACGTGTTCGATCGCCTCGCGTGACAGACCTCCCGGGCGCAACATCGCCACGCTCTCGCCCAGACACGACACAATAGTCGATTCGACCCCGACCTTGGTCGGCCCACCATCGACGATGGCGTCAATGCGCCCGTCGAGATCGGCGGCGACATGCGCGGCCGTGGTGGCGCTGACATGGCCGGACCGATTGGCCGAGGGCGCTGCGACCGGCCGAGCCGCGGCCGTCAGGATCGCTCGTGCCACGGGGTGATCGGGCACCCGCAGGCCGACACTGTCCAGGCCGGCCGTCGCGATCTCACTCACCGTGCAGGTGGAGGCCTTCGGCACCACCAGCGTCAGCGGTCCTGGCCAGAACGCCTTGGCGAGCCGTTCGGCAGCCGGCGAGAATACGCCCTGCCCCCCAGCCAGATCGAACGAGGCCAGATGGGCGATGAGCGGATTGAAGCGCGGGCGGCCCTTGGCCTCATAGATGCCGGCCACCGCCCGTCCATTGGTGGCGTCGGCGCCCAGGCCGTAGACGGTCTCGGTCGGAAACGCGACAAGGGCGCCGTCTTGCAGCAACCGGGCCGCCTGCTCGATCGCTTGCTTGTTCATGCCCAGGTGCAACGTTGTCAAATCCATGCTGCGGCATTGCCCGCAGCCGCGCATTCCGTCAAGGTCGTCCTGCGCAATTGAGACAAACCACCCTCCCCTGGAAGGGGAGGGTGAAGACTGGGAAGAAGGCTGCCATGACCTACCAAGCGCCCATTGCCGACATCGCCTTCTCGCTGCGCCATGTCGCAGATCTTGACGGCCTGCATCACCAGGGCCTCTATCCCGAAGCAACGCCCGATCTCGTAGATGCCGTCCTCCAGGAGGCCGGCCGCTTTGCTTCCGACCGCATCGCGCCGCTTAACCGCGACGGCGATCGGTTCGGCGCCAGGCTCGAGCAGCAGGGCGTCGTCACAGCGCCTGGCTGGCGCCAGGCCTATGCCGATTGGAGCGCGGCCGGCTGGAACAGCCTCGCTGGACCCGTCGCCTATGGTGGCCAGGGCCTGCCGCTTTTGCTTAACGCGGCCTGTCTTGAAATGTGGAATTCGGCCTCGATGGCCTTCGGCATCGGCCCGGTGCTGACCATGGGCGCGGTGGAGGCGCTCGGCGCCCATGCTTCGCCGCAGCTGCAAAAGGCCTATCTTGCCAAGATCGTCAGCGGCGAATGGATGGGCACGATGAACCTCACCGAGCCGCAGGCCGGTTCCGACTTGGCGGCCTTGCGGTGTCGGGCCGAGCGGCGGGACGACGGCACTTATCGCATCTTCGGCCAGAAGATCTTCATCACCTATGGCGATCATGACCTGACGCCCAATATCATCCATCTTGTGCTCGCCCGCCTGCCCGACGGCCCAGCCGGCACGCGCGGCATTTCCCTGTTCGTGGTGCCCAAATATCTGCTTGACGCCGACGGCAATCCCGGGCGGCGCAACGACGCCTTCTGCAGCGGCATCGAGCACAAGCTCGGCATCCGTGGCTCACCCACCTGCACCATGGTGTTCGGCGACGAGGGCGGCGCAATCGGCTACCTCCTGGGCGAGGAGCACAAGGGTCTGGCCTGCATGTTCACCATGATGAACAATGCCCGCCTGGCTGTAGGCCTTCAAGGCGTGGCGATCGCCGAACGCGCCTATCAGCATGCCCTCGCCTATGCCCGGGAGCGCCGCCAGGGCCGCAGCGCGCAGTGGCAGGAAGGCGGCATGAGCCCGATCATCGAGCATCCCGATATCAGGCGCATGCTCCTGGAGATGCGCGCCAAGACCGTGGCCGCCCGCGGCCTGTGCTACCAGCTCGCCGAGGCGATCGACCGCTCCCACCACGAGCCCGATCACGCCGCCCGCAAGAGTGCGCTGAGCCGCGCCGCTCTGCTCACGCCGGTCGCCAAGGCGTTTTCCACCGACATCGGCAACGAGGTCGCCTCGCTCGGGGTCCAGATCCATGGCGGCATGGGCTATATCGAGGAGACCGGCGCTGCCCAGCATTTGCGCGATGCCCGCATCGCCGCGATCTATGAGGGCACCAATGGCATCCAGGCGATCGACCTGGCCACACGCAAGATCCCGCTCGAGGATGGACGAGTGATGGCCGGCTTTATCGCCGGGCTGCGCCAGGCCCTTGCCCCACTGGCCGCCAATGAACGTTTCGCCGCTCTGGCGCCCCTGCTGTCCAGCCCTGTCGATGCGCTGGAGAAAGCAAGTGCCCATTTGCTCCAGGCCTTGCCTCGTCATCCCGAGGATGTCCTGGCTGGCGCGACGCCTTTCCTGCGCCTGTTCGCAACCGCAGCGGGCGGTGTGGTGGTGGCGCGCGAGGCCCTCGCCGCCGCAGCGCTGGATCCGCATGATCCGGCCAACCGCCTGCGCATGGATACGGCGCGCTTTTATGCCACGCAGCTCGCCCCGCTCGCCGACGGGCTCGCGGCCAGCGCCGTGAGCGGCTACGCTGCCGCCGGCCTCCAAACCGTGTTTCAATAGGGATCAATCGATGTCTCTTGCCAACAAGACCCTCTTCATCACCGGCGCTTCGCGCGGCATCGGGCTCGCCATGGCACTGAAGGCCGCCAAGGACGGCGCCAACATCGTCATTGCCGCCAAGACCGAAACGCCCCACCCCAAACTGGAAGGCACGATCTACACCGCTGCCGAAGCGATCGAAAAGGCTGGTGGCAGAGCCCTGCCCCTGGTCGTCGATGTGCGCGAGGAGGACAGCGTGAAGGCAGCCTTCGCGCGAGCAGCGGAAAAATTCGGTGGTATTGATATCGTCGTTAACAACGCCTCGGCGATCCACATGGCCAAGACCGCCGATATTGAGATGAAGCGCTTTGACCTGATGCACCAGATCAATACGCGTGGCACATTCCTGGTTTCCAAGCACGCCATCCCTTATCTTGAAAAGGCGGCGAACCCGCATATCCTGACGCTGTCGCCGCCGCTCGACATAAAGGAGAAATGGTTCGCCCCGCACACCGCCTATTCGATGGCGAAATTCGGCATGAGCCTGGTCGTGCTGGGCCTGGCTGGCGAGTTGCGCGGACGGGTGGGCGTCAATGCATTATGGCCACGCACCACCATCGCGACGGCGGCGATCAAGAATATCCTCGGCGGCGAGGCGCTGATGCAGCGCTCGCGCAAGCCTGATATCATCGCCGACTGCGCCTATCGCATCTTCCAAAAGCCCGTGGACTTCACCGGCCATTTCCTGATCGACGATACATTCCTCATGGGCGAGGGCGTCACCGATTTCGAGGCCTATCGCGCCGATCCCAGTCAGGTTCTCGCCCCCGATTTCTTCGTGCCGGATGATTCGGTTCCTCCACCCGGCGTCGTTATCGGCCAAAGCATGGACTGAGGGGTGCGGTACGGGCAAAGGAGGACAATGATACCTCCTTCATCACGAGGCCATGGCATTGGCTTAACTCACGACCGACAAATAGACCGCGACTTGCCTTCTCCAGCGAATGCTGGGGAAGACCAATCTCGCTTCTGCTTCGCGCAAGGTTCAGGCCCAATAGCCTTGGCGGCAACGGGTGCGGCGCCACGCCGCCTGTCATGAGGGATGTATTGTCATGGGCAATGCTCGACCCATATGGTTGTGTTCAAACAATCGATGATGGCAGCCCTTAATGACAACGCTTCTGGTAACCCATCCTGCCTTTGCCCGCCATGAAAACCCCCGCGGGCACCCCGAACGGGTCGACCGCATCCTGGCGGTCGAGACCATCCTGTCCGATCCAGCCTTTGGCGAGCTCAATCGCAAGGAGGCGCCGCAGGCACCGATCGATGCCATCGTGTCCTGTCACCCTTTGCATTATGTCGAGACCCTGCAAAACCTCAATCCGCATGACGATGAGGACATGGTGTCGATCGACGGCGATACCTCGATGTCATCGGGCACTTTCGAGGCAGCGATGCGCGGCGCCGGTGGCGCCATGCTGGCGGTGGATCATGTCATGGATGGAAGGGCCCAGAACGCCTTCTTAGCTGCCCGCCCGCCGGGGCATCATGCCGAGCCGACACGGGCGATGGGCTTTTGCTTCTTCAACAATGTTGCCATCGCGGCCCGGCATGCCCAGAGGGTCCATGGTGCCGCCCGCATCGCCATTATGGATTTCGATGTCCACCACGGCAACGGCACCCAGGCGATCTTCTGGAATGATCCCACCGTTCTTTATGCCTCCACCCACCAGATGCCGCTATATCCCGGCACCGGAGCGCGCAATGAAACCGGCGAGGCGGGGACCATCGTCAACGCCCCGCTGCGCGCCGGCCAAGGCGGCCGGGAATTCCGCGAGGCGATGGTGGAACTGATCCTACCGCGCATCAAGGCCTTCTCGCCCGATCTGGTGCTGATCTCAGCCGGCTTTGACGCTCATGAGCGCGACCCGCTCGGCAGCCTCAATTTTGTCGAGGAAGATTATGCCTGGGCAACCGCGCAGCTGATGCAGGCGGCCGACCACACGGCCGGCGGGCGCATTGTCTCGGTCCTGGAGGGTGGCTACGACCTCACCGCCCTCGCCCGTTCGAGCGCCGTGCATGTCGCCACGCTGATGGAGGGGTGAGGCGCATCGCCCTCTTTACAGAGCTACCACATTGGCTAAGTGCCACGGCGATTGGGGTGGCGAGGCGTTGGCAAATGCGCGGCTCAAGCGTGCAGCGTGAATTTGATAGCCTGCACCCCGGAGAGTGCTCTCCTCAGTCGCCATCCTCGAAGAATTGCCATTTCCCGTCCGGGCTGATGCCGAGGCGGTAGAATGAATAGACGCCCTTGTCCTGCATGTCCTGGAAGTCGCCGGCGGTAATCAGACGGAAGAGTTCCACCATTTGCGGCCCGGTCAGCTTGTTGAGCGGATAGCGCGCGAAATAGGGCCAGACGTAGGCTTCCTGCGGCGTGCCGACATCGACATGCACGTAACCCGCTTCCAACACATCCTCCATGATGGCGAGGATCTCGCGGCCCTTCGGGTCGCCGGCAAGCAATTTGAGTGTGGCGATCGGATCGTCGCTGTCCCCCCCGGACAATTCCGGCGTCTGGCCATTGGCGGCGATGATCGGGCGGAGCGATTCCAGTTCACCGGTTTTGATCGCAGCGATCAGTTTTTGTCGCAACTCCTTCACCGGCGCCGGCAGATCCGCCTCGCCATAGAAGACCTGCGGGGCGTTGGCATCCTGACCCTGGCCGTTGTCATCGCTCGAGGGCGGCGTGACGGTCACAGTCGGCGCCGGTGTACTGACGGAAGGCGCGGATGGCGGCGAGTTTTGCGTGGCATCATTGGCCGCAAGGGCTGGCATGGTGCCAAGCAGCAGGGCGAGGCCGGAGACGGTGAAGGCAAAACGGCGCATGACGACCATCGAATCAGAGGGCTGGCTGGCCGACAGCCTAGCCACTACGCCCCTTCATGGCGAGGGGCGAGCCCGAACCGCGCCAAAATAGCGCGTCAATTTCTATTGATGCACACCCTTGATCGTGAACTCGCCATTGCGCACGCGATCGGGCAGACGCTCGGCAAAGCGGGCAACTGGCTCCTCGCCATAAGTGGCGACCAGTTCCTTGAAGGCCGCGAACAGGGCGGCATTGGCTACGCAATCACCGTCAATCCCGTCGAGAATCGCCTCCTCCCACGCCTGCAAAAGGTAGTCGAGCGCCGCTCTGCGGGCATCGTCGGCGGCAAATTGCTGTTTGAGGAGGGTGACGCGATCATGCATGGCTTGTTCCGTACCGTGGCGCCTGCCTCGGACGGATCAACCATAGCACGCCCTTGTCCCACGAATAGACAGTTTGGAATTAATCGTTAACGGCCATAGCGGGTGTCGAGGTCCTTCACGATTGCATCGGCCTCGTTGAGATAGTTGCGGACGACATTGCCGGCCGCCTCGTCGCAGCTGCGATATGTCACCTGGAACGTTCGGTAGCCCCGATTGAACGCGCCGGCGAAGCGCGCCTTATCCGCCTCCTCGAGCCCCTGGCCTTCGATCAGCGCATTCGCCTTGTCGCGCCAGGCCGGCGCATCGGCAAAGCCGCATAGACCGCGCAGATAGTGCAGCGCTCCCATCAGTTCCGACAAGCGCAGCAATTGCGGCTGGTAAGGGGGGGTCTGCGCCACCTGGGCGCGGGCCGGAAGGGGTGCGGCCAAGATAGCGATCAGGAGGAGCCAAAGGGTCATGGCAGAAAAATGGAGGAGCCGCAGCGTCATAGCAAGCGGCGCGCAGCCGCCACGATATCGCCCAGCCCCTCTGTTACCGGCAGGCCCTCCAGCGTCTGCGCATCAGCCCAGCAAAAGCTCCGTGTCTCCTCGCTGAGCCTTGGCTCGCCCTCCCCGGCTTGCGCCGCGAACACTGCGATGACGAAATGACGATGCACTGCACCGCCCTTATCGAGGTGGATCACCTCATTGTGGCGCACGAAGCCGGCGATGTTAATCTCAAGCCCGGTTTCCTCGCGCACCTCGCGCCTTGCCGCATCCTCCAGCAATTCTCCCGCCTCGACAACACCGCCAGGCAGGGAAAACAAACCACCGCCGGGAGATCGCGCTCGCTCGCCCAGCAGCACCTTGCCGTTACGGAAAATTGCGACGCTCGCTGCCAGAATCGGCCGGGAGGGGTAGGATCTTAAATTGTCTGCCATAGTGACACTATCCCTGGCCGGCCCTCGACCCGCAACCCATTTTGAGGTCATGACCGGACGTTTCGCCCTCACCCATTCCCCCGCTGCGGTGCGCGACTGGTTCTCCTATGTCGAGGAGCCGGATTTTCCGCCGCGCTACAACATCGCGCCGAGCCAGCCAGTGGCGGTGGTGCATGCCGACTTCACTGCGCGGCATTTCACCCTGATGCGCTGGGGCTTCATTCCCGCCTTTGTCAAGGACACCTCGAGCTATCCGCTGCTGATCAACATCCGCTCCGAGACCGTGCAGGAAAAGCCGTCCTTCCGCAACGCCTTCGCCCGGCGGCGCTGCCTGCTGCCGGCGGACGGCTTCTACCAGTGGCAGGCGGGGGGCCGGCAAAAGCAGCCCTTCTTGCTGCGCCGCCCCGATCGCGGCCTCTTTGCCATCGGGGCGATCTGGGAGACGTGGTCGGGCATGGATGGCGGCGAAATCGACACCGTGGGCATGCTGACGACCGATGCCAACGGCACGCTGGCCGCGCTCGGCGACCGCAGTCCCATCATCATCGAGAAGGGGGCGGCATCGGAGTGGCTCGACCCTTTGACCCGTCCGGCCAACGCAGCGAAGTTGCTGCATCCACCACCCGCCGACGCCTTTGAACTGGTGCGTATCGGGCACTATGTGAACAGGGCCGACAATGAGGGACCTCAAGTGCAGGAAAGAGCCTGATCGAAGGCGGGATTTGCCTGTGATTCCCGCAAGCGCAGGCTCTTTCCTGCATCTTCCATCTTGCAAGTGTCCCTTTTCCAAGACGCAGGCTCGAAGCTTGCGGTTGGAGCGTTCACCTCACCCAAGGCGCAACCGAAAGGAAAGCTCCCATGAAAATCGTCTCGCTTGGTCTCGCCATTGCCCTGGCGCTCGGCCTCGCCGGCTGTTCGGCCGGCCTTTATGCTGGATCGGCAAGCTTCCAGTCCGACCCGCACAAGCAAACCTTGTGCACCCATTCTTATGCCGGCCAGGTCCAAGTCCCGAGCGGCAGCGGCTTGCGGGAACACCGGCAATGCGTGGTTACCCCGAACCAGGATGATGGCGACTATTGAGGCCCGTTACAGCACCTTGCCGGGGTTCATGATGGCCTTGGGGTCGAGCGTCGCCTTGATCTGGCGCATCATTTCCAGCTCCACCGCATCCTTCACGCCCGGCAGCAGAGCGCGCTTGGACTGGCCGATGCCATGCTCGGCCGAGATCGATCCGCCGAACTCGGCGACGATGCCGTGCACCAGCGCGTTGGTCTCCTCCCACAGGGCCAGGAAGGCCTTCTTGTCGCCGCCCACGGGCTGGGAAACGTTGAAGTGGATGTTGCCGTCGCCCAGATGGCCGAAGGGCAAGGGCCGGCTGCCGGGGATGAACGCCTCCACCGCCGCGACCGCCTTGGAAAGGAAGGCCGGGACGAGGCGCACCGGCACCGAGACATCATGCTTGATTGAGCCGCCCTCGAAGCGCTGCGTCTCAGACAAGAGTTCACGCAGGCGCCAGAAATTGGCCGCCTGTTCGAGCGAAGTGGCGATCACCACGTCGCGGGCGTATGCCTTCTCATAGGCCTGCATCAGCATCTTCTCGAGCCCGGCCTCTACACCCTCTTCCGCTGAGGAGGAAACCTCAAGCAGGACATACCAAGGGTAGCTCTGCGCGAAGGGATCGCGGGCGTCGGCACCATGCTTCACCACAAACTCGATGCCGCGCCGCGGCAGCAATTCGAAGGCGGTGACGGTGCCCCCGCCCGCCTCGCGCGCCACCTGCAGGAGCGACAGGGCCGCCGCTGGGCTGTCCAGCCCGATGAAGGCGGTGCCGACCGAACGCGGCCGCGGGAACAATTTCAGCACGGCGGCGGTAACGATGCCGAGCGTGCCTTCCGAGCCGATGAAGAGGTTCTTGAGATCGTAGCCGGTGTTGTCCTTGCGCAGGTGGCGCATGCCGTGCCAGATCCGCCCGCCCGCCAGCACGACTTCGAGCCCAAGCACGAGGTCGCGGGTATTGCCATAGGCGATCACGCCGGTGCCGCCGGCATTGGTGCCGATATTGCCGCCGATGGTGCAGCTGCCTTCCGACGGCAAGGTGAGCGGAAACAGGCGCCCCGCCTCCTGCGCCGCCTGTTGGGCGCGCTGCAGCGTCACGCCCGCCTCGACGTCCATCGTGTTGCTGTCGGGGTCGACGGCCCGGACCTTGTCGAGCCGTTTGAGGCAGACGACGAGCTCATTGCCGCTGGCATCAGGGATCTGCCCGCCGACGAGCCCGGTATTACCGCCTTGCGGCACGATCGGCGTGCGCGTCTCGTCGGCGAGCTTGAGGATGGCCGAGACCTCCGCGACCGATCCCGGCAAGAGCACCAGCGGCGTCCTGCCATGATACCGATCGCGCCACTCACGCAGGTAGGGCTCCTGCGCCTCGCTGTCGGCAATGGCGTATCTGCCACCCACAATGGCGGAGAAACGAGCTACGAGATCGGAGGAAAATTCAGGGGACATAATGGTCTGTCTCGTTCATCAAACAATCTGCTTTAAGGCGCTGGCCACGATCCCCTCCGGCTCCTGGTCGATGGAGACGGTGATCGGCGCTTCGTCAGCGCCCGGCGGTTCCAGGGCTGCGAACTGGCTGGCGAGCAGGGCCGGCGGCATGAAGTGATCCTTGCGCAGGGCAAGGCGGGAGGCAATTAGTTGCGACGTGCCTTCCAGATAGACGAAACGCACATCCTCGTGCCCGTCGCGCAGGGCATCGCGATAGGCTCGCTTGAGCGCGGAACAGGCAATGATGGCATGTTCCCCACGCCCGCGCTGCTGGGCGATCCAGGCTGCGATCGCGGCGAGCCAGGGCCAGCGATCCGCATCGGTGAGCGGGATGCCGGCATGCATCTTGGCGACGTTTTGCCTGGAGTGAAAGGAATCGCCGTCGCGAAAAGGCCAGCCGAGTTCGCGGCCCAGGTCCTCGCCGACCGTGCTCTTTCCGCTGCCGGAGACACCCATGACGATGAGCGCGGTGGGGAGGCGAAAGGTGGGGGGCATGGCAAGGCTCCAACGGCCGGCAAATAGAGCGCTCCCTTGGTAAGGGAGAGGCCCGCCATGATGCAAGTGGTATGGCCTGGGGGGCGGCTCTTCCTCTTGTCCGATGATAATAAGAGCCGGCGCTGAACAGCCCACCGACCTACCGACGCTCGAACAGGCCCACCAGCTCGACATGGGCCGAATGGCGGAATTGATCGACCGGCGTGACGTTGGTGAGGCGATAGCCGCCGGCGATCAGGATTGTTGCATCGCGTGCAAAAGTAGCCGGACTGCAGGAGACAGCGACGAGGCGGCCAACCTTTGATGCCGCCAGGCGCCGGGCCTGCGCTTCTGCGCCTGCACGCGGTGGATCGAACACCACGGCGTCGAAGGGTTTCAGCTCATCGGCGAGCAAGGGACGATGGAACAGATCGCGAGCCTGCGCCTTCACCGGCTTGAGCCCGTCCGTCCGGCGCGCCGCCTTCTCCAAGGCCGCGATGGCGGGCTTATCGGAGTCGAAGGCGTCGATATGCCAGGTTGTCGCCAGCGCCAGGGATAAAGTGCCGCAACCTGAAAACAGATCGGCGACACGCCTGGCGCCGGCGAGGCCCTCGCGCACCAGGGTGGTCAGCGCGATGTCGGCCGCCGCCGTCGCCTGCAGGAAGGCACCAGGCGGCGGGCAGACTTGCACCGTCCCGAACCGTACCGCCGGCGCGCGCCGTTCGATGACGATGTCGCCGTGGTTGGACAGGCGCGCCAGGTCGAACTGGGCAGCAAGGTCGGCGAGCCTCAGGCGCATCTTTTCGTCGATGCGGCCGGCGCCACGAATGTCGCAGTCGAGCCCGGTGAGGGTCGCGGTCAACACGATATCGAGCGGCTTTCCGAGGCCACGCAGCTGTCTTTCAAATGCACGGACCGCTTCAAGCCCTTGATTGAGCTGGGGAACCAGGATCGGACAAGAATCGAGTTCAACGAGTTCATGTGATCTGGCGGCGGCAAAGCCGACCTTGCCTTTGCGGGCGTGCAGGGTGACCCGCCGGCGCCCGTTGCCATGGGCATCGACCAGGGGTTCGACGTCAACATCGATGCGGGCCTGTGCCAGGGCATCGACCACGAGGCTGCGCTTCCAGGCCTGATAGGCCGGCTCGGCCAGGTGCTGGATGGCGCAGCCGCCGCAGCGGGTAAAGAGCGGACAGAAGGGCTCGATGCGCTCCGGGCTCGGCTCCTGCAGGGCGATGAGCCGGCCGCGATCGCCCTCGACCTTAGCATTGACCCTCTCGCCCGGCAAGGCATAGGGCACGAAGACCGGACCGGCGGCCACGCCGTCGCCGCGATGGCCGAGGCGCTCGATCTGGAGTTGAATCAATGTGCCAACGTCGCTCAAGAAACTCGTTCCGCTGCCATGAGAAATTCACGGTTGCCGTCGCCGCCCTCGATGGGCGAGGGCACGATGCCGCGCACCCGCCAGCCCAGACCCGTCACCAGGCCGGCGATGCGCTCGCACACCTGGCGATGGACGGCCGCATCACGCACGATACCACCCTTGCCAACCTTCTCGCGCCCGGCCTCAAATTGCGGCTTGATCAGCACGGCAAGATCTGCCTGGGGCGCGGCCAGCGCCAGCACTGGCGCCAGCACGAGCGACAGCGAGATGAAGCTGACATCGGCGACGATGAGCTCGACAGCGTCGGGCACCAGTGCGCTGTTCAGCCGGCGCGCATCGACGCCCTCCAGCAAGACCAGCCTCGGCTCTGCCCGCAGGTCGGCATGGAGTTGGTCGCGCCCGACATCGACGGCATAGACCTTGGCGATGCCCCGGCGCAGCAAGACGTCGCTGAAGCCACCGGTGGAGGCACCCAGATCCAGCGCCACGCGCCCCGCCACCGCAATGTCGAAGGCGGTGAGGATGTGATCGAGCTTCAGCCCGCCGCGTGAGACGAAGGGATGGGCCGCCTGCGCCTGGATCGCCGTCTCCGATGCCAGCATCTCGGAGGCCTTGCCGACTGGCTTGCCGTCCGCCATCACCAGGCCGGCGGCGATTGCCGCCTGCGCCCTGGTGCGGCTGTCGAACAGGCCGCGCTCGACCAGCAGCAGATCCGCCCGTTTGCGGGTCAAGACATCAGGCTCGTTTGGCGCCGGAGACCGTGTCGCGCCCAAGAACGGCCAGCACCTTGGCGACGATGCCGGCGGCATCGAGCCCGGCGCGAGCATAGAGCGTCTCGGGCTTGTCATGGTCAAAGAAGACATCGGGCAGCACCAGCGAGCGGAATTTCAGGCCGCGGTCGAAGGCGCCGGCCTCGGCGAGGCACTGGGCGACGAAGCTGCCAAAGCCGCCAATCGAGCCCTCCTCGATGGTGAATAGCACCTCGTGCTCACGCGCCAGACGTAGCACTAGCTCCTGGTCGAGCGGCTTGGCGAAGCGGGCATCGGCGACCGTGGCCGACAGTCCGAAAGTGGCGAGGTCCTCGGCAGCCTTGAGGCACTCGGCCAGGCGCGTGCCCAGCGAGAGCAGCGCGATGTTGGTGCCTTCGCGCAAGACCCGCCCGCGCCCGATCGGCAGGGGCACACCGACATCCGGCATGTCGATGCCCACCCCTTCCCCGCGCGGATAGCGGAAGGCGATCGGCCCGTCATTATGGGCGACGGCCGTGGCGACCATGTGCACGAGTTCGGCTTCATCGGCGGCGGCCATCACCGTCATGTTGGGCAGGCAGCCCAGATAGGCGACATCGAAGGCGCCGGCATGGGTAGCGCCATCGGCGCCCACCAGCCCGGCGCGGTCGATCGGAAAGCGCACAGGCAGGTTCTGGATTGCAACGTCATGAACGACCTGGTCATAGGCGCGCTGCAGGAAGGTCGAGTAGATGGCGCAGAAGGGCTTGTAGCCCTCGCTGGCCAGGCCCGCCGCGAAGGTCACCGCATGCTGCTCGGCGATGCCGACATCGAACAGGCGCTGGGGGAATTCCTTCTCGAACAGGTCAAGCCCGGTGCCCGACGGCATCGCCGCGGTAATGGCAACGACACGGTCATCCCGGCGAGCCTCCTTGATCAGGCTCTCGGCAAAGACACGCGTATAGGCCGGCGCATTGGCCTTGGCCTTGACCTGCGCCCCGGTGATAACGTCGAACTTGACGACGCTGTGATACTTATCGGGCGCTTCCTGGGCGGGCGCGTAGCCCTTGCCTTTCTGGGTGACAACATGGATGAGCACCGGCCCGTCGGCCTGGTCGCGCACATTCTTGAGCACAGGCAGGAGATGGTCGAGATTATGGCCGTCGATCGGCCCGACATAATAGAAGCCCAGCTCTTCGAACATGGTGCCGCCGGTCCAAAAACCCCGGGCATATTCCTCGGTGAGGCGCGCCTTGTCGTAGAAGAACCTCGGCAGCTTCCTGGCGAGCATCTTGCCCAAATCGCGCAGGCCCCGGTAGGTGCCGCCCGACACCAGCCGCGCCAGATAGGCCGACATCGCCCCCACCGGCGGGGCGATCGACATGTCGTTGTCGTTGAGGATGACGATCAGGCGTGAACCCAGCGCCCCGGTATTGTTCATCGCCTCATAGGCCATGCCCGCCGACATCGCACCATCGCCGATGACGGCGATCACATTGTTCTTGCGCTCGTCGAGGTCGCGCGCCGCCGCCATACCCAGGCCAGCGGAGATCGAGGTCGAGGAATGGGCGGCGCCGAAGGGATCGTAGGGGCTCTCGCTGCGCTTGGTGAAGCCTGACAGGCCGCCGGGCTGGCGCAGGGTGCGGATACGCTCGCGCCGGCCGGTGAGGATCTTGTGCGGGTAGGCCTGGTGGCCGACATCCCAGATCAGGCGATCTTCAGGCGTGTTGAACACGGCATGGATCGCCACGGTAAGCTCGATCACGCCGAGGCCGGCGCCCAGATGGCCGCCGGTCACCGATACCGCATCGATGGTTTCGGCGCGCAGTTCATCGGCGAGCTGGCGCAATTTGTCCTCCGGCAGGAGGCGCAGATCGGCTGGCGTGTGGATCGTATCGAGCAGCGGGGTGGAGGGGGACTGGGCCAAATCAAATCACCGGGAAAACCAACAAAAAGCCGGGGCGCGCAACATCAAGCTTCCGGCAGCGCCTCGACACCGACGGGCTTGCCCTCGGCATCAAGCCGGATCTTGTCGACCTTGGCCTCCGCCACCTTAAGCAAGCGATCGCAATGGCCCTTGAGCTGTTCGCCGCGCCCGAAAAGCGTGATCGATTCCTCCAGCGGCACGTTGCCCCCCTCTAAGCTGCGCACGATTTGCTCGAGCTCGGCGAGGGCTTTTTCAAAACTCAGCGTCGCAATGTCGGACGACTTTTCGGCCATGACCTACCTGTTACATGTCACAATCGCTTCCTCTATAGCCCCTTTCCATCCGCCAGCGAAAGAAAAAGCCATGCAGGGATAGTGGCATGCCCGTGGACAAGGGGGAGCAGATTGCGGAAAAGAGCAGCGACAGAACGGCGCATGGTGGGCAGGGCAGGTGTCATCGCGTGGGCGAAGCGACACCAAGTGACGCCTCCCAGACACGCGATCGCGCGACAACAATAGCGCCTCTTTGGGAGGATTCCCCCTGTGTCTTCACCGCACTCCCACGCGGTGCAGTGCGCTCGGGATAACAGGTGCGCCCGACCTGCGCTCTTGCAGCCCGTGGCGCCTTCCGGCAAAAGCCCAGCATGGATCTCCAGATTTTCCTCGCCCTGTCGGCAGCGTCCCTGTCGGCCGTGTTCATTGCCCAGATGTTCGTCGTCGGGACGTTTCGCCTGCCCGGATCACGGATATTGATGCTGCAACATGCCGGTGTCATTGCCCTCGCCGTGGCCGGAGCCTGGCTGTTTCCTGAGTTCTACGGCCTTGTCACCGCCGTTGCCCTGGCTCTGACGCTGGCGCCGCTCTGGCTCTTCGCCGCGGTGCGCCGTGCCGCGATCGTCGGCGACCTGAAGCGGGCGGCGGCAGCCATGCGCCTGGCCGCCTTGCTGCACCCCTCCCCGCAACTGCGTTTTTCCTCAAAGCTTTACGCGGCGACGGCTGAATCAACGCTTGAACGGCAGCTGGCGGCGCTAGCCACTCTGGAAGCCAGGGCCGATCCCTTGCAGCAGAGCCTTGTCACCGCGCAGAAACTGCGTCTGAGCGGCGACTGGGCCGGCCTTGCAAGCCATCTCGCCGGCTCCTCCCCTGCGGTCGCCGAAATCCATTTCGAACACGCCATCCGCGCCTTTGGCGAGACCGGCCAACTCGACCGCATGGTCGAAGCCTACCGGCACCATCCGCCCGCCCTCACCGGCCTACCGCTGCAGATCGTCATGCTGGTGGTGCTCGCCTTTTGCGGCCGCGTCGACGCGGTGGCGGCGCAGCTCCGGTCCGGCGCCTCGCTACTTCCGGCCCCGACCCAGGCCTTCTGGCTCGCCACCGCGCTGCAGGCGGCCGGCCGCCGCGATGAGGCGCAGCAGCTCATCCGGTCGATCGAGCCTTCTGAAGTTCCCGAGACCCAGCGCATCGCCTTCGCGCGGCGCCTCGGCCATCCCCTCGCGCCGGCCCGGGGCCTGCTCTCGCCCTCTGGCTGGCCCGTGGTCGACGCGATCGAGGCGATCGTGCGCAGCCGCGCCCCGTCAAGCCGCGACAGCTGGCGCCAGATCCCCGTGACCTGCCTGCTGATCCTTGCCAATTGCGCCATGTTCGCGGTGGAGATCTATGCAGGCGGCTCGCAGGATGTCGAGGTCCTGTTCAGGCTCGGTGCGCTGTGGCCGGACGCTGTGCTGCAGGATCACCAATGGTGGCGGCTCGGCGCCGCCATGTTCTTGCATGCCGGCCCCGAACACATCTTCAGCAACATGCTGGCACTGTGGGTGCTGGGCGGCCTCATCGAACGCAGCATTGGCTCGCTGCGCATGGCGGTACTCTATGGCATTGGCGGGCTAATCTCGATGGCCGGCGTGCTGTGGATGATGCAGGCGGGCTGGATCGAGCCTAACATCCTCGTCGGCGCCTCGGGCGCTATCTTCGCCCTGCTCGGCGCGATCGCCCTCACCCGCCTGTCCGACTATCTGCAATCGCGCGCCGTCTCCGACCGGCGCAACCTCACCATGGTGGGCATCATCCTTGCCATCCAGATCGTCATCGACCTTGCCGTCCCCCAGATCAGTTTCAGCGCCCACGGCATCGGGCTGGTGGCGGGTGTGGTGCTGGGGTGGCTGCTGACGCCCAGACGCAGGTAGAGGGAGCGAAGGGTTGTCTGGCGTGGATAGGAAGGCGCCTCGAGGTCTCATGACTATCGCGCCGCGTGCGAGTTGCCCCTAGAAGCCGGTAATCAATTGCTTTGAGACTGGGTAGAGGAGGAGGCCAGCAACACAAGACTGGCTGAGGGGCTTGCCGCGCAGCGGTGATCAGCTCGTTGTGCCTCCAACCCGAGTGCCCCCCCTTTTCTTGGCTTGGTTGAAGAGTTTCTTTTCGGCCTGGCTGGAAAAGTTACTGGCAGCTGAAAAACCCGATGCCAAGCGTAGCCATAAAATCCAAAGCTTAGGCAGCACTGGCAAGATCGGCTGGCATGAGACCTCAGTGGTGGATCATCAATTGCCGGTTTATGTTGTGATGAATCGTCGCATCGCCGGCTGCTCGATCATCGCGCACGGCAATGGGCATTAAAATAGCGTCCTGCCTGGTGATCGGCGAACGCGCTGGCGAGATTATCGGTGCCACTCATGGCCTGCGGCACAATGGTGTCCACACAGCCAAGTTCGACCTGCAGCAATGCATGGGGCTTGCGGCTGGCCGCGCGCAGATGTCCGATCTGAAGGGTCAAACAGCGCGAGCCACCGATCAATTTGCGAAGAAATGCGTCCGGCGGAACTGATGTGATCTCAACGGCTTGTAATCATGATCCGTCATTGCCGATCGAGCCAAGCAAGGCCTCAAAGTCTTTTTGTATTATTCAAGGGTACGCGGACTGTCGCCCCTACTTACCATCCTGCAAGCGCGGCGTTTCCAACAAGGCTCGAGACGTCCGCGCACCCGGCAAGAGCGGCCGCGCCGTCAGCCGATTCCATACACCAGGCTCACGCGCCCGCCTGGCAGCTGCTGGACCTTGCGCAGATCGAGCCCGCGACGATGGTCCGCCGCTGCAAAGAGCGCCTTCCCTTCGCCGGCGATCAGCGGATGGACGATGAGCCGGAGTTCATCCACCAGCCTGGCATCGATAAGGCTCGCCGCCGTCCGGGCACCCCCGATCAGATAGATGTCCTTGCCGGACTGCCGCTTGAGGTCGGCAATGTCGTCCAGCTTCCGGATGAAACTCGTCTTTGGCCAGAGGGCCGAATTCAGGGTGCTCGACAGTACGTAATGGGGTGTCCGCGTGATGAAGCGGGCCCATTCGAGCTCTTCGGGCGTCGGAGCCTTGCCGGTGATCCAGACGGGCGTATGCGGCTCATTTTGGATCGCGGTCCAGTAATGCTCATAGCCCGGATACATGCCAGCCCCGAGCAGGCAGGCGTCTATTTGGGGCATCAGGCCGTAGTCCTCCGACCATGCCTCCACCCAGTCCGCGGTGCCCTCGGGCCCCTCCATCTTGCCGTCGACAGAAATCTTCATTCCAGCGATCAACTTGCGCATTTGAACCTCCCTATCGGCTGTCAGGCCGGGATCCGTTGGTCGTATTCCTTCATCAGCCGGCTCCATCCGTCCCAGAATGGCTCCACCTCCCCGGCCATCGTGCGGGCGAGCAGAATGTCGAGGTGCATGTGCCAGCCGGCCGCGACCATCAGCAAGGTTGGGCGGTCGGGCAGGCGGCGATGGATCACGGTGAGCAGCACCCCGCTGCCCCTGGGCTCCAATTCGAAGGAAACATCGCCGCTGGCCTGCCAGGTGATGGCGAGCTTGCGGGGCGGATCGAGCTCGGTGATCCGGCTGTGCATCCGGTACTCGTCAGAAAAGCCGGCCGGCCGCTGGCCCGGCGGATTGGTCAGCTCGTCATTGCGCCAGACGAGCTCGAAGGGCGCCCCGACTTCCATCTCCATCTCGCCCGCCCCCAGCCACTGGCGGCGCAGATCGCTCTGTGTGAGATACGCCCAGACGCGCTCGAGGGGGCCGGGCAGAAGGCGCTGGATCTTCAACGTGGCAGGCTCGGTCAGCACGCCATAGGCGTCCCGGGTCTGGTGCTCGTTCATTGGTCATCTCCCTTTTTGGCGGTCGGCGATGGGTGTGGGTTCTCCTGGCGGAGCAGGTCTTCGAGCACATCCAGACGATCGGTCCAGAAGCGCTCGTAGAAGCTCAGCCATTGGTGGGCGCTGGCAAGCGGTCCAGGGTCGAGGCGGCACAGATGGGTACGCCCGCGCACCTCGCGGCGGATCAGCCCGGCGTTCTCCAGTGCCTTGATGTGCTTGGAGGCCGCTGCGAGCGAGATGGGGAAGGGTCCGGCAAGCTGGCCTACCGTTCGTTCGCCACCGGCGAGATCGCGAAGCATTTGCCGGCGCGTGGCATCGCTGAGTGCGTGAAAGACAGAATCCATCTGTGATGCCTCTATATTTAACCATTTG
>Ga0206877_10044_pt1 | contig 39854 bp, 32 predicted proteins | sample Alteio_BWOrgCont_7_FD_152623 | JGI IMG/M metagenome (GOLD analysis project Ga0206877, IMG submission 152623) | Enriched cells from forest soil in Barre Woods Harvard Forest LTER site, Petersham, Massachusetts, United States -... | ecosystem: Environmental > Terrestrial > Soil > Temperate forest >...
AGGCGGCAGAAACTCACCGCCCGATAGAATCCCAGGCCGATTGCGGCCTGCTGACGCGCGTCGGCGCTCGGCAATATCAATTTGAAGACGTCTAGTTTGCGAGCGCGCGCGGCCGCAAATTGCATGACGAAGACAGTCAGACCGTAGTCCGAGGTATCTCTGCCAAGTATTGTTTTAGGGCTTGCCAAAAAACGATCGGCCGTTTCGGCGGTAAAACGTGGCCCTTCCTGGGGTTCGCAGGCAGCCCAGGCTTGCCCGCTCAACATCGTAGCGACCATCGTCGCGGCAAATACGGCAGGCCAAAGCCTGGTCAGCATGCCCTTGCGCGGCGCATGCCTCGTCACCGCGACAGCCGATGGGCAGGTGGATGTTGTCGCAAGGGGGCGGGGTGGCGGAGTGAGGCACAACGTGGGGTATATTCGTGCGGCTTTCGAGGGCTGCTGATCATCTGCGGTTATGGGCAAGGAGTGCCTCCTCTCCGAACATTGCGTGAAAGACCTTGGTGGATCGCTTGCGAACGGTCTCGCATCGTTCGGCGGCTGCGCAGCAGTCCCGATTTTCACCAGTGAAGGGGACAGCGCAGGGCCGCCAATTCGCAGGACGATCACATCTTTATCAATTCATTGCAGGTAAATTGCTGCATTGCAAGATAAAGTTATAATGCAAAATAGCGCCAAATATTCAGAGATTTTCTTCAAAAATTCCAATTATTGCCAAATTATAAATAGTATCTTCGCTTAGATCGCTAAAACGTATATTTTATAAGCAATTTTTGGCCATAAATACTTTGCTGCGGCGCAAAATAAATGTCGACAACATAAAATATTTTATTATGATCTTCAATATCACGCAGAGGCGGTTCTAATAATAGTGCGCCGATGCTTGAGTTAGAGCAAGGGGCCGCGTTGGCATCTCCAATGTGGGTCTCACCAGAAAAAGAGGCTATGCGATGCGCATTTGTATGATTGGTTCGGGATATGTCGGCCTGGTGTCGGGCGCGTCATTCGCCGATTTTGGGCATAACGTGATCTGTGTCGACAAGGACACGTTCAAGATTGCGAAGCTGCGAGCCGGCGAGATACCGATTTTCGAGCCGGGGCTTGACGCGCTCGTCGCAGAAAATGTCAAAGCCGGCCGGCTGACATTCAGTACGGATGTTGCTGCAGCGGTGGCAAAGTCGGATGTGGTTTTCGTCGCGGTCGGCACGCCGTCGCGGCGCGGCGACGGACATGCGGATTTGAGTTATGTCTACGCCGCGTCTCGGGAGATCGCACCAGTGATCAGTCGCTTCACGGTGGTGGTCACCAAGTCAACGGTGCCGGTGGGAACCGGCGATGAAGTCGAGCGGATCATTCGCGAAACCAATCCCGATGCGGATTTCGCGGTGGTCTCAAATCCGGAGTTTCTGCGTGAGGGTGCGGCGATCGATGACTTTCGGCGCCCCGACCGCATCGTGATCGGGACTGAAGATGAACGAGCCAAGGAGGTCATGTCCGAAGTCTATCGCCCCTTGAGCCTAAACCAGGCGCCAGTGATCTTTACCTCCCGCCGGGCCTCGGAACTGATCAAATATGCTGCCAATGGCTTTCTGGCGATGAAGGTTGCCTTCATTAACGAAATCGCGGATCTGTGCGAGCAACTCGGCGCGAATGTTCAGGATGTTGCGCGCGGGATGGGGTTTGACAAGCGGATAGGTCCCAAATTTTTGAATGCCGGCCCGGGCTATGGCGGTTCCTGCTTTCCCAAGGACACGCTGGCCCTGGCCAAGACGGCGCAGGACGCAGGCACCCCGGTTCGCTTGATCGAGACGACGGTCGCAATCAACGACGCTCGCAAACGGGCCATGGCCCGCAAGGTCGTCGCCATTTGCGGCGGGGACATTCGTGGCAAGACCATTGCTGTTCTCGGCCTGACCTTCAAACCCAACACAGATGATATCCGTGACGCGCCCGCTCTTTCGATCATCCAAGCCTTGAAGGATGGCGGTGCCAGGATTCGCAGCTACGATCCGGAAGGCATGAAGCACGCCGGCCAGGTACTTGATGACGTGGTGTTTGCCGACAATCCCTATGACTGTGCCGAAGGGGCGGAAGCGCTCGTCATTGTAACCGAGTGGAATATGTTCCGCGCTCTGGATTTTGGGCGGTTGCGCGGCATCATGGCATCGCCTCTGCTGATTGACCTGCGCAATATTTATCGGCGCGAGGAGGTCGCTCGCTACGGGTTCGCCTATGCCTGCGTTGGGCGTCCGGACGAGGAAATCCGCCCGGATAGACAAAGCCGTCAGTCCGCTGCCTGATTGCGGGTTTTGGCGAAGATCGCAACATCCCCGGAGTCTCGCGGTATTGCCGGTTTCCGCGCGGCGACGGGGCATTCGCCCGTTCGGGACCGGTGGCACCGTTCCACTTCGAGGATGCGTGTCGCATTGCTTCACGGGAAAGATAAAAGCCCCTTGTCCTGCCATGCCTTGACCACAAAAGCCGCCCCGTCTTCGGTGAGATGGCCATAGTCCCATTGCATGGGAACGCCCGACTGTGTCGTCGTGCGGCAGGCGCCCGATGGCTGGCTGCAAAGCGTCGCGAAGGGTGAGAGGTAGACGACATTCGGACGCGCCTCGAGTGCGGTTCTCATCAGTGCGTCGATCTGGCCGGGGCTATCTGTGCGCTCGGTCACAAGTGGAACGGGGTCCCCTTCGAGGGCCGCGCGTGCCAGGATCCGAGGCAAGGGATCGCGATATTCGACGATCGGCCCGGAGACGTAGACACGCGGGACACGCGTGGCGAGGGCGTCGACCGTGGCGACCACAAGCGGAATATCTCCAGCTTCCCAGCGTGCCGACAGAATGATGGCCTGGACCGATCCGTTGATGGTTTCCTCTTCAAGGGCCCGCTTCATCAAGGCAAGGCAGATAGGCTGACCACGACCGCCGAGTACGGGTTTGCAGCCCGACGCCGTCGCCTGCAAAATGGAGACAGATGGGAGCTCCTTCGCCAGTCCGCGCCATAGGTGCGCAGCATGGCTGTCGCCCACGAGGAGGACATTTGGCTTGTTCGCGGAACGGCCGAGGCAGAGGGCTGCGTCAAAATCGGACAGCCTGTCGGAGTGCGAATCCAGGAAGCAGCGGCCGCGCCGATAAACGTCGCGGTCCTCGTAATGCAGATACGCCGCCAGTCGAACAACCTCCCGGGGAAACGTGCTCGCCAGGCCGCCGGAGGCCGCAAGCCCTGACCAGGCCGCGACCAGCCCGGCCATGCACGCCGCCGCCGATATGCGAAGCGCCGTCGGTGAGGCCGCCAGCATCCTGCGCCGAAACGGAAGCTCGACATAGCGGTATGAAAGGATCGCTGCTGCCAAGCTCGCCGCAAGGAGCAAAACCCCTTCACTCAATCCGATGGGGCGTTCGGTCCAGAATCGGAAGAAGACGATGATCGGCCAGTGCCAAAGGTAGAGCGAATAGGAGATTAGGCCGATGAATACAACAGGACGCAGGGACAGGATCCGGCCTACCAGGGTCGGACCCGAGGCGCCCGCGTGAAGCAAAAGCGCAGCGCCGAGGCAGGGAACCAGCGCCCTCTCGCCCGGAAACGGCATGTTTTGATAGAAGACAAGACATCCAGCAACGATCAGAGCAAGGCCGAGGGCGGCCAATGCCTCGCGCAACCAGGCGAGCCTCAGTTTCGGCACCGCGCCTAAGGCCAGCATTGCACCCAAAAGGAGTTCCCACGCCCGCGATGGCGCCAGGTAAAAGGCCGCGACCTGATGCGTGCGGACCAGGGCGATCGACAGGGCCAGGGAAGCCAGCATCAGGGCGCCGAGGATCCATGTCGTCCGGCGCTGGTCAAGTCCACGAAGGAACCACAATAGCAGGGGAAAAACGATGTAGTACTGCTCTTCGACCGCAAGCGACCAAGTGTGCAGCAAGGGGCTGTTTTGGGCGGCAACGTTGAAATAATCCGTTGCCGATAGGAAGTAGAAATTCGACGAGAACAATGCCGCCGCGACTGCACTTTTGGAGAAATCGAGGATCTCCGGCGGAAAGAGCACGCAAACCGCACCGATTGTGGAGATGGCGAGCACGGCAAAGAGCGCGGGGAAAATCCTTCGGATCCGTCGATCATAGAAATTCAGGATCGAGAACTTGTTGACAGCGATCTCGGACTGCAGGATTGCCGTGATGAGGTATCCCGAAATCACAAAAAAGACGTCGACGCCGATATAGCCGCCCTTCACAAGGCTGCTGCCAAGATGAAAGAGCATGACGGGCACGACCGCGACGGCGCGCATGCCATCGATGTCGAGACGGTGGTCCGCCACGGCGAGAGGGGCGGCCACAGAAACGCCGTTGGCATCGAGCGCCCTTGCGGGAATGTCGCCGGGATGACCTGCCAGATCCGTCATCGAAACAAGCCGAGCTCCCTCGGTAAATCCGGTCGCATAGTCCCGCTCCGGTAATGAAATAGGCCGCATGTTTGCGATCAGGCGCCCGTTCACGCCTTGGCGGCAAAAGCTTGTGCCAGCGCCCTGCGCATCGGCTTCGGCTTCAGATCGCCGTCATAGGGCAAGCCTCGCGACAATTGCCCATCGGGCCATTTGTAGTCGGGATAGTTGGAGAGCCACGAATACCGATCCGATAACCCCCAACTCAGAACGCCCAGCATGGACGGGTTGGCCAGGGATACGTCCAGGAAGCTGCGTGTAATGCTCGCCACATCCGCGTCGCGCTTGGCCACATCGGCGGGACCGCCCCTGTCGGCCACATCGAACTCAGTGATCATGATTTTCAGGCCGAAGCCCGCGACGTCGCGAAGAAAGCGAGCATAGATCTCCTCATCGAACCTGACCTTGTAGGGCTTGAGGTGCCCCTGCACGCCGAACGCATCGATGGGAGCGTTCTGCTTTTTCAGCGATTCGAGGACTTTGAGAACCGCGGTACGTCGCTTTTCCTGCCAGTCGGCGTTCATCTCGACGTCGTAGTCACCATAGAACAAAAGGGCGTGGGAATCGGCCGCTCTGGCTGCATGGAACGAGGTGGCCAGATAGCTTTCTCCGAAGGCTTGGTACCAAGGCGAGTTGATCCGCAGACCGTTCGGGTGCCCCTCCGGTGGTTCGACCACTTCGTTGATCACATCCCAAGAATGCATCCGGCCGCGAAAATGCGCGCAGGACTGGGTAATCATGTCCGTCAGCAGGCTTTCCGAGCGGGTTGCCTGTAATTTCTGCCTGAGCCACGCTGGAGGGTCGAAATACCAGACCAGCGTGTGACCCCTGAGTTTGATGTCGTGCTGCGCGGCAAAGGCATAAATCGCGTCGCCGCCACTGAAATTCCACTGCCCCTCGGCGGGCTGGACACGGTTTCGCTTCAATTCCCATTCGGGCACCAGAATGCCGGCCTGTTCTGCGACCAGCGCGGCGAAGGGAGGATCGGCGGCGAGCCGGTCGCTCCCCACCGCGCAACCATAGAGCAGTCCCTTGGAGGCAGCGCCCTTCGTCAGCGACTCCTGCGCGGCGTCGGCACGGCGCGGCCAATTTGTCGCCGCCAGCCCAAGACCAGCGGCAAGAAGGTTCCGACGAGAAATCCCGGTCATGCCGATCTTTCGCTTCTGATGGCCGCGCGACCCCGTGTGCGGATGGCGACAACGACATCCGCCCCGTCGCGGTAGATCCGGCTCGGCACAACGATCTGGGCCAAAATCACCACAGCCAGACGCGGCCCATACGAACCGCTGGCCAGCGCGGCGATGTATAGGCCGAGCGCGGCAAGAGGGCGCGTTTTGAACAGGCCCTTGGCGACATGCCAGCCGCGATATCCCAAGTAGGCCCGACGAGAAATTCGCGGCCGCAGGTCATCGAGCCAATTGAGTTCGATGCTATTGAGCTTGGTGTTGGAAAGCCTTCCTGGATCGGGCCCGTCATACCAGACAACGCCGGGCTGCTCGGTCATGACGAAACGATAGCCGGCCAGTTCGAGGCGGATCGCAAAATCGGTGTCGTCGCCAAACCTGACGTCCTCCCGGTAGCGCACCTCCCGCGCCGCATTCGTCGGCACCACCAGCCCGCTCGTCTGAACGAAGCCCCGCGCACACATCAAATAGCTTGCCATGGTTTCGCCGCTGCCGACCGCCCGATGCGGCTTGATCACATAGCCCTGAGGACCGCGATAGGCTTGCACCGGCGCGTAGGCAACGACGTCGTCCGTGTCGTGCACAAGCGCTGCCATTGCGCTGAGATGGTGCGGCAGAAAGGTGTCGTCCGAGTCCAGAAAGGCAACATAGCGGCCGCGCGCCAGGTCGACGCCGTGATTGCGCGCCGCGCTGGCGCCCCGATTTTCCTGCGCAATCAGCCGAATCCGCTCATCGTCGACCGCCGCGACGCGGACTCCCGGGTTATCAGTCGATCCGTCATCCACGACGATAATTTCGAAGTCCTGGAAGGATTGCGCTAGCACCGATTCAATCGCGTTACATACTGCGCGTGCCCGATTGTAGACCGGTATAACGACCGAAAAGAACGGTTCCATCGCGACCACCTAGCTATAAATCTTGGGCGGCATGATAATCATCATTTGCCGCGACCCGGAACCGGGCAATGCATACACGCCCGTCCGGCATTGGATCTCAGCTTCGCAATCCATGCAATCCGTCTCCTCCCTGGGTCAGGCCCGCTGCTTCGCGCGAGATCCCAAAAATTGAACAACCACGTCGGAAATACGACGGTACATTCCATCTGGAACAAAGATTTGAAAAAATATTACACCCGCTAGTGGCGGCGCGTAGCAGAAATTTACAAGAGCTACCAAGTATAATTTTAAGGCATTAATTTTGCTTACTTTTGCAACCCCCTTGGCGATGTGCCATCCGCGATAACCATGATAGGCCTTTGCGGAGATTAACGGACGCATTTCTTCTATCCATGGCAGCAATAACGCTCCCTTTCTTGATGATGAGACGCGACTTGGATCGAAGGCATCGTTCCATATGGCGCCTGGCCCTTTCGCCATCGCGAAGCGGCAGCCTTCCAGTGACAGGCGAATGGCGAAGTCAGTATCCTGGCCGAAAGGCATGCCTTGGCGATAGCGCACCTTCTTGGCGATATCCGCCGGCACGACCAGGGTGCTAGTCTGCAGAAAGCCGCGCGAGCAGCACAAATACTCCGCCATGTCTTCATTCGCGCCGATGCCGCGCGGCGGCTTCAAGAATGTCTTGCCGTTCTGCCTATCCACGACAACAGGCGCGTAGGCGACAAGATCGTTGCGACCCGAAACAAGCTGCCACATGATCGCCAGGTGCCCAGGCAGGAACATGTCGTCTGAATCCAGGAATGCGATATAGCGTCCCAGGGCCTCGTCGATCCCGCGATTTCTAGCGGCACTGCCTCCCGCATTCTCCTGCCACACATAGCGGATGCGCGGATCGCTTATCGCGGACACGACAGCTTCAAGATCGTCCTTGGAACCGTCGTCAACGACAACGATCTCAAAATCCGAAAAGCTCTGAGAAAGCACCGATTGCAGAGCTCTTCCGATAATGTTGGCCCGATTGAAGGCAGGAATGACGATTGAAAAGGTCGGGGCGGCGTTCGCTAGTATTTGGTTCATGAAATTCGCCTCTGCCATATGCATTCGAACTGAAGTACGACCTTTTCCGGCTTTGCTTGAATTCCGGGTGTGGGCTGTGGCCCATCAAATATGGAATGCCGCACCGGGTAGGGCGGATGGCCCCAAGACCGCCTATGCCCGCATCGATACTGGCGGATCTCGATGCGCACTAAGGCTGGTAGGGCTGATATGGCGGTAGCGACGCCCGCTCAGCTTGCGCTTCGATCGAAGCTTGAGGCGATCGCGTTCCACATTGGCTTCCGATCGAAATTTGCGTCGAGGGGCAGGCCGCGGGGCAATTGCCCATCGCTCCACATGTAACTCGGGGTCTGTGAGAGCCACGAATATTTATCGGTCAGCCCCCACGTCAGACATCCCAGGACGAAGGGTTTCGAAAACGCCGTATCGAGAAACATGCCGGTCAGCGCGGCGATATCGGCGTCTCGCTTGTGCGGATCGACCGGCCCTTTGGTGTCGGCCACGTCAAATTCGGTGATCATAACCTTGAGCCCCATCGCGCCAATTTCATCCAGGAACTTCGAGATCACTTGCTGTGAATATTTGGCCCTGTACGCCTTTAGATGGCCTTGAATGCCAAAGCCCTGTATCGGCACATTCCGCGACACCAGGCGCTCGAGGAGCTTGAGCGTTGCAGTGCGTCTTTGTTCGAACCAGTCGGAGTCGCCTTCCACATTCGTCTCGTTATAAAAGAGCAAAGCGTTTGGATCGGCCGCTCGCGCGGCGTGAAAGGCTGTATCAATGTAGCCCTCGCCATAGGCCTTGAACCATGGGGAACTGGAACGAAGGCCGTCGGGATGGCCGTCCTGCGGCTCCACCACCTCGTTGACAACGTCCCAGGATTGAAAGTGGCCCTTGTATCGCCCGGCGACCTTGGCGATGTAGTCGGTGATCAGGGCTTCACTCTTGGTCGACAAGATCTGGTCTTCAAGCCAGGCCGGATTTGCCTGGTGCCAAACCAGCGTATGTCCGCGCATCAGCTGCCCATTGCTCCTTGCAAATGCCAGGATCGCATCCGTGCCGGAAAAATCGAATAGGCCTTGCGAGGGTTCAACGGCCTTTCTTTTGGTCTCGTATTCCGCCACGAGGACGCCAGCCTCCCTGGCGATGGCTGCAGCGAATTGGCGGTCGCCTGTGAGGTTGCGGCTGGCCACCGACGCCCCAAAAAGCCGGTGATGATGAGCCGCTCGAGCCCGAAGGCCGTCGCCGTCGGTACTTGAGGCCTGCGCCGTGCCCTGGGTCGAAAGAGCTGCAACCAAGGCAAGGAAACTACGTCGGTCAATATTCAGCATGTCTTCCTATTCCGTAATCTGCGTCGCTGCTGCGGCGCTTGAGGGGAGGCCGCGGTTCACCGATCGGAGAATGGCGCTGGATATAGAATGCCTACCGGGCCAAGCCAGGAGGAGAGGCGGCTGTAACGATTGGCTTGGCGGTTTTGGGTACTGGCAGCGTGAGCCAACGAGGCATCGCGGCACGCCGTGCCGATTCCCGAATGCGGGCGACCGCTATATTCTGGATCAGGCAGATCGAGATGACGACGAACAGCCAGCTCTGTTTGTCGGCTGCGAAGAACTGGCTTTCGGTGAAATTTTGCAGCACGCCAAAAAGCCAGACAGAAAAGCACAACGCTCCCAGTTTGGCGTCAGCGGGCTTGACGGTGAGAAATCGATAAAGGGGCCATATGACCAGAGCAAAGACCGCCAGGCACAGGCCGACAACGCCGCAAGTCACAAGGATTTCAAAATAGCCGCTGTGCGAGTGCCCAATTCCCAGGATGAATGGTTTGGTGGCTATTGCGTAGATCGGAGAGTCGTTACCAATGGTCCAAAAAGACCCATAGCCAGACCCCAAAATAGGGTGGCTGCGGATATAGGTCATGAGAGATGTCCAGATGGCTACCCGCCCGGACACGCTATCGGGATCGCTGAAATAGCGGGCGATCTCATCAGAAAGGGCCAATCCGATAATGGAGGCGCTGATGAGGGCGTAAAGCATGGTGATTGAGAAGATCTTCAAACCGCCGGCTCTCAGTGCGGATACGCGGTACAACATGCCGATGACTAAAATCACCCCATCCAACGCGAGAGAGGTTTTCGACTTTGTTCCGATCAGAAAAATGATCGATCCAACGAAGAGCAGCCAATCGATCCGCCGGCCCCGATTCAAGGCGAAGTGCAGAAATATGATCGACGCATGCGTCATGACCGCGCCTGCAACATTTTTATGCATCATGACCCCGCGCCAGGCCCCGATGAGCGTTGGGTCCGCCTCGTCTGGGGGATGAATGGCGAATAAAAAGACCGAAACCTGAGCGTACGCCAACGCGACTGAAACGAATGAGGACAAGAGTATGAGGGCGAGTGCGGCATAGACAATTTTCAATGTTCGCCGGGCGCCAAGGACCCGGATGCACCCGCTGATGGCGACCAGGATCATAACCATCGCCATTGAGCGTCTGATCGAGACGCCGGGATCGATGGCCCACACGCAGCTGAGCAAACACCAGGCAATGGCCAGACGGTATGGCCAGGAGATCGAGTCGAACATCCTGCGGGTGCCAGCAAGCAAAAACACGCTGCCGAAAAAGAAGGTGTAGATGAACTTCTTGGAATCGTCGCCGTCGGCTGCCTCCAAAAGCGCCTGTGCGTTCGCGTTGGTGTCATCCAATGGAGCGGCGGCAATGTAGGTTACGTGAATAATGATGGCCAACATGCAGCTCAGCAGAATCGCTGCACACATCCATTGCGCCAGCCGATCGCGCCCTACGACGGGCATTCGAATTGCCGATATTCCTTGAGCGGTATCAGAAAACGCCATTTTGTTTTCCTCAGGACGGCTTATGCCAAACATCTGGACATGTTGTCGTGCCGACAGCGATCATGGCGCCGTGGAGATAGCCACCGGCACGGTCCTGCGTTTCAGGAGGCGCAGCAGGGCAGCGCGGACGGGTGCGTCGAAGTAGGCATCCAGCGCGATCGCCATCAAAACCACCGCCCCCAAAAAGGCGGTTCCCAGATACGGAACCAATGGTTCGATATCCTTGATGCCCGCCAGCGCGAGCGAAGCAGAAAGCATCCTGAACAGCGGGAAGTGTATTACATAGATGGCATAGGATGCCGCGCCAAACCGCAGGAGCACGGGGCTCAATGTCTGCCCATTTGCCAGGTTCGTGCTGAAGATAACAAGACATGGAAAAACCACAGTCGCACAAACTACATCAATAATTATTCTGAAATTTCCTTCGCCAGGAATAGACAGGATCAGGATCAGGACCAACGGAGCGAGTATGATAGGTAGATTGAGGGATGAGGCCCTCCATATGTTTGTCCTATAAATCAAAATTCCGACAGCGTAAGAAAATATAACCCGCGGAAAGCCAGTAAGAAACGTACTGCGCTTGTATCCGAGATCGAGTGAACCGAAATAAACTACTGCAGCCACCAGCAAAATTCCCGATACAGCAATGGTGATCAGGAGGTGCTTTGTCCGCATGGATTTCAGAAACAGTCCGTGACAAAGATTGGCGAACAATTCAAAGAGTAACGTCCAGGAAGGAGGGTTGAACGCAAACATTTGCGGTTCCCCTTCCGACAATCGAAACGGCAAGGGTACGAATACAAGGCCTGCCAGCACCGCAAGAACGAAGAAGCTGGGGTCGAAGGTTCCCAACAATCGACTATTCATGCAATAGGCAAGTGCACCTATGCCCAGTGAGAATACATATAGTGGGTAGAGGCGAATGACCCGGATCTGCATGAACCGCAATGTCGACATGCCGCTTGTGAGGCGGTCTTCATAAGCGCTGGCGATAACAAATCCGCTGAGAACAAAGAAAAAATCGACGGCCAGATAGCCGCCTGGAAGCGTGCCGCCTCCAAGCAGTTTGCCAGTATGGCGTTCTGCAACGACCACAGCAGCCAATGTCCGCATGATGTCGAGAATATGGAACCGTTGCGGGCTTACGAAATTTTTCACTTAATCCCCCTGCATGTGAACTTGGGGTTCAGTTATTGACAAGTGTCAAAACGAATAAATTCAATAGATATATTCAGGACACGCGAATGTTTTCCGCTTTTTCCGTAATATTTTTCGAAATGCTCTGAACAGTATTGTAATTTTTGGAGCCGAATTTCCTGGCATACAATACAGGACCCGTTCCGTAGTCATCGGCGAGCTCAAACGATGGATCCAATAATTGCCGAAGGTGATTGCTTCTAATGAAGCACGGTGCGTCCTTCGGGTCCGACCAGTCCGTGTAAACGTTGCCCCGCGCGCATTGTGCGAGGAATGGCGAATTGCCGAGGATGGTCTGAAAGAAACTTTCATCGGGTATGCGGACGTGATGAAAGAAGCTTGTTAGCTTTGGGTTGGTCCTTACCGTATCCAGGATATGATCAATAGCCTCCGATGACAGGGTCCACCATTGGCTTCCAGCGTACAACTCCAGGCCATCCAGGTGTCGACGTGGATTTCGTAAGGGTACTCGGCTCATTATTCTGACAAGCGGGCCAAGCGTCTTTTTGAGCCGTGTTTTTGGGCGGTGCCAACCCTCGAAAAAGTAGCCCGTAAATCGATCGAGGCCCTTTTTTAGTTTGATGTGAGGCACTTTGACAATATTGATATATTGTTTGCGGTTGTTTTCGACGTAGTTGTAGATATCGCGGGCACTGCGGATAGGATAATGGCTGCCACTCAGCAGGGTGTAGTAGCTAAACTGGGTGCTCGAAGTTACGGCAGCCTCAAGGGTGTTCAGCGTGGCTTGTACTTGGCTCCACCCGCCCCAGTACACAGCTACGCGTTCTTGCACAAATTTTACTCGCGGGTGCAAAGCAATGCCGGCGAAATCCTCGATGTTCGATTTTCTGTCCAGGTGGACATAGAAATGAGCCCAGTCCTCGTCCAACGCCTCAATGAGGCGTTGGAGGTGGCGCGGATCCTCATGAGCAATGATCAGATAAGCGTGATTGTTCATGGTGCCTGCTTTTTCTTTTGGTCGAGCGCCCGCAGGCGTTGGGGTGGCTGCCAGGCGTAGGAACGAGACGTTACCGTCGACAGGTTTTGTCCGGCTCTTGATCTCAGTTCGCCGTCGCGCTGCTCACTTGAGCGTGGTTTTGCCGGAAGATTGCTGCAGCGACACGTGACATCACCAGTACGGAGCCCTCTTCCGTCAAATGGCCATAGTCAAACTGGATCGGATTATTGTCCGAGGTCCAAAGGGTGCAGTTTCCATCAGGGCATATTGCGTTGTAGATCGAGATATATTCTGCGCCGGAAGCCGGAATTTCCGCACTGAACAATCTATCCGTTTCCAGGGGACCTGGCTGCCGGTACCGGGCAGGGATCGTCGGGTCACCGGCATAAAGGCTCTTCGCCAACACGCGCGGCAGCGCGATGTCGTAACGGACGATCGGCCCGAGCACCACGACCCGAGCAGCATAGGCCTTCAATTTCTCAATGGCACGAAGGAGCCCCGGAAGGTCCTTGTCGGACCAGAGCGCGGAGAGAATGATGGTATCGACATGATGTTTGGGCAGGAATTTATCGAACATGAATGCAACCAGATCCGTGCACCGACTGTCGCCGTGGGATCCGGATATGGGCGTACAGCCCGATGCCGTTGCCTGGAGGATATTTGCCTGTGGGCCATCCGCCGCCAGGCCGGGATACATATGCGCGGCATTGCTGTCGCCGATCAGCACATAGTTCGGCTTTGTTTCAGAAAGATCGAGGCACGGATCGACCTTGAACATCGAAAATTGGTTGTAGAGGGACGTCAGAAAACACTGGCCGGTGCGGTAGCTCTTGTTGGGATCGTAGCCGACGAAGGCAGCAACCTGTTGCACACGTTGAGGCACCTGCCAGTACATTTCTGCCAAAGGTTGCAGGAATGCTGCAATGGCGAGGACCGCGGTCATGCCGCAGGCGGCATTGACGAGGACGCGTATCGGGGCCGTTCGATAGGGCTTGTGGCGAAAGGGCTTTTCGATGAACTGCCAGGATAGAACCGCCAGGCCGAAACTGATGGCGATGTAGAAGAGTTTGTCACCAACACCATGGGTCTCATGGATTTGTTGGCCGAAAACCCAGACTGGCCAATGCCATAGATAAAGCGAGTAGGAAACCAGACCAACAAAGCGTATGGGCGCAAGGCTTAGTGTGCGCCCGACGATGGTTGGGATAACGGCGCCGGAATAAAGAATGAGGCCGGTGCCGATGCAGACCGGCACTGCGGCCAGACCCGGAAATGGGGTGGCACTGTTGAGGACCAAGAGGCTGCCGGCGATAAGCGCTATGCCAATGAGGCTGAGGACGTTTGCAAATTGGGGTGTCTGCACTTTTGGAGCCGCCGCAATGGCCAGAAGCGAGCCGATCAGCAGTTCCCATGCGCGATACTGGACAAGATAGAAGGCGGCAGATTGATCCTCGGTCACCATCAAGGCGCTGGCAGCCAGGCTGACCAACAGAGCAACCGCGATCAGCGCGACAATCCTCTTGTGCGGCAGAGTGCGCAAGAAATAGAGTGCGATAGGCAAAATAACGTAAAACTGTTCTTCAACGGAAAGCGACCACGTGTGAAGCAGGGCATTGAATTCGCTTGATATGTCGAAGTAGCCAGATTGAGAATAAAACTGAATATTGGAGACGAACAAGAGGGATGAGATTGTATTCCTGGTTACCGTGCCGACCTCCGATGGCATCAATGTCAGGAACGCAGCGACGAAGACAAAGGCATATACGCAAAAGAGCGCAGGAAAGATGCGACGGATGCGTCGATTGTAGAAATCGATCAGACTGAAGCGCCCCTTCTGGATGTCTGACGAGACAATCCCGGTGATTAAAAATCCCGAAATGACAAAGAAGATGTCTACGCCAATGAATCCGCCAGGCAATAATCTGGCAAAACCACAATGATAAAGGACGACGGAGCCGACTGCGATTGCCCGCAATCCGTCGATATCTGGCCTATGATTCAATGTGCTGCCCGCAGACATGTCGCAAAATCACCGGTTAATTTCTTCAAATGCCGCCAAGGCCATTACACGGGCGTCGGAGAACCCCCGCGCCACGTCTGTTTGATTTGAGGCCGATAGGGTCCGCACCGGACTACAGTGTCGGACCCGATTTCTGAATCGGATCCGATGCTCTAGCTTTTCGGCGTCGCGTCGTTTTTTGCCGAAAATCGCTACCCACTCTTCGCCGCGAAGCTCTAAGCGTGCTTGCGGCGCAGCCGGTTGACCATCAAAAGTTCCGCCATCGACAAAAGCCATTCGCGATTGATGAACCAGCTGCTGGCAATGTAGCCCAACGCGCCAGCCGCGCCGCCGATCACCAGGCGCTCCAGCGCTCCTTCGGTCACCTGGAGCACGGCGACGCCGGCGAGGGCGGCGCAGGTTGTGGTGAGCGCAGGCAGCAGCAGAACACGATGATATTCGACGAAACTGGCGCCGCAGGCCGGCTGTACCAGCGTCGCCCAGAAGACCGGGATCAGGATTGCGTAAAGAACCGTGAGTGCGACAGGGATACCCAGAATGCCCCATGGTGCGCCGATATAGACAAAAACGAAGACGGCGATCGCAACCCCAAGCGCGGAATAGATGGCACGCTTGGTCTCGCCGGTGGCGAAGAGGAGGCTGCCGACCGGATTGCCGACGGATCGCACGGCGCACCAGATAGCCAGGATGCGCATGATCGGTGCCGAGGCCACCCATTTGGGTCCCAGCACAATCGCCACCACTTCCGGCCCGAATACAGCCAGAAAGGCATAGATCGGGAAATTGACCGAGGCGGTCATCTTCATCGCCTTGAGATAGACCGATTTGACCTTCGACCTGTCGTGGGCGACGGAAGCGAGCAGCGGAAAGCTGACACGCGTGACGATCGGATTAACGACGAACATGATCCGCATGCACAGGTCGCGCGGCTGAAAATAGTAGCCCAGGGAGGGGCCTGTGATCAGACGACCACCCAGGATGATGTCGCCGCTGAGGGCGAGTGCGTTGAACATGGAGATGGCGACGACATTGGATCCGAAGGCAACGAAACGCTTTGCAGCCGTGAAACTGAAGGAGGCTTTTGGACGCCAGCCGTCAGCCAGCAGAATCCAGGACAGCAATGTGACGCCGCCGGCGTTGGCCAGATTGCCGGCAATGATGGACATGGCGCCGAAGCCGAGGAGTGCCGTAGCGACCGCTAGCCCAAAGCCGAACAGGGCCGATGCGATATCGATCTTGAAGAGGATATCGAAGCGCAGATTCTTTTCGGCCATCGCCCTTTGCTGCTGCCCTAGCGCCGTGACGAAGAAGACGGTGCTGGCGAGCAGCACGAGCGGCACGAGACGCTCGTCGCCGTAGAACATGGCAATGAGCGGGCTGCCGGCCGCAACCGAGAGTGTGACGACTGCACCCAAGATAACGTTGAGCCAGAACAGGCTGTTTAATTCATCCACCGTGACGTCTCGAAAGCGGATCAGCGCACTGGAGATGCCCATATCGGTAAAGACAATGCCGATACCCACGATCGTGACCGCGATGGCGACCAGGCGGAAATCCGCAGGGTCGAGAATTCGCGACAGCGCCACGATCTGCGCAAAGGCGATGACCGCCCGGCCGAGCATGGCCATGCTTGTCCATCGGATGGCCGAGAAGGCGGCGTTGCGGATCGTCATTTCACTTCCTGGAGCAGGGGAAAGCCATAGGCTTGGATCATCGCGGCAATCTGGATATCGTTCCGGTCACTGCCCAGGGCGTTCTGGTTGTACAAGGCGACGTCCTGGACGCCGCGCCACAAGATGAACCGGCGGGCCGGGCCAACCTTGCGGAACCGAGCGCCATTGAGCGCAGCCATCCAGAACAGCCAAATATCGTCACCTGTGGGGCAATAGGCCTGGAAGAGATCATCGCGGACGACGTCCGGCAGGAAGATGCCCGGCCGGTAGAGGACGCCGCCCAGGCCTGTCGGGAACGTCGCGCGCGAGGCTGAGACGTCACTGGTATCGAACTCCCAGGTCCGATAGGGCGCCGGCAGCCCATCGCTGCGGCAAACGATGCGATGCCCGCGATGGCACAGAACTTCCTCGCGGTCCGGATCGTAGGCCGTCACGAGTTCCTCAAGCCAGGTTGGCCAGTAATACGCATCGTCATCGGCCGTCACGATGACGGCGTCGGGATGAGAGGCCAAGGCTGGAATGATCTTCTTGTAGGACCGGGTGTCGGCACAGGTTCGGATCGACAAGCCGTGCTCGCGCAGGGCCAATACCGAAGCGGGCAGGCCGGCCATGTCCTTGTGCGAGATCCACAGTTCGACATGGTCGGGCCGGATGCTCTGTAGGAGCAGGCTCTTCAAGGTGAATGCCAATGTCGAAAATCTCGGCGGGTAGGAGGTCAAAGACAAGACAAGCGGAAGATTAAGGCCGCTCGGCTTTCCTCGCCTGTTTCGTTGCAAGTACCAACGCAACGAAACCCAAAGCGCCGTGGCAACGGAAACCGCATCGCGCAGCGATTGCTTGGTAGCGTGGATCAGTCCTCTCAAGGCTTTCTGCTTTCGTACGGCATGGTGTCATAGCGGGGCGCCACCCGGTCGCGCGGCTGCGTCCCGGCATGTGTTTCGCGCTTGGCGGCAAAGGCGGTCGCGCTGGTTGTTTGCGTGCCGCGTCCGGAGGGGTAGGTGTTCGAGGAAAGCGGCGCGCCATATTCGCGCAGGCGAATACCAACGAGCGCGGCCATTTCACCGAGCGATCGGGCCGCAAGTGAAAACGCTTCCGCCCGGTGGCCCGCATGGCAGGGATCGCGTAGTGCCATGAAGAAGGCCGCTGCCAGCCGCCCCAACGATTTTGCCAGGATTATCGGGTGGCCAAACCGTCCATACTTCCAGCGCAGCTGAACCAGGGCATTCGTGCCACCGATCCGGAACGAGCGCCGGAAGACCCAGCCTAGCCTTGTCCTGCTTGCAGGAACATCCTCATGCATGAGTGCGGCGGCGGCCCAGGCAAATTTTGCGCCTGCGGCCTTGGCGCGGGTGAAGAACTCCATGTCCTCGCCACCCGTCAATCCAAATCGCGGGTCGAACCAGGGAACCACCACCCTCTGCAAAAGAGCGCGGGTCAGCAGGACGTTGCAGGTTCCCCACACCATGTCGGCGGGGCCGTCCGGCTGCTCTTGGCGAAACAGCTTCAGCTGTTTTGCCCAGACCGGCGGCTCGCTCACGAAGGCTGGCAGAACGGTGCCCCCGACAATTTCCGCATCGGTCCGGTGTTGCATGTCAAGCAGGGCCTGGAGCCACTGGGGTTCGGGCCATTCGTCGTCGTCCATGAATGCCACGAACTCGACGCCCGGCGTTACCAGCGCTGTCGCGATCAGGAAGTTGCGCACATGCGAGACACCGCGCTGGGCCACCTCGATGCTTTGAATCTTGAAGCGGCTTCGTTGGGCGTGAAGGCCTACGACCTCACTACCCTCCCTGCCCAGCGGATCGTTCTCGGCCACGAGGATGGTGATATCGGCGGTGGTCTGGAGCTTATCCAGGCAGGCGAGCGCCTTTGCCAGGCCCCCGGGCCGACGAAAGGTCGGGATCAAGATCATGCCGCGTTGCATCATAGGACATTGCTCGCGGTTTTGAACGAGACTTTGTCCCGAGTAACAGAGGCACCGTGACTTCGCTTCAGCCGTGCCGCGAGCATTGCCATCGACAGGCTTGTCGCAACCTGCCCCAAGACGATGCCCAACAGGGAATAGATCGGGGCCGCCAGCAGAACCAAGGCGAAAACGGCCAGGATCGCCAAGATCGCGCAAATCATCCCCCAGCGAGCGAGGGGTTGGAACCATTGTGCGGCCTGGAGCAGAATACTTGAGGGCATAGACCAGCATTGCAGAAGGGAAATTACCGCCCATAGGCTGAAGGCAATAGAGAGCGACTTGATATCGTATGAGGTCTTGAAGATGGTCTGCGGATACCAGGCCAGTGCCACCACGCCCAGCGCAACCGTGCCCGACCACACAAGCAAGGCAACGGCGCGAAAGCGCCAAACCGACCCATAGGCCCCCGCCAGATCCCCCGTGGTAAAATGCCGGGTCATGGTCGGACGCTCGAGCTGGGTTAGCGAGGTTATTGCCAATGAAATCGGCTTGACCAGGAGGGTTGCAGCTGCGATGGGGGCAAATGCCGCTGAGCCTGCGAATATGGTTACGGCATAAGCATGGGCGTTTGCCGTCGCCTCGGAAGAAACCACGCCGAGCAGCGTCCAGCGGGATTGTTCACGCCAGACCGCACCGTAGTTGCGCAAAGATCCGGCCCAGGCCCGGTGGAATTGCTCGGCGATGAAGGTGGGGCCCAGGGCGACGATGCCCGCCAGCGTGGCGAGGGTAATGGTCATGGCCCCCATTGCCATCGACAGGCCCATCAGCCAGGCACCCCCCAGGGCGACCACGAGGGCGAAGGAGTAGGCCAGGTCCGATCCGGCCGCCTGGAATGGGCGGTGCAAGGCATAAAGATGGGCCCGGCCGAACCAACGGATCATCGCCAGAAAGGCATAAAGGCTGAAGAGCCAGGCTTCGTGCGGGGCACCGAGCACAGTGGTCACTCCCCCGCAAATTACCGCCCACCCCGCCGCAAAAAGGAGGTTCACGGTGAAAAAGGAGAGAGCCTGGCCCGGCTCGAACGCCGAGCCATTGATGTTGACCGTGTAAGGCGTCGAGATCAGAGCGTTTGACAAACCGAAACCGAATTGAACGAGACCGAGAATAAACGCGAATTGTCCGAAGGAGGTGGAATCAACGACCCGCAGCAATGCCAGCTGGAGAATGAACTGTGCAGCGGCGGCAGTACCCGGCGCCGCCGCGGCAAGCCCATAGCGCATGAATGCGGAAGTTCCCGTGCTCAAGGACTGACAACCTCGACCATGGGTGGTGATCCCCAACAGCGAACGATCATGCACTGACCTCGACACCTTGTGACGTTGTCTGCGTAAGCAGAAGATAGATTGCGACGGGATTTGTGGTCAGGTATCGCCAGAACAGCTTTCTCGGGTTGGTCACCAGGCGATGGAGCCATTCGAAGCCGCTACTTTGCATCCACGCCGGAGCTCGCGGATAGTCACCTGCGACATAGTTGAAGCAACCCCCACAGGTAACGATCCATCCCGCCTTGAGCCGACTTTTGTTGCGAATACAAAAGGCCTGCTCGTTTGGTTTACCGAGTCCGACCCAAACAATGTCTGCTTGCGATGCATTGATCGCATCACAGATGGCGGGCTCGTCGTCCGGTGTAAAATACCCGTTGCGTCGGCCGACGATCTGAAGTTCGGGATACAGAGCCTTCATCTTGCTCTCGCAGCGTGCATTCACCTCCTCTGTCGCGCCCAACAGATAGAAGCGCAGACCTTTGCGGCCGGCCGCCGCCGCCGCGTCATGGAAGAAATCGGTCGTGGCACTCCGTTCCGGTATCGGCGAGCGTGTCAAAAAGCGCGAGGTGGCGACAATAGCCTGGCCGTCGGCATGAATGAGGTCTCCCTCGGCCAGATATTTGCGGAAATCCGGGCTCCAGAACGAGAGCGCCAGGGCGTGCCCGTTGACGTCGAAGACAATCTTGGCGGAGGGGCCGCCCAACCGCGCGGCGTCGCAATCACTCACCATCAGGTCGATCATGTCTGTTCGCGATAGGCACGCCGTACGTACGCCACCGACCACGACGGTCTTGTAGCTTTTCATCTTGACCCCCTTTGGAATGTTGAACCGTGACGTCCTGGGCCGCGGCGCTCGCGATCGCCTGCTCGTCCTGGCACCGGCATTGCGACTTCGTCGGAGCAGGACGGGCCGGGTGGAGACGCGATCGGGTGCTAAGGCGGGGAAAGGCCGTAATTCTTCGAGATCGGGTTCAAAACAGGCGAAATGCCCAGGTCACCTAGAAGAAGGGTATCTGAACACCGATCATTTGAGCGCCGGGGATGCTGCGGGGGAGTCGCCTCTCATCGATCTGCGGCCATCGTTCGAGATGATCGAACAGGCAGCCGGCGCAGGACGGCCGATGAGAAGATCACGCAGGTCCGCCAAGGTTCTATGAGGAAATAGGCCTCAAACTTCGCCGCCAGTGGCGCAATGTAGCCGCCGCGATGATGGTGCGGCTTCTTGCTCGGTCAAGATTGCCTCAATAAGTGGTGTAGTTCTGGGCGGCGATTTGCGAGATGTTATTGGCATTCGAGGTGATGCCGCTGATAATATTGAGGAATTTGACTAGATCCACGGACGGGGATTCGGACACGAACAGAAGATCCTTGTCGCGAATGTTGAAGCTGTTGGCGAGAAAGAAGCTGTCGCCTTTTCGCAGATCGACTGTGTAGACCGTCGGAATGATTTCCGACGTATACCGCGATACGTCAGCACCCGCGGCCGCTAAAGTGCTGCGACGTTCAAATCGAAAGAGAAACACTTCCTTTGGGTCGGCTCGCGTCGAGTCCAGCCCGCCGGCCTTGGCCAGGGCTTCGGTCAGGCTCATGGTATCGTTGTCGAAGGTGAAACGCCTGTTGTTGGTGCCGCCGATCGAGCCGGGGCTCAGGGTGGCGCCAAGCACCATGAATACCTTTTGGTCATGGGTGAGATAGACGACATCATTGGGACGCAGCGGAACGTTCTCGCTGGGGTCCCGCACGATATCCGACATTGCAGCCCGGCGGGTCACACCCTCGCGTTGGATCGACACCGTGGTTTCGTAAGGCGGGTTCTTGGGTCCACCGGCACGCGCGATCGCTTCGAGGAGCCGCACGCCACCGGGATCGAGCGAAAAGTGCTGGGACGTATTGACTTCACCAAGAACGCTGATGTCGTTGCCGCGGTGCTCGACGACCGACACGACAACCTGAGGTTCGATCGCCCTGGCTTTGAGCCGTTGAGCGATGTCGGCGGAGACAGCGCGCGATGTGCGCCCGGCGACCTTTACCGGCCCTTCGACATAGGGAATGTTGATGCTGCCGGCTATGTCGACCTGCTGATTGGGGATCTGGACGAAGTTCCCGGCCCGAGATCCGGCTTCCTTGGGGATGAAAAGGCCGCCCGATTCTGCCTCGAATATCGTAATGCTGAGAATATCACCGATTCCGATGCTGACGTCGGGACCGCTCCCGCGTGCCATCGGCCCGAACCTGGGCGTCGTGGCGAGCGTACCGCTGTTGGCGGCGGCGAGCGCCGCCGAGCTCAAATCGACCAGTACGTAGCCGGCGGTTTTGGATGCACCCGATACCGTGACGGCGGCACCATCTCGCAAGTTGGCACCGGTGGGCCCATCTTTGGCGACCAACGAGCACCCACTCACGCCGATGGCCAGACAAACCGCCAGATAGCGGGTGATGTGCTCTCTCGATATCAACTCACTGCCTCTCGAATATCCCAAGTCGCTGCCCACCGGTTACTCCATGTCCACTAACGAGGTACGCTCACTCACTCGAATCCCCGGAGTTCTTGTCGTACACATTCGGTACCGGCCCTTGAGGGCTGGGCGGTCTCGTCTGCGAACGTGCACGGGCAACACCTATGAGCGGCGGAGAAGACACCTCTTTCTCAGCTCGAGATTTTGAGCCGTTTTCGACTATGTGCGTGGCCAGGGCCCCGCACCTCAGGACACATTTCAAAGCTACCGCAGTCCGGGTGAAATCACATTTCACCCGGACGCGACAGTTGAAACGACGCCTTAGGCGGCGACGAGTTTCTCGCGCTTGACCTCGGCATGTATGGAGGTGCCGAACAGGCCAAGCATAAGTTTGACGCGGCCTCGGCCATCGAGCGAAACGACCTCGCCCAGGGCTTCCGCCAGGGGACCGGCGACAAGGCGCACTTTCGCGCCTGGCTGCACCGGATCGGTAAATTTGATCAGCCCATCCGGGCCGATCGAGCTGATAATGGTCTCGACGACACCCTTGCGGGCTGGCAGAGGGCGCTCACCGCTCATGACGAGATGGCTGATGCCGCGCGTCCCGTTGATTCGCCTCCATGCCGTTAGTTCAGGATCCATCTGGATGAAGATGTATCCTGGGAATACGGGGTCGATGGCCTCGACGACGCGCCGCGCATGGCGCTTGGATACCCTCATCCGCGGCAGCAGGAACTCGAATTCCTGAGCCCGAAGATTTTCGGCCGCCACCATTTCCTGTCGGGGCAAGGTGGTCGCGGCGAACCAGCGCATGTCCAATTCAATACTCATCGATTAGCTGCGTTTGAGGGGAGCCAACACGATCTGCCGGTCGCATTGCGGAGGCTGCCCTATCAGGGTCACGGGTACGCAAAACACTTTCCCTTCAGTAGGCGGCACCATCGTGGAAGGCCAACAGAACGGTCCTTGCAACGATGTAGAGGTCGAGGCGAAGCGAAAAATTGTTGATGTACCAGAGGTCGTGCGCCACCCGGGCCTCCATGTCGCCCACGGTGCGTGTTTCGCCCCGGCTCCCGTTAATCTGGGCCCAGCCGGTGATGCCGGGCTTGACATGATGGCGCATGGCATAGGTTTCTATCAGCGGGTCGAACTGGTCGTCATGGGCCTCTGCATGGGGCCGTGGGCCGATCAAAGACATTTGGCCCATGAGGACATTCCAAATCTGGGGAAGCTCATCGAGGCTATGCTTGCGCAGATATGCGCCAAACCGAGTAACGCGCGGGTCGTTACGCGTCGCCTGACGGATGATCGGGCCATCTTCGGTCACTCGCATGGTCCGAAATTTCAAGATCGAGAAGGTACGGCCGCCAAAGCCGCGCCGACGCTGACGAAAGAACACCGGTCTTCCCGAGGTAATGAGCACCCCCAGGGCCAGCAAGCCGAGAAAGGGCGACAGCAAAGGAAGCGCGATGCCGGCAAGAAGGATATCGAAAGCCCTCTTGACGACGAGGTCAGTCGAAGTCAGTGGAGCGCGCTGGATTTCAAATCCAGCGATGCCTGCCAGATCCACGGGACGAGCATTGAGGGCGTCGGAACCCAAGGTGTCCGGCGGCAACAGGACGACCGGCACGGGCAGGCGACGAAGCAGGCCCCGCAATCGCGCCAGCGCGTTCTTCATGCTCCAAGGGGCCAGGACGTAAATCGTGTCGCAACGGCCCGAAGCGATCACCTGCCGAGCGGAATGAACCGCGTTGACGAGGATCTCGTCCTTTTGCTGTGGCGGTTTGGCCAAGCTGGCGGCGGGCACGCAGTGCACACCCGAGACCATGATGCCACGAGCCCTGAGCCGCGCAACCGTCGTCTCCGCTTCACGCCTCTCCCCCAGGACAATGAGGAAGGCCGACGAAAGGACGATCTCATGACGCAGAAGGCGGCGGCGCAGGGCGTCGAAAATCCAAAAACGCGCGCCGCATGCCAACACGAAACCAGGCATGAACGCGAACAACATTCCGCCGCGGGAATAATCCGCGCTTGTTTGGGTCATGAATGCTTCGATCAGCACGACCATGAAGCCAAGGAGCCATGCTTGGACATAGTTCGAGAACTGACCGCGCAACGACATCAGATTCTGAAGCTCATAAGTGCGGCGCACAATAAGAAGGAGCACTGCAACTATGCCAGATTCGAGCGCAACCTTCAGAAACTGGGAGATCCCCTGGTAGACACCATTTGCCAAATAGAGATAAATTATTGGAGCTAATGTAACTGTAACGAAGATTAAACTGAGATCAATTCCAACCATTGCGACCCGTAGGCCGGTCTCTGAAAATAAAAGCGGGCTTCGACGTTCATATTCGGTAAGCTCAACGGCCGATGATAGCGGTTTTTGCTGAAACATAATGACCTCTAACGTGACACGTTTGTATCCAACAACTCAATCCCCGCTCAGGAAAACGGTTTGGACGAAATAAACCCAAGCCGTCGCTGTGTTTTTTACTTCGGAGCGGAGCCTAGCGAACTACTCCTTTTGTGTCCACAACGTTAATGTAGGTCATACTCCTTTTGAAGTATGGCTCCTCATATAGCATTAGGGCCGTGATGCCGCTTTTTCGCCCATTCGTTGTGCATCGCAGCAAAAAATCGGCCTTTGTTTTCAAAAATCGTGGCTAAAAATTAGGCTGTTGTCGTAGCGAGATCTGCTCAAACTGCGGCGCAATGTCGCTCTGCTCTGCAAAAAGTGCATAGGTCAGGCGCCTGGCGCTCATCGCAAAGCCGGTTGCGGGGGAGCGTGTGGGAATCATGACGCTTACGGGTGTATCTGGAACGCAGGTCCCCCAGCCAGGGCTGTAGAAATGTGCAGTGTTGAGGGACATTGCTGCGATTTCAATGCAGGGCGAGACGGCAAGGGAGGGGGCATGCGGACGGGAACAATCGAACGCGACACCCAGCACAAGCATCAGCGGTGGTGATTGTGTCTGCGAAATTGAACGAATCGCCTGCGTTACATGCCAGCCCCCGCCACGTGGGAACAGCGAGGCTTGATGCCAAACGCGATTGGCCTGACAACGGTTTGATTGCAGTTATGAAGGCAAATGTTGTGATTGAGAGGGCTATGGAGTGACCCGTGCCGGTCGTATCGCTCTTAAGGTCCGCTGATGAAGCCCCGCGACATTGGCCGGTGAACCGGCGTGGCAATCCTATGACCCGAATAGGCACGAGTGATGGTCGATCTGTCCCACGGTGCGGCGGAAGGAGGGGCGCCGGATAGGCCCGGCGCCGAGTTTGGTGCTGGCGAATGATCGGGCGACCACTCAGAATGGCGCGCCCGGCAGCTCCTGGGTGCCTTCGACGCCGACGGCCTGCAGCTCCGCCGGATCATAGCCCAGAGCGCGGAGGATGGTTGGCGCAACCTGCGTGGTCTGCACCAAAGCAGTGATGGTCCTGGCATGAATGGCCGGGGCGCTCACCAGCAAGGCAACAGCGCGGTCATTGGCATTTGCTCCGCCATGCTCGGCGATCTTGCTGCCCGAGGTGTAGACGACGCCCGGATTGACGGTGACGATGAAGTCAGGGGTTCGGCTATCCTTGGCCGGGTCCTGATAGGTGAGCGCCAATTGGTTCGGGGTCTGAATCTGGCCGATGCCGAGCGACTTGATCGACTTCTCAAGATAGTCCGTCGCAGCGCCCAGGTTCTTCGCGCGATCCTCCGGCTTCAGCCAGATCAGGGAAGCATCGTCAGCTATGTGGAAGGCATAGCCGGGCGTCTTTGAGTAGGGGTCATCGTCCAGAGCCTGGAAGGTTGAAGGATCGATCGGCGATTGGCCGTGCTTGGACGCAACGATGATGAGGGTAGTGTCATCCAGCTTGTTGTCACGCAGGGCCGCGGTCAGTTCCCCCAGTGCGGTGTCGACATAATCAAGCTGCTGTGCCAGGCCGCTATTGGGCGTGCCCGAGGCGTCGGCATAACCGCCAACGAGACCGGCATCGTCATTGGGACCCGACTTTGGCAATTTCTGGCCGACACTGACGGCCTGGAAATTCATGCCGAAGAGCTGGGGAACGGGCACTTTGTTGGCTCCCGCACTGTCGAGGCCGCGCATTTCATTGATTAGCGCCTTGACGCGGGCCTCGTCGAAGTCGCGCTGCGCCTTGAAGCTGCCTGTCGTTTTCACCTTGGTGCCGGGTATGAGCGAATCCTGCTCCAACGCAAAGAGATCGTCCAAACCTTTCCCTGAGGGGCCATTCAGCCATTCATAGGCAGGATGCTTGTCCGACCATGCTGTGCGGCCGCCATGCTTCTTCACGATTTCGAAGACATTGTTCACCCGCACGAAGTCATGGGGATAGATGGCGGTGCATTTACCATTGAGTATTGCCATTGGTAGCTTGGCCGGATCGATCTGGGTCTCGGGTTTGCCGGGCGTGCCGCCGCCATCGAGGCGCGCCGAATCCACGTCGACATTCTCCGCAAATGCAACTTCCGCACCCGGGGTGCCCTGGCAGTTTGACCCCGGGCCGAAATAGGTTCGGTCGAAGCTGTCATCGTAGAAAACGCCAGTCACGCTCGGCGTGCCACCGGTGACTTGCGCCACAAGGCCGGGAAAGGAATCCGAAGGGGCGGTCGTGAGCGCATTCGAATAGAAGAGGCCGGAATGCGTCAGGGCGGCAAGGGTGCCGCCGGGGTGGGCGGCAACATAATTTGCCGCGTCGATGGCATGGAGGCCGTCAACGCTGATGAGAAGCACGTGCTTGTAGGGAGCGTCCGACGCTTGTGCTTGTTGTACGGCAACAGCCGGCGCCAGGGCCAGCGATCCAAATAGGAATGAACGATAAAGTCTAGCCATCAACATGTCCCTCAATCTTCGGAATGAAGTGCAATCCACTTCTAATTCCGCAAAGTGACATGTTTATGAACGCAGTTTTGATGAGCGCGAAAGAATTAAAGTTGACCGTACCCGAAGTTATATTTGAAAATAAACAATCATTGTTTAAAATTCGGTTCAAATATATACTCGGACGGGGCTACGGAATTGTATAGCATAAGGAGCCATGATACTGAGAACTCAAAAACCGGTCGAGATCTCTTTCCAATCGCAAAATGCCCACGACGCCGAAGCCCTTGACCGCCGCCTCCCGCCTGGCGCCGTGGTTCGCGATGAGGGATGGACGGTGACCGGACCCGCGTTGATCGGGGCGTGGTGCCCTGCGGCAGCGGCGAAATATGCCCACAGGTCCGAGCCCCCAATCTTGCCGAGTGCGACGGCAAGACTGCGGTAATGCCCGAAAGTTTCGGGCAATCTGCCCGGCAGCCTGACTGGTCTCGATCACATTTTCGAACTTGACGGAGACATAATCATTTCAGCGGAGATCTGCTGATGACCGCCGCTCTCCACTTGCAAGGCCGGGCGTGACCCATGAACTTGCGCTATTCACTGATGATGTGCCAGACACCGCCAATGCCGTCGCCAGTCTTGTCGCCCTTCTTCTTATCGGAAGCGTAGAAATAGACGGGCTTGCCGTCATAGGTCCATTGCAAGGACCCGTCCGTCCGTTTCACGGTCGCCCAGCCCTCCCCCATTTTCTCCGAAGCCTTGGCGGCATAGGGCGGCCATTTCGCGGCGCAGCCACCATAGCAAGACGGCTTGCCTCCAACGTCCTTGTCGAAGACATAGATCGTCATGCCATTCTTTGCGGTGAGAACCGTTGCAGCGTTCGCTGCCAGCGATAGGGCACAGGTCGCGACAAGCAAAGAGGCACCCAAAACGAAAACGTTTTTCATTGCTTCCTTCCTCCGTTAAGCAGCCCGCTTTCTGAGCTTGATTATTTTATTCGTCGAATATCGCTGTAAACACGCGTGGCGCTTTTTTGTTCACGACACGGACGCTTTTTCGAACTGGATGCACAGACCTCGGTTTCAACGGCAACAAGAGGTGAAGCGCGAACTGTGTGGATATTTGTGGTCGAGCTGCCTCCAACTGTCGGCGCCCGGCCCTCTGGAACCGCCGGACGCACATGGCGCGGGAGCAGACCAGACAGGTTGGCCAATCCGATCGAGGGAGGCTAGTCGATCCTGGCCGCCGTGCTGAACACCGGGCCGACAGGTATGACGTTGCCGATACGCTAGGGGACCACTTTCGATGATATCCCGGCTCTACGAGGCATTCGGCTGGCTACCTGCTGATATCGGGGAGTTGCAGACGCCCCGGAGCCTAAGTCGGTTTGGATTTCACCCCGGCATTACCATGAGGGCAAGGGCCTGAAGCGCAGGGGGCGGAAATACTCTGATCGCGAATTTGCCGAGCGCTTCGCGTCGCCACCCGCCATATTGGTTCCTGGCGGATAATGCCGTTTGATGCGCACATGGCAGCAAGTCACGCACGGATCCGCAATCACCATCCAAGTCCGTGCTTGGGAACTGTCAAGCGGGTTCAGCCATATATTCGGGACGCTAGGCAGCAAAGCGTATGTGTCGGCTTATGTCTTCGGGTCAATCTGCATCGAGCTCGAAGGTGAGCTGTGGAACAAAGGCGCTTCAGACAAAGTGCAGCTCGCCTATTGGGTCCGCTTCAGAGTGCCCAGGCCGACCTCGTTCAAAAAGTCGATGGTAATCGCCGATGCCTTTCCATCCGGCCCGATCGCAAATTGCACGGGGCTTAGCCAATCGGGCAGTTCGGGTGAGGGATTGCAAACAAACATATCGCGATCAAAATGACGCAGAGGAAGGGAATGGGCGCTGCCGGGGCCAACCGACAAAGTGAGGGTGCCATTCTGATCCGTGATCACTGCTTCGCCGATATAGGGATTGGCATAGTGGCCCGTATAAGCCGAAAGGGCCAACGCCGGAGTGGCTGGCGTCGGAGAAGTGGCATAAGTTGCCTTTGAAGTGGCCATCGCCGGGCCGAAGAGCCCTTCAAACAGGGCGTTCCATGGCTTGATCCAATCCTTCTCGACCTTGCCGTCGAAGACGAGGTCGGCAAAGCTGTCACAAAGCCCTTCGGGAACACCGGTGGGAAAGGCGTTCGTCAATACAAGGATGCCCAGATTGGACTTTGGAAAAAGCGTGACGACGGTACGGGAACCGACGCTAAAGGCACCGGCATGCCCCCATGTAAGTCCGTGCCGGCCGAAATCAATGTTCCAACCGAGCCCATAGAAGACGGCGCCGCCGGACACCGGATTTGTCCCGAGCGCCATGAGCGGCTTGTGGGTTTCCTCGATCGCAGAGGAGGCAATCACCTGCTTGCCGTTGTAGACACCCCCCGACAGCTCGAGGCGCATCCATTGGGCTAGATCGCGGGCGCTTGAACTCACGCCCCCGGCAGGGGCCTGCACGTCAGGGTCGCGCTTGACCTTGGATGACCAGACGCCATCCATCCTTGCGTGCAGCTCGGCCCGATTGCTGCGGCTGAGGAAGTCGGCGTAGGTCGAGCTTGTCGAAGACATTCCAAGAGGACGATACAGCTTTTCCTGGGCGACTTCCTCCCAGGCCTTGCCCGTCGGCTTTGCCGCGGCAACTGCACCCTCGGTAAGGGCTGCATTGCTGTAGGAATATCCGGCCCGGAAGCTCGAAGACGGCGACACCAGCCGCAGCCTGTGCGCCACCTCCTCCCGGCCGTAGCCGATTTCCTCCAGCTCGTTACCCGCGGCGCCGGGCAGACCGCTGCGATGCGAAAACATATCGCGGATCGTTACTTGCGCGCTCGGATAAGGCTCACGCAGTTGAAAGGCTGGATCCAGATCGGCGATGCGCGAATCCCACGCTACAACGCCCTCACCCACCAGAGCCGCCACGACCGTAGAGGAAACAGGCTTGGAGAGGGATGCAATCTGAAAGACGGTGTCGGCGTTCACCAGGTCCGGTTTGCCAGCCTCGCGATGGCCAAATCCCTTGAGATAGACCACCTCGTCATTATAGACCACGGCAATAGCCAGGCCGGGTACGTTATTTGCGTCGGTCTCGCGCTGCGCCAAGGCTTCCAATGCCGGCAAGGCCGAAATAACCTGGTCGCGTGTGAGGGTTTGTGCCTCCGGTTTGACAGGGATCGCGACAATTGCGAGCAACACGGGCACAATGAACGAAATTATGCGCGAGCAAGACATGGTGCCTCCCAAACGAAGATTAATTTGTATGAATGCAAACCAATTTTTGATACTTATTAACTATAATATACTACATGTAAATTTGTCGACCAGAAAAGTTTGAGATTTGGCTATTGCCGTCCTGCAAACGCCCATCTCCGCCCCCGTGGTCGCAAGAGCAAGTGATTGCCCAGGCTTGGAAATGTCTTTGGCTGGCCCTGTGACTATAATTGTCTCATGCCCGAAAAGGGGCTCGACAGTTTCATGACATCGTAAATGCTCGAATATGGCTTACGACTTCGGCACACAAGGCGAAGAGAACGCCAGGTTGGGCCAGCGCGGGGCCGGTAAGAACATGTAGATGATGCGCCAAGGGGTTGGTGCTTCCAACCCAGGCGAGAGACAGCATGCCGGCCATTGTCCGAATCTGGGGCATGACACCGGGGGCGATCAGCAATACCGCGACAAGGTCTACAAGTATCCGAGCGGCCGGCAAGGAGGCTAAATTGCTTGGAAACTGCCTCGAAAGGCAAGCCCCCAGCTATTTCTGTGGAACGGGCGTGAAGGTATGACCGAGTGCAGTCGAGAGTGCGACGAATATCCTTGTTGCGGGCGACGAGCACACGATATCGCGAGGATCATCGGTTAGGACGGGAGAGACCGGACAGTTGCCAGATGGGATGTCGCTGTTGGTCTGCACCACCACGGCGGTGTCGCGCGACGTGTCGTAAAACACGCTTGTGTTGTAGCCGGGCAATTCGCCGGTGTGACCGACCCAGCCATCCACACATCCCATCGCGATGCCGTAGCCGGCGGCACCGGGAAACGATCTGAGCCGCGCACTCTGTGAGGCTGCGCTCAACAGCTTTTGGCCGGTGCCGAGCGCTCGGTCATAGGTCAAAAGGTCGTCCATGTTGGAGATCAGCTCTCCCGCGGTCCAGCCCCAAGCTGGGTTCCAGTGCGTGGCATTGCTGGGGGCATCCGGCTTGGCATAAACCCCCTGCAAAGTGAACCCTTGTGCGAAGGGGAACGGGATCTCGGTCTTTTCGCCTGGCCACGATGTGCTTTTGAGTTTGAGCGGCTCGAATATCATTGTCTTGAGCACGTCATCGATGGGGCGACCAGCAACCTTTTCGATTACCATTCCAAGTAAAATTGTGTTGGAATTTGAATAGTCGAACTGGGCTCCTGGCGCAAAGAGTGGGGATTCGCTGATGCCGATAGCAAGCAGTTCGTCAGGTCTGTAGATCGTCTCCGGCTTGGCGAAATAAGAGTCCGTAAACTTTGAGCTGCGTGTGTAACTCGCGACACCACTGGTCATGTCAGCAAGTTGCCGAAGACTGATTTTGTCGCCATTGGGAACACCGGACACGTATTTATCGATGGCATCGTTGAGCGAGAGCTTTCCGTTTTCTGCCAGTTGCATGATCACGGTACCGATGAACGTCTTGGTGACCGATCCAATACGGGTATGCATCCCGACCTGCATGGGGGTACCCGCCTTGGGATCTGCCATGCCATATGCGGCTTTCCAGGTGCCTTCTGGCGTTCGCACTCCAACAATGGCTCCCGGGGCGGATGCCTTGGCAAAGCCCTCCCTCGCGGCCGCGTCCAGCTTGGCGGCAAGATCTTCCGGCAACGAGACCGTGGTCATTGCATCGGTCGGCTTGCGAGCAACAACTTTGTCTACATTTGCTACACAAGTTCCGTCCTCCGCGCCGTAAGCTTCTGCCGACACAAGACCTGCAACAATCGCAGGCGCAAGAGCCAACAGACAGCGACTAAGAAAGCGAGCAACTTGTTGCATGTGATTCTCCATTTGATAATCGATATCAAAAAAATTGGGAGAAATTTTATTCTTTTACATTGTAATATTCCAATTGCGGTGATCTTAAACTTAAGCTTTTTACACATTCTCTCTGGGCAATACGAGACGCCCCGAGTTCGAAAACCACTTCGGCAACTATGTTTATTGCCATGGATCGCTCCGAATTCCAATTCGGCTCGCATTCGATTGTAGAACTTTCAGCGCTCGATCCAATTCATCTTCTGGCAAAGATCTCTCTTCGCTCCAGTGCCTTGGCATAGCGTGTGAGGGGAAAGCACAAGGCGAAATAGATCAGAGCGACGAAGCCGTAGACCCTGAACGGCTCGAAGGTCGCGTTGTTTATGGCGTTGGCGGCGCGCATCAACTCCTCGAAGCCAATGATGGAGGTCAGAGCCGTGCTCTTCACCAATTGTACAAGGAAGCCGACGGTGGGCGCACGGGTGATGCGCAGGGCCTGCGGCAAGATGATCAGGCGCAATTGCTTGATGTAGTGCAGCCCCAGGCTTGCCCCGGCATCCCATTGGCCGAGCGGCAGGGCTTGCACGCCGCCGCGCCAGATCTCGGCGAGATAGGCGCTTGCGCTCAAGGTCAGCGCCACGACGGCCGCGGTCCAGGGTTCGATACGAAAGCCGATCATCGGCAGGCCGAAGAACACCAGGAAGAGCTGCATCAGCAACGGGGTTCCCTGGAACAGGCCGATATAGAGCTCCCCGAAGCGCTTGACCTTAGGCTGCTTCGAGATGCGCGCCATCATGATGCCGAGGCCGACCACGCTGCCGCCAACGAAGGCCGCCGCCGACAGCAGCAGAGTCCATCGGGCTGCGAGGAGTAGATTGCGCAGGATATCCCACAGCGTGAAATCCATCAGGACACTCCCCACAGGAATTTGCGGCCGCCGGCGAACATCAACCGGCGCAGGATGATGCTCATGGCAAGATAGACCAGCGTGACGACGAAATAGGTCTCGAAGGCGCGAAAGGTCTTGGCCTGCAACAGGTCGGCCTCGTAGGTCAGTTCGCGCACGGCGATCTGTGAAACCGCCGCCGATTCCAGCATCATGATGATAATCTGGCTGGTGAGCGCTGGAAAGATCACGCGCAGCGCCTGCGGCAATACGATCTTGACGAAGATCTGGCGCCAGCGCAGCCCTAGTGCCAGGCCGGCTTCCTTCTGCCCCACGGAGACGGCGTCGAGCCCGGCGCCAACGATTTCGGTGCCATAGGCGGCAAGATTGACCGTCATCGCCAGCACAGCCGCCGAGAACGGATTGAGGCGGATGCCTAGGCTCGGCAGGCCGAAAAAAAAGAAAAACAGCTGGACGAGGAACGGCGTGTTGCGGATGAGCTCGACGTAGAGGTTGATGGCATAGCGCAGCGGTAAGATCCGGCCGCGAGCACCCGCTGCGCCCAAAACGCTCAGGACCGTGCCGATCACGGACGTGATCAGGATCAGCGCGATCGTCATCGCGGCGCCTTGGCCGATCAGGCGTAGCGCATCGCCGAGCCAGCCGAAATCCAGGCTGTATTGCACCCGATCAATCCTTCATCGCCTCGTCCTTCAGGTCCTTGGCATCGAGTGGCTTGCCCAGCCATTGGGTCGAGATCTTGTTGAGGCTTCCGTCGGCGAGCATCTTGGCGATCGATGCGTTGAGCGCCTGTTTCAGGCGGTCCTCTCCCTTGTTGAGGCCGATATGGTCAGGCGAGGTCAGCAGCTGGAACTTCTGTTCCGGCTTGAGGTCGACCTGTTTGGCCAGCACCTGCGCACCGACATCGTTGCCTACCACCATCAATTGCGTCTGTCCGGATAGGAAGGCCTGGATCACCGCATTGTAATTGTCAAAACGCTGCACTTCGGCCGAGGAGGGAGCGGCTGCTGTCAGCGAGGTGTCTTCGAGCGTGCCGCGGTTGACGGCGATGCTTTTGTCGCCGAGGTCGTCCTTGCTGGTGACTTTAAGGGCTTGCGGCCCGATCACTGCGATATAATAGGGGGCGTAGGCGGTCGTGTAGTCGATGACCTTGGCCCGCTCATCGCTGTAGCCCACGCTGAGCAGGAGGTCGACGCGATGTTCGGTCAGATAGGGTATGCGGTTCTGGCCGGTGACACTGACGAGGTTGAGCTTGACCTTGAGAGCGTCGGCGAGGATCTGCGCGACATCGATGTCGTAGCCCTTCAGACTCATATCCGAGGTCACCGAGGAGAAGGGCGGGAAGTCGCTGAACACGCCGACATTGAGCACGCCGGCCTTGGTGATGTCATCGAGGGCATCGGCTTGGGCGGCGCCAGCCCATAGGCCCGCTCCGATGAGGGCCGCTGCAGCGAGGAAGGAGCGCCGGGCGATAATGCTTTTTGTCATTGTGTTCTCCGGTTGGATGGTGGCGAGGCGACGTCAGCAGGTTGTCGGCACACAGGGCATCGGCGGGAACTTCCACATGGACGCAGGAGCCGGTCGCGACCGCCTCGCCAGCGCGGTTGGCCTGCAAGCACGTTGCTGCCCCCGTTGAATTTGACTAGCACCTGCCGTGTCGCATCCTGCAATGCAAATTTTGGTGTGGGGCCCGGATTCCTGCCCGCCAAGGTTTGTAGATTGATAGGTTCCTACTGCCCCGCAGGGTGCGCAGATGGGAGACAGCAAAGACTGACTGACAAACGCGCTGGCCGATCGCGCCAGTGGTGACAGCGAAGTTGGCGAATGCGCGTGAATTCGCAGATAAAGAGGCCACATTTTTGACGAGCAGCGCCCTCTGCCCCTTGCATAGACGGCAGCATTGGTTTGGACTGCAAGCCGGCTATTTAATCCGTGTACTACCCAAGGCCCGCTTTGTCCCGCATTCTTTCTCTTTGTCTGGCGCTATTGCTAACGATGCTCCTCGCTTCAGCCCTGGCGCGAACGGCGAAGGATGCGTCGCCAACGCTTACGCCCTGCGTGGCACTGAGCTTCGACGACGGGCCGGATATGACTCTGACCCCGCGTCTCCTCGACATTCTGGCCCGCGAAAAGGTGCATGCCACCTTCTTCGTTGTTGGCAAACGGCTCGCCTATTCGCCAGGCCTGGTAAGGCGTGCTTTTGTCGAAGGTCATGAGATCGGCAACCACACCTTCGATCACCGCCGGCTCACCGATCTGCCAGACGGCGAAGCGGTGGCCGAAATCGAGATGACCGATGAAGCCGTGATGGCAGAGACCGGCCATAGGCCCGATCTCATCCGCCCGCCCTGGGGTCTGATTGATGCACGTGTGGAAGCGGCGCTGCGCACGGCTGGGCTTTGGCGCAGGGTTGCACTATGGAACTTCGATTCGCTCGACTGGCTCGACGACGAAACCCACATGACGATGCTGCTCACCTCTGGCGCGCCGCCAGGGTCCGTGGTCTTGATGCACGACATCCATGCCAGCACGATCGAGGCGGTGCCAGGCATCATCCACAACCTCAAGATGCGGGGTTTCCATTTTTCGACGATTTCGGGGTTGGAGGCCTGTGGGAACGGCACAGCGCCGAGTCTGGCAGCCGCCCCGCCCTTGGCCGCGCCGGCGTCGGCCGACAGCCCGGTCAGCAGGGGCCTTGCCCATGCTCTCGACGAGCTCAAGCCATTGGAAGAGTACCTGGCTCACCGGTTCGGCTCTTAGAGCTCTCCGTCTTGGCCCGATTTGGCTTGATCGCCCGTGATTATGGAACCATGGTCAACCGCATTACTGGAGCGCTGTCCTAGCCCGCAAGAAAAGTCCCTTTTTGTCTCCGTTAGAAATGTCACTTGGAGCCCCCTTAGCGTCAGCCGCGACGTCACACTTTGAGGCTCAAGCAACGCGGCGCAGCTGGCCGGGGTTGCGCAGCGCACAGCGACCAGCGACCGGCCGCCCAACCGACCTTGAATAGGCTCTTGCCCTGTCCGCGGCGACGAACAAGCTGGCGGTGGCCAATTGTGGCAATCCAAATTGCTGGCCCAACCATGGACCGGGCGCCGCTGAGCACCTCCCGAGGCGAAAAGCAGATCGAGGCGCCGGTGCGTCAGGTTTGGGTCGTGATGATGAGCGTTGGGAGCCCGTTACCGTCCAGGTTGATAGCCATGACCTGCGACGAGCCGACCCCCTTCTGCGTCAGCGCAGCCGCCAGTCTTGGGATTTCATTGATGGCGTCACGCAGTTTTTGCATATGGTTCGGAGACGTTTGATTGAATTGATCCTCGCCCCTTTTTTTTCAAAGGTGGTGGCAATTCATCGAGGCCGACAACCGCCACATTCTTGATGGCCGGCGGCATTCGGCCTTGGCTAGCCTGCATCTTGATGGGGCTCGGGCAGAATGCAGAGTGTATCGACGCTCCGTACGCCGTGCCGGTGATTATCAAAACCAATGCCAGCGGCCGCGCCAGCGCCAAATCTTTGGCTCGCGGACGGCTCGACTACTCGATCTCGGCAACCCAGGCGCTATCGGGGCCTCGCGAGAAATAGATCGTCAGACCCCGCTCCGCAGCAGTCGCGGATTTCTTTATGGCCACAGAGCATACGACGCCGGGACGACCGACCCCAGGCGAACAGAACTTGACCCGGGCCATTTGCTCCTGCTGTCCGCCATTCCTCGCCGCGACGCCAGGAATGGCGCGATAGGCCGCTGTAGCCTCCGCGTCATCTGGCGTATCGAGCCTGGGGTCCGGTGATTGGGCTGTCGCCATCGAAATCCAAACGACTGGCAAGAGCGTGTGGAAAATCGCGTAATGAACATGCATCGCTGCCCCTCCGTGGCGTCCTTCGAAAGGTCTGGATTTGCATTTGGATCAAACGCCGGATCCATGGAAGAGTTCCGATCATCCCACAACTTGAAAGCGCCACATTGCGCTCCTAGATTGACAGAGCTGATGGATGTCAGTCTGGCTAGCTCCTTGTCGAGCGCCGAGAACAGCTTCATATCATCAAAGTTTTATTGCTGCCCCTGCCGCAGCTTTGCGTCGTTTGCCTCGCACACGACGATCCTGGAAAACGTGGCGTTCGGCTTTGTGTCGCAACGACCTGCGCAACAACATGCAAACTACAAACGAACAGAAACTTAAGACCAATAAACCGTGCCGCCACATCAAAATTGCGGACGCAACAACCTCGCACCAATGCGATGCCAACTGGCAACCCGAACCTTGCGGACTCACCCGCGAAGAATTGCGCAGGATCATCGTCGATTTGCTCGGATGATCGAAGACATTCTTTTACGCCTCAACCTGCAGGATATCCCCAATCGGGAGCCCCCGCCGTGCCTGGCACGGTTGGTGATGGCGCCCGCCCCGCCAAGCCAAAGGAGAGAGCCATATATGACGGCTCCAGGACCATTATGAACATGAACCCATCAACATCATCGGTGCCATCTGGCGCCAATTCCGCGCGATCGACCTTCAAGCCTGTCCGCGGCCAAGCCAAGAATGCTCAGAGCGCCCAGCAAAACTACGAGCGCTATCTCGCGCTGGCCCGCTCCCAAGCTCAGATCGGCGATCGGATCGCAGCAGAAAATTACTATCAGCACGCCGAGCATTATTTCAGATCCATGAGCGAAACACTCTCGACCACTGGCTGAGATCAAGTTTTGCCTGCATAGGGTGTCCTTGGCGTGGCCAGAACGCAAAGGCTCTCGCTCGAATATTCTGTTCAAACTCGCAAGCCCAGCTTTGCCGCGACCGGCCTTTTTCGGCAATTTGCGGCACGACCAAGTCACACCAATGACGAGGCGCCTACGAGTGCGGCGCAATACGACACCTCTCCGCCTGAGCACATCGTCAGCTAACCACAGGTGATCCTGGGTTGGGTGCCCGTGACAATGCCTCAACCCGGCGTTCTCGCTTGGGGTCGATTGGCGCACTTCCAATGCAGTGGCATCCAAGAACCTAATTTTGCCTCCAGGTCATACTGTTGATGGGTTGTCATATGACCGGATTTGTGGGACGCTCTCGGTCAAGGATGGGCGCCCGCCAGAGGTGCCGCCGGCTGGAAACGACATCAGAGGAAAGGCTGACAACATGAGCGATCCCAATCTTTCGGATTTCGACTGGATGAGCCGCCGGCGCCTGTTGACGGGCGCGGCCGCCGGCTTGGCCGCCCTGGCTCTGCCAACGCGCGGCTTTGCGGCAGGAGCGCCGACGCTGGTGACGTCGATCCGCTCCTTGTCGAACCCCTATCATGCGGTCTGGAAGCAGGGAGCCGAGGCCTTCGCCAAGGCCGTCGGTCTCGAACATGTCACGCTGGTCTCGGAAGGCAACAGCGAGAAAGGTATCGCTGATATCCGGGCCATGCTCGCTAAGACCAACGGAAATATGGTGCTCAATTCCGATCCCAACGATACACCGGATGCTCGGCCGATCGTCGAAGCTTCTACCAAGTCTGGTGCCTATGTCGTGACACAATGGAACAAGCCCGCGGACCTGCACCCCGTCGATTTCAATCCCAATTACGTCAGCCATATCGAGTTCGACGGTATTTCCAGCGGCAAGACGATCGCGGAAATTCTGTTCAAGACGATTGGTGGCTCGGGCGGTATCATCGCCCTTGGCGGCATTATCTCGACCACGGCCGCCATCGAACGCAAGAAGGGCCTCGATCAGGCCCTGGCCGCCGCGCCGAACATCAAGCTGCTGGATTTCCAGGTCGCGAACTGGAAATCGACCGAAGCCTTCGATATTACAAGCGGCCTCCTGACGCGTTTCGGCGACGATATCAAGGGTATCTGGGCGGCTAATGACGATATGGGAACCGGCGCCCTGGAAGCGCTTCGCGCGGAAAACCTTGCCGGCAAAGTACCCGTTGTCGGTGTGGACGGTATCAAGTCGGCCGTTGATGCGGTTCGCAAGGGTGAGTTCGCCTGCACCGTGACCTCGGACCCGTACTGGCAGGGAGGCATGGGCCTGTCGATCGGCCTTGCCGCTCTCAACAAGAAGTTCGATCCGGCCAAGGAGCCACTGGAGCATCGTGAGTTCTATGGCAAGGCGGTCCTGATCACGCGGGACAATGTCGACGACTACTATAAGAACAACATCGATTCCAAACCGACGCTTGACTGGAACGATCTGTGGGGCCGCGTCGTGGGCCCGATCCGGCAGAGCTGATCGCGCTTCATTGAGGGGGTGGCCGGTGCCGCCCCTTCTCCCCGCGGGCCGATTGGGCCCCAGTGATACAGGTTAGGAATTGGCGTTGAGCTTGAACCAGGATCACCTCGGCACATCTGCGGGTTTCGAACGTTCCGATGAAGGGGGCGCCGTCAACGTCTGGGTGTCCCGCTTCATGAAGCCCAGGAGGCTGCGCGCCGCCGCGCCTTTTCTCGTACTGGTGGCGCTCTGCTTGCTGATCGCCCTTGTTAATCCCAATTTTATCGAGTTCCGCAATCTGGTTCGCATCGCGAATTCGGCGGCCGTGCCGTTGACGCTCGCCATGGGGCTGACCTTCATCGTCCTGCTCGGCAGCATAGACCTGTCGATCGAGGGGGCCGTTTCGGTCGCCGCGATGGTGCTGGTGCTGCTCGCGCAGAACGACAGCAATGCCAGCAATCTGGGCTGGGTCGCTGTTGTCGCCGCGGTCGGTGCCAGCGCGGCCATGGGCCTGGCCAGCGGCCTCATTCAGACGATGCTGCGCATTCCCTCCTTCATGGCGACGCTCGGCACCTGGTTCATCGGGCTTGGCTTTTCAGTCTACATGCTCGGCGGTTCGGCCGTGCGTCTGATGGATCCGTCCCTGCGAGCCCTGGCTCTGACCCGCGTCTTGGAGTTTCCCATCGCCGTCTGGATCGCCCTGTCGATCTGCCTCGTGGCCTTCGTCATCCAGATGTTCACGCCGCTCGGTCGCCACATCGTTGCCGTCGGCGGCGGAGAGGATATCGCCGAGCTTTCCGGCATCAACCTGCGCTTCGTGCGTATTGCAGCCTTCACCCTCGCGGGCATCTTCTACGGCGTCGCCGGCGTGCTGGCGGCTGCGCAGCTTGGCCAATCCAATGCCGTGATCGGCGATGGCCGCCTCTTTGC
>Ga0206877_10045_pt1 | contig 39818 bp, 36 predicted proteins | sample Alteio_BWOrgCont_7_FD_152623 | JGI IMG/M metagenome (GOLD analysis project Ga0206877, IMG submission 152623) | Enriched cells from forest soil in Barre Woods Harvard Forest LTER site, Petersham, Massachusetts, United States -... | ecosystem: Environmental > Terrestrial > Soil > Temperate forest >...
CGCGGCGGCGCTGAGGCCGAGTTGGGCGTGGGACGAGCCGAGGATGACGACGTCGATCGGCTTGGGATCGAAACGAATCCGCTCGTAGTCCTGGACCAGCACGCCGTCCATGTAGTCGGCCTGCAGCTGCCATCTTTGGTAGTCGTTCTCGGGGAGAAGGCACAATGCGGCGCTTAGGACGAGCGCGACGGCGCCCGCCGCGCACAGAACGCCAAGAAATCTCAGTCCGGCCATTTGGTCCTCTGCAACCTAAGTCCCACGCGGCCCGCCGCCGGCAGGGGCCGCGCCGCCGAGCGACGCGCGGCCATCCCGTGAGTGATGCGCCCGCTAGAATTGCCCATAGCTGAGTTGTCCGCTTCCCCGGGTCACGCGAAGGGGCGACGCCCGACGATGATGCAGCTGATCGTCAATTTCTTATGAACTGCCCGCTCCAGGGTGACCCCCGTCATTGGAAAGTGAGCCGTATCAATCACTTCAAATCCGACCTTGCGGACAAGGTCTTCGGCCTCCTTTGGATCCCGGACCAGATAGAGGTGATCCGGAGCCGGACTATTTGCGGGCACATTGATCCATATCCGGCCGTCGGGTTTGCAAAGATGGAGGAGCGCGCGAAGGGCTCTTTCGGGCCGGTCAAGATGCTCGAGCACCTCGCTAAACACAATTGCATCAAATTGCCCCCCGTTGCGGGCCTCCATGATCGAGCCGTCGAGGATATCTTTCAATTCAAACCGGACTGGCTTCGCTGCGCCGAGCGCCTTGAGGGCTTTTCTAGCCATGTCGACGCTCTTTTGCGAAACATCATAAGCATCCAGGCTACCAACCTTTGGATTCTCGCTCGCAAGATGGAGCAACAGTCCATGCCCAGGGCCAATCTCCAGCAACTGAGCGTTGGTCGGCAGGCTGTTTAGGAACACTTCAGTATAGTGCTGAAGACCACGGCAATGGTTGATCCATAGAACGTCCGAAACAAGGAGCCCGTTCATATAGCGCGCCATGAACGGAGCATTGCTGTAGACTGTGCTCAGCGCTTCTTCAAAGCTCGTGAGCCGGTAGGAGTCATGACGACGGAAATGAAATTCCTCAGGCAGGTAAATCTCTTCGCAGAGGAAGCGGTAATCGTCTCCAAGCGCGCGAATTCCGCCGTCTACCGTTGTGGCTAGACGACCAACCATCTCAGCGAGCTTTTCAGAGAATGAAAGAAAGCCTTCTTCACGTGGCCCCAAGCTGTTTTCCAAATACCGCTCGTGTTCTGGCCATACATTGAGCACTTCCGTCACCAAATTCGTGAGATTAGGGTATTTCGAACTGTCAACTAAGGTCATAACCGGTCTTTCTCTTGCTGAAGTTTCAGGCAGCGACGGAAAATCAGTATTGGTCAACCTCCGAGGTCGCGTCGGCCTCTCTCCAAACTCCGCACGTTAGAGCTTTGGGCTTAGGGCCCTTCGTCGATGATCTCGATCAGGCCGACCCCTTCGACCAGATAAAACGACACGCGCTTCCCGCCGAACAGAATGGCTTCCGTGGGTGGGGCGACGGAACGAACGCTGAAACGATCATCGCTTTCGAGCGCGTCCAGCGAGCGGTCCAGATCGGCGCAGGTGTAGCACATGTGGTAGACGATTCCGTCGTTATGGGTCGCGAGCAACTTGTCGAGGGGACCGGGGCCGTCGGCCGGACTGATGATCTCGACATCCGGCATTTGGTCGTGGGCGCACATGGCCAAATGTACGTTTTGAAGCGGGTCGAGAATCATCGGACCGATCCGATAGCCGAGGCCAGTCAAGAAACGAGCCGCGGCCTCAGGGTCCTTGACGGCCAATCCGAGGTGATGGAAGGCAAGCCCCCATTTGTTTGGCGACGGAAGCTCGCTCATCGTCATCGTCCGATCAGAATTGCCCATAGACGAATCGGCCGGATCCCGCGGTCGAGAAGACCAACAGCAAGAACAGGCAGACACCGTACTGCAGCCATTGCGGCGCGGCCTCGTCGATCCTAACCGCCAATCTTTTGGCGCCCGGAGCGCCCGCGCCGACAAACAGGGCGATGGCCATGCAGATCCAGGCGGGAACGGTGAGGTACGCCGGAATATCCGACCAACCGATGGATCCGCTCGGAGAGACTGCGAGAACCTGCCTAAGGATGGAGATGGCCTGGCCCCAAGTCGGCGAACGCCAGAAGATCGTTGAAAAGCTCATCAGCGCGAAGGTCAGGATGATGCCGGCCAGCGTCGCTGGCCAGCGCGCGCCCGGGCCTGGCTTTGCGCCTGCGCGGCGGCGCCTCAGGCTCATGACGATGAGCGCCGTAACGGAGACGAGAATGCCTTGCAAGACGCCGAAAACCAGAAAATTCAGCGTCAGGCCGTGCCACAAGCCGATGATGAGCATGTTCAACATGATGCATAGGACGAGCCCGGCCTGGCCGAGTCCGCGCAGCGACATCGACAGGGGCGTAAAAAGATAATCCGTCACCCAACTGGTCAGGCTCATATGCCAGCGGCGCCAGAATTCCTGAATGTTGACCGCGGCGAACGGCGCATTGAAGTTGGGCGGCCCCTCGACCCCGAACAGCTTGCCGATTCCGAGCGCGATGTTCGTGTAGCCGGCGAAATCCGCATAGAGCTGCAATAGATAGCAGGCGACCGTCGTCACCACGATCGAGTATGAATAGTCGGCGTGCGATCTGTCGATGGGCTCGATGAAGGCGGCAAGGCGGTCGCCAACCAGGAGCTTCATCATCAGTCCGCCCAGTATGAGCCGAAATCCCGTCTCGAGCTGGTCGGCGCCGAGCGTCCTCCCCATGACCTCCCGCATCTGGGCGAAGAACGGCTCAGGCCTCTGGATCGGGCCGCTGACGATCTGCGGAAAGAAGGCCGGAAAGAGGAAGAACACGACCGGGTCCCGCTCGACCGCCTCGTCGTCCCAGTAGACCTCGATCAGATAGGATATCAATTTGAACGAGTAATAGGAGACGCCGAGCGGCAACAGGAAGCCGCGCCAGGCGCCCGCCGCCTTGAACGCCACGATCATGGCGATCACCCCGGCGACGCCGGCGGCCATGTAGGCCTGCTTCGCCCGTTCGTTACCGCTCTTGGCTATCGCGACGCCCAGGGCGTAGACCACGGCCGAGGCGACCACGAGCAACACGAGATAGATTCGGCTCGAAAGGGCGTAAAAGGCGTAAGAGAGCGCCAGAAGATAAATCGCCCGCCACCGGCCGGGGAGCCAATAAAAGACCGCGGTCGCGGGAACAAGTGCGACGTAGAACAGCGGCGAGGTGAAACTCACCTACGCCGCCTTCCTCTTGATCAATTCGAGCAGTTCGCCGACGTTTTTGAGGTTGCGGACGTCTTTGATGCTAAACTTGACGCCGAACTCTTTCTCCACCGCAACGATCATATTGATGTTGGATAGCGAATCCCACGTCGGGACCTCGGCCGCGGTAAGGCTCTCCGTCACGACAAGCGTATCGTCGTTGAACACGTCGCGAAATATGGGCGTCAGGTGCGAGACGATTTGATTCTTGTGCATTTTTATAATTTCGTTCTTGTCCATTTTGATCCCTCTCCTCAGAGCTCGTTCACAACCGGCGTCATGAATGTCTCGCGCACACGATAGTCGTCGACCGCCAGCGCCCACTTGGAAGCGCCGCCGTCGCCCTCCGCGACCTTTTCGAAGCCGAAGCTCTTGAAGAAGCCCTTCACCATGTCATTTTTCGCCGTCGGAAGGTAATGGCCGGTAACCCGTTTCGCGCCCAGCCGCGCGGCGTAGGCGAAGATGTTGTTGATGGTGAAGCTTTCGACGCCGCGCTGCAGCACGCGACAGCTCATCAGATATTCGTCGATTTCGAGAGCCTCGCCGGCATGCTTGAGAATGACGACCGAAATCAGGCCGTAATCGCCAAACTTGTCGGCAAGCCGGAGCGTCAGCGGCGCCAGCGACGGGTCCTTCATCATCGCTTCGCACGCCGCCTCGCCGTAACGGCGGGTCATCAGGTTGAACTGGTTGCTGCGCTGGATGAGCTGGGCGATGCGCGGCAGGTTGAAGGCGTTGAACCGCTCGAGCCTGATCTCCATGCCGAGAGAGGTCAGATAGTCGTTGATGTCGGTGAAATGGGTCTTGGTCAGCTCGCGCTGAGCCTCCTCGCGGTACTGGTCGGCCCGCTGCACGTCCGCTTCGGAGAAGGACGCGGTCTCGAACAGATTGAGATCGGCCAGGGACTGAAGATAGAGGGACGGATCCTCGGGCAGTTCCGGCACCACGACCTCGGGCAGGAACTCGCGCACGATGTTGCGCTCGAACGGATTGTCATCGAGGAAGACCAGCGAATCGAAGCCGATGTTCAGAGTTTTCTGGATGAGGCGAATATTGTCCGCCTTGTTGTCCCAGTTGGCGACGAAGACGGAAATATCCTCTTCCTTGAGCGCCATATGCGGATGTTCCCGGAATGGCAGCACGGCGTTGGCGTGCTCGTTCTTGCTGACCACGGCGAGAATGATCCCGCGTCGCTTCAGTTCGCGAATGAACTTCTGGAGCCCAACGAACGCCTCGCCTTCGTCGAACTCTCCAAGCGCGATACCCTCCAGGCCGTCATCGCCGATGACCCCGCCCCAAAGCGTGTTGTCGAGGTCGAGAACGACGCATTTCACGATCAGGCCGGAGGCGGCGAACATTGTGTCGAGCAACGATTGCGCGAGCAGCGGAACATGCTCGAGCCGGCAGGGCGTCTTGGCCATATTCCACATCCGCGCATCAAGCCACTGCGCCCGGCCTATGGCGGCGGCGAGAAAATCGACGTCGTTCAAGAGCACGTTCTTGGTCTCGCGCGCCTTGACCGCCAGGCGATAGTTGATCTCGGTGAAAATGGAGCCGACGGAATCGGCGACCTTCAGTTCGTAATTGCCGAACGCGCGCTCGCTCGGCAGGACGAATGTGCTCTGAATGATCGTCGCCTGACTGTGCGCCCGGAACGCGCCCCAGAGATTTTCGAGTCTGCCGACCGTCTCGTCGGCGAAGGTCCGTCGGTCGCCGCTGGCGTAGAGACGCGCCTTCAGTTTTTCGCTCGACAGGAGAATGACGACATATTGCGGCGCAAACGCGTATAATGCGGAGTTCGGATCGAGGATCTCAAGGTCGACGCCGTCGTAATTTCCCTCGTACAGCTCCGCCTGCACGCCGTTTCTTGCGGCGATGGCGCGCATGATCGTCGCCAGATGCTGGGTGGCGCAGTCAGCAAGGAGCGCAATTCGGATGACCTTGGCGGCGCTCGATATTTTGAGGGCTTTCGCCTCTTTGGACAGGGCGAAATAATCTAGCGTAAGCATTGCGTGTTTCATGGCGTCATGCCCTGCCGAATGCCGTCAAATAATCAGATGTTATTTGCGCAAACGAGAACGAATCGCTCTCTCATTGCGGGGAAAACGTGCGGCGCCATGGGCCAACCCGCGTATTCCCGTGCCTGCCGCCGGCAGATTGCCAGCCACTTCTCTGCCGTCATGGCCTCCGTTCGTCAACCCAAAAGTTCCGCCGGCCCAGCGGCGCGTCCAACCGCGTCACCGGGGCGGTCGTCTTCGCGGAATGGGCGCAATCGACGACGTCGCCTGCAGCCGCGCCGAGTCATCGAGCTGACGTCCCTATGCTGCCTTGGAACCGCCAAAAGGTTCACGTCAGACATTCTGCTCCCACGCCGCCTCCTGGAGGGTCCGCTATGATCATGAAGAAGCCGCGCTGGCCGATCCGCGCCGGGGCTTTGTGCTTTGCCGCCATCCTCGGCGGCCGCGCCGGCGCGGCGGAAGTCTACCCGGGGTGCCCCGTCCCGCCGACGACATTCAACCACATCTGGTACATCGATCCGGTTAACGGCAAGACGCTGGCGGCGGGCGGTCTTGGCACGAAGACGGCTCCGTGGAATTCGCTTCAGGCGGCATTTTCGGTCGAGCCAGGATATACGGCTCCGCTTCTCTCGACCGCGCCGTATAAGCACCCGAATCCGGCCAACCCCGCCAACACGTTCTACCCCGGCGGGGGCCCAATTCAACCCGGCGATGAGATCCTGCTCATGAGCGGGAACTACGGCGATATCTCGATCGGCTATTGGAGCGTTGGCGTCAATAACGCCTCTTTCGTCACCATCGCCGCCGCGCCGGGGAATACGCCTGTGCTCTCGATGCTCGCTGCCACGGCCTCGTCTTACTTCATGTTTTCAGGGATCAAGGTTGAGGGAACCGCGGACAGTTCGCCTGTACACGCCCGGTTTCCTCTTGTTCAGGTCAGCGGTAGCCCCGCTCTTCCGAGCTCGAATATGGTCTTCACGAACATGCGCGTCTCGTCAGCGGACGACACGTCTGGCTGGACGCAGGCAGAGTGGCGAGCGCGGAGACGCGTCATCGGGATCGCGGCCCAAGGGGGCGCCGACACAACCTGCGTCTCGGTGACGAATTCACATATATCTAACATCGAATACGGCGCGACGGTCACCGCGAATAATATGCTGGTCTCCGGCAATGATATCGAGCGCTTCGGCGACGACGGAATCGACTACAATGCGAGCAACATTTTGATCACAAAGAATTACATTCATGATGGCGTCGACCTCGCCGACGGCGCCCACCCGGACGGCCTGCAGGGCTATCCCGGCAAGTTCAGCAACGTCGTGATCGATAGCAATCGGGTCATCCGGCAGACCGATCCAAATCTGCCGTTCCCGAACTTCCTTCAGGGCATCGACGCCTTCGACGGCGATTGGACGAACCTCACGGTCACGAACAACGTTGTCCTTGCGACCTCCTGTTGGGGCATCGGCTTTGCGAGCGTGCACGGCGGCAAGATCATCAACAACACGGTTCTTTCCGACTTGTGGTCTCGCGCGGGGGCCGATAAGTGCAGACCGCTCCTCTCCCTCGGCGACAAGACCCATGACGGCTCATCGTCCAATGATGTGGTCATTCGCAACAACCTGTCGAATGGACTGCTCGTCTATAATCTCGACCCCAACATAGTGATGGACCACAACATCTGCCTGACAATTGGCGGAGGGTGCCGAATACTCACCTATCTTGCGGACGGAAAGCCCAATTGGGGTATTTCCAAGCCGGGGGTATACGGCGATCACAACATCATCGACCGGCGCGGGGCGGAAGACGAATTCGTCAACTTCGATCCCGCCAAGTTCGTCTTCGACCTCAGGCTGAAGTCCGGAGCGACGGCGATCGGAGCGGGCAGTCCTGCGGAGGCGCCCTTGGTGGACATCACCGGAGCCGCCCGCGGAACTGCGATCGATATCGGCGCCTACCGTTATAACCCAAGCAAATAAGTCCGTCATCGAGGCTCGCTTCCCGATCACGCTGGCGGGCCCGACGATTTTGCCGATTCAGCCGCCTTGGACGGTCGAGCGGCGCGCCGCCGAAATCGCCGTGCCGGCGAAGCGCGCCACGGCGTAATTTAGATCGAGGCCGCGGCTGCTTACTCCGGATAGGAATAGGCGCCGGCGTCGTAGGGAGCAGTCCGCGCAACCCCGAGGATGTCGACGGCCGGCGCGCCTGTCGCGAGGCCGGCCCCTATGGCCGGCGCGCCCGCCTTGAGCATCATATTGTAGGTCAGGGTCGACGGATCGAAGTCGACAAATTCGCTTGCCGGCCCGCCCGCAGCGATGATGTTGGCGTTCCCATAGGTTCCGGGACTGCCGTAATACGTCGCGACGCCACTCACATACCAGACGAACACTGCGCCCGCGGTCGCCATGCCGACGTTGTGATCCGCTACGACGCCGGGGTCGAGATTATAGACGGAGACCACGTTGGCAAGATTGTTGCGCACGGCGACGCCGCCGCTCGAGGAGCCTCCAGCCGTCTTGTCGCCGACGCTGACGGCGGGCTGGCATACGCCAGAATAGGGAAGGAGTCCGTCATTCACCACCGTATTATTGGCGATCGAACCGCCGTGGACGCTCGAGAATGCGATCCCCCAGCAGGCGCTTGTTATCACGACATTGTTGGTGACGGTGAGGTAGGTCCAGTTGGAGTTGAAGGCGTCGATGCCTTGCAGGCCGGCCGGAAACGCAAGATTCGGGTCGGTCTGCCGGATGACCGTGTTGCTGTCGATCAGGATGTATTCGAAATTGTTCACCGCGACGCCCGCCGGCAGGGCGCCGATCACGCCCTGCATGGCGTCTTCATGATTGCCGTCGCCGATGTTCAAGTTGTCGTGAATATAGTTCTTCGTAATGTTAAGTTCGTTCGCGCCGTAATCGATCCCGTCGTCGCCAAAATGATCGATCTCGTTGCCCGAGAAGAGGGTGAAGTCGGCTGTCAGCGCCGCGCCAAACCTGACGTTGCTGATGTGAGATCCGGTCATTGAAATGCATTTCGTATCAACGCCTCCGGCGCTGCTCTGGGCGTCAAACCCGTCGCGCCCGTTCGCGACCCATTGGGCCTGAGTCCACCCGCTGACATCGTCCTGAGACGAGATCGTCATATTCTCGAACACGATGTTGGACGTCGGAAAGGATGCGCCCTGATCCTTGACCGCAACCAAAGAGCTGATGCTACGCGCGGCGGCTTCGAGACTTTGCACCTTGAGGCCGTCGAACGCCCACATGTTGGTCGAACAGACGAACAGCGAAGTCAGCACCGGCGTCTGACCTGGGGCGGCGGCGACCGTGACGAAACTCGAATTCGAAATCTCCGTGTTGTACTGACAGATGCCGACGTCGCCGTAGTTCCCGCTCATGAGCAGGATCTCATCGCCGGGCTTGATCGGGCCGGCCGCTGGGCCAGCGGCGAACACATAGGCGGTATCGGCGGCGTTCGGATGCCGATAGGGCGCGGTCGTGAGCAGCGGGTAGGGGTAGCCCGTCACCGCAGCGGCGACGGCCTCTAACGAGTTCCACGGGTGCGCCTGGGAGCCATTGCCGCCGGCGGCCTGGGTCTTGCCGTTCACCGGGTCGATATACCAGACATTCCTGAACGTCGACGGCGGCGCCGCGCAGCCATGAAAGACTTGTTGCGCAGAGGCAGGACAGATGCAGCAAACTAGCAGAATTACCGAGCGACCGAGCGCCTTCATTGAAGTCCTTGCTTTTGCCTGAGCGTTATTCCGACACGGAAACGTGGTTAACTAGCGATATCACGCCTCGTCTATGCTTTCAATCACCGATTTGTTATCCCCAGATAACTCTTACGCCGGTCGCAGACCGCACAACTCGACCGGGAATTAGGCGACGAGATGAGTTTTGTCGGGTCCGGTGCAGTTCGACCGGAAAGAGGTTTGGCCGGACGTTTCCGGAATGGCGCCTTTCAGCGAGAGGGCCGCTCAGATCTTGGATGACGTTGGGGCCGACGCCGGCTTGATGGCTGTGTCCGCGGACGGCCAAAAGCGAATCATACAAATTGATCGAGACAACAATTCGATCCAGAACTGAAGGCAGAGTCGGACGAAACGGCCGAGGGGGGTAGCTGAACCCCCGTTCGGCCAGTAGCTCGAAGGCAAGTGCCATACGTGCCGCAGAACGCAGCCTTCGGCCTGCCTTGCTCATGGTGTTGACGCCCAAGAGGCCTGCATCTACAGTTAGGAAAACCTTTTCCCAAGATCGTTGAGACAAGCTTTTCAGAGAGCCCCGTGGATCCGATCAAGGAGGTATGGCAAGCCGGCGTTGTCTTCGCCTTTGGCGGCGGCCCGACCATTGAAGTCAAGCTTCCGATTCATTGGTCGTTCCTTGACGGGAATGCTGGCTCCCACGGCTACAATTCGCTCAGGATTGATGGCGCCACTGCGATCGGGGTCGGCGAGTTCGTCTGCGGCGAAGCGCGGGTGACGATCACCGATACCTGGTCGGTCGAGGAAATGGTTCGCCTTCGTCGTCACGTTCAAGCAAATCCGGGCGCGGGCGCGATCAATCTCGCCTTGGAAGCATCTATCGAGATCGACGATTCCCGTCCCTTTGTACCAGGGATGATCTATTCGCCGACGCAGTGGCGGCGCGGAGAGATGTTCCTCTTCGCTGACCATCGCCTCGCCTATCCGATCACCTCGGTCTGGTCGCCGGCGGTGGAGCGGCTGTTCTGGTTGGCGCGAAGCCGTCCCGCCGAGCGCGACGAGCGTGCCGAACGGATGCGGGGCGCGAGCCGCTATCGGCAACGCACGCAACTGGGCAGCGTCGGATTCCGGATCGACGATCATGGCTGGCTTATCGCGCGATGGCCATATGCGGAGGAGGACCGCAGCTCGATGCTCGATGCCTCGGGCACGCCGGCCGTAGCCTTCTATCCGCTAGAGAACGGTCTCGACTTTGTTCTCGAGTATGAGTTCGGTCTCCTGCCGGCGGCAGAATTCAGTGAAGCGATCCGTCTCGTTGTCGAGCGCATCGTGTCTCTGGCGGAACTCAAACCCAGCAACGCGGACCTAAGCCTTCTCGACGCGATCGACTTGCGGCTCGATTCCGCCGCGAAGACATTCCGCACCACGCCCGTCGGTTTCAGCGGCTTCATCCTCACTTTCGACCCGCAACACGGTTACGACGCAGAGGCGAAGGCTTTCGGTGCGTCCTTTGCCGAGCACGCGATGTTGGGCTCACGAAACATTCTCGAGTACGGGTTCACTGGGCGGCAGCTGAACATCGCCTATTGCCTCGCCAAGCGGGATCTCGAGGGATGGCGGGAGCGTGCGTCCGCCATCATCGACTCGTTTGTGTTACGCATGGCAACGCCCTCGGGGTGGGTATACACGCTTTTCGACATGAGCACCGACGAGCCGCTCTACGCCTGCGGGGATCCGCGCGGAGTGGTGATGCATTACCTCGGCGTCAGCCCGGTTAGCGGAACCTACACCCGGATGATGGTCGAGGCGGGCGCCGACCTCCTGCTCAGCGCCGAACTTCCCGAACTCTCCGGCGATCGCGCCGCTGCCTGGCTTGGTGTTTGTCAGCGGCTCGCCAGTTTATTGGTGCGCATCCAGAATTCCGACGGATCGTGGTTCCGCGCCTATGCACCGGACGGAACGCCGATCGTCGGGGGCGACTGGTTTGGCGAACCGCAAGAAGCAGCCCGCACCGCGACCTCCACAGTCATTCCATACCTCCTGGCTGTCGCCGCGCATGGCGACCCCGATCGCAAGTTCCACGAGGCGGCGCTCCGAGGCGGCCGATACGTGCTTATGCATCAGGTTGCCAAGGCAGAGTTCCGAGGCGGAACTCTCGACAATCCGAATCTCGTCGACAAGGAGGCGGCGTTCCTTGCGATGCGTGCGCTCTTTGCATTGAGCCGCAACGATGGGGACGCCGCGTGGCTTTCGGGCGCGATCGCCGCCGCCTGGACAGCGGTCTCTTGGCATTCCTTCTGGCCCGTGCCTACGCTAGCGGGGACGCCGGTCGACGCCGCGGCGGTTCGTTCGGTCGGCTGGGGCGGCATCAACTCGGTCTGGGGCGTCGGCGTCACCGATATCTACTCGCTGTTCTTTGCGGGCGATCTTGTCCGTTTGGGCGGAGTCGCCAAGATTCCACTCTTTCAGTGTATTGCCGAGCTCATCGCCCGCTCATCGCTAGAAATTCTCTCGCGCCCGGGCAGAATGTACGGCTTTGCAGACACCGGGATGCAGCCCGAAGGGATTTCCTTTTGCAGCCAGGGTTCGGATGACGGCCTGATCTCTCAAGGCGATATTTGGGGCGGTCTCGCCTGGCCATACACGGCGGGGACCTTCGGTCTCGGCGACTTCCTGAACGCGCAAATGGCGGTCACCAAGGTCGCTTCGGCCCAGTCTGCGTCTTTGTCTCCGATAACCAACTAGAGGAAAACGAACATGCAGAAAAGGAACCTCAACGGTCTCGCGGCCGTGACAATCCTGGCGGCGTCAATTGCGAGCTATGGCGCCACAGTTCTCGCTGCGGACGGACCGGTCGTCGAGATCCAAGTGGTGTCGAACTTCACTTCGGATGTCGCACGAGGAAAAGTCCTCGATGAGTTGATCAAGGAGTTCAACGCCCAGCACCAGGGCGAGTACGCGGTGGTCTCGAAGGCCCAGCCCGACTGGCCGACGCTCCAGCAGCAGCTCCGATCCCTGATCAGCGCAGGCAAGACGCCAGACGTCTTCATCTACAACTTCAACCCGAGCGATCTCAGCCGCGAGAAGTCCGGCCAGTTGATGGACTGGTCCACAACCCTCAACGACGATGCCGTCTGGAAGGGTCGTTTCCAAGAGAACGATCTGCGCAAGCTCACGATCGACGGTAAGCTCGTCGGGATCCCTGCCGACCAGTCGCCGGCGTTCGTGTACTACAACATGAACCTTCTGAAAGAGGCCGGTATAAATTCGGCGCCAAAGACCTGGGACGAGTTCCTCGCCGATGGCGCAAAACTGAAGACGAGGGGCGTGGCGGCCCTTGCTATGATGACCGCCGATGATGCGTGGCATACGATGAATGCGTTCAGTTCTATTGCGGCCAGCGCAGGCGGCGCCGATGCTTTCGCCGCTGGAATGAGTCTGGACAACCCCGCCATCGTCACGGCGGCTGAAGACACCAAGAAGCTTTTTGCGCTCTCGACGCCGGACGCTCTCGGCGGCAACTATTCGACCAGCTCGAGCGCCTTCCTCAACGGACAGGCGGCCGCGGTGATCGATGGACCTTGGCTGATCAGCTCGATCCAGGGCACAATGAAGGACCCGAGCGCGGTCGAAGTTGCGGCGGCGCCAACCTTCGGTGACGGCAAGCTCGCCCCCGGATCGGTGATCACGGATTCCCTCAATGTCTGGGGCGCGGCGAAGCAGAGCGATCCCAAAAAGGCCGCCGGTGTTGTGGCCTGGATGAAGTTCTTCACATCCGAGGCGTCCGCCGCGGAAATGGCCGTCGACGACCAATATCCGATGGCTGTCAGGACTGCGCTGAGCGACGCCGACGCAAAGCGAGCTCCGAGCCAAATGGCCGAGGTGCTGAAGCTGTACAATGCGGCTCCCAACAGGATCGTGCAGCTTCAACGCGGGCTCACCGCAGCCGGCCAAGCCAAATTGCCGTCGCTTTTAGAGTCGCTGGCGTTGGGTCAGACCAGCCCTCAAGAGTTCGCCGCGTCGCTGCAGAAGGACGACACGCAGTAGACCGGCGGCGGCCCGCGCCTCGAGCGGGCGGCTCTCGCTCTCCAACTAACACCCACTGTCGCTCGTGAGGTGCTGGTCGGTGTCGCCGCCCGAAAGCCTCCGATGAGACAGCAGTTTCAGATCGCGCTGTACCTTCTACCCGCGCTATTGCTCGTGACAGTTTTTTTCGCGATCCCACTGGTGGCCATCATCGCGCTGAGCGCCACCGCGTGGGTCGGTATCGGGGTCCCTCGGTTCGTCGGGCTCGGCAATTTCCTGACGCTATTCTCGGATCCGGCCTTTCTGCTGGCGATCCGCAACACCATGGTCTGGGTGGTTGTCGGCGCCTTCATTCATACGCCGCTCTGTGTGCTCGTCGCGCTCGTCGTCGCCCGGAAGCCGCCCGGCTGGAAGATCTTCCGGACAGTGCTCTTCCTACCGAACATCATTAGCGGTACCGCGCTTGCACTGCTCTGGTATTTCGTCTTCCACGTCAGCCTTGGCATTCTGAACGGGGGTCTGGCGGCGGTGGGGCTGAAGTCGCTGGCGCGCAACTGGTTGTTTGACCCTGACACGGCGTTAGCGGCGACGCTGACCCCATGGATCGTGTATGTCGGGTTTGGAATGGTCCTGTTCCTGACCCAGATCTCGACCATTCCCCAAGAGTATTACGAGGCAGCCAAAATCGACGGCGCCTCGACCTTCCGTCAGGACTGGTCGATCACCATTCCGCTGATCCGACGAGCGATCGCGCTGCAGCTGATTTTCGTCGTCGGCTACGCTCTGCGCAGCTTCGAATATCCATTCATCATGACGAGCGGCGGCCCCGCCAATTCTTCGATCACGCTCTCGCTCTACATCTACCGGCAGATGATCACGGCTCACCAATATGGGCTCGCCATGGCCGCAGGCCTCATTACGATCTTGATAGGCGTCGTCTTCGTCGCGGGCGTCTTCTGGGCGCTTCGGAGGGCCGAGCGATGAGCGTCGCCGCCCATATCTTCCGCTGGGTCGTGCTGACGGTTTTTACCGCCATCACGCTCGTCCCGCTGCTCTGGTTGCTGCTGTCCGCATTCAAGACCAACACCGAGCTGTTTGCGAGCCCGTTCGGCCTGCCGGCGCACTGGTCGTTCAACAATTTCGTCAACGCCTGGAATGCGCACCCGCTCTATCTCTACATGCGCAACAGCCTTGGCGCTGCAGCGCTTTCGGCGGCGATCATCATCGTTGCGTCACTGATGGCTTCGTACGCGCTCTTGCACCAGTTCCGGCTGAACCGAACGACGTTCGGTTATCTCATGTTCGGCATTCTGCTGCCGGTCAACGCGTTGATGACGCCGATCTTCTTCATCGTCGTCTTCCTCAACCTCTACAACTCGGTCGTGGGTCTGTCGCTCGTGTATGCCGGGCTGTTCTTTCCGCTCGGCTTCCTCGTGATCAAGACCTATATGGACACGACGCCCGAGGCGATCCTCGAGGCCGCGCGTCTCGACGGCGCCGGATTCCACGACATCTTCTTCCGAATCATCGTGCCGCTTACAGCGCCTGGCGCGGTGACGGCGGGCATTTTCCTGTTCATTACAGCTTTCAACGAACTGCTTTTCGCCTCGATCCTGACCACCGACACCGACGCTCAGACTATGCAGGTGGGCGTGCGTTATTTCTTGACGACCTACGCCGCCAACTATCCGCTGGCCTTCGCCGCCACCGTTATCGGTATCGCTCCGACCGTCGTCGTCTATATTCTCCTCAGCGACCGGATCGTCGAAGCCATGACAGCCGGGAGTATCAAGTGAGCATTTCGCGGGCAGGCGCACCTCGGTCCCACACAAATGTCGCTCCCATTAGTCATTCACGACGCCGCGTCAGAATGAGAATTTAGGCAAGAGGCCGTGGCGCGGGCCGAGACGGCGCATGTTTAGACGGTTCGCGGGCCGGGGGAGTTACATCGCGTCGATTTTGGCTTGTTCGGAATAAGTCTGGTACGGGGAAATCTCGGAAGTTCCGGCTGTCCGATTTTCTTGATTGAAGGCGTCGGTTTGGACGTGATCCAAGAGACCAAACGGGAGCCTCGAATCATGCGGCATGAACTCACGGACGGCACTGTCACGAGATCGGCAGCGCTTCTCGGCTCGAAGCGTAAGATGGCGTATGACGATCTCGTTTGCGCGCCATCAGTCCCCCCTGCGGTCATTCGGCACGCTGTTTGGCTCTATACTCGCTTCACACTCAGCTATCGCGATGTTGAAGATCTGCTCGCGGAGCGGGGTGTGGATGTCTCGTACGAGACGGTGCGACATGGGTCTTGAAATTCGGGCCGGTGTTCGCTCGAGAGCTTCGCCGTCGACGCCGGCGGCCGACGTCGCAATGGCATCTCGATGAGATGGCGGTGAGGATTGCGGGCGCGCAGTTCTGGGTCTGGCGCGCGGTTGAGAACGAAAGCTGATCGACTCAGAGAAGCTCAACGCTGCCAACGGCGACTACTGGTCGCGAAGCCGGTCAATCGTCCCATTCGGGCACCCATTGTGGCTCGTTGACGAGCCGGGAATTGGGTCTGACCAACCGGCTGATTTCGCGCATCTCAATATCGGAAAGCCTGAAGTCGAAAACCGACAGATTCTCCCTTAGGCGAGCAGGTTGAGCCGTCTTCGGGATCGCGGCCACGTCGTCCTGCTGGATAAGCCATCTCAGCGTTACTTGGGCGGCCGTATTGTTGTGCATGGCGCCTATCTCGACGAGGTGAGGGTCGTTTGCGACCTTGCCGAGCGCGATCGGGCAATAGGCGATGACGGCTAGCCCGTGTCCACGGATCGCCGCAAGAAGGCGCGATTGATTGAGGTAGGGGTGGTACTCGATTTGAGCGGCTACGAGCGGCTGAGGTGACGATCTAATCGCTTCATCCAACTTTGCGATCGTCAAATTCGAAACCCCGATATGCTTTGTCAAGCCGAGGCTTTTCGCGTCGCTCAGCGCACGCGCGGACTCAGAGACCGAGACTGTCGGACTCGGCCAATGCAAAAGCAAGAGGTCTATGACGCCTGTTCCAAGGCGTTTTAGACTGTCCTCTGTCGACTTTTGCAGCGCCCCGTCGGCTGCAAAGTCGGGCCGCACCTTAGTTGTGATGAATATCTCGTCTCGCGGGATGCCTGACGCTCTGATGCCCTCACCCACGGCGGCCTCGTTTTCGTAGCCTTGGGCGGTATCGATATGCCGGTAACCCAGCCTCAGCGCCTCCGCGACGATCTGTGCACATTCGGTTGCCCGCAATTGCCAAGTGCCGCAGCCAATTTTTGGAATATCAACACCACCTTTTAGCGTGACGTGATCTTGCACATGCGCCTCCCTAAACATCGCTCTGGCGTTGACTCGCTTCTGTGACCCCCCGCGCAAAAGCGAAACGTCACCGCGTCATCCCACGAATGTTCCACCTCGGCGCCAAAGCCGGGGAACGGAACCCCTCTCTTGCGTGAGCGAGTGAAGCATGCATTACTCGCGCGGAAAAGCTTTTCCGCACGGTCCGCTCGGGATCTCAATGCGGGGCCGCGGGATCATTGGTGGCTCAGGGGAAGACTTCAGACGATGCTCGGGAGGAGCACGTGAAAACGCCCGCGTCGAAGCCGATGACGGTCGGAAATCGACGTGCAAGACCCACAATCCGCGACGTCGCGCGTGCTGCGGACGTCAGTATCGGTACGGTATCGAAGGCGTTGAACGACAGCGGCCAACTTAGCCAGCTGACGCGCGAACGAATAATTACCACCGCGAAAGATCTTGGCTTTCGCCCCAACGACCTTGCTAAGAGCCTCCACCGAGGCCAGAGCCTAACTGTTGGTTTAATTTCGACGGACGCATTTGGTCGTTTCTCCATACCCATCATGGAGGGAATAGAGGAGTGTCTGTCAGATAGTCGCATCGCGGTGTTCATGTGCAACGCCACGGACGATCCGGCCAAAGAAGAAAGGCACGTCGAGCACCTCATTACGAAAAGGGTCGACGGTATTATTGTCACTGCGCGCCGAGCCGACAAACGTGACGAGATTAAAAGGCCTTTTGACGTCCCGGTCGTCTACGTTTTCTCGCAGGTCGAGCACCCCGAGGCTTGCTGCCTCCTGCCGGACGATCAGGGCGGCGCGGTCCTGGCCGTTAGGCATCTCGCTGGTCTTGGACGCCGGCGAATTGCGCATATCACAGGGCCCGAGCGGTTCGAAGCGGTGCGGCTGCGAAGGGATGGGTATCGAAAAGCTCTTGGTGAGTTTGGCCTGTCCGAACCCAAAGGCTTTTACCTTTCGGGGGCCTGGTCGGAAGAGTGGGGCCGCGAAGCCGTAGCTCGACTGTTCAGACCGGGGCGCAAGAAGCCGGATGCAATATTCTGCGGTAGCGATCAAATCGGTCGGGGCGCAGCCGACGGTCTGCGTGAGATCGGACAAAGCGCGCCGGAGACGGTGTCGCTCGTTGGATTTGATAATTGGAAGATCGTCGCCGATGCGACGCGACCGCCGCTGACGAGCATTGACATGAATCTTGCCACGCTAGGGCGGGAGGGCGGCCGTCGATTACTTGACCTCATAGCAGGCCGGCCGTGGAGAGGTGTCGATCGGCTTCCGTGCAGCCTCATCGTGCGCGAATCCTGCGGAGGAAAATCTCGCTGACCGCCCGCAGCAGTGACCACAAAGAAGATCGAAGATTTAAGGGAGAGAACGATGACACGCAAAACGAGCCGCAGACGCTTTCTTACCCAAGGTGGGGCCGCCGCGGGCCTCTATCTCGCCAAACCTTTCCGCAGAGCCTGGGCGGCAGGCGGCCAGATCACGATCGGGACCGAGGCTGGATCCCCGTACGATACGTTCTATAGAAAACATGCGCCGGAGTTTACGGCGGCGACCGGGGTCGCGGTCACTTTCAATGCGATACCCCATGACAGCATTCGTCAGCAATTTGTCCAAGACGCGCTTTCGCAAGCGGGCGGCTTCGACGTCTACATCGCCGATCAGGTCTGGTTGCCGGAATTCTACGAGAAAGGATTCATCACAGATGTATCAAACCAGCTGAGCGATGCGGATCGCGCTGACTTCTCAAACACAGCTATCGAAACCGTCAGTTACAAAGGCGCAATCGTGGCTTTGCCGATCATGGTCCATAATTGCGCGATGTACTATCGCAAGGATCTGCTAGGCGCCGCCGGGCTCAGCGGTCCGCCGAAGAGCTGGGACGCATATCGGCAAATGGCGAAGGCTACGACCAAGGGCGACGTCTGGGGGACAATGATCCTCTCAAAACAGGGCATCGAGGCAGCGACCCGCCTGAACTCATTCTATCAGCAGGCGGGCGGCGACGTCCTCGACAAGGACGGCCACCCGACGATCGATACGGAGGCTGGCCGCGCCGCGCTCGATTTCATGTCTTCGATGGTCTTCAGTGACAAGGCGGCGCCGGAAGGGGTCCTCGAATTGCCGGATATGCAGGGCGCTTGGCTCGACGCCAAGCTCGCGCTAGCGCCGGTATGGCCCTATCTGTATTCGCTTTCGAAGAAGCCTTTGGGGGATAGATTTGCCATCGGAACCGCGCCCGGGCTGAAGAGGCCGGGTGGGACAGTCTATTCCTGGGGGTTCGCCGCCGCGGCAGGCTCCAAAAATCCGGAAGCAGCGGCGGCTTGGGTGAAATGGGCGACCAGCACGGAACAGCTCTACAACTTTGGCAAAGAATGGCTCAATCCGGTGCCAAGGAAGTCGGCGCTGGATAAGATCAACGCTGATCCCAGCATTGCCGCCGACGACAAGGCTGCTATCGAGGGCTTCGCAGCATCGGCCGCTGCTGGAATCAGCATGCCGATGGTGCCACAATATTCGCAACTCCTCGACGTGCTGGGGATAATGCAATCCGGCGTCATGTCCAAGTCGATGACAATTGACGCGGCGCTGAAGGACGGCCAATCGCGGGCCGAGGCAATCATGAAGGCCTAAGAGGTTTGGAAGGCTAAGAGGCTTGGTCGTGGCCGACCGCGAACGTCGGGGCTCGGATAGGAGCGCGAAAGATGATGTTGGTTCGGCCACCACCGTCATTGAGCAATCGCCTCCGTCGCCTCAGCGCTTGGGTCCAAACGCTCGCCGAAATGTCATTGTGGGGCTCGCTCTGACCCTCCCGGCGTTAGCGGCGCTCACGCTGACGCTGCTTTATCCGATAGGTTGGACTGTCTGGCTCAGTCTCAATGGCAACAAGACCGCCTTGCGCGGGGCCGTCGACTTCGTGGGTTTCCGCAACTACATTCGGATCGCGCTCAACCCCGATTTTCAAACCGCTCTCCTTCAGACGATCAGTTTGACGGCGGTCAGTTTTCTTTTGGAAGCGATCATCGGACTCGCTGTGGCGCTGGCGTTGGATCGTGGACTTCGAGGGACAAAAGTCTTTCGCGCGCTTGTGGCGCTGCCGCTCATGGTGGCCCCGGTGGTCGGCGCTTTGGCATGGCGGTTCATGTTCGCGGCCGGATATGGCCTCATCGATTCGGTCGCGCATGTGTTTGGCCAAGCGGGACCGCTCTGGTTCTCAAACATCTGGCTGGCCCGCGCAGCAGTCATTATCGCGAATCTCTGGCTGGCTCTCCCCTTTGACATTCTCGTGCTCTTAGCCGGCCTCACGAATTTGCCCGAGGAGCCGCTGGAGGCGGCTCGGGTGGACGGGGCGTCGCCGACACAAATACTCTTCAGAATCGTCTTGCCGATCCTTAAACCAGTGATTGCGGTAATCCTTGTCATTCGGATCGCCGACGCATTTCGGATTTTTGACGTCGTCTACGTTCTCACTGGCGGGGGTCCAGCCAATAAGACCGATGTTCTGTCCACCTTCATTTATCGACAAATGTTCTCAGCCTTCGATTTCGCCGGCGGCGCCGCCGCTGCGGTTCTTCTCGTCCTCGTAACTTCGCTTGTGTCGCTGATCGTGGTCGTCGGAGCTCGCGATGATTGGCGAGAGGCCTAGTTCATGTTGGGTGGATCATTGCAACGTTCGAGGATGGGGGATTTGGGCGGCTATATCATCCTCGTCGTCATTTGCGTTCTGTTCGTCATTCCGATTCTCTGGATTTTCTCGACATCGCTAAAACCGACATCGGAGATACTCGTCACGCCAACAACCATGTTCCCGAGGCACCCGACCCTGGAACACTACGCAGCGGCATTCGCGAGCGATTTTCGTCGATATCTCATGAACAGTTTGATCGCGGCGACCGGCTCGACTCTCATCGGCTTAGCGATCTCGATCCCCGCCGGATTCGGCTTTGCTAAATATCCGTTTCCAGGCTCGCGCTCGCTATTATCGTTCGCCGTCGTCTCACGCGTTTTTCCGCCGATCGCACTCGCACTTCCCTTCTTCCTCCAATTCCGCGCCATTGGTTTCACTGACAATCCTTGGGGCCTTGCGATCGCGTACTTGTCGATTGTGCTGCCATTGATGATTTGGATATTGCATGGCTTTTTCCGCGATTTTCCCGACGAGCTTCTTGACGCGGCGAGAGTTGACGGTTTGGGCGCCGTGCGGACGCTTGTCCGGATTGTCATCCCATTGTCGTTGCCGGGAATTGGCGTTGCCACGCTGTTCGGCTTCCTGGTCGCATGGAATGAATTTCTTCTCGCGCTCACTTTGACGCGTACGCCAGCCGGCCAGACAATGCCGGTTGGCGTCTCGACCCTGATCACCCAGTTTCAAGTTCAGTGGGGAGATATGATGGCGGTGGCGTCCATTTACCTTGTGCCGGTCTTTTTGGTTACGGTGATTACTCAAAGGGGTCTGGTCCGCGGGCTGATGGGCGGCGCGACCAAAGGTTGAGGTAAGTGTCCGACTAGATCCCCAGGGGCCGAGCTATGGAGCGTATTGAGTTGGTGCCACGCGTCGCCGCGGTCGGCGACGCAGGACTCGTTTGGACGCTCGACGGGAGCGACATTCTCGCGGTCCGCAGCGCAGCCTGCATTGAGGTCGGTGACGATCGGCAACGCACGGTTGGAGGGGTGCGGCATTCAATAGGCTATGCTGAAATCGCTAATGCCCCAGGCTTTACTATCGGAAGCGCGGACATCGAAACGCCTTGCGCGCGTTTTCGTCTGGTCGATGCTTGGAGCCGGGTCGCTGACGATGCTTGGCAGGTCGACCGGCGACTCGAGGTTTTGTCAATTCGAGAGGCTTGCGGCGTTCGCATTGTGCTCGACTTGATCCCGGCCCTCGCGAAGCGCGCCTACGAGGACTTTCGATATTTCGCGCCGCCGGCCCTTTATGATCTCAACGATCTGAATGAGGACGGCGTTGAGGACTACCTCGACGCAAGGAGCCTTCACTACAGGGAGGATCGTCTCAATCTTTTGACACTCCTGGCCTACAGCGAATCGGCCCGACTAGGCTTCAGCCTATCGCGCGCGGATTTGCCAGAGTTCGATTCGGTCCCGGACCGAGCGCCTGGGCAGAACGCCTTCTTCCAACGAACCGACATGGGAAGCCTCGGGCTCGAGCCCCAGAGCGATGGAGGCGTGGCCCTGACCGCCGCTTACCCGTTCGCTGAGCGAACACGCAGCAACGCCCTGCTTGTGAAGGAGCGCGCTCCTTTCGCCGCTTTCTGGCCGGCGGAGGTTGGCGAGACGCTTGGCGCATCGTGGCTGATCCGAATCTATCGCGCTGACGACGCTCATGCGGCGCTTTGGTCCGCGTGGCGCCGAAGGTTCGAGGAATTGCGTCCGCGCTCTGTCGTGCTCGCCGCGAGCGTCGATGAAATTGAACGCCTTCGACTTGATGCGGCGCAGCATTTTTTAATAGAAGAGGACAGCCCCCCCTTCGCCGCTGGTTATGTCACGAACTGCCATCCGCAGGATGGCAAACAAATCTCGAACGTCATTCAGTTCGGCTTTACCGGTCAGAATAATCTGAACGCGTTCAATCTCCTGCGCGGTTCGGACAGAGATTCCGACGGTGAGCGGCGGCGTCAGGCGCTCGCTGTCATGAAATTCTTCGTCGCGACGGCGGCTCAAAATGTGTTCGGTCTGATTCCGGGTTTCTATAACGCCGACACGCGCAAGTTCGGAAGCTGGTGGACTGGCCTCATCTTGCCGCTCGCGTACGCCGAGCGGGGGGCCGAAGTCGAAGCTCTCATGGGCCCGCTCTATCAACATCTTCGCGAGGTGATCGAGGCCCTCGCGGACCGTCAGGGGATCTATTTGCGCTGTATCGCGGAAGAGTACGCCGCGCTCTTGTCTGCCTATCGCTACGAAGCCGGAAGAAAGATCGACCACCCCGAATGGCTTGCGGCTTGTCGCATCTTCGCTGTGTTCTTGGTCAAGGTCCAACAATCGGACGGCGGATGGTTCCGCGCCTATTCTCCCGAGGGAGTGGCAATTGCGGAGCCGGATTTTTGGTTCGGCCAAACGGAGATCCAACAAAAGTCCTCAACCGCGACGACGATCCCATTTCTTGTGATGCTCTATGAAATCACGGGCGACGATTGCCTGTTATCGGCAGCGCGGCGAGGAGCCAACTTTGTGCGACGGCACTTCATCGACCGCATGAAATTCAATGGAGGCATTCACGACTCGATCTACGCCAAGCCGCAATTGGTCGACGGCGAGAGCATTCTGTTCGCCATGCAAGCTCTTCTCGCTCTCTATCGCGCGTCCAAGGACGCGAACGACTTGCAAGACGCGGTACGAGCCGCGCGACTCGTCGTCACGTGGATCTGCCTTTGGGATGTCCCTTTGCCCCCAACTTCCACACTGGCAAGATTTGGCTTCCGCTCGACCGGGTGGATGGCCTGCGATTCGCCGGGGGCCGGATATATCCATCCCATGGGAATTCTCGCCGTGCCCGACTTAGTCGAGCTCGGGATGATCACCGGGGAAACCCTGTTTCTGAGGGCCGCCGATTTGTTGCAATCTGGCTGCAACGAGACAGTGGAGACGCCGTCGAGAAGCTGGGGTTACGCTATGTCGGGCCTTCAAGAAGAGGGGTTGTTGATTTCCTGGTGGTTCGCAGACGACCCGATGTTTACTGATACCGCGTTCGGCGGGCGCGGTAAGGGTGAAGGGAACAAGACGTGTCTGCCCTGGATTGGCGCAGTCAGCGTTCATGCCCATCAGGAAATGTTGGCGCGCTTCGGCACAGCTGAGATCTCGGAGATAACAAAGAGACATTGAATCGGAGATCCGGATAGTCCGCTTGCGACCAATTGTATTGAAAAACTTCGCTTGATCGAGGCGCCGAGCGCTGATTTTCTTCTGCTGGGTGCAAGAGAATTCGCTCGATCATGGGCAACGGCGGGTGATGCAGGAAGCGCTTCTATGGCTTCAGCCTCGAGCGGCACGTCTCCAACAATCACCTGCTTCGCAAGACCGATCGGTTCGCCGATCTGACTGGGCTGAGGACGCACCCGGGGCCCCACTATTGCGACGTGGGGCGGCCATCGATCGATCCCGAGCCCACGATCCGTATGCTGATTGTCGGCCATTGCTTCGGCATTCGTTCGGAGCGTGGGCTGAGCGAAGAGGTCCGCCTCAATCTGGCCTATCGCTGGTCTGTCGTGTGGGGCTCGACGCCGAGTGCTGTGATCTACAAGCTCTGCTCTTAGGCGCGGCAAAAGCCGAAATCGGATTGTTGGCTCGCCACGAGCGGGGCCTGTGCAAGAACAATCGGGCCGAGAATTCGCATTAATCGACGCGACGACGCAAGCGCAAGATGCAACGCTTCAAATCGCCCGGATCAGCCCAGCGCTTCCTGTCGGTCACTCCGGGGTCTTCAACACCTTCAACTAGCGCCATCTCACATTCCGCGACGCTCTCCGCGTCCTCAGAGACGAAGCTTTCCAGGCATGGGAAATCGCTACCGCTGCCCAAACCCGAGCTGCGACCTCTAGATTGCGCACGGCCAATTTGAGTTCGTGTGACAGCGCCACTTCGTCACCGAGGCGCGCAATTCGCTGAGGCCTTTGCCCGTAGTCATCCACTCGATCACGCAGACGTCGGCCAAACACATCCTACGATAAAGGTTGCGGTATCTCACAATTGCTACGCCTGCGAACGCGTAGCATCCGACCCATCGTGGAGAAGTAGAAGCTGATCGACTGCGGTTTCAATGATCTCAATGTCCTGCTCGGTGGTTCCGCCGCTGACGCCGACGCCGCCGTAGAAATGGCCGCCGATATGCAGCGGGAGGCCGCCGCCAAGGACGGTGTGTCGACCGCCGGCCACAGACGCGAGTGTGTAGAGCGCCTCGCCCGGCGCCGCCAAAGGCGTCATCTCCGCGGTCTTCATTTTGAGTGCGGCGGACGTATAGGGTCTTCGCGATCGAAGACCTCGCGCCTCAGCCGCATGAAGCCAGTCCCAATGCGAGGACTTCGGCTTTTGCGACGCATGGACGGCGCTCGGCGGCTCGATATGGGTCGACCCGAGCATTGAATTGATCCATGTCGGCGAGCGCGAATTCAGCGGAAAGCTCTCGCCCGTCGCCGCGTAGCCGCGCCAGCGAGCCCGAGGAAGCCGATCAGCAGCATGGCCCAGGTTGAGGGCTCCGGCACATCCGTCGCCGTGAAAGTGAACCCCCACCTGAAGCCGCCGTAGAGGACCTCATACGTCGTGCCGTCATACGTCCCTGGCGCTTCGATGAACGTGTCGAATGTATCCTCGTACGAGGTAATCGTTTCATCGTTTGCCATCGTCGGCACGGGGCAGCCCATCCCTGTTCCCGAGAAACCGCTCTCGCAAACGTATGGGATGTCGAGCATCCAGGCTTCGACGTTACTGGCGTCCAAAGGCACGGTGGCGGTATCGTTGCTGTCGGTCCCCGAGGCGCCGTTTTCGTTGTAATAGGGCCCGCCTTTGCCGCCGTTGTCCATTGCGATGATCGGCTTCCCACCGTTGAGCGCAGGGGTGATGACTTCGAAGGCCTGAAGAAAATTGACGCTTGTCGGATCCGAGCCCGTCGGGATGTAATCGATCAGGATGTTCAATCCACCGGCGTCCTGGTTGGTTACGCCTCGATTGTAATCTGTGCCGCCATTGCTGGTGAGGGTGGGGCTGTTGACGACCCAGGGCAGATAGGTGCTGATTTCGATGGAGTTGTCAGCGAGGTCCGAAAAGTGCTCGCCGATCGGGCCGAGACCCGCGAACACGAAATTGTAGCCCGGGAACTCCGCCGCAGCCGTCGTAATGATAGAGGAACTGCTCAATTCGACGATACTGAACGACTTCGTGACGTCGAAGTCGTCGCGATTGAGGGGCAATCCAGGGAGCGGATTCGCTGTCGCGCTGCTACCCGCGGTGTCGCCAGTGACAATTGAGCCAGCGTGAGCGTCCGAGAGCACGCCCGCGAACGAAACTCCAGCGACTAGGATGAATCGGATCGACGGACTATGGATGAGACCCATGACAGCGACCTCCCCATTGGGCCCAGGCCGCCCGCCGCGGCCGGTTACCGCAAGGGGTTATGATTCCACGTATGAACTATGCATGTCAATGCCGCGAGGCCATTGACATCGGGGTGTGAGCCAGTCTGTCAATTCTCGCCCGTGACAGCATAGCCGCCGCATAAGCGAGGCCGAAGAATCCGAGCAGCATCATCTCAAAGACGGGCTGCGGCGTAAACCTCAAGCGTCATCTTCCATTGGGCGCGGTGCTTCTCGTTGCGCCAACCTGGACCCTTTGCTTCAAGGAACTCATCGGCGAAGGCTCCGAAAGCCGGGGCAGAGGTCGAGCTGCCTTTCCGGGCCGCGATGGGGTCGCCTCCGCCCGCCAATATCCTACGGCAGTCCGCGGCGTTCTCCCGCGCCCTCTCCAGCGGAACGGAATTCAAGCCGCCGAGCCCCATCTCGCGGAGACGGCCGTTCTGACGAAACAGGAAGACCCAGCGCTTCGCCCCGCTCCGATCGACCGACAGATAGAGGCCGCCTCGTCCGAATGGCGCCCTGGCTTGGCGAACGTCGCGACGACACCCTTGCGTTGAGCTTGTTGACCTGGCAGGCCACTGGCCACCCTAACATTCACCCTAACGGCTGACCGAGATTGTGGCGCACAACGGCGAACAGCGAAGACGTCGAAGCCGGAAAAACGCCGGAGTTTCAAGGGAGGAGTGGATAACGACGGACGGCTGCAAACAGGGGATTGGCGGTGGGAGCAGTCCTGCGAAACCCGTCTGCAGGGCTCAACCACCTGTTATCGCGGCAAAAACAGGGTGATATTCGATTTTTAGCCTGTTCGGCCGTCGTTTCAGCGCCAGAATCTGGTGTCGTTGCGATAGTTAGCGGACTTCTTGGGCTTTCGTTTAACAGGCGCAAAATCGATCGTAACAGGTCTATAACTGGTATGAATGGCCGCGCAACAGGCGAATCGGGCTCTCGGTTAACTCACCGCGCGAAGGAGGAGTGCTCACGTGTCGTCTGAAGAGAAATTACTCTTGGCTCACGGGTCAGGGCTTCGATGTCCTCCAAGAGGGAGATTGGGCAGGTCCGGTCGCGACCTCCTTGATCCCCCGGGGCGAGGGCAAAAAATAGGTCCCCGGGTCCAGGCGCTGGTCGACCGGGGCCTCAAAGAGGGCATGAGGAGCACCACTCTTTACGCGCTGCGGAGAAGCAAAGACCCGTTTTGGCCGATCGGATTCTGCGTGGCCTGGGTGCTTGGGCGGGGTACGTCCAAAGCCGTGCGGCTCTATGCGCGACATCGACTGGGAATCGGGGTCGTTCACGTCAAGGGTTGGGTCGACGCACGGACGTCACTGCTTCGCGCGTTGGCGGCGGGTAAGGTCGAAGCGCTCGGCGTTCGCGAGGCCGATGGCCGACGAGTTTCGATTCCGGCGCTCGAGTGGATTGATCTGAGAATCCAACAGAGAGGACCTTACGACGAAGTCCGGCGAGCGGACGATTCAATCGCATACCACAACGTCAGGATTGCTTCCGAACAGATGCTCAATGCATGGCCGGCCCCGGAGGCGGTTAAGGATGAGGCCGAGAAGCCGAAAATAAACGGCGGCGAATTGCCAGCCCAGGCTTCGGCGGCAAGGGGACCGAACGACAAGCAATTGGGCGATCGGTCCGAATCGCCGGCCGAAACGGCAGCGATGGAGAAGGCGCCCGAAAAGCAGGAAAGCAGAACCGGAAAACCGCCGGCTGAGTCGCCGGCGATGAAACGGGCGCGCGAGAAGCAGGAACTCGAGCGCGCCTGTTTGAAAACATTGATGGAGCGCATGCGCGCTGATCCCAATGTTCCTGTTCCGAAAAAAAAGTTATGGCTGGACTTTCCTGGGATTACCAAACGCGCGTTCGGCCCACTCTTTTCGCAAGCCAGTCGTGAGACCGGTTGCCCCGCCTGGAGCAAGGCAGGCCCGCGTCGCCGCAGAATGAAGTGAACGGATTGCGGTGATTCGATCGGCGCGGGGGTCACTCCGGTCCCTATTGCCGCCTCCTAATCCCGCGCGGGCGGAAAACGCCCGCGCGGCGATTAGACGTTTTTTCTTAGCTTTCCGGGCTTAACAATCGCCGCGGGCAGCGCCTTGCGGCGAAGATTAATCGTGACAGCTATTCAGCGGTTCAAAACCCTATAGTTGGGGCGGTCGGACGTGCGCGTCTGATCGCCGCTCGGAGTACGCGACGATCCGTCATCGAATGGAGATCGTCATGGCTACATTCACGGACTCGCGGATCAGTCGCATCGAGGCCGTCACCCTCAATGACCTCAAGCCCAATCCCCGTAACGCTCGCACCCACTCGAAGCGCCAGATCAAACTGATCGCCGACAGCCTGAAGGCGTTCGGCTTCGTCAATCCGATCCTGATCGACGAGGACGGCATGATTGTCGCCGGCCATGGACGGGTGGCCGCAGCCAAGCGGATCGGCATGACCGAGGTTCCTGCTCTCCGCATCGAGCATCTCAGCGACGACGAGAAACGCGCGTACGTCTTGGCTGACAACCAGCTGGCGGCGCGAGCCGGGTGGGATCCCGATATTCTCGCGATCGAACTGCAGCATCTGATCGAGGTCGCATCGAGTTCGATGTGACGGCGACCGGATTCGAGATGCCCGAGATCGATCTTCTCATCGAGAGAGCCAAAGCGCCGAAGCGGGCAGACGAGGTTCAGCCGATCGACCGCACCGGTGCTGCAGTGACCCGCGTGGGCGATCTTTGGCGCCTTGGGCCGCACGGCATCCTCTGCGCCGACGCTTTGAAGATGGCAAGCTACGCGGCTTTGATGGCCGAGGAACTCGCTACGATCGCCTTCGCCGACCCGCCCTACAATGTGAGGATAGCCGGCTTCGTCAGCCAGAGCGCTCGTTTGGCGCATCGCGAGTTCGCGATGGCGATCGGCGAGATGACCGAGGGCGAGTTCATTGCCTTCCTGAGAAGCGCGATGGCCTGCGCCAGGCGCTTCAGCACCGCGGGAGCGGTGCAGTTTTGGTGCCAAGATTGGCGCCATCAATACGAACTTCTGAGCGCCGCCCGCGGGGCAGGCCTCGAACAGCTCAATTGCTGCGTCTGGGTCAAGGACAATGGCGGCATGGGCGGCCTTTATCGTTCGCGCCACGAGTTCATCGGGGTGTTCAAGGTTCCCGGCGCCCCCCATCGCAACAACGTCGAACTGGGCAAGCATGGCCGCAACCGGACCAATATTTGGGAATACTCTGGCGCAGTAACTTTATCCAAGTCGAGCGAGGAGGGGCGCCTCAACGAACTGCATCCAACCGTTAAGCCGACGGGGATGATCGCGGATGCACTTCTCGACTGCTCGAACCGCGGCGACATTGTGCTTGATCCGTTCCTAGGCAGCGGATCGACCTTGATAGCGGCGGAACGCACCGGCCGTATCTGCCGTGGCGTTGAGATCGACCCGCTCTATGTCGATGTCGCGATCCGTCGCTGGCAGCGCATGACCGGCGAGCGCGCAGTCCATGCCGAGAGCGGCGTCGACTTTACCGCGCTCGAGATTGAGAAATCGGATGCCCGTCATGACCGATGAGCACGATCATCGCCCGCCGCGCAAGGGCCAATTCAAGCCGGGGCAGTCCGGCAATCGATACGGTCGCCCTCCGGGCTCCAAGAACATTCGAACCTATGTGAACAAGTATCTGAACGAAAAGATCCCGATCATTGAGAACGGCAAAACGCGAACGATTCCGCGGGCCGAGGCGATCGCGATTCAGCTCGTCAACCAGGCCGCCAAAGGCGAGCCAAAAGGCCTGGCGGCCGTCATGAGCTTCACTCGCGAATTCGACGCTGCGGTTAGCGACCTGCGACCGAACGCGCTCGCCCGTGCTGCCGACGCGGTTGTGCTTGAGGACATCATCGCTCGCATCCGCGCGGGGAATTCCTCTTTGTCTGGCGATTCGATTTCCGGGTCCTCCGACGAGAAGGCGCCTGAAGAGCCCAACGCAACCCTAAACCACGACCCGGACGTTGAGAGGTAGACTCCCCATGAAGATCTCCGCGCCTCCGACTCCATCGCCAGTGATTTCCCCTCACGACTACGCCGCTCTGCTGCGGAACGACCTTTTCGCGTTCATTCATCGCGCCTTCTGCGACCTCAATCCGCAGACTCTCTTTAGGCAGGCCGCCTACATTGAACTTTTGGCTTCCCGTTTGGAAGATTGCCGTTCGGGCAGGATCCGACGTCTCATCGTGAATCTCCCACCCCGGAGCCTGAAATCGCATTGCTGTTCGATAGCGTTCATCTCCTGGCTCTTGGGGCATAACGCTGCTATCCAAATCATCGCCGCGAGCTACGGACAGGACCTGGCCGACAAACTCGCTCGCGACACCAGAACCCTAGTGGAGGCCGATTGGTATCGGGCGCTTTTTCCCACGCGGTTGTCGGCGCGCAAGGCGGTCAATGACTTTACGACTACCGCCGGGGGAACCCGGATGGCGACCTCGGTCGGCGGGGTTCTGACCGGCCGCGGCGCCGATGTGATCGTCATCGACGATCCGCTTAAGCCCGATCAGGCGCTCTCCGACGTTGGCCGCAAGGCGGTCAACGAATGGTACGAGAATACGCTTCTCTCCCGTCTGAACAACAAGCGCACCGGCTGCATCATCATTGTCATGCAACGCCTGCACCAGGACGACCTCGTCGGCCACGTGCTGCCGCAGGACGACTGGACGGTGCTGTCTTTCCCGTCGATCGCGGAGGAGCTCGAATGCATACCGTTCTCGACGCCTTACGGCTTGCGGCGCTTCTTCCGTCAGCCCGGCGAAGCCCTCCATCCGGAGCGGGAGTCAGTGGCTGAATACGAGGCCATGCGACGCCGGATCGGCCTCTACAACTTCTCGAGCCAATACCAGCAGCGTCCGATCCCGATTAGCGGCAATCTCGTCAAGCGCGAATGGCTGCGTTTCTATGACGAGCAGCCTCGCCAATTTGCGCGCATCGTCCAGAGCTGGGACACCGCTGCCAAAACCTCCGAACTCAACGACTACTCCGTTTGCACAACCTGGGGCGTCGACCGGGATAACTTCTACCTAATCGACGTCTTCCGCCGGCGTCTCAACTACCCCGAACTCAAGCGCGCCATCATCTCTCAAGCCAACATCTTCGATGCCAATCAAATCGTGATCGAGGATAAAAGCTCCGGAACTCAGCTTATCCAGGATCTTAACAACGATCGGGTAAGGAAAGTCATCGAGTACAAGCCGCCTCCCGGCGCCGATAAGGTCATGCGCCTGCATGCCTGCAGCGACCGGTTCGAGAATGGCCGTGTGCTCTTGCCGCGCAGCGCCCCTTGGCTCGACGAGTACATCCTCGAGCTCATCGGCTTTCCGGGCACAAAACACGACGACCAGGTCGACTCGACTACCCAGGCGCTCGACTACCTCCGCGAACCCGACCTCTTGGCGATCTTCGTCAAGGCGTACTCGTGACCAAATGCCGATAGGACTTCCGCATTCGGCGGGCGGCCCTCGCGCTGCATGGAGCATGCCCTTCGTTCACGTCGACCGTCCCAATGACTAGCCTACTCCTCGGCGGTCTGGAACGTTCGATCACGACGTTGTGCGCAATTCCTCAAGAAGCATTCCGTCGCGCTCAATATCGCTCTTAGCTCACGCATAACAACCGGACACAAAATCATATCTCTGAGCAGAGAGCCTGGCGCTGCGTCAGCAAGGAACGGCCTCGCGATGCGCAACCGCCATTTCGATTAATCGCGCTCGGCGCCGCAAAGGCAGCGCCTGACCACGTGAAGCTTTTCGACGCTCGCGCTGGGCAGAAACTCGCTGGCTGCGCCGGGATTGTAACTGGCCGCCACCTGATGGGCGCCGACCTTAAACTGCGACGTCTGCCACATCGCGCTGCCCTTGGCGTCGACCTTGATCGGCTCTCCCGCGTTCGAGCCATCTACGCTGAACTGGACGGTCCCGCTAGGGAAGCCCGTAAAGGTAGTAGAGTTTACAGCGACGTAGGCGGTAAACGTCACCCATTCGCCAACCTGCGAAGGATCTGCGTCGTCCGTCAAGCTTACAGTCGTCGAGGCGGCGAGGGCGCGTTGCGTGTCCAGATAGATCGTGGCGAACCCGGTATTGCCGGTAGCCCTCACATCGAAGACGCAGTCGGCGTGCGTGTTCTTGCCCCAAACGCGTCGGCAAGCTTGCTCGGCGACGGCTTCACTGGCGGACTCTACGGGTTTCATGTCGCGAACAACGCAAGGTGGATTCTGCTTCGGCCAATCCTTCAGCGTGAATGGGTCCGTCGACGTGCCCGGCGCATAGTCGAACAGGCTGTCTTTGTCAGTGACGCGCCAGGCGTCGGCGAATGTGCCGTACAGCGTAGCGTAACGGTCCTGCAACGGCCCCGGCATCGGTCCCAACGATGCGCCATTTGGAAGCGCCGGCAACCAACCGCCACTCGCAATCGGCCCGCCAATTCCACCTAGAGACCCCCCGCCTTCTCCGCTCATGAGAACGTCAGCGCCGTTCGATCGCTCATTCGCTACCCCGAATCCTTTCGACATCATTTCTGCTTTCATCTTGTCGGCAATGTCGCCGATCGTGCGGCCAGGAAAAACGTGACCAGCCTGGAACGCGCGTTTCAATTGGCGAGGCCCGGGCAAGTTTCCGTACTGGAGGAAATCGTAGGGCGCTTAGAAGAGAAGGTCCCCAGGTCAGATACAAGGTCGGGTGCTGCGGCGACAGCTCGCGGATTTAATTAAAACTGCGCGCGAGAGAGATTTGAACGCCGGCCGAACCTAGACGTGTGCGTCCTGGGCGGGGAGCCGGGATTACGCTCGGGACTCTTCATCTGAACCGCGGAGAAAGGGACATCCACGGTTCGAGTTGGCTCGGACAATGCGAGGCCCGCGCAGAGCAGCTGTGCCGCCTCAGCTTGGATGGACAGTTTGCCAAGCCGTCCCGCGAATGGTCGCTATTTGCGCAAATAGCCACCATCGCGGGACACGGGCCAAATCGATCCTTCGGAGGGGTGCGACATTGGCCGGTACGCGATTGACCATGCTCAACCTGCTCCTGGGTCACCACCTCAAAGCGCACGAGATTGGCGACGCCGAAGGCGGTCGACATGGCGACATCGGCTGCGTCGCGGCCGCGCCCCATGACAATGCGGCCGATGCGCGGATGATTGTGACGAGCGTCCTTCGTGTACCAGCGCCCAGCGAGAAAGACCTCGAACCAGGCGCTGAAATCCATGGGATTAATATCGATCGGAACTCCGATGTCGCCGAGATAGCCTGTGCAGCAGCGCGCGGGAATGTTCATGCATCGACAAAGCGCGATGGCGAGATGGGCGAAGTCCCGGCAGACGCCGATGCCTTCATGCATGGAGTCGCCGGCGCAACGAGTTGGGCTCGCGTCGGGATAACTGAACCGAATCTTCGCGTGAACGAAATCGCAGATCGCCTGCACACACAGGGCGCCGGAAAGCTTTCCGAACTGCGACCAGGCGAAATCGGCGAGCTTGTCGCTATCGCAATAGCGGCTCGGGAGCAGGAACAGCAGTGTTTCGTCGGGGAGGTCGGCGATAGGCGTCGTCCGCACGTCGGGTGATGTTTCGTCCGGCTCGCCCCGGTCCTGAATGATGAAGCGGCCGGAGAACGTGACGAGCCCCGCCGGAACTTCGACGCGCGTGACCCGATTGCCGAAAAGATCGAGATACGAACGCATCGGCAGAAAGGGATCCGAGACGATCCTATCCGGGGTCAGCAGGTCGGCGTCCCGGGAAGGGTGAATGCTTAGCTGGAGGATCATCGGCGTCGCCGCCGGACATTCAAACGCTACATCGAACCCCGCTTCGATCAGCATGAACCGGTCCTCGAAGAGTCATGATCCCGACTATGCGCCGCCTTCGGCTTGGGGCAGCGCGGGCGGCGCCGGTTGGGAACGCTCAGCGCCGGTTTCGAGTTCCGGATAGCCGCGGAGATCGGTGATTTTGGCGCGGCGCGCGCATTGGCCCAATCGTCGAGACGCGGTCGGTTGCGGAGGGGTCCAGATCGCCCTTAGGAGAATCAAACATGACGCTCACTTGCACCTCCATGCCGAGATGGTCCGACGGAAATCCGACATAGGTGCCGTGAAGCGGGATTGCGTGGCGAGGATCGGGGACAACTGCAACGGTGACAAGGTCGACGTTGCCGACGCCGCCGCTTGTAGGATCGAAATCAATCCATCCGGCGTCCGGCAGATAAACTTGCGCCCAGGCATGAGTCGATCCGCGACCGGAGCAGCTGGTCGGCTCCTGCGGATCGTCCAAGGGGACTGCGAGATACCCCGACGCAAAACGCGCGGCCAGACCAAACGATCGCGCGGCGTCGATCATCAGCATAGCGAAGTCGCGGCAACTTCCATGGCCGAGCCGAAGCGTCTCTATCGGCGACTGGACTCCCTTTTCTTCCCGCCGTCTGTAAAGGAAGCTTTTATGGATGGCTGAACGACAGCCCAAGATGCGGACCGAGCCCGATAGGCTGGTCTTCATCGACGAAACGGGGACCAACACCAAGATGACTCGCGCGCGCGGACGCTGCGACAAGGGCAAGCGCCTTCGCGCCAAGGCCCCCTTTGGCCATTGGAAGACCCAGACTTTCGTCGCCGGACTGCGCTGCGGCGCCCTGACCGCGCCATGGGTCATCGACGCGCCGATGGACCGGGCAATCTTCGAGGCCTACGTGCGCACCCAGCTCGTCCCGACGCTGCAAGAGGGCGACGTCGTCATCCTGGACAATCTGCCCGCCCACAAAAGCCCGGCCGCCGAACAAGCCATCCGCGAGCGAGGCGCTTGGCTGCTGTTTCTGCCGCCCTATAGCCCCGATCTCAATCCCATCGAAATGGCCTTCGCCAAACTCAAGGCGCATCTCCGCGCCATGGCCATGCGCACCATCGACGAACTCTGGAAGGCGATCGGGCAAATCTGCGATCTCTTCATCCCAGAGGAATGCGCAAACTACTTCGAAGCCGCAGGATATGGATTCAAATGAGCGTCCGACGCTCTAGATCAGCAAATCCCTCTGGACACCATACTCCGTGTCACTTAAGGACAGGACCGTACCGTACCTTTAGGTGCGTTCCGCCACCCTTAGGTTTCTAGGGCGCCGCTAATGGACGGTGGTTTTTTCAGTTCGGCGCTGACGCGCGAGCGATTGTTTTACCCGAGGGCGTGCCGTTGACGATCACCGGAGCCAACAAGGAGCATCGCGTTTATCGAGCAGACTGCGGAAAAGTTGACCCCATTGTTGCGGTCGTTGAAAGCCGCCCGTTCTTACGGGAATGCATCCACCGCAGCGTGCAATCCGCGTTGTCCATTTCGGTCCAGACATATTCCACATTGTCTGAACTGGGAGCCCAGACGAACGGCGAGTTGGCCGACCTCGTCGTCCTTTCCTTGCTAGAAGCGAGCAGCGAGGCGTGCGCGAGTGCCCTGAAAGACCTGCCGGAATTTGCTTCAGGCCACCCGGTTATCGCCCTCGCTTCCACGAATGACCCAGGGTTGGCCTTCGCCGCTATTCGTTGCGGCGCGAAGGGATTCATTCCGGTGACGATGGGGTTTGAAATTGCAATTGAGGTCATGCGTTTCATTCTCGCGGGAGGAACCTATGTCCCGCCCGACTGTCTGCTCGCGCCGGACCAGCTCGGCCTGCCAGCGCCGACAACCCTTTCACGGCTCAACATGCTCACCGGCCGTGAACTCTCAGTCGTGCAGGCGATCCAGCAAGGCAAATCGAATAAGATCATTGCCCACGAGCTGAACATGTGTTTAAGCACGGTGAAAGTCCATGTGCGCAATGTCATGAGGAAGATGAACGCGAAAAATCGAACCGACGTTGCGATGAAGGCTTAACGCACTGGCGCACTCCGCGTTCTAACCCCACACCTAGTCGGCGGGGCCGGGCCATGGATCCGGCACAAGGCGGCGAGCGATGCTGTCCTGGTTGCGCCGATTGCGAGAGAAAGACCATCGCAGCTTGGGCCGCGGCGATGCGTCGGTCCTCAAGCCAGGCCTTTGTGCGCCGTTGTGAGAGCTGCCGTGGCGAGCCCGGCTTCAAGAACCGCCTCGGGCAGAGCTTCAAGCGGGAGCTTGTCATAGGAGGGTGGATAGCCGTTTTGCTCTGTACTGCGCCGAGGAAATTGCGACCCTGCGCTTGCCGGACTGAACAAGCACTTGGCCGTCGCGCAATAGATTCAAACCTTAGCTACGCTATTCCCCGCAAGGTCGTCCAGGGGCTTCTCAATTCAAGCCGGTCCTCTGGGTTTCGCAACAAGGACAGGCCCGTCTGGAGAGCAGTGTACTGAGCGCCCTCGACGCGATCCAAATGGCCCGCGCCGCGGGCGCACCAAGCTCGCGCATACCGGATCAGGTAGTAAACTCTCGGGCCGCCTCCTCGTTGTCGAGCACATGGGCTTTCTCGGCCGTCTCGCACATCTGCTCGACGGTGATCGAATCGAGATTGGCGAGACAAGTTTCGCCCGCCTTGCGCACGGCCGGGTCGATCACCCGCTGGAGCAGGATCGAGTTTGCGCCGAGATCTTCCGGTTCCACAGTGCTTAGCGACATCGCGGTGCGCACGATTTCGCCGACCGTGATCCGCCGGCGCTCCCGCGCCAGCTTGTAGCCGCCCCGCGGCCCGCGCAGGCCCTCGAGGATCTCGGCGCGGACGAGCCCCTGGAGCACCGTCTCCAGGTGGCGCGGCGGCAACCTATGGCGGCCAGCCAAGGATTTGGCCGCAACCGGCGCCGAGCGCGAATGCAACGCGATATCAACCACGGCGGCGATCGCAAGAACGCTCCGTCGCGATAATAGGTTCATCTCCTAACCCCCTGCGGTGAGTCGGCGATTCGACCAGCGCCACCAACGAATAGTGGTGTTGGCGATGCGTGATCGCGGCCGATGGTTGAAGAGCGCTCCGGCCAACCCGGCGCTCGAGCGTCGACGAGCAACGAGAGCCCGCGGGCTCAGGCCGTCGAGCCGGCACGGCAGCGGCCCTCCTGATTCTGAGCGCAATCTAGTGTTCGCTTTTGTGGAAGTAATAACCCGTCAGGTAAGGGTCGTAGGTAGCAAGTGATTTTATGTCAGCCTTGTTCAACACTGCGCCAAGGATTGATTCGGAAACGTTCGGCGCCGCTCGAAGGGCGTGCTGCACAACGTCAACGTTCGTGCGCCCCCATTCTATGACAAGCACATATGCGTCGATAAGTTCGGTTGTCGCGCAAACGTCAATGACCCCGGCAAGGGGCGAAAGATCTACAACAATAAAATCATATTGCTCTCTCAACACATCGAAGACCCGCTTCAGTTCGACGCTGGAGAGAATGGAAGGCGGATCGGGAGGTCCGGCGGTTGGAATCGCCGGAAGGAAAGCCATTTGCGTCGACGCGTCCCTCCAAACAACGTTTGCAAGCGATACGCTCCCCGAGGCGAGCTCCACAACTCCGCGACCGGCCTTCGGGGCGACGGACCGCGTCAGCGATGGGTTTCTGAGGTCACAATCAACAACGATGACAGAAGCGCCATTGTGGGCAATCAGCTGTCCGAGCGCTAGCGAGACGGTAGATTTTCCCTCATTTGGGGTGGCGGATGTTAGCCCAATGACCTTGATTGACCTGGACCGATTCTCGAGGTCAATTGCCATCTTGATCGAACGGACCCCCTCGGAGAACCGTGACAACGGATAGTCGACCACGGTCCAGCTGACTCCCCGGTCTCCTCGCGTCAAGGTCCTTGTAGTGTCGCCGCTTTGCGGCTTTTTTGCCCACCATTTAATACGCTTCCTATCATGGACTCTGGGAAGAAGGCCAATACAGGCAATACGCAAGCGCGACTGAATGGATTTGCTCGTAAGGAAGACGCGCCCGTCTAACACTTCACGCAACAGGGCGATGCCTAAGCCCAGCGCCAGCCCAAACACCGGAAACAGCGCAGCGGTCTTGAAGGTCTTCTTGTAGTCTCTCTTGGTGAGTGACGTGGCAGGCGTAATGACGCTCGCTCCCGCGATGGGCGACGCTATCTGTTGAAGCGACGCGTTATAGCGAGTGATGAAAGTATTGTATAAGTCTTGATGTGCCTGTGCTGAGGCCTCCAGTTCCCGCAATTTCACCTGCGCCTCGTTGGTCTTGTGATACTGCGTCGCGGCCGCGTCGAATTCATTCCTCAGCGCCGATTCACGCAATTGGGCCGCTGTATATTCGCTCTCGCTGACGTCCTTGAGACGTTGAATTTCATCTGTTATCTCAGAGCGCAACTGAGCCTTTTGATTGCGAAGACTAATAATCTCAGGATTGTTGAGCCCCAGTTTTGGAGAAGATTCCGCCTCTTTGGAAACGATGTCAAAATACTGGCTGCGGAGTTTGTCCAATAAATCAGGTGCGGTGGCGGCGCTACCGGCACTCAATCCGGTCCCAACAGCGAGGACGTCTGTGCCTCTTGTCGCAGAGAATTGGTCCAACCTGGCCTTCGCCCGGAATGTTTCGTCGTGGGCGGCGTTCAATTTATCGTTTATATCAGCCAAACGTTGATCGTCGATCAAGCGGCCATTGGCAGTTTCGACAATATTGTACTCGTTCTTGTACTCGACAACAGCTTTATGTGCGTCCTCGCTCTTGGCGCGCAGCTCCGGGATACGCTCTTCCAGCCAATCGTTGGCTCGGCGGGCCGCATCGTATTCAGTGGTTCGTTGCAACTCAATATATACGTCCGCAACCGTGTTGGCTACTTCGGCGGCGAGATCCGGGTATCTTGATTCGAAGTCGATTTCGATTGCGTAAGTTACGCCAATCCGAGTTACGTTTAGGCTCTTGTCAAATTGGTCGAGAACCAGGCTTTGACGTTCCTCCTCGCTCGGCGCAGATTCAACGAAATACCCAGGCGCTAGTTTGTACAATAGCGAACCAAGAGCGCTTCGACTTTCCTCTCCAATGAATCTTGGGTCATGCGATAAATTGAGCTTTCTAATCACGCGTAACGCGACTTCGTCAGATCTCAGCAACTCCACTTGGGTTTCCATTGCGCCAATAGATTGTATCGATGCTTCCTCTGAAATGGTAGGTTGCTGAATAAGCTCGATCTTGCGTGTCTCCGCTAGCAGCGTTACCGCCGCAGTATACTTTGGTGGGGCCCGCAAAAAGGAAATGCCGCCAAGAGCCACGCCAAGTAGCGCAAAAGCAAGGACGACAAAGATCTGCCGTCGGACAATGCCAAGGCAGCGCGCTATAGTTTCCGCCACAGATGGCTCGTGCGCCGCTATCGGCGCCGGCTCGGACGGAAGTAAGTATGCGCCGCGTTTTGCGTCTAGCATCGTCACCTCAAATCAGCGGAGCTCGCTCCGCCGCTACCTTGTCAGGAGCAGTTCATGTCGAGCTTGAAAATCCACGACGCGCCCGACCGGCTTCTCTGCGGCTTCTTGATGTGCACTGACCACGGATCGGCGGATGTCATGTCTGTCAATATTTCACAGGGCGCGATAGGAGTCGATGGCTGTATCGATTCAGCGAAATTGCATTAGCGCGTAAGCGGTGCAAACGACCAGGAGGATGAGAAAAATCCACTCGGGGCCGAATCTGCGCTCACGACTGCGGGTTTCGGGGAGTTCCTCCGCTTCCATTTGCTCGAGCCCTCATTTAGTTGGGTCTACGTCCCTGAACGCGCGCAAGGGCCAGCATTCCTCGGTCTCCAGCGCCTTGGGACGAAGGGTTAAGCCGTCCCGCGCCCCTGACGTCTCACCCCGCCGGCCGACAGTTTGCTCAGAGCCGGGAGCGACGCGCATGGCAGAGTCGGAGCCAAGAGCCTCATGACGGAGCCTGACGCGCCCGAACGCCGCTTTACCAGTCGTGCGCATGGTTCTTCCATCCCGTAACTTGACCGAGCGCATAGATGAGGAATAGCGAATTATCGATCAGGTAACGGCGAGCGAGCCGCCGGGGCTCGGTCATTAGCCGGAACAACCATTCCAGCCCCGAGCGCTGCATCCAGATTGGGGCGCGCGGCTTTGTGCCGGCATGAAAGTCGAACGCCGCGCCTATACCGATCAGAGCCGTTCCGTCGATCTTGCCCAGATGCTGCACCATCCACTTTTCCTGCTTCGGCATGCCAAGCCCTACCCAGACGAAATCCGGACGAGCTTCGTTGATCGCTGCGATGTCCTCGGCGTCTTCGGCAGTGGTCAGAGGCCGGAAAGGGGGCGAGCGGTAGCCTGCCACGATCAAGCCGGGATGTCGCCGCTGCAGCCGATCTGTCAGCAAACCCAGCACGGACGGGTTGGCGCCGTAAAAATAATGACGGTAACCGCGCGGCAAACCAAATGCGCATACCGCATCAAGCAGGTCC
>Ga0206877_10046_pt1 | contig 39305 bp, 22 predicted proteins | sample Alteio_BWOrgCont_7_FD_152623 | JGI IMG/M metagenome (GOLD analysis project Ga0206877, IMG submission 152623) | Enriched cells from forest soil in Barre Woods Harvard Forest LTER site, Petersham, Massachusetts, United States -... | ecosystem: Environmental > Terrestrial > Soil > Temperate forest >...
TGATGGCCAGGGACGTGTATCCCGAATTGCTCGTTCACAGCTAGGAGGTGTCTTATTTTCTTATTTGCTAGGAACTGACTTAGTCGCTACAAAGACATACACAAGTCAAAACGGCTTACCCCTAAGAAGGACTTCTTATAGCTATGATTCAATTGGCCGAGTTACAAATCAGACTGAAGAGTCTTGGAAAGATGGAAGAGACGCGGGAACTGGGGTGATTGGAGTTTCTGGAAACGAGAGGCAAGAGACTTCATTGAAAGTGAGCAAATATGCTTTTGGGTATGACGGTGAGCTTCAAGATCAAAAACTGAATGCCATCTCAGGCCAACTTGGATTTCTTACTCAAGTCCAAGGCCCTGATTACGTTCGCACTTCGCAATATTCTCCTGACGGAAAACTCCAAAAATTGGAACTTAAGATATCCGATTGGAAAATTCTCAACGAATTTTTGGAGTATCAAACGGATGGAAGTATTCGTTCGAAACGAATTCAAGTCCAGGATCTCAAGTCTCCCCAAGGGAAAAATGTCGATGTTAGGTTAGAATTCGAACCTGACTCGCTTGGACGCGTAGGAAATATTCAGCTCAATGGTACAAATTTTGTTACTCTTCTTTATAATTCCTTTTCGAGAATGCAACAGGCGAGACTGATCAGTGGAGATACTCTAGACTATTTCTATGATCCTGCGACACAATCTTTGAGAGGATACAAGTGGCTGAGTTCAAAAAGGACTTTCGAGAATGCTTGGGAGCTGAATAATCGAGGGCTTATCGCGCTCGAAATTTTTGGTCTAGGAAAGGATAATTTGACAAAAAACTACGCCTACACTCCTAATCAGTTTCTTCAATCAGAAGCGTCAACACTTGTGACTCAGTCCTATCAATATGACACGGCAGGGATGCTGAATACTTTTGAAACTATGGGCCAAACTTCTAAAATTGAAACTGCAGTTGGATTTTCAAGTGTGAAGTGGACTCTGACGGAAAGGGATCGGTCTACCGACTTTAAGCTCGATTCAATAGGTAGAATGATTCAAACTGGAAACGCGGTGTTTTCATACGGTCCTAGTGGCAGAGTTGAAGAAATAAAGAAGGAAGATAAATCAGTTATTACATACAGCTACGATGAAACGGGAAAACGCATACTCAAACGAGAGAATGGCAGAATAGTAGAAGCCTACTTCGAAGACTGCGTAATCACGGAAGACAAAATATATCAGCCTATCCGTATTAATTCGGTTGGCGTTGGAGTAATAGAAAATACAGCTTTTATTCCCCTCGCGGCAGACTTTCGAGGCTCTGTTTTAGAGGATAAGAATGGTGGCTTTGACGTTCCGTCGACATACGGAGAAAGAAAAGGTCCAAGAACGGATTACTCAGCTACGATTGACTATGTTACTCAAGGCTACGATCCCGACTTAAAGGCCTACCGAATGGACCATCGGGACTACGACCCTGTGCTGAAGAGGTTCCAAACTCCTGACCCATTATTCTTCGAACAACCGCAACTCTGTGTTCAAAGGCCACACGAATGTAACCTTTACAGCTATGCCAGAGGGAATCCTGTTAGTCTTGTGGATCCAAGTGGGTTAATTAATTTTGTCGCGGGCGGCGGTTACAGCGGGGCCCTGGGAATGGGGACCGAGGGTGGAGTGGGAGTTTACTATAATCCCGGATTCTTTGGGCAGGAACGTTCCGCAGGTGTCACTGGAAGCGTAGGGGGAGCTACCGGGCTCAATATCTCCGCAGGAGGTTACGTCGGAGTCCTACTTGGTGACGCTTCAAACGTATTTGGGCATTATGATGCGATAAACGTCAACGTGGATATAGGATTCTTTAAAATTAGTGGAAGCATTTTTTTAGACGGCAAAGGAGGGATATCGGGAATAAGTCTTGGTATCGGAGGAAGCGCAATCCCACTGCCCCTTACAGGATCGCTATCGTCTGGCCACCAGTTTGGCTATTCTGGAAGTAGCGGATGGACAATGGGTGGATCGCCTTCAAGTGCTTATCCAAGTACCTACAGTTTTGGAGCAAATACTTCATACGACCATTCCGGTGCTCACCATGGCCATGATAGCGCTTCTTACTCATTGGGCGTAGATACTTCATACGGCCACGGCGGTGGCCACCTTGGCAATCATGATGCTTCTTATTCATTAGGAGTAGACCCCTCATATGGGGGAAGCAATTTGTCCCATCAAGGAGGACTTTAGGTTCATGCCGTCATCCAGTTTAGAACCAGATTTTGATATTTCATGGAAAACACTACGTTTTAGACGCAAACTTTTAGTGGTTGCATATGCGACATTGGTTCCGTCCAGCTTGATCCTGGAGTACTGTTTGTTTCCCATGAATCCAAATGAGCGAAAGTATGTCCTTTATGCGGCAGCTTGTGTTTGGATTTTATTCGTAGGCTTTTGTGGAGGGTTACTCTCTAAGTTCCATTGTCCAAATTGTGGAAGAAAATTTTGTGCCAGCTCTAAAAGAGGCTTTAGTCAGTTTGTAAAGCAATGCGCGAATTGCAGACAAAAGGCCTACGGAAAACCTGGGGAGTTTAATTAAATGATCTCTCGTTCCTCTGTGGGTAAGGGAGCGAGCTGTTCATAGGGTGTTGAAGGGCTTGCTATGGAGGACATCCTTAAATAGGGGTGTACAGTTCGCATCTGGGCCCGCACACTGGTCCCAGATAACCGCCGGTTCGATCTTTTGCTTTGATCGGTTTTTTGTCTCCAGTTAAGCGCCCGCACTCCAAACAGTGGCCCATAGGAAGGGTCATGTCATGGCATTGCTTTTAGTGACGAATATATGCATATCCCAAACATAGCTAGATTAAAGCTGAAGTGTAGAAACGGCCGAAGCGATGACTTTAGGTTCATGCCGTCATCCCGTTTAAAACCAGATTTTGATATTTCATGGAAAACGCTACGTTTTAGACGCAGGCTTTTAGTGGTTGCATATGCGACATTGGTTCCAGCCAGTTTGATCCTGGAGTACTGTTTGTTTCCCATGACATGAATCTAAAAGAGCGAAAGTATGTCCTTTATGCGGCAGCCTGTGTTTGGATTTTGTTTGTAGCTTTTTGTGGAGGGTTACTTTCTAAGTTCCATTGTCCAAATTGTGGAAGAAAATTTTGTACCAGCTCTAAAAGAGGCTTGGCGACCTTTTAGGTAAGTCAAATCAATTAGAACCTTTTCACTACTATATTCCAACTCAAGAAAGTGGAGAATCGGAATATCGCTACAAGAAGCGAAGGGCACTGAGAGCATTCTCTCCCCAAAATGGTACTCATTTTTTTGATATATTTAGGGAGCTAGGAAGGCGCTGTATCGAGTGTTTTCAAAATAGATCTAAACAACTCCCCTAGTAGTTCCACAGACATGTCCAGTCTTGATACGACTTTAGCTGACAAAGTTGTTAAATTTAGAAAATTGAACCCATTCGATAAACACACTAATCGACAGCTTTCAGAGGAAATGGTCCGCCGGGATCTTGTGATCCATCAAGTATTGACAGATCTCACCAATCAATACAGTTATTATGATACCTCCGCAGGGCAATGGCGCCAACTGGTGGAAGTTGTACCACTAGATGACCTTCCCCAAGCCAGAAGTGAAGGAGTAATTGTACAGCCCTATATAACTGGTGTCTCTGCAAGACAAATAGTTAAGCTCGTTTTATCCTATAGTAGATTTAATGCGGCTAAGGCTTTGGCTCAGTTGCAAACACTTGGATTCTCGGATGAGAAAGACGCCCTTCAAAAACTTGCTTTGCTTGAAGAGTTTTACTTCCTAACTCACCAAGACGTGCTTCACTTCTCACAAGATAATAATCTTCAGCAACTGTATAACTACGTCTCCAATGGCTCAGACGAGAATCAGGCAGTTGGATTCGATTTCAACCACGGCGAAAACGTAATCTGGTCCACTGACCTTAAAAAATAGGAAGTTATTGATTTTTGATCGAGCAATGTTTCAATAAATCGACTCTTGGAGATCAGAGTAGTTAAAAAGTCTTTGGTCACCAACCACGCCCATATCTCCGAATGACATCTCTATTCTCCGCCGTATTTCTCACAAAAATCACCGCGAATCGATCCAGGTAAACGGGTGCCCACTCGGGGTCTGAGATCAGGCGCTGCCTAAAAGAGTTACCCCAGGGAGTTAAATCGCGAGCGGTGATAAAAATGGCTTGGAACTTATATTTCCCGTCGGCCTTTCGCCAAGCCTCCCGATCCTCTTGCATAGGAATATATTCGTTTCGGAAGAATTCCGATGGATATGCTTCTGGCCGATTATCGACAAAGACTTTTTCATTCGGATACAGAGAATAAACAAGGTAACTTCCAATATCGAAATTATTGAAAACGGGCCCACGTAGCTTATTTAATATAAAAAATCGATCAGAGCCCTCGTTTTCCCGTGCTAAGCCGAATCCGAATCTGTCGTAAGCTTGAGGTAGTACAAGAAATAGTAAAAGACAAGTGCCAACGATAAACGAAACGAAGTAAAAACTTCTTTCTAATCTGAGGGGAATAGTGGCAGATCTTGGCTTATCCATTCTTCGTCGGGCCTGAAAAAGAGATCCGACTGCTGGCATTGAAATCAAACCGAAAAGTAAAGTATTCCGGGCAGCCATGCATGTCATTCCAAAGGAAATGAGGGATAGAATTAGGAGCGGTAAACTGCTCGCTTCTTGGATTGATTTAGAGCCACCGCGTCGGATCAACCAAATGAGCGCCGACCCAAAGTAGAGCATTGAAACAACATAAAAAGAGGGGAGAACGGCTCCCAATAGTCCATGTGATTGGACTTCCCATAGCGAGGCGTTTTCTAAAAGGGGGTAACCATAATCTTTTAAGATCAAAAGAGGATAGTAGATTAAGCGAATTCCAATGGGATTTAGGAATAAGCTAAAGGCGGACACCACAAGTACCACTCCGAGTCCTTTCCAGCGTTCTTGGGCGCGACGTAAAAGGAACTCATTTAAGAAGTAGGCTGTAATCGAAAGAATCCCGAAAAAAAAGTAAATATGAAGATTAACCCAAAGGGCCTGTAGGATAGGTAAGATCCTCAGTAGGTAGGGAGCTCGCTTTAGGCGCCATTGTTCTAGTATTGCGATAAAAATGATCAAGAAAAGATACGTGAAAAGCTCAGGTCGGACTTCTGTTCGACTTGCAAAAAGCGGAAGGGTCACGGCCCCAAGTGCCATGGCAATATTCAGGTTTGAAAGCTGAGAAGTCAAAAGTAGAGCCAAACCAAAAGTAGCCAATGTAATGGAGATTTGGAAGACGGATAGTCCAATGAACCCCGACCATCTTCTGATTTCTTCAAAAACGACCCCTGCTCCCCAGCTGTGATTGATAAAGGGGTAAGTGGGATTAGAATAAGAATAAGTGTTGGAGGTTAGCACCTGAGCCCTCAAACCCGTGTCTAAAATTAACTGGCCGTTTCTAAAGTGGCGACCTAAGTCAGCGTGAGTTAGATCGATTTCTTTGGAGATCATGGAAAAAAGACATAGAAAAAGGGTTACTAAAAATACAAGTTGAATCCCCACAGAGCGACATCCGGCGGGGCGGGTCATATCAGGTCCTCGTAGATGCCCTGACATAGTTTAAATTCTGTGTTTGGCCTGTCCGAAGCGTACAAATTCGATACTATGTGCAATATGACACCGCGATTAAGTAGGATACTCATTTTGGTCATTCTTCTTTTTCTTCTTACCTTCGAGGTAGATAGTATACCAGGAATTCATGGAGACGAAGCCTGGTCCCTACTTCGGTCTTGGGAGATTGGTCACGGTCTTAGGCCATTCACCGGGATAAACTCCTATACCGGGTCGGTTTTCCAGTATCTGCTCGCACCGATATTCCAAATATTAGGATACTCCGTTCAAGTCCTTCGTTGGACTTCGGCAGTTCTAAATATGGCTACACTTGCGCTGATCATGGCCACGATGGATGCCTTAAGTGATAAGGCTACTCAGGTTGGCACGAGAGTCGGAGCACTCATCGCAACACTACCCATCTTTGTCATCTTAAGTCGATTCTCGATCGAGCTTACCGCAATTACGCCGCTCCTAGTCGCAGCAGCGCTTTATCTAATGGTTTCCTTTGATCGCCAACGAGTCTCCACTTATTCCGGTATTTTCTCTGGTATTCTCGCAGGATTTCTGTTCGCTCTAGCCTGCTACAATCATATTGTCACTCTTTGCTTTATTGCAAGTCTCGGACTGTCGGCGCTTTTGACTTGGAAGATGCAGGCCTTCCGCAGTCACAGATTCCGGATCACATTGATTAGTTTCTTCTTCTTCTATATTCCATTTTTAATTCTTGCTATGCAGCAAACGGAAACGAACGGACCCGCAACGGCGCATCATTTTCAGGGCCTAATTCAGAATTTGAAGTCTTTGAAATTCGTTTCAGATTTATTCGAACTTCCAAGGGTTATTGTGGGATTATGGGACGGAAGTCTTCTTTATCGACGATTTACCGGGGAAAATTTTGTACCTGTGCTGCCCTATGCTACCTTCCTTATTGTTTTCGTACTATTTTGGCCCTTCTTGTTTTGGCTTACAAGGAAAGTAAAGCCATTATTCGCAAGCTATCCGTTGCGAAAGGATTCGATCACCCACTTTCTTGGACTAGTGCTAATCATCCATTTTATTTTAGTCAGCATTGCTGTGCCTTATCTGTCAGAGCGTTGGTTCGAACTTAATTTTCTGTTAGGAATATGCCTGTTAGCTTGGATGACGGAGCCACTTTTTATGGCCCCCCGAAATACAACAAGGTTCTACTTCGCCACAGTAGGACATTTACTATTCATAGGTCTAAATATTTTTTATCTGAGTTTAAATTACTTCTATGCATTCTCGCAAAGCAAAGGAAGATTAGCAGTATTTTCAATGGGAATAAGATCCTTAGAAACAAGTAATCACTTTATTGACAAAACAGCGCTTCAGGAACAACTAGAGCTAAATCAAATTCAGACCGTAGCAACCGATAATTTAACGGGCTGGGCACTTCTTGCGGACCCACTTATATATCTCAAGCCACGTTATAGGGTGATTGGGTTTCGCGATCCCGATCTACTTCCTCCAAGTTCTGAGTTTCACGGCAAGTCGGCCATTGTCTTTATGAATGGTTTAAATCCAATCGGAACCGCCACGGTTGTTCCGCCCAACACGGACGCAATTCATTTTGTAACGGGGGAGACTTTTCGTCTTGCAAAAGGATACGACCGGAAATTTCTGGTCTATGAGGCTACGTTTAAAAAATGAGAAACAGAATTGCTAGCAAAATATTACCGAAAGGGATTTCTAGCCGCGCCGGACGTGATTTAACCAAAGGCAAGTTTTCATTGCGTGAGAAACTCAGGGCAGAGGCGTCGGACTGTATCTTGTTCGTTTGCTGTTCTTTCCTCATTCTACTTATTTGGTGGCTGTTCCTAGGTTGGACTCCAAAAAAGTTGATTTGTAACGAAGATTGTATGACTCAAGAATTACCCTATTTGATACATCTAAATTTTATCCAGAACTTAACAAGATATACCTCTTATCGGCCAGAGTGGCTTGGCGGCATTCATACAGATTCATCCTTCGGTGTACTTTGGATATATAAAGTATTCATGTATTTTGGAATTTCAATATGGAATTATTTGAATTTTACAATTTTTTTGTTCCAAACCTTTTTCGCTTTCTTGGGACTTAAAATCACTCTTGCTTTTACAGAAGCTTCAACTGGAGTAATCGAAAATCATAAGAAATCCTGCTTTTGGCTTTTAGTTCCACTCACCATTCTATTTGCGTTTAACCCGGCCATAGCTTGGAGGGCAAAGGTAAATTACTATATTCTGCCTGGAGTCTTGTCCTTTCTTTCCATTTTGGCAATAGGTGTCTGCAGTGCAACAGAGAGACTCACCTACCTTTTATTGCTGATATGCGGGATAGTTATTTATACTTCCTTTCAGACAGTTGTGCAGCAGTCTAACGTCTATTGGATGACTCTCGGATTGCCTTTTCTGGTAGGAATCTACTTTTCCAAATTAAGCGGACTTGACCGCGTTGGGCCGCACTTCACGATGGCGTTTGCTCTTGGAGTATTAGGGTTAGCTATGCCGGCTTTAGCTCCTATGTTGAGTAACGCTGTCAGCGGAGAAAGCGCACGCTCTCTGAGTACTCAATCAGTCATTTATTCCTATTTGACGGCCTCTCCGAAGGATTGGGCTGGATCTCTTACTTGGGGGAGGGACCTCATTCCAAACTTCAGACCGCTGACCCAACAGCATGAAGTCAACTATCCGTTGGGGCCCACGCTATTCCTTCTTTTACTTTTTCCATGGCGGAAATTTCAAATGCTCTTGGTTGGGCTTCTTTTGTCGATGCTTTTTATCATTGCCCTAAGCAGTCACCTTGAGCCGATCTCGTCGTTCCTGATCCGGTGTCTGCCAATTCTGGGTGCTTTCCGAGTTCCAATGAGATCGGCACTGCTCATCTTGCCAATCCTGTCGGCTTTTGTGGCAGCTCCGCTAGCTGCGCTGTCTTTAAGTAGTACACATGGCTTAGAGAACAGACGAGCTATCGTCAAGGAAAGGGAAATCTCGCTCTTCAGTCCGGGATTGATAATTGCAGCTGGCGCTTTAGTTTTATTGTGCGGCACTGCAATATTTCTGCGAGGCTGGTACCGAGAGATATTTTTCATTGCATGTTTTGGACTCGCAGCGGTTCTTCTACTCAATAAGCCTGGGGCCTCGCATAGGCACCTCTTTGCTGCTATTCTCCTGCTATTAATCGCTATTGGAACTCTTCTTTCATTTAAAGAAAGATCGAACATACCATTTGAAATCGAACGTAACTTAGGGACCTATAGAAAAACTCACGAATACCTGTTTAAAGTACAACCTGACCTAAAAAACCCTCTTGTCAGATCAGATCTTCAACTGGGTCAATCTGCAGTAAGGGAAAACTTAGGAATTGTCTTGAGCCTATCCACTTTAACTGGATACTTCTCTCCTTCTGCCCGCTATTTGAAGCTTGTCCTTGCGTTAGACCATCTCCCGTATCTGCCCGAAGTGAACCTCTTTTCAAGGGAGCTGCTCGCACCAGCTCTACCTATACTGAGTAAGATCTACAATATTCGATACTTAATATCTACTTCAGAAAAACGGCTTCAAATTTCACCTCGATCGACGCCTACCCTTGGCACAGCTTGGTTTGCATCTGAAACCCGGTTGGTGCAGTCCTATCCAGAGCTTGCCGCGGTTCTTTGGCACAATTTGGGTCCCACAGCGAGCCTAAGCCGACTGGCTCCAATATTGTGGGACGATTTAAATGAAATCAAATTGAATCCAGTTACTGTAAAAGCACTTACTCAGTCCAAATGTAGTGATGCGGGAGTCGAGAATCTTGAATGGAATAGAAACCGGCAGGAACTTAAAATTCAAGTTCAAAGCCCAGGCAATTGCCTTCTTGTATTGCCAATGAACTTTCATCCTTCATTAAAGGCTGTCGAATTGGCCAGCGGAGATCGGCCCATAGAGGGTCAGATCAAAATTCTACCTGTCTATGGAGCATTAACAGGAGCCATCGTTCCGGAAGGGAGACATTTGATTCGTGTTCGTTCCGAATATGCGAAACCGATTTGGGCTCTATTGTGCAGGGCTTTAGGAAGTATTCTAATTGTCTTATCCATTTTTAAATGGGCACATCTAAGACGGAGATATGATCTCTAATGAATTAGTTGTGCGGCAGGCCAAAGGAATCTCGGAAAGGAAAAGAAAGTCCGCCTGAATAAGTTTGCTCCGCGCTACGTCAATGCGCAGTCTCTCTCGGAAACGGAAGTGGGTAACCCCTTGGAATGTGAATTGCTTCCATTCGTGAAGCTCATGCGAGGGCTGGACGAGGTAGTCTAAATGGATTCAAAAAGCGAACCCACCGATCAAGCCTCCCTTGTGGAGGGGGCCTCGTCAAGAACTGCAATTGGCGTTGGAATTCTTGCTACCTTTGCAACACTTGGATGTTGTTATTTTGTAAAAATTGTATTTATTCCAATAGTACTGTCTTTTTTTATGTTTATTTTACTTGATCCGTGGGTGGGCTGGTTTGATCGGCTAAGAATGTCCAGAAAACTGACCTCTCCGATTGTCATTCTGCTTTTTATATCCACTGCGAGTTTGTTGGGCTGGGCAGGATTCGGGACTCTTTCTGACGTTGGGCGCAATTTTCCGCAATATACTCAAAAGATCAGAGGCACACTCACTTTACTTCAAAAAAAGCTAAGCAAAATTCAAAGTGGGGCTTCAACTCTTTTGCCGAAATCGTCGAAAAGTGGAGGCCAAAATAGTGGTGGATTTCAGGACCTCCAGGGAAGTTTGGGTGGGTATCTTTTGGGAGGTTTGAATTCCCTCCTAGATATTGTGGGAGCAGCCTTTTTGATTCCACTTCTTACACTTTTTCTACTATTGGAGAAGGAATACCTGTCTAGTCAGCTTAGACTTGCAATTGAGCCTTCCATATCTTTAGATTTTCTTTCACGGGAATTGAATCAAATGGTAACAGGTTTTTTTTTAGGAAATTTGGTTGTCGGCTTTTTGACTTCAGCTGGATTTCTTTTATTGTTTTCTATCCTAGGTTTAGATAATAGTATTGGTCTTTCTCTTTTTTCAGGGTTTATAAATCTAATTCCGATATTAGGAGCTGTTTTGGGAGCGCTCTTGCCTTTGGCTCAGTGTTTTCTACAGTTTAGTTCGGCTACGCCTGCACTGATTGTTGTCGGAAGTTCAGTTTTTCTACATCTATTTGTTGCCAATTTCATCATGCCTAAAATCGTAGGATCTCGAATTAACGTAAACGCCTCGGCTGCCCTTATTGGTCTGGTCATTTGGGGGTGGATTTGGGGAGCTATCGGGCTTCTTTTGGCCATTCCATTGATGGCTCTAATTCGGATATTCATGGCAGCAACGCCAGCTTTTAGAAAATGGTCGAACATGATTTCGGAAAACCCATTGGGTCCGGTGACAAAGATTTCGTTTTCGACTCGGAAAAAACATACTAAAGACGCAAAAACTTCTGGAAAAGTAGCTTAGACACGGACTTGGGATCTTATTTAAATGGGCCTCACTTCAGAAAGATAATGTCGTACCCAATCCACAGGACCACTAGATCTGCAAAAATATGACTCACCCAAGAAACCCAGAGCCTTTTAGATGTGGTATATTGAATGGACCAAACAACGCCGCAGCAAAACACTGCAAAACTACCTAAAAAGACAAGAAAGAACTTGGGCTCAGTTTTAGCGTACTGATTTACGATCACGATGTGGTGAAGAGTGAACGTTAGTGAGGCCACTAGAATGGCGGTGACTTTTTTCATTTTCTTTTTTAATTCAGTTAAAATAAATCCACGCCAATAATATTCTTCTAGAAACGAATGAATCACTGCGATAAAAAAAGTATGATAAAAATAGTCCATGGGCGTGGCGATTCCAAATTCCACCAATTTTTGGGAGATTGCAGCTTTCACATATTCTGACTTTATTATAGGCCGGAGGAACGAATAATAGGTGGTACCCCCCACGACAAGAAAGAGTGCAGCAGCTCCCAAGGCGGATCTCAAATCGCGCGGTTTAAATCGAAAATTAGTCTTGTCTGTGGCGAATCCGACAACTTGCTTCTTCGTTAGACCTCTCGAAAACCAAATCATGCAAGGAAAGCTAAACTGGATGACTTTTGAAAAAGAATAAAGCCACTGGGTATTTTCAGTTCCCGCCCACAAAACGAAATACCCTAAAGCCGAGAAGAATGGAAAAAAGAGTGCAAAGCCGGTAAATGCGTTGCTTAGGGTGGGCTGTCTTGTCATATTTGGAATTATACCATTGGAAAATCCATGCGTACAATCATCCCTCCCGTGGCGGCCTTTTCAAAGGTTAACGCACCTTGGTGGGCTTGGACGATTCTCCAAACCTCGCTTAATCCGATTCCGTGTCCTGTCGCTTTAGTGGTATGCGAAAATTCCTTTCTGTTCAGTCGCTTCACAATAAAGTCGTCGACCCTTTCTCCATTATCAATGACTTCGACAACGGCTCGATTGCCTTCACGCTGAAGTTGCACCTTGATCAAAGGACTTCTGGAAAGATTTGCGCTTGCTGCTTCTATTGCGTTTCCAAGAATATTATCAAGCGCTCGATTAAACTCAATGCTATTTAAAGAGCAAAAAAATTCCGGGATGGAATCGCCTATTCCTTCATGGAGGATTTCCACTTGGCCCTTACTTTTCAAAACATAATTTCTGCGAGTGACAATCTCCAATATGATCTTATTCATTGAAACGCGTTCTAGGACCTCCGCAGTAGTAGCTGCTTTCGTAGATAGGTTCGCATTTTCAGTAGTATTTGGTCGGCAAATCTTAAGAAGATTGTCAGTGATTCCATGTATACTACTAATCGCTCCAGACAATAGCTCTCGCTCGTCCTTCTCTAAGTTCTTGCTTACATTCGATAATACTTTGAGCACAGCTACGGGTGATCTGAGATCATGTGCTACGCCTTTTGCGATTTGTCCTGCGCGGAGTGTGGCTTCCTCTTTACGTTCGTTTTCAATCCAAATGAGCCAAATGACATAACCGAAGGCAAGACTAGCAAAAGGAGGATGAAGTCTTACGTAATAAACTTCATGATTCATGCGGATAAGGCCAAAGAAAGTTAAAGTATCTATAAATTGCATGATCAATATGATTAGAAAGAGCATAGTTAAAATTTTCGCACCGGGCATCTTGGAAAAATATTTGATCGACAGGTGTAGCCCCAATACAAGTCCAATAAACATCGTCGGTACGAATATAGATCCTAGTAAAAAGACAAAGCTGTCGTCTCTGGAGCCAGCTAAGGAAGTGATGCTCAATTGAAGCCTTTCCAAATTGGAATGGAATAAGTTTGGCGCTATGAGGCCAGAAATAAAGATGGCTGCAAACATTGAGATGATTAGAATATATAGATATCTAAACATCTTTAATGATCTCGACTGATGGGAAAAAAACGTTGTCACCAAATTGAAGGTTGAAAGATCCATCAAATATCTGAGGCAAAAATTCAAAGCCGACCCTGTATTTTTGTCTAGAATATCTCGCGGCAATCGTGTCAAAGATAGGAGGTAAAGTGCGCTTGCCAGGCAAAATAGCGCGTAATCTGATGAAATTCGCGGGGATGAATGAGTCGAAAGCATCCATAGTAAAGCGATAAGTGCGAAAGAAAGGCAAATTCCTGCACCCACAATCGGCAGTACTACTCTTTCGGCCACTATGCCCTGAGTAATGAACTGTGAAGTAGGCAGAGTCATGATTCCAATCGGACCTTGAACGATTGCTGCTCTAACGTTAGGTGAATCAGAATAAAGTTGAATTGAGATGGAATTTTCGGTTCCGTCTGATTTTAGAAGAGTCTTGGGTAAGTAGAAGGAGGCTGGATACAGATTAGATCTCGTATAATGGCTGCCAATTGGCTCACTATTTATAAAGACATTTACTCCTTCAAGGATACCTCCCAGGTAGAATACGCAGCCGTTCTGGGGTTCCTTCAGGCAATGAGTGGGGCTAATAAATTGATTACGATATTCTATTCCTTCTTTTACAAGCGGTTTATAAAGTTCCTGTTTTGTATCTGGAAGAGTAATTTTGTAATTTTCGCAACTTGGCTTTGCATTGATGGTATGCGTTGTAGTACAGACCTGCCAACCTCTTTTTAAGTCCAACACGTCTTCGATGTCGAGGTAGCGAAATGCAAGCCAATGCAAAAGAGTAGTTACAAATATGATTATTCCGACAACAAGAACGCTTGGCCCGAATTTTCTGATCAAATCATTCATCTTCATGAATAAAACGACTTTCCGTAGTTTGGGTAAACGGGGCACCTGAGGCTACTTATCTACAATGATACCGTGACGTCCAGGTGCGTGAAAGCGGTTAATATTTGACATCCGAATATTTGTAGGAATAGTGGATGGGTAGTTGAAATGTCGGGGACTTGTGTTCGGGGGGATGAACTTGAAGCTATTACAAAGCGGCATTTGGATTGGTCTATTCTTATCGACGGTTGTTTTTGGCACGCCTCCAAAGCCACTGAGAGTGATTGCGTTGGCGGATTTGCATGGGGCGCTCGAAGGGCAGAAATCCACGAAGAATGGTACTGAAGTCACTTTTGGGGGTGCTGCGTTACTTTCGAGTTACGTAGAAATTCTAAAAAGCGCAGCGACAGCTGCCCAAGGAAATTCAATTCCGGCTGTCATTATAGACGCCGGAGATTTATTCCAAGGTACATTGGTTTCCAATTCTGCTGAGGGTAAACCAGTCATAGCGTTTTACAATTATCTGGCTGTGGACGCTGCTGCTATTGGGAACCACGATTTCGACTTTGGTCCCACTGGCCCTGACTCTGTTCCCATCCATCCAGGCGAAGATCCGGTGGGTGCCTTGAAAGATCGTATGGCTCAAGCCCGCTTTCCCTTTCTATCGGCAAATATTTTTGAAGGCGACGGCACCCGCCCCTCTTGGGCCAAGCCTTCAGCAATGATTAAAAGAGATGGACTTAAGATAGGAGTCATTGGGTTCTCGACTCAAGAAACTCCTGTTATGACCAATCGAAAAAACATCGCTGGCCTGGCCTTTGACGATCCGGTTCCTTCGATCATAGATGAAGCAAAGCGTCTCAGAAGCCAAGGCGCAGACTATGTTATCCTCGTGGGCCATGCTGGTGGTTTTTGCACGAATAATGCCCCGGATCATATTACCGATCTTGGAACATGTAGCAAAGATGAACTGTTTAATATTCTAGACAGACTTCCTGCTGGGACGATTGATGTTGCTGTGGGCGGACACACTCATGCCGGAATTGCAAAGATCTATAAAGGAGTTCCGGTACTAGAGGCATTTTCTCACGGTCAAGCGGTTGGATGGGTAACAATTGGAGATCGCTCACCTCCAGTCCCACAATTAGTGGAAGTGTGTTCGGCCGGAGCGCTGCAAGGAAATCAGGTGTCCTGTAACTCGGATTACCTAAAAACTGCGAAATCAATAGTCCCCGCGACCTTTCTTGGAAATGAAATCAAGCCCGATGATGCAGTAACAAAGCTCCTCCAAGGTGACTTCGATAGAGTGAGTGCACTCAAAGCTCGCCCACTTGGAGTAACGACTCAAGGAGTTTTTGAAAGGGCCTACTACGACGAGAATTCACTTGGCAATTTATTTGTCGCCGTTCTATATGGAACATTTAAGGATCAGGTCGACACCGTTCTTATGAACAACGGTGGACTTCGGGCAGACATTGGACAAAAGGCTTTAACCTACAATGATGTATTTGAAGCGATGCCATTTGATAACATCCTAGCCGTACTTGAACTTCCCGGCGACCAACTTCTCAAAATCCTAGAAATAGGCGTCGCCCGCATGGATGGAGGCCAATCTTGGTTTGGAATCAGTTTTCATGCAGATCGATGTAAAATATTATCTGCATCACTCAACGGGATTCCAATCGATCCCGCTCACAAATATCGCGTCCTGACATCAGACTTTCTTGTCCTTGGTGGCGCCCACCTGGATTTAGCGAAGATTAAGCCGGAGCAATATCAAATGCTCGATACTTTGCCCAATATGAGAGAAGAACTCGTGGGGGCACTGTCTTCTTACAAAGAACCTCTGGTACCGGTCAATTTCTTCGATCCACGGAAGCCGAGCCAGGTGATTGATCATATTTGTGGGACGGAGTAAGAGCTTCAAATGCTGCTACTTATGTAAACTACTAAAGTTTAGTATGTAATCCCAAGGTCTTTGAGTTTTGGTTTAGCGACACGGTAGATGATCCTCTTTTCTGAAATCAAAGGTGCCCCTTCCTTTTTTGGCCAAACCTGTCCAATTGCAAAAAACATCGTTCCGGTGACAAAAGCTGAGAGACTTCCACATACCATAAATCTGATCAAAAACATTTATTCTATATACAATATGTAACGCTACAAGTCAATTCGAAGTACCATGCAATATGTACTTCATAAGTATTTGTAATTATATGATTGTTTTCCAAGATTACGAGCACAATGAATTTCTTGCGCGAACTAATTATTCCAAAGCAAATGGAATAATTATGACACCTGATTACCAGAAAAAATGCTTATGGATGGCATGTTCTCGAATGAACCATCTCCTTTATCGCGCCCACTTAATGCTAAATTCATTACCCTGCCTCCATTTTGAGATTAGAGTTAACGTCACTATTATCGGTCTTAATTTCTTTCGGGTTCAATGTTTAGCGCAATAAATCCCGCCATACTCTTTGGCATTAATTTAATATTTGGTTCCATGGAATCTATTTTTGTGCTTATTTCTTCATATCGGCTTGTTACCAAGATGGAGTGTTTTTGGATTTTCAATTCCTTAATTATTTGTAGTCCCGTAATTCTCTCATTCATGAATTCGTAGTCCACTAAAAACAGTGAATTGAGAGGATCGTATTCTCTTTGCACATATGCTTTAAGTTGATCGGGCGTGCTCAGATGGACAATATGCACTCCACATTTCTCGGCCCCGACCTTGGCAAAACGATTCTCCCACAATTGATGAATTGTCGATTCATCGTCCACAATGACTACCGTCATTTCGGGCTTTACGGTAATCTTGTCGACAAACCAGTCGGGGCTTTCAGCGATAGGTAGGCACAACCTCACAGTAGTTCCGGCTCCCTCGTGCGATGCGAGGATCATCTTTCCGCTCCACTTCTCAATTTGGGTTTTGGCGTGATGGAGCCCTAGTCCAGATCCTTCGGCTTTGTCAAAGCTAGCTCCCATTACGCCAAGTCTTGGTAAAACATCGGCAGGAATACCTTTGCCGGTGTCCTCCACGCTAATTATCATTTCACTTTTTTCATTGACCGAAAGGTCACTTCTTTCAGAAGCAGAAAGACGAACTGTGATATCTCCTTTTGCGAGGAGGGACTCAACGGCATTGTTAATCAGATTGGATAATATTCGCTTCATCTCAATTTCATTCACACGAGAAAACAGAAAATGAGAATCCTTTTCGAAAACTGCTTCAATCTTTATTTCAATTTTATCTCGATACTGAATACGCTTTTCCGTCAAAATGCTATCAATCAAATGGGAAATCAAAACAGATTGTCGCGATGAAACCTCTGTCGATGCATTTACGGCCGTTGCGTCGAGTTTATTGCGAGGTCTGTTCTTCTCAAGAAGTAAATTGGCAATATCATTAATGCGCTGCGCAGCCATCCGGATCATCAATCTTCTATCTTCAGGAATACTCGATAGGTCCGCCAAGACGGTGCTTAGCGCCGCCAAAGGGGAGCGAATATCATGAGCAATTTGCGCCGCCATCTTGCCCAGGGCTGCATGCAGTTCTAAAGTCTGTGCCTCTTCTGTCTTCTGTTGAATAATCGCCTTTTGGGCAACGATAAGCTGATCTTGAATCTTCTCTCTTTCCTTCTCGGCCAAGAGAAGTGATTTATAGCCAGCCTGAAGCATCAATCTAATTAGTGCAGAGATGATAAACGTAATAACGCAAACGACGTGGGCGAGTATCACATTCTTCGCAGTTAAGTTGTGGAGTAAACCCGGATAATATCGAACTGTGGCAAAAATTAAAGCTGAAACTGCAGTATAAATACCAACTCCAATCCATTGAAATGTGATCAGTCCATGGATAAAGCCACAAAACGCCATGGAAGCAAACCAGTAGGGATTTACTTTGTTCATTAGCAGTAGCGAATAAAAAGTAATGGTTAAGCTCCACAGAAAAGCAAATTCAATATAGAGCTTATGTCGAAGCTTAAGTTCCCCCTGACGTGGAATAAATAGAAATCCCAGAACTAATAAAATGGATCCAAATCTTAGGAAGAGTGATTCTTCAAAGCCCGCCAAGTATTTAAGTATGAAATAAAACACCACTTCCAACGCGACGGCAATAACTCCGAACCATCCCAGAAATTGCTGGTAAATTCCATAGTCCCAGGTGGTCAAAACATCTCTTAACAACGCATTTCTTTTGGAGTTATCTTTGCTAATAGACATAGTTTTCAATTATAATCTTCTGATTCATTTTTAGGGTCATTAATTTCATTCGAATTGAATCGGGACAAAGCCAGCCATGCTTTTTGGGATGATACGTAGATTCATAGAATTACATCGCTCAATAATCTCAGAGTCCTCAAAGCGGCTCGTAACAAGAATACTTTTTGAGGCGATATTGAGATGCCCAGGGTAGGTCGATATAAATGGCAGTTCCTTCGCCCTGCTGTGATTCAATTCTGATTTCACCTCCCCATTGCTGAATACACTGTTTAGCATGGAATAGGCCAAGACCTGTACCACCTTCTTTTTTCCGTGCTCATTTCTAAATATTTCAAACTTGAATTAAGAGGTGCAACGGCACTCACACCAATGGTAACTTAATGCGCACAGTCATGCCACCTTCTGAACCTTTCGCAAAACTCAGCTTTCCGCCATGAGCTTGAATAATCCGCCAAACTTCGCCCAGTCCAATCCCGTGTCCGGTTTTTTTCGTAGTATGCGAAAATTCCCTCCTGTTGAGTCGATCAACCACGGCATCTTCTAGCTTTTCACCATTGTCTATAATCTCAATCACGGCGTTATTGCTATTGTTGCCGAGTCGCACTTTCACAGCCGGTAGCGTTGCGGTATTTGCGCTCGCGGCTTCAATCGCATTGGCCAATAGATTGTCCAATGCGCGTCTCATTTCAGTCCTGTCCAAAGCGCAAAGAAGGTCTGGTTCGTCAGGGCTCGGGCCTTCATAAGTAATTTCCACTTGTCCCTTGCTTTTTAAGACATAGTTTCTAGCAGCAACGACATCCATTATGGTTTTGCTAAGGAAAGTAGGTTTCAAGTCTTGACCGGATAATGTGCTACTCCCACCGTTTCGATTAGAACGATAGGCTTTGAGCAAATTGTCGGTAATCCCATGGATGCTTTTAATTGCGCCCGCTAAAAGCTCCTGCTCCTCTTTTGCCATATTCTTGCTCAACTTGGATAGGACCTTTAGGACGGCAACGGGTGACCTTAGATCGTGAGCAACTCCCTTAGCAATCTCGCCAACTCGGAGCGTGGCTTCTGCTTTGCGTTCAGCTTCAAGCCACTTAAGCCAAATGACATATCCAAAAGCTAAGCCGATAAAAGGTGGGTAAAGACGAAGATAATAGATTTCGTGATTTACTCTAAAAATTCCAGAAAAAGTTAAAACATCTATTATTTGCATTGGAAATACGACGACGAAAAGTAAAAAAAGCGCCGCTGAGCCGGAAAATCTTTTGAGAGACTGAGAAGATAGGTACAGCCCTATCCAAGAGTCAAAGGTCATGAGTGGCGAGAAAATAACCGCTAACCGGTATAAGATGCTATCCTGTCTTAGTCCGGTAAGTAAGCTAAATTTGAATGTTAGGTGTCTTGAGAACGGGTCAATGCCATTTGGAATTAACAATGTTACAATTAAAATGCTAATAAACGTTGTAATGGCCACGAAGTAGAGAATTCGAAAAATTCGAATCGATATCGAGTCAAAAGAAAAAAATGAAATTACTAAGTTGAATGCTGTGAAATGCATTAAATATACAACGCTGAAATTCAAAGCATATCCTGCGTTTTCCGACATTAACTCGCGCGGAAGGCGCGTTGCATTGAGCAAGGATATAGCTGATATTAAAGTGAATAGAAAATAGCTCGTGGATAGGTACCGTGAGGAATTCGTAGAAAGAAGCCAAAGAAGGGCGATCAGTGCAAATGTCAGATCGATACTAGCGCCAATGATTGGCAATACAACCCGTTCCCCGATAATTGCTTGGGTGATGAGCTGGGAGTGTCGAAGTCTCACAATTCCAATTGGACCTTGAGTAACGGCAGGTTTAAAATTTGAAGCATTCGTATAAACTGAAATACGAATATCATTCGGCGTTCCGTCTGATTTTAGGACAGAATGAGGAAGGTAAAGCGACGCTGGATAGAGGTCGGAGTTAGTAAATTGGCTACCAAGTGAACGATTATTCACGAGAACGTCGACCCCTTGAGATACTCCACCTAAGTAAAATACACAGCCATTTGGCCCATCTTCTTTGCACTCGGAAGGGGTGATGAATTGGTTGTGATATTCTAATTTTCTTCGGATTCGGTTACTATAAGGTCTTTGGCTGTTATCTGGGAGGTCAACGCGTTCGTTTTCGCACTTGTAATTCCCGTCACTAGACTCTGAGTTAAGACATACTTCCCATCCATGTCGCAAATCCAAGCCTTCCTCAATGTCCAGGTATCGAAATGCAAACGAATGCATGAGAGTAGTCGCAAAAACTATTAGGAATACGATCAAAATGCTTGGGATGTATTTCTTAATAGAATCATTCAACAGCATCTTACGAGCCTCTACTGCTTAAATTATCATAGAGTCTGTTATATAATTAGATGCAAGTTCAAAATAAGATTCTCTACTTTTTCCGGAATTTGCGTATTTATGGTGCGAAGCGACATAAGTAGATGTCTTACATCTAAATCGACATGAAATTCACATTCCGGTATAAATAAAGAAAGTGACAATTGATTCAATCGCGGTAGCCATTTTGCTCTCTATATCAAATTTGCTCGGAGTGCCGGCGGTTACAAAAAGCCTAGACGGATGGGAACTTGTAAGTAGCTGGAGCAACGAAAACGGCATTTATAAATTTGAGGCGAACTCTGCTCAGATCATAGAGAATTGTAGAAATCATCCAACGGACGCTATTAGTTTTCCCTCTGTCATCCACGCAGCTCATCGAATCGAACTGGACCATAGATTGTTAGAGCAATTTGGAGATCCTACATTTAAAAGATCGCGATCCTTCTATGGTTCGCCTGTCATTCCTTGTCAGGATGTTGTCAACGGAAAGTTATTAAGTTGGAAGGTCTTTTCGCAATCAAAATATTTTTCTCGTATTATTCGATTCCCTAAGATCTCTGGTTACGAAAACTTACAAAATGCGTTTTCCGAGGCGGCTAACGTTGCAGGAGCGGGAGCATTGTTTCTATTTGAATTCCTCATTCTCCTGCTATTTTGGGGAAGAGTGCCGAAATTGCTTGCACTTTCACTCTTAGGCTCTGTGTTTTTCTTGATAGGATACTTCGTTTTTACAGTCGCTGGATTCTTCTCTCTACCGGTATCTATGTTGCTTGCTCATAAAATTGCAGATTTTTCCGTTTGCACCGGCGTTTCACTTTTGTGCTGTACTCTGTCATGCCAAAAATTATTGAGTTGGCGTGTGGCCAAAATGATTGGCGGCGTTACTGCCCTGAGTGTCCTTGTTATGTTGTTGGCCAATAGTGAGGATGGGGTTCAACTGGGAACGACTATGCCTCTACCATTCATTTTAATTGCACTTGCAATTGCAACCTTTACCAGCTTTAGAAAACTGGTTAGAGAGTCATCAGGCCGTCGGGGATTTTTAGAATCTGCAAGCTTGGCAATCTTTGTAGGAAGTTTATTTAATGATGTATTTTTAGTTGTTGGACTCAGAGAAGGTCCCTCCTTGTTCTCTCTTGGGCTCATATTTGGGCTATCTTTCTTTCTAGTTGCTCTCAATGAGTATGTCATATCGGTCTTTCGAGAGCGCGATGACCTCAAGCTAAGAGAACTTCGACATGTCAAGGAAGCTGAATATGCTCTTTTAGCTCGCCAGGTTTCTCACGATATTAGGTCGCCACTCGCTGCTTTGAACATGGCTTTGAAAGGTTTAGGAAACGCTTCTTCTGAAGTTTACGTGATTTCTAAAATTGCTATTGATCGAATCCAATATATCGCAAACACTTTGCTGGAAAAAGGAAAGGGAATTGAAAAGCACCGTAGTAGTTCAGAAGTAAGTGGGCAAACCTCAGGAACTGAGGCAAGTAGAGTAGAATTTATACCAGCACTAGTTGAAGAACTAATTGCGGAAAAGCGAATGCAACTGAGGGATCGAGTTGGTCTCAGCGTGGACGTACAGTTCGATGGCTCTATTGAAACAATGTATGCATCGGTTCAGCCCAATGAACTCAAAAGGATCTTTTCAAACTTACTGAATAACGCCTCTGAATCGATCGAGTCGTCTGGAAGTATTCGAATTACATTGAAAAATGAAGCGGATAGAATTGTTATTCGGGTTGTAGACGACGGCAAAGGCATTCCTCAAGACGTACTTCCGAGTCTAATGGCCGAAGGAAAGACATTCGGTAAAGTAAATGGGAATGGGTTGGGGCTGTCTCATGCCAAAAAGTCTATAGAGTTGTGGGGCGGTTCGATAAGATTGGAATCTATTCTTGGTAAGGGTACTACGGTTGTCCTGAGCATTCCTAGGGCCGAGATACCCCAATGGACTGTATCCGAGATTACAATTAATTCCTCGAATGTTATCGTTATTTTGGACGATGATGTGTCTTTTCATCAAGTGTGGAAGAATCGATTAAGAGCATATGCGGTTACGGAAGGTAAAATTCCCGAATTGGTGCACTGTTTTAAAGAGGATGACCTCCAGACATGGTTTTCCGACGGTCATCATAGAGAGAAGACTCTCTTTCTTTTAGAATATGAGCTGCGGACTGGAAATTCAAACGGACTTGATTTGATCGAGAGGCTAGGTATCGCAGCTTCAAGTATTTTGGTAACCAGTCATTTCGATGAAGCTGTAGTTCAGCAGAGGTGTATGAAGCTTGAAGTGCGGATGATTCCGAAGGCTATTGCTGGTTATGTGCCAATACGATTTGTTTCCAAATAGATTATACCACGAGGGCTCGTAGCTTCTTAACATGGTGACGATATTGGATAGCAATGTATACTACAAGGGTCAATTTTGGGTGCACAGTTGTTCTTTCTTAGAGATTTACCTCAATTGGGGATTTGGCTGAGACCAAAGTCAACGCAGTTCCGATAGTTTTAGTATGAGAAACTCTGATGGCTACAGTCCAAACTATCAAAATATCTAAATAGAGCTTAACGCTGATGAATCGTTTGAAATTTCACGTAATTGGCTTTAGAATTAACTATCAGGAATATTATCGAACGATATATCAATTATTGTATCTTGCTATACCAAAAGAGATGAAACATGATTATTGAAATAAGCTCTTCATTCCAATTATTAATCCCGTATACTTCAAAATATAAATGTGTACAAAAGCAAGACAAAGGGTTTTATATTTTTTGCGAAGAAATTGAATACGAAGAAAACTCAAACGCAGCGACGCTCATGTGCATTGGTTTAGAAGATTGGTACCATCATTCGGAAGATCTTATAGATTCGTACAATCGGACCAAAGATCAACTGATTCTTGAATCAATTGAAAGTACTATCCTTGTCAGACTCAGAACGTTAAATGTTCAATCATTTAAGGCTAATGATCATGCGAATAAAAAGAAAAAATCCAGCACAAGCTTTGTGGTACTATTAATCTTAGACGGCTGTGCAGTAATTTTCCAAAAGGGCGGGCAATCAGTTTATAACATTGCCTCAACGGGTGCAGATGTGATTTGCAGTCCCAATACACTCTATGATGAAGAAAGGAGAATGAAAAACATCATTTTAGATGAAGAACAATCAAAGATTGAACAGACAACTATCACGGAATGCTTTGGTCGAGGTCCAAAACTTGAGATACAGCCTATGCGAATTCCAATCGCAAATGATTTATTCATTATTGCGTTTTCAAGTGCGGCCAATATACTTCACTACAATGAAAGCTTCTTACACGAAGTGAATGCGAGAAGAGAATTTAGGACGGAAGAACTGCAAGCGTGGATATTAAATAAGTATGGATCAAAGTCGACTGGCGATTTTGATCTTGTTTTGGTAAAAGCTAAGTCATCCAAGTTTGAGCGAGAAGAAAGGAGAATGCAGGATGAAATTAATATCATTGGAAATTCGGAATTATTCAAGAGTATTAGAAATAATATGACTGCACTTAAATTAGTTCGAGGGCTAGTTACTTTTAGAAATTTTCATCTTTCAGATGGGTATCTTTTTACCACTAAAGAACCTGTGATGAATTTGTATATCATAATTTACGGTAAAATTGAGATCAACTCAACAACTACGAAGAAAGCGGCCAAGCTAATTGCAACCGGTCATAAAAATAATATTCTTGGAGAAGTCAGTATTTTCTCTGGCTCGGAAAACTATGTCTCCGATACAAAAATAATTGAACCTGGACGGGCAATGGTCATTAGTAAAGATAAATTAATCAAACTTATTGAGACAGACCCAAGATTTGGCATTAAATTTATGCTTGAAGTAACGAAAGAGATCGCGAGGAAGGAAATTCAACTTTTAAATGCCTGAGCATTGGTAGATTCAGATCTCAACAGATAATAACTTGACGAAAGTACTAGAAATAGCCCTACGAACAGACTAAATACTGGAATTGATCTATTTATATATATGTCAAGTAATATTGCGAATATAACGGACAGATTCGTCATAGCTCCTGAAATAGTAGGACCAACATAGGCAATAGCTTTATTCACAAGGTAGATTTGGCAAAAATACATTAATCCAACTATTAGATACAAAATAAGATCAACGAAATTGAACTGAAAATTATCGTAAAAAAATAGTATTAATAAAGAAAATACAATTGAATGGAAACTATATAAAGAAATTATTTCCGGAATTGACTCGGTTCTTTTTAAAGCTTTAGTTAATGGAAATGTCACTGCAAAGCAAAAACCGGATATGAGACCAAAAGCTATTCCAATTAGTTTTTGGAACTCAGAAAGACTTGGATGTAAGATGCAATAAAGGCCAAGAAATCCGACAAAAAGAGTAGCTAGAAGTTTTAAGCTTGGTAACTTTCTGACCCGAACTATTTCAATTAACGGTATAAAAATTGGTGCGGTATGAAGAAGAAGAACTGCTGAAACCGGTGATAGCACCTTAATTGTTTTGTAGTAGAAAATGTAGATTGCAACGCCAAACAATGCCCTAAGTAAATGCAAACTATAACATTTTGTTTTAATTGCTTTACAAATTGTATAAGGCTCAATCAAATTTATTATTATAAAGCAGACAATATTTTGAATTAAAATGATCAAGATATTATTGGATATTTTTGATTTCATACTGATAACAGTTGCCATTGTTGCCATGACGAATGCCTGCAAAAGAGAAAATATGATCCCTGCTTTGAATTTTGATGTCATTTAGAGGGTTTTTCAAATATTGTACAGTATTCCATTTTATTAAGTTAAAATCATAAACCTTATATTATAAAGTAATAAATAGAAAAATGAGCACTAATGGTTTTTATTGAATGTTGTGATTGTTGTTTCCGTCATTTAGAGTTCGTCTACTATTAGTTCAAGATCTTCATTTCCTGTGATTAGTAGATCTCTAGCAGATGCAGATTGTTATGTCTCTTCAGTTTGAGTAATGGTCCTTGAAGGACGCGTTCGCAGGTTTTACCCCACAACCGGCGAATCAAAGCTTACCCGACGCTTACTGATTTCCTGAAGTCCAGGATGTAAAACTTTGTTCATCAGTTTTTATTTTTGAGCAAACCTTGCCATAATGCATTTCTTCCAGACAGTGCCAAATCAACCCCTTGTAATAGTTCTGAAGTGTTCTCTGAGGTATATAAATACTCCTTAATGGCGTAATTCCACCATCTTTGAGCGTGGGTAGTATCCAATTTACAGTGCATTTCTAAAAATAAACGTTTGTCTTTTGGAATGCCTAAACGTTTAAGTCCGTTATTAATTTTCCCTAGCTGTCCCGGTATCGTGCTTTCAAGAACGTACATTGCACCTGCGCCTTGAAGGTAACCTAGGCGAACGCACAGGAGCATCATACAAATACAATAATAGGTTTCTTTATTAAATTTTTCGCCACTATGGAAACGTTCTATTGACGGTAAATCAAAGTGCAAGCATAAGCGTCTGAAGATCTCCGGATGAAACGAAGTAATATCGTATGATGTTTGATCATGTATGTTCACTCCAGTTTCTTCAAAAAGATTTGAATAAATTTCTATAGCTGCCCTTTCGGGCGCGATGGCAGCGAGCTTAGAAAGGTATTGAGTAAAATATACTTGGTCTGCACCATATTCTTGTACAAAATTCTTTGCATCCTCGTGAGTTGCTGAGGTTTCAAACCAGTTGACATATCTACTATCAATTTTACTGCTGATATACTTATCTAAGTGATTAATGGTCAAATTATTGATTAGGCTCAAACTGGTTGATTTTTCCGTTATCTGCGACAAAAGGCTAGACTCTAGTTGCGCCCTTAAAGATGCGGCTTTTATCCTTTTATCTTCACGATTTTCATAGCTAATGCCAGCTATAGGAGACATTTCAGCTAAATTTAATTCGTATAATATAGGAGAGTCTGAAAGGACAAAGCCTTCTTTAAATGATTGGCGACGAATAGATACCAAATTTCCCATGCCAATGCTCATTAATACCTCATTGCTAATTTGACCTAGGCACATCTAACAAAGCATACTGCTAATGTCAAGTATATAGTAAACCGGAGATATGCTTAGCGAATTGCATTATGTGATTAGGTCGGACTGCGCCACTCAGTTTTTCTCGACGGACACCAGCAGGTAACGAATGGAATATGCGAAGTGTTATTATAGCTCTAATAAAGATAAATCTTGTTAAACCATTTAATGCCGCCGTCGAAAGGAAATGTAACTAAAGGCAATAGGAAATAGGCAATAAACTCCATTCCATAATCCTGTTAAATTTATTTGGGAAGGACACAATTCATGATGGCACTGTTCCCGTTAAAATTCGGTATAGGGTATGCTCGTATACATAAGTAGTTGATATTGTATGGTATTTTATGTGAAGAATAGTTATATAAAATACTCAAATATTTGCTATAATTAAAGTACTTTTAGATTATATGGAGACTATTCATGCGAAAAAACGTTATATCTCGCCTGTTAGCTATAGACAAGAATCACGAGAATAGCAGAGAAGTTAACTCCATTTATCAACTCTGGACTTGCAATCACAAGATCCCTTATATTGAAAAAATATCCACCATTGGTTTGTTAAGTATGTGCTTCCTAATAGCTACTGACAAAATGGATTTCGGGCAATATGCTTCTATAATCTTAAATTACAGACTTGCACTTATTGCAATGTTTGCAATTTCTTATGGAGTAGTACATTTTGGGAAACCTAACGACGCTCTAATTCTTTCATCTTTATTAGTACTGCCTTTAATTGGGATAAATTTGGTATATATCTATCTCTTAGCCACCCCTTTTGGAAGGCATAACCCACACCTATTTTGGGCAACAATAATAATCCAATGGGTATCAACTTATGTTATCCAAAGCTTTTGGAAAGAGCAGGTGTTTCAAACCTCGATAGTATTTGTTTCCATATTATCTGCTCATTACAAGTTAACGTTAGATAAGACTAATACGGTCCAACTATGTATCTGGATACTTTCATGTGGGTTTATTGCTTTTATCGATAGACGAGCATTCACAACAAATTTGTTGGAGAAATATAGATTGTTGAGGGCACTTGCACCTGAGGCCGTGGCTCGATTTGTAACTGTGGCTGCTTCAAATAATAGTATTGAAGAAGCTTTCCCTCCAAAAAATCGCTATTTCGCTTGCATATGTGCAGATTGGCGTGGCTTTCAAGAATTAACGATGAAGCATTCCCCGAAAGTTGTTTCCAAAGCTCTGGAATACTTTCACGAGGCTGTATTTGAAGAACTTCCTCGAATTGTAAAGGATCAAGCTTACTTCCATGAGTGGACGGCGGATCAATTCTTTATAATAATCTATTCCGCATCAGATGATTTCGACAAAGTTAAAGATCATACCCTTGAATTTATTAGATTCCTAGCAACAGAACTTCCGAGGAAATTAGAAGGCTTTGATAAATTCGCATTTAAATATGATGTCGGCGCAACTGTTGGTGTTGGTCTTCTTGGCCTCCAAGGTCCAAAAATGATGAAAAAGACCACGTGTGCTGCAAGTATAGCTGGTGAGGCCACAAGACTTGAAACGGAAGCAAAAGAATACAGAAGGGAAATATTTGAAAAAACGGGCAAACAGAGTGAATTCCCGTACGTCTTCGTAGATTCCGAACTACATCAACATGCACTTCAATTGACACATTATAGCCTTAAGTTTGACCGAACGTTTGCTAAAACAAAGGATATTGTGAATAAAATAGTTTTTCGAACTCATTATGAGGAAATTGGCGGGGAGAATGACGCCAAATCGTCGAATGTTGTACTTATAAAAAAAGCTTCATGATTCCAAAGTTGCGTTTTCTGCATTGCAATTGCCACGTTTTAAGAATTTATATACGTCTATTGTGCAAGTGCTTATTTCCGTCCTTAATTGGTTGCTGCGTATTTCTTCCTTGAACATAGGTTATTTGGCAGGCATTTCAAAATGGTCGTGAGGAATTTGAAAAGTCGGGGACTTGACTGTTCTGAGCTTCCTAGGCAATGTCAGTAATAGTAGTGTGCCGGATAAAGCCGAAATTCAAAATACGGAATTTCGAGCTTTGCAGGTATCCTACACTTGATCAGGAACATATTATGTGTTTGAGCGTATATAATTCGGAAGATCGGGAATCTCGCTTGCAGATTAGGATTTTTGCTTGAACTACGATTACGACTCCACCCTCGTACATTCACCTTCTCATGTCCATACAGATGCCATTTAGTCAAAGTTAGTTAAAATAATTGAAAAGCACGCCATGCTTTGATGCTCTTAAATTCCTATCCCTTTACTTTATAAAGTCGACCCATTCTGGCTATTACGCGGAGAAATAATATAGATCACCGTCCCGAAGGAGTATCTCAACAAGGCTTTGTCCGAATAAACCGTGTTTCGAAAAATTGCAAAGGTTGGTATCCTCCTTTTGATTGAAACTACAAAAACAATTTAATAATGGATCGAGGTTGTATCAATGATGCCAGTTGGTGTTCTTTGCATCTCACCAATTTCGCATGTTTCTAAAGTGGTTAAATGTTACAAAAGTTTGTTAAGCTTGTCATGTTAACCGAATATTGCCACCGCGTGAGATTATTTCCTAGATCCTTGACTAAATTTAAGATTTATATCGAAATTCATTGATATTTATTTGCGCTAAAGTGAAGCTGTTTAGAATTAATTGTTCTTGGAAATTCCTTTAATGCTTTACAGAATTGAAATACTAATGTAAAACAATCAACTTCCTGGCGGAGAATCTGCATTGCTCGGATTCTCGCTGATACTGAGGTTTTTTGAAGAAGGGAAGTATGAAGTGTTATGCGTAATGGCTCTGACATTAAAACTTATGTAATTGGTTTAAATACTTTCACACCTACGAGCTATTCACAAGAAGAATTACTGAAACAATTCAAGCTAGTTGGAAATAAATTTGCTGAGGCCATAGCTAAGACTTCAGTTATCGATTCAAGATGCTTTTTAGGAAGCCCTTCTGAAATGTTGACGGCTGACTTAGGAATTAAAGATAGTTATAATCGTGAAGCCACTACACTAATGGCTTCTGAAGCGCTCAAGAAGGCGTCTGATGGGCGCGTTCGTTTAGACCAGTTGGATGCTGTGATTGCTGTCTATTCCAGTGGGGCAATGATGCCAGGTGTAGCGGAAATCCTTGGCGAAAAGTACAAAATAGGCAACAAACGCTCATTGCGCTTTAATTTAGTTGGGCATGGTTGCTATGGAGCTATACCGGGATTACAGCTTGCCCAGAGCCTAATTGAATCTGGAAAATGTAAAACCATAGCGGTTATTTGTACTGAAGCCGCATTAACTGTAGTAAATCCTGATAATACTGACCCATCATGTGTAGTTCCAAAAATCTTGTGTGGAGAAGGGGCTGTTGCAGTTATCCTTGCCAATGAAGACATGACTGAAGGTAAGTTTCCTAGGATTATTGATTCGGATTCGTTCATGGCAGAAGAGTCTTTAGACTATGTCACCATAAGGCTCACTCCTTCCTGGTTTGAGTCGCGCTTAGACAAAAATATTCCGATAGTAGGTCATGGGGTTGTTCCTCCGTTGGTAAATGATTTCCTACGAGAAAGAAATCTGGAATTGAAAGATATCAAACACTGGGCGTTTCACTCAGGCGGAAGAAGGATTCTTGAGCTATATCAATCAGCTTTTAACATTAGCGACGAGCAGATGTTGCCAAGCTACGAAGTATTAAGAAAATATGGCAATATTCAATCCTGCTCGATGTTGTTTTCGTTTCATGAGATTCTGCAGTACGTAACACCTAAGAAAGGGGATCTTGGGTTGGCAGTAGCTATAGGACCAGGGATGCTTGCAGGAGTGTACCTACTGGAGTGGTGATACTTTAGCGCCTGCGGACAGTATTGATCGTTTGAACAAGCCGAACTGAGCGACTTAACTTGAACCGGATGATCACGTCTGTAAGTGAATAGGAAGCTATGTTTGTTATCTATTATAGATAGATAGAGTATCCTTCGGTTTGAGCTGAAGTTATTCATATTGATCCGCGTCTTCTGCCCTGCAGAATGGTGTATCTTGATTTGGTCAAGCTTACTCAGGAAGAAACGGACTTCATCTGTGGAAATGGGAATGCAAAAATCCGCGGCGGGAAATGGGCTTTGTGTGATATTGTTACGCCTAAAATAGGCTGGATATCCGTAAAATCACCCTTCAAAACGACAAGTCCAAAATTCCTACGTCTTCCCGTTATAGATACAATGAACCAAAAAGTCCCCTTCGACTCCTCGCAAAGTTGCACTTTTAGTTGCGCTAAATTTAGCTCTTTGGGTTTCATCTAACTTTTCGTATAGCGCATCAGAAATTACCACTGTAGCGTCCAACGTTTTGCAAAGGTCTTGCAATCTGGAAGCAATATTTATTGTCAATCCCATGCTAGTGAATTCGAGTCTATTTGCTGCACCCACGTTTCCCACTATCGCTGCGCCTGCGTGGACGCCTATGCCAATTTCAATGGCAGGAAGCCCAATGGATGTTAAATGCTCGTTGACATCTGAAAAACCTAGAACTAATCCGACCACACTGTTGATTGCATTATCATAGTTAACTTTATTGTTATTTATAGATCCCCAACTCACCAATACCCCGTCGCCCAAATATTTTTCGATATAGCCGCCAGAAGGAGTAACCATATCGTAAACCTTTTGACCAACTCGATTTATTATTTCTACGACTGAAGTCGCAGGTAAGGTGGAACTCAGTTTTGTAAATTGTCTCACGTCTAGAAACATACAAACTACTTCCCTAGACACGGCTCCCAATGTAGTCGATCTGATACCCTTCAATGACTCCACCACATGAAAAGGTACATACTTTGAGTATATCTCTTTCAAATTTCGCTCATTATCGAGTTGGTGTTGTTTGTCCAATACCAAACCTAAACTTAAGGCAACTCGTTCCAGGATTTCAACATCAGGCTTTTTTACGCCACCCTTTTCTCTACCTCGTTCAGCAATAATGACTCCCCAATTTCTTTCAGCGTTCGAAGGTATGGGTACTACCGTAAAGCTCATTATTCCAAGTTGCTTCAGTAAATACTGAGAAGACTCATTAAATATATCTAAATATTCACTAACATCAGAAATGAGAATAGATTGGCTTGATCGGAAGACAGACGACACAAAGATCTTTTCAGCCCTGTTCAAACTGTAATCGACTTTAAAAGCCCATACTTTGTCGAGAGAAGTTTCTATTCCAGCGATTGCGGCAGTTCTCAATAATTGTTCTTCTGGGTTAGCCAACATAAGTATAGCCCTTGAAAAGTCAAAGGACTTCACTAATTCCTGGAGCGTTCCATTCAATATCGCGGACAAATCAGCATGTCGCTGGATCTCCTTTGTGGCAGATTCCAGCAACTGCAACTCTCTGCATCTGATAGCCAAGGATTCTCTGGCATTTTGGATCTCTTCAAACTTCTCATCAAACTGCTCATAGTTTTTTTGTATCTCTCTTTCGAGAGAGCTCACTTCTGTCCTCTTAAGTAACAAGATGATAAAAGAGTAAATGCAAGACAGCGTCCCCAAAACCAAAGCCAACATAGCGTTCGATCTGGTGTAAAGGAAAAATATGCTGACAATACTACCTACCGTCGCAAATAGATGGCTGGATCTCGTTAAGTTTGTTTTAATCGCGTTTGTTTGCAGTGGCCACTTTATTCTGTAGGTACATGCCTCGGCACCATCAAATATACAGCTTTCTTTAACTACTTCGCCTTCTGCACCGCTTACGAGCTTATTGAAGCATTTAATGGAAAGTTCCCAGTTTTCGCAAATTTCTCTTCTATTTGATACAATGCTTCTATCTGGTGCTGAGACTTTCACGACAGCATGCTGACGCGTGAGTTCCACTACGTCATACACTCTGGTTCTGTTTAATCTGTTCATCATTTCGGGGAGCCTTGCGAAGGCATGCTGTGGTGTCTTCATGAGTTTCATTAAATAGTATTTTATTCCCATTCTTTTGGGGCTAAAGGAAATCTTGGCGGCTTCGCGCGCCAGTTTCGATATTGATGAGAATTTCGTAAAATGCTCAAAAAATAGATCGAAGAACATTGAGCTGACCCAGTATGTTGGATCCTCCAGATATTTTCTTGTTATTTGTAAAGTATTTAATATCTCGTTAGTGCGAGATTCACCCAGAATTTGGTCAGAAGCGAGGACATAGGGTAAAGCTACCGATGTCGAAACGTGTTGTTTTAGTAGCTGGGGGTTAATTTTATCTGCCTTTTCGTCAATGGAATTGGCCTTTTCTTTGGTTTCACGATCGCTAGTATTTTTTGGTGGCGGTAGAATTTTAACAAGAATATTTCTCATTGAGACGAATGTTTTTGTTGTTGAATAGAGAAGTTTTTCTCTGAAGCTCCAATTCGACGGCTGAAGTAGCCCTATTTCGTTCATGTAGTCGGACACAGCCTTATATATTAGCGACCAAGAATACGGGTTCATGTCTTTGCTAAACTGATAGGTCTCTTTTTGTATGGTCATTATATTTAGGAATTGGTTTGCTAGCTTTGGATGTTCAAATCTTATCCCCATTTGCTCGGCTCCTGCGCGTAAATAAAGGGGAACTAGTTTATCGGTGGCACAAAGTAGTACGGTCGGGCTGTCATTAATAGTGCCGATATAATGAATTTTTTGGATTATTCCTATTAGAACATCTGACCCGCTAAATGCTGGATGGATAGCTAGCTTATTTATCTCTAGTACTTTTGACGTAAGGATTTGAGTTTTATTATGATTCTCTAAGTATGGAAGGAGGCGCAGTGAATGCCGATCACTCAAACGTATTTCCACCGAACCAACCAGTTTTGAGCCTAAAAATGCACCAAGAACTATCCCCTCTTCCGCCAGACCCTTCCCCTGGTCCTTTCTTGATTCTCCTACTAATGTCTTGCCGTGGGCTCGGTAAGCATCAAACCGTAGTTGTAAAACCCTTTGGTAGTCTTCGTCCTTTTCGATTATTCGAAAGGTAAGGAACTTGCTTGTGGTTTTTATTTTCCTAAGTGTCTGCAGGTCTTGGGTCGTACTGCTTTCAGACAGAGCTAACAGTCCAGTTGTTTTCAAAAAACGGGTTACTAGCTCTGAATATTCAGCTGATGACTTACTTACGGAGGCGCCAATTAAAAACTCCTGACCGTTGCTGCTTACTTGGCAATTTTGAATGGTCAATTCGATGGCTAAATCAGGTAAATCTGGCAACGATAGCGTTGATTTCTTCAGCGACATTCCGGGAAGCAAATGCTTATTAGATAGCGAAGTGGCCAACAGCATGCCGGTAGTTGATAGATCCTGTACTCTTAAGTATATTCGCCTCTGTGGCTCAAGGGGATCTATCGACTGAACCGAAGCAACCAAGAATTTTGGAAGTCGCGTGCGCAATGCTCTGTTAAATATTCTGATACCGTCTTCGGCAAATTGGATTCCGATTAGCCCACTGTCGTCAGTCCATGCTAGTCTAAATTTCAAATTCTTATGAGTACGGATTTTGCCGATTGATAGTTCCAATTCGCATGAACTCAGAGATTTTTTTTCTATTTCTTTGTGTCCGTCCAGTTTTAGACACGCCCCAAAAGCGTGATAATTTACAATTTTTACCGGTATTCTAAAATCTGCTCCCACTATGACGGCAGTGAGTGGAAGCATCGAAGCATTCTTTTCTCTATTGACAGTGCGGTCGTATAGTTTGAGGGCCTGCATTATAGTTGTTTTTGTGTTATTTAATAACTAAGGGAACCTTTTTTGAATTGGTTAGTCGCACCACTTGCCCACGCTTTACACTAAATATCTTTCCTTCTATATCGAGCTCTGAATTGCATTGGATATCGCCATGCACCGTAATTTGGGAATTAGATAAGCTGATCTGTGCGTTTATAAATCCCATTTTGAGGAACCGTTCGATCGTTTCCCAATACATAAATTCAGGTTCAGTTGCCCTTCTTACGTCGTATAGGTCTCCGCTTTTCCAATAACCTTCATCGCCGATATCGTAATACTCCCGCAGTTTGAACGCCAAATTGCTGAAGTTATCTTTTGCGATTATTGGTTTCCATCCTGAATCGGGTATTTCCAGGAAAGTGAAACGCTCCTTCTGCAAAGTAAATGCCTTTTGAATTTGAATTCCTTCATATTTGAATGAAGCTTGCGAAAATGAACGAATCGCAAGTGCCGGAAGTTCAGTCGATCCATATTGTTCAATTACTAGCGCGCCGGGAGATATTCGGAATATCCGTTCGCAATCACTAGGGAATAGTTTCTCTCCGCCTACTTTCACGGCCTTTACGAACTTTAAGTTTGAACCGTATAAAAAAATTAGCTCTCTTAAGACGCTTGGATAACATGTGATGACCTCCGGCTGCCAATTAAGAAGATCTTCGAAACTATCTTGATCAAAATGACGAATATTTATTCTTCCTACATTTAATGAGGTTGCAGCTTCAACGTGGGAAATGCCTCCGATCATACCGATTTTGGTTGGGTATTCGTCAAAATGAGACTTATAGTGTTTCAAAACTCTTAAGGCTATGTCGGTCACGTCATCTATCAATCGAGGGATAAGTAGGGGATGTCCTTGGCTGCCGCTGGTTGACTGCACAACTAAAGTTTTTTCTAGATCCAGACCTTTAAAGCCGGTTCCTAGTTTTTTTAGTCCGCTCTCGGAGAGGATTGAGTTGTACTCATCTTGAAGTAGCTTTCTGTTTAAAATTTTCATTCGATACCTGGCCTTAATGTACTTTTCGGAAAAAATGAGAAATAGTTTACCGAGTGTGATTACCAAGAACGGGCCAGATGGGGTCTGTCTAGATTAAACCTGACTTAATTTATCAACTAGTTTACGGGAACCTTCTCCTGATTTATTGTCTTAATCTTGTGTGATAATTCCTTAATCACAGCGTTGTGTATTTTGTACGCGATCGTTGGCTCTTTCGAAAGTAGTTGTACAAAGGGGTTGTGGTCAAAGACCATTAAATATGACAATCTTAATGCGATCACATTTGCTGATCGCGCTTCTCCGGTGAATGCGCTCATTTCACCAACGACTTGTCCGGGACCTAATTTGCCAATTGTTACGTCGTTTGCTTTTATTTCAAAGTCACCGTCGAGGACGAAGAATATTTCACGTCCATGAGAGTGCTGTCGTATGAGGAAGCCTCCGGCGGGGATTTGAGTTGTTTTACAGATTGATAGGAGTTTGACGCTTTCTTCTTCGGTCAAATCCGAGAAGAGGATAGATTTTTTAATAATTGAGAAACGTTCAATAAAGCCCCATGCGCGTTGGACGTCGTCTTCTGTCAGTATTTCACAGGCAAGCAGGCCAAGCGGTCCGCTGGCTTTGGCTCGATCTAACTCGCTAAAGGTGAGTTTTGGAATAGAGTCAAATTCGATGTCTTCCAAGATTGCCTTGAGTTTGATGCTTCTTAGAGATTGTCTGACGTTCTGAGACACTATTAGGAACCGATCACCAGGGGCAATAGATACGAGTTTAGGCTCAATCATTAGAACCCCGCTAAAGCCTATTCCATTTGTAAGCTCGAATGCGTCCTTTTCCTTTTGCCCTTCTTCATAAGTAGTTCCGTTGTGCTCGACCCAGGAAGCTAAGTTGTTTTGGTCACGAGTGAGCAATGCGAATTCGCCTTTTTGAGAGGAGTAGCATCGTGAGTCCCCAATATGAAATAGGAACGCTGTGTCATTTAAGAAGAGAAGCATTTCGACGGAAATTTGAAGTTTGGTATTATGATGTTTGGGATCAAAGTCCAATTTAAGATCTCGGCTATATTTTTTCAGTTCATTCGATATCTCATTACAGAGGTCTCTTTTGTCTTGATCGGTTGGGTCCTGCTTATGATGCTTTTTGAGCTGATGACCTACGAGAGTTTCGATTTTATCGCACACTGTTGAGGCAGATACGTATTTCGCTGAATCCAGGGTTGCTGTGCAGAGCAAGACAAGATGGAGTTCTTTGTTATAGCGGTGTTCGCATTGTTGATTGCCAGTTTCTGTGCGTTTTGATTGTCCGGTAACTTTTATATTCATAGGAATGCAGGTCGCAAGGGGTTAAAAGAAGGCAAAACGAAGTTGCCTGAATTAGTCCTTATTCTATCCATTCTTAAATATTAACTAACAACCCATGGCAACGCAATCGTAACCGTTGCCGAAGGCACCGCCTTTGGTAGTGAGTTTAATCAGCGCACTTCCTTGGGTATTTCATCACCATTGTCTTGCAGCGTTAGGGATAAGAAGTCCGCTTGAGGTTCAAGTACGAAGGAGATTTGTCCAGGTGTCTTCATAAAAGTGAACCAAGTGAGTTTAAATATTGACTGACACAGGAACAAATCCCGCCATGCTTTTAGGGATAAGGCCAATGCCAAGTCTTTCGCATTGGTTACGAACTTTTTGGTCTTCAAAATAACTAGACACCAAGATAGCTTGCTTTGACAATCCGTACTTTTCAATGAGCATGATTCCAGTTGTCTGAGTTCCCAGATATTCATAATCGAGTAAGAATAGTCCCTTGCTTCTATTAGAAGCACTTTGGATAAACTGTTCAAATTGTTGAGGCGTCGAGAAATGGAGAAGCTGGATTTGATGGTCCGCAAGATTAATTAGGCTTAGCTTACGATCCCAGGTCTCATGAATACTAGAATCATCATCCAACACAACCAGGTAGGAATTCGGGATCAAAGTAATACGCTCAATAAACCAATTGGGTGCTTTTGCCTTGGGCACTTTTATGGAAAGACAGGTACCTTTGCCTTCCTGTGAATTGATTTCAAGACTTCCACCCCATTTTTCGATGTGATTGAGGGCGTGACTGAGTCCAAGGCCAGAGCCATCTGCTTTACCGAAGGTGGCACCCTTTCGCCCAAGATGGGGTAGAACATCCAATGGAATACCTTTGCCTGTGTCCTCGATTCTAATTAGTACTAAATTCTGCGTTGCTGTTAGACTCAAGGTAACGTCGCCCCCATCAACAAACGCTTCAACGCTATTATTGATGACATTAGAGAGTATTCTCTTCAATTCTGTTTCGTTTATTTCAGCGAATAGCCCATAGGAATTTTCGTCAAATCGAAACTGAATTCTGACTTCCATGCGAGATCGGTATTGTGTCCTTTTTTCGGTAATAACTTCGTCAATAGTGCTACTCAGCAGAACGACCTGTTTCAGGCCTCCCTGATTCTGTCCTAAACCACGGGAAGGGTCAGGAGACAAACCGTTTTCAGAATGAACGGGTCTACTCATTTTACTATGTTTAACAAGCAAATTTGCAATATCGGTGATGCGTTGAGCGACACTTCTTAAGAGAGTTCTTTTATCTTCGGGTAATTCTCGAACATCTTGCAATACCATGTTGAGGGCAGCGAGGGGAGAACGAATATCATGAGCAATTTGGGAAGCCATTTCACCAAGAGATGCAGAAAGCTTTAAGCGAGTTGCTTCTTCAGCATTTTTCCTAATTTCTTGGGTTTGTCTGGCAATTTCGAATTCTTGCTGATTTCGGACTTCAGTTAAATTCTTATTTAATTCAGCTTGGATCATTTCGTTTATGAAATTCTTCACCTTATATTTGTCTGCCCCCTTGGCACTAACAAGAAAGAAAACTGCAACGATGTCGATGCTTAAAAGTGATTGAGTAATGGTCGGATCTGACGTCAATAAAACTTCTGTCAGAATCGGGAACTGGAAATAGAATACTAGAACCAAGAGAACAAGGCTTGAAAACAAAGAAAGGTGGAGAATCCAAATCCCCAGCAAAGGAATTAAGGCGGAGAAAAACCACGGTACTCGACTATCCCATTTGAAGCTGCATGCTTGGCAAATCATCATAAATAAAACGGAAATGAAGAAGGGGGCTTTATTGCCGGAATATCTCCTATATAATGGACTGCTCGAATACAATACTGAGCAAATAGAAAGTACAACTGAACCTGTGCGAAATAAAATCCAGTATGACAATGGATTCAGATGGAGGGTGAAGTCTATCAGAAAGTAATGAAAAATATGGACTATAGCTAAAATAAGAAAAATATAAACGGAATAACTTCTATAGTTATTTCTCTCTCTCTGCTTCCATGCTTGAAAGTACGGTGTACTCATCACAATTCGAGCAGGAAAGAGAAAGTTTAGAAATTCGTCTATTAAATACACCCAAGTACCCTCGGCTTTAGACTTCATCACTCCCTCTTCCCGCCCACAACCCATGGCAACGCAATCGTAACCGTCGTTCCCGGCGCGATGTCTTGATCCGAGTGGATCTGCAAAGTCCCGTTCCAACTCTCTATACACACCTTGGCTCGGTAGAGACCTAATCCTAGACCGTTCTTCTTACCGAAGGTACCACCTTTGGTCGCGAGTTTTCCTAGAATTTCCTTGGGTATCCCAGTACCATTGTCTCGTAGCGTCAGAGATAAGAAGTCCGCTTTGGGTTCAAGTGCGAAGGAGATTTGTCCAGGTGTCTTCATAGCTTCAATGGAGTTGTTTATTAAATTGGAAAGGATGGATTTAAAGTCAGTTAAGTCCAGCAAAACAGGGAAGTTGCAGTAATCGTAGTCAGTTTTTAAAGAGTCCAATTCAAAGTGAATATCAGGGCGGTGCTGGTACTCCTGTTTCTTCTCGGCGATTATGAGCGAGATGATTTTATATACCACGTTTACGCGAATGGACGAAAGTTTGGGTGGGGCGACCATTGATCCAGACCGGGCTTGCTCAACGAGGCCCAGGCTGATTGACGTGAGCCTTTCTAATGAACAATTGAGGACGGTGGTTTCAAGCGGGGAGTCACAAACCAATTT
>Ga0206877_10018_pt2 | contig 39096 bp, 36 predicted proteins | sample Alteio_BWOrgCont_7_FD_152623 | JGI IMG/M metagenome (GOLD analysis project Ga0206877, IMG submission 152623) | Enriched cells from forest soil in Barre Woods Harvard Forest LTER site, Petersham, Massachusetts, United States -... | ecosystem: Environmental > Terrestrial > Soil > Temperate forest >...
TCGCCTGCTTGAAAAAGAATTTGGGGAGTACTATGAACTTCCTCATTACTCAGATGTTTAAATGCCGCCAAAGTCGGCAAACTGTGTAAAACGCGGTCTGCCGTCTCTCGAAAATGCTTTACCTCTTGGTTCATTTCCTCTGGGGTGGGTTCTGTCTTGGCAATAGTGTTGGGGTGGGAATCATGACTAGGTTCGTGAGCTACACTTTGGGGTACGTTTTGCTCCTGTTCTTTCCCATTTTCGGCCGGTTGTGCCTGCTGCGTTTCCGTTTGATTAGCTTGTTGATTTGCCCGTTCATTCGATCGATGTCGAAGGTAGAACATGATGTTAAAAACTGTGAGGAGCGCTAATAAAATCAAAAATTTATTTTTCATCTTTTTCCTTCTGGAGTGTCATCCCATTCCTTGACGCCAGGACTACGTCTGATAATTCGGCTTTTCAAATCTACTTGAAGCAGTTTCAGGGTGTCTATGGTTCCAGGTTTACAAGATTTACACGTTTCTGCGAAGCCCTTTATCAATAATCGTTCAATTGTATATGGGCCGTTCAAATTATCGTCACAAGCATACTTCTGAGCATATGTCCCAGAAGGGCAAACGGCATGGCCAAAGCCACGGGAAAGACCGTTACCGTCACTGTGACGGGCCTCATGAAAGAGGGTTCCAATGCGGCTCATCGTGTGGGGTACATCTTTGAGATGACCACGACCGAGGAGGCTTATAAAATACCCTTCGCCGACTTGAATCAAACCGGTACGCGGTGACGTCACTACGACATCGCCAATTCCAGGCAGACTGACGGTAGCTTTTTGCTTTTTATTACGACTTTTGTCGTAAATTCCCGTCCCGACATTGGCCATGACCGTATAAACTTTAGGGCTGGTGTCTGGTTTATCTGGATGATTCGGTATTCTGGGCCCGCTTGCCTGATTTACGAAATGGTCAGCGTAATGAGTGCTTGCCTCTATACTAATATTCTCTGCAATCATAAATTGAACGCGTTCTTCCAACCAATGGACCAGAGAGAGAGGGGTTGGATCAGAGATTTTCATGACGCGTTGCATTTTTCTACTAGCACCATGATCTATCCAGATCGTTGAGAGGAATTTCAAATCGTGGGTGACGATGTCCTTTTCAGTGGGAGTGAAGCCATCCGTCAAGTGAATCGCGGCAATATGGGCAGGAGAGCCAGGATAAGGTGCGGCTTCAGAAAACTCATTTTCAGGGTGATCCTTGTCATTTCCGCAGCCTATAAGCCCGACTGTTAAATTGCCAATTAATAGGGCATAGCCAATCCAATGCAAAGTCATATATATAATTATTTTAATATGTCTAACTTAACTGATCAACTATATTATAGCTGCGCCGCTTGTTGCAGTTCTTCCTAATTCCTTGCATATTGGCTGGTGAATGTGGTGGGGCCATAAACATCTAAATTTGTGTGTTTTGTACTTTTTGAGCGTGATTTTTTCTGTTTCCGCTTTTGCGAGAATGCCGGAACTGATTGATCGGAGTCCTGCCCAAGGTTGGATTCAAATCGATGGTCATAAATTGATACTCAACGGACAAGGAACTCACTCTGTATTTGTGTTTAAAGTATACGACATTTCACTATTTCTTGAAAAGCGGTCCTCCGATGCGGCTGCATTGCTGAGTTCTTCGGACCGAAAAGTCATTTTGCTCAAATTTCTAAGAGACGTGAGCGGGGATCAGTTGCGTTCGGCGTTATCTGACGGTTTCAATGAGAATTGCGACAATCGGTGCAGTCAATTGAAAGGCAATTTGGACGAAATTAACTCTAAAATTCCCGATTTCAAAGAGGGAGATTCGCTGATGTTAGAGTTCCTTCCGTCTCAACTGATTCTTGAATCCGCAAGAGGAAGTCGTATTCAACTCGCTAATTCCTCTTTGAATCGCATTTTACTTTCCATTTGGATTGGTTCTGATCCCCCGTCCGATAGCTTGAAAAAAAGCCTATTGGGATTACCAGACTAAGTATGCCAAACTGAGGACATAGGGCTAGAAATTGTGATCAATGCGAAATATTTGTGGATCGTTAGCGCAATGCTCTTTCTTGGAAATAATATTGCTTACCCTTTGGCTTTTGCAGACGACGCCCCGATAGTCCAGCGCCAAGACGATCGATCCTATAAATTGAAATTCTGGCAGGGCCATAAAGTGAGGTTCGATGCTGGAATTTTTGGTGTCGTAAATTCACTCAATGCAACCGCGAACCCCGGAGCATCTGATCGGAACGGGATTAGAACCGGGCCTATGCTTGAACTCGGATATGAGTATGGATGGGTATTCAGTGAGGCATATTATTTTGGGATCGACGCAACTTGGACAGCCTTTATCCCAGATAGTTTTCAAAATCAGAATATTACCCTAGCAGAAGGAGAGCCCGTTTCTCCCGAGGCACTGCTCTTGGCTCCTATTGTCCATTTTCATTTCGGATATATTACCGATGACAATACTTTATGGACAATAGGCTTTCCTTATTTTTTGGGGTCTCATCGCAACGGTTCGTCATCCGATCTCTGACCGATTTTTTGTTGAGGGTAAGCTCCTCTGGTTTCTCGATCGCGTCCTGTTTAATACCGGTCTTCATGACTTCTACCTGACTGCTGGAGTGGGTATTCGCTTTTGAGATTTTACTGGCCAGACTCGTCATCGAGTGGTAGTTGAGCGCTCAGTAAGGGGGGGACTCTTCATGAGGGGTGGTTTGAACAGTAACTTGGGTAGGCACAAATTCACTTTAGTTTTGGGTCTATTATTCACAACAAATTTGGCACTGGGTGATTATATCGACTTTTTTAAGCTCGACTACGGTCAATGCCAACGCCAATGCCGGGATACTTTCTATGAAAAAAATCATGAACAGCACCCTGATTTCGAAGAAGATATCGTTGGGAAAAAAGTTAAAGATGAAGAAAAATGTGAATGCACACTGGGCGATATAAAACTCGGCACCGTCGATCGGTTAAATCCTTTGCAAGATCCTCCTCCTCCTGGAGAAATTGTCTGTGCAGAAGAAGAAACCACCCATCAAAGCAGACAGTTTGATTCATTGGCAGAAATGCCGCTCGATTATAAGTTTTTAAATAATGGTCCCTGCGGCAAATGTTCCAATTCTCATGACATCGAAATCTACAAAGAAACAGCACAGACCCTGACAAACACCACTACAAACTGCGCTTTTAAATATGTCATGTTTGGTGAACATCAGTCGCGTGAATGTTTTGAGCATGTTGGTCTGACCCCTGGCTGTTCGGAGTGTTGGATTGATAACATCGGTTGCGATGCCGCCCATTGTGTAGATACCTGTCTCGTGCAAAAACTGAGACCGCGCGCATTTGATCACAATAACAATGCGGATGGGGATTTGAATGAATGCTTGAAATGTGATGAGCAAAGGTGTGGAACAGCGTTTATCAAGTGTGCCGGTGCCAATCGTCGGCGTGCTGGAATTGAATCTGATATCGGCAGAAAGCCAAGTGAAATTGCAAAGCCAATGCCCGGCGAAGGGCATGAGCCGGTACATCCTATCCTCGGGGAAGAGAAAAAAGAATGAAATATTGCATTATCGGAGCTGGAGCAGCCGGGCTTGCGGCGGCCAGAAGACTTAAGGAAAGGCAAATTCCGTTTGAAATTTTAGAAAAATCGAATGAAGTAGGCGGGATCTGGGATGCTACATCACAGGACTCACCCGTCTATCATTCAACCCACTTGATTTCGTCAAAGCCGCTCACGGAGTATCCGGGCCACCCAATGCCCAAAGAATACGAGGACTACCCTCACCATAGCAAGGTCTTCGAATATTTCAAAAGCTTTGCTAAGACAGTAGAACTCTATCCTCACATCCGATTCAACACGACTGTTCTTAAAGTAGACCGTACAGAGAAAGGTCACTGGGCCGTTGCGCTCAAGGACGGTACAACTCAGGAGTATTCTGGTGTGATTTTGGCGAGTGGTTTTACAGTGATGCCTAACCTACCAGTGATTCCAGGGAACTTCACAGGAGAAACCCTTCACTCCAAATATTATAAGTCCCCAGAGATTTTTTCCGGAAAACGGGTTTTAGTCATCGGTGCCGGTAATTCCGGCTGCGATATTGCGGCAGAAATCTCGAAAGTCGCAGCAAAGACCTACCTGAGTATGAGGAGAGGTTACCATTTCATACCCAAGTATCTTTTTGGTGTTCCGTCTGATCAATTTGGAGAGTTGGCGCTGAAACTGCGTGTGCCTATGAAAGTTCGACAAAAGATCAATCAGACTTTGCTTCGAATGGTGATGGGTCGTCCTGAAAAGTACGGGTTTCAAAAGCCGGATCACAGAATTCTGGAAAGCCATCCCATCATTAATTCCCATATTCTTAAGTGTGCGGCAAAAGGCGAAGTCATCCCTAAAGCTGACGTGGTTTCGTATGACGGACGCCGAGTTCGGTTTCAAGGGAATTTTGAGGCAGAGATCGACTCAATATTATATGCCACCGGATATCTCCCTGTTTTTCCCTATATGGATCGGAAGCATCTCAATTGGCAAAACGATCATGCTGAACTCTATCTTCACGTTTTTCATTCCGTCTACGACAACCTCTTTGTTCTAGGAATGCTCCAGCCCGATAGCGGAGTTTGGGGTATTTTTGATGCCCAATCGAAGGCTATTGCAGCTTATATCTCAGCCCAGCAAAAGGCCCCGGTACGCGCTGCCCGGTTTGGAGAAATAAAGGCGGATTTGACGGAGGATCGTCAATTACGGCAGAAATATCTTTCGTCGCTTCGGCATCATTTTGAGGTAGAGCATTCACACTACCTAAGAAGACTTAAAAAAGTAGAGAAGCTTTTGGATTTTTAGACATGAGAATTTTATTCGCAGTTCTTTTCGGAATCCTATCTTCAACGCTAGCGTGGTGTTTTCCCGAAATGGTGAGACATGGATACGTGAATTGTACCACCTGCCATGTCAGTCCCACTGGGGGCGGAGTTTTAAACCCCTATGGTCGTCAACTTTCGAAAGAAGTGCTGAGCACTTGGGGAACTGGAGATACCGAAGAATATATGTTCGCCTACGGAGTCGTGAAGCCTCCCGAGTGGCTGAATATGATGGGAATGGTTAGGACCTTGTACCTTTACCAAAACAATCCATTCTTTATCCAAGGTCAAACCATCTTCATGCAAGGGGATCTCGAAGCGTCGGCAAATTATAAGAAGTGGACCTTGGATGCAACTCTTGGCTATCAAAATCCCGGAGGTAGCAATTCCTTTTTGAATTACCTCATTTCTAGGCGACACTTTATCAATTATCGCCCTACGGATGAGCTATCGTTTCGAGTGGGGAGATTTTATCCGGCTTTTGGAATACAAACACCGGATCACAATATTCCGACTAAGCAAGCCCTTGGTTGGGATCAAAGCATGGAGACATATAATGTGGAGGCGGCATGGATCGGAGAGCGCTGGAATCTCTTTCTAACAGGAGTCCTCGGCCGTCCCGATCAGCCCTCTTTAAACCGTGAAACTGGGTTTGCAGCCACTCCGAGCTTGGCGATTGATGATACCTATAAAGTTGGACTCAGCTATTATTACGGGAATGGACTGACCACTTCTCGCAACGTTGAAGGGATCTGGGGTATTCTTGGCTTTACCCATCATCTCTTTTTGCTGACAGAATGGGATTTGCAAGAGCAGTCCAGCAAGACAAATGTCTTTCCAACTCAAACTGGGGCAGTGAACTATCAGCGATTTGACTATGAGTTGCTTCAAGGATTGCACTTCTACTTAACCCAAGATCTATCTCAGTTGGATTTTACGAATGCTCAATCCTTAACCCATTCCTATGGGTTTGGAACGCAGTTCTTCCCAAGGCCACATTTTGAGATCAACGTCTCATGGCAAAAGCAGCGATCGATTGCGATTTCGAATGACTACACTGATTTTGCCTGGGCGATGCTGAACTTTTATCTTTAGAGCGACAAAAAATTTGTAATAATTAGAATTTTCAGTTATTCGGACCTTCTTGATTCGGTGCGTAAAAACATTAGGAGGGTTGGATGAGATCTTTGGCGCAGGTTAAAAAATCACTTATTTTATTAGGACTTACTCTTGCCCTGGTGCCTGGCGCGGTTGACAACGCCTATGGGGCTAAGGGTATTGCGGAGATAAAAAACAAAGCAGGAAATGTTGAGACATTGCTGCGAGCTGATCGGACCGCCAAAGAAGGTTGCAAAGCTTTTGCAGCCTATCAAAGACTCAAGGGATTATTTATGGCATCAATGACTGAAAGTGAGTTTCAAACTCAAGGCTATAAGGAGCTCTTTAAAAAAACTGCAACGTTTGAGCAAGACATACAATATTACTGTGTTGAAAATGAAGAATTCAAAATTACTCGACCTATTGCTCATCGGCTTGCCCAGCAGATTGTAGGAGCGCTTAAAATAATTTAAGCTTCTTCTCAGTGTGAGGTCGTCGCAATCAGGGGTTGGGACACGCGTTTCCTAGCTGAAAACGCTGAATTTGCTCTTCCACTCTTGACAGCTTCGGACCCAAGCTCATTCTATGCTATATGCCAATTTACGAATTCAAATGTCTCGGTTGTGAAAAGATCCACGAAATCATGCAAAAGTTCTCCGATCCCCCGATGGAGACTTGCCCTGAGTGTGGTGGTAAAGTGAGTAAATTGATGAGTTTGAGTTCTTTTGCGCTCAAAGGCACGGGTTGGTATACCACAGATTACAAAGCCAAGGCTAAAGCCGGGGCAAGCACTGAAGGCAAATCCGACGCAAGCCCAAAGGCCGAAACGGACTCCAAGCCAAAGGAGAATTCAGAATCTAAGTCAGAATCTAAGTCAGAATCTAAGTCCGATTCAAAATCTGAAACTAAGACGGCCCCTGTTTCAGCACCGGCTTCAAGCTCGACTTCGAGTGCTCCGACATCTGCGACGTAGGCGTCCGCGGCGAAGCCAGCGTAGACTAGATCAATTGCAGGCGGTTGCAACCGCACTTATTGAAACCCGTGGGAAGGGGGATCTTACAATGGACAATGTGAAATTCACGCCGTTCTGGCTAGCGATCCCGCATGACGCTGTTTCAGGAGGTGAAAGTCCTCTGGGGGTGTCTAGGAAATTAGATAAACTGCCTTGACAGGGTAATTTATCCGGATAAACTGTCCTAATGAGGAAGAATATCCTAAGCCGAAAAATCAGTTTGAAGCTTCCAAATGAAAGATCCGCGTTTCTTTGGGGTCCTAGAAAGTGTGGAAAAACTTGGTGGATCAATCATTGCTTTTTGCCTGAACAAAAAAGTAAGGTGATTTTGATTGACCTGCTTAAAACGGATGTCTTTGCTGAATTTGCCAGTCGGCCTAGCCTTCTTCGGGAGAGATATTCCAATTTTAAAGGCTTGATTGTTATCGACGAAATACAGAAACTTCCCGTACTTCTAGACGAGGTCCACTGGTTGATTGAAAATGTAGGTATCTCCTTTCTCCTTACCGGCTCAAGTGCAAGAAAACTGAAACAGAGTCACGCAAACCTGCTAGGAGGGAGAGCGTGGAGGCGAGTCATGTTGCCGCTGTCTCTCACAGAGATTGAAGGTGGTAATCTATCGGAAATATTGAAAAGTGGTTTACTTCCTCCTCATTTTCTATCCCCAGATCCGATCGAAGACCTTCGAGCTTATGTTGCAGATTATTTGAAAGAAGAAATCGTTGAAGAAGCACTGGTTAGAAATATACCAGCATTTTCGGAGTTTCTCCGGGTAGCGGCTCTGACGAGCAGCGAGCTTCTCGATTACACTAACGTAGCAAGTGAATCTGGGGTTTCTGCCAAAGTTGTTCGATCTTATTTTGATATTTTGGAGGATACTTTTCTCGGGTTTCGATTGCAGTCCTGGAAGAAGTCGAAAACAAGAAGAATGATTCTTACCGATAAATTTTATCTATTTGATGTGGGGGTAACCCAGTTTCTTTCTAGACGAAATTCAAATCCTGGAACCCCTGAGTTCGGGAAAGCATTTGAGCAGTTAGTCCTCATGGAATTGAGAGCATTTCAAGCTTACGTTTTTCCTGAGTTACCAATCTGCTATTGGCGAACCAGTACCGGATTAGAGATTGATTTTATATTGGGTGAGAAGGACGTCGCTATTGAGGTGAAAGCTTCTTCGCGTTTGAGAGAGCAGGACTTGTCTGCGTTAGCGGGGCTTGTCGAAGATGGAGCAGTGAAGAGAAAAGTAGTTGTCTCTCTCGAGAAAGAGAGGAGACAATTTCTCGAAATGCCCTACAAAGGGATTGAAATTTGGCCCTGGAAAGAGTTCGTCGAAGCACTTTGGGCAAGAGAGTTTATTTGACGCGGTTAAAGCATTTCTACCTCAGTCCGTCCCAGAAACCAAATTCCGGCAAAAACGCAGTTTTTTATTGAGGAAGTTTTTGAGTAGTGCGACGTTTATGCGCGTATGACTGATTTTCAATTTGAAGAACTCCTACCGCTCCATGAAGTTAAAACACCTTATCGTTTACTTACGCGCGATCATGTTTCAGAAGTAAAAGCAGGGGGGCTCAGCTTTCTTAAAGTGGAACCAGAGGCTCTCACTTTATTAACCCGTGAGGCGATGCGGGACATCGCGCACTTACTGCGTCCTGGACACCTGGCCCAGTTGAGGATGATTTTGGACGATCCCCAGGCTTCTCCCAATGACCGATACGTAGCGATGGAGCTATTGAAAAACGCGAATATTGCCGCGGGATTTGTATTACCGTCCTGCCAAGATACGGGTACCGCAATCGTTATGGGCAAGAAGGGGCAAAGTATTTTCACAGGCTTTAATGATGAAGAAGCCATTGCTCGCGGAATATTTCAAACCTATCATTCCTCCAATCTTCGTTACTCGCAACTTGCTCCGCTCGATATGTATAAAGAAGTGAATACTGGGACTAATTTACCAGCCCAGATCGAGCTCTATGCAACCGAAGGGGACGAATATAAATTTCTATTTATTGCTAAAGGAGGAGGATCCGCAAACAAGAGCTACCTCTTCCAAGAAACGAAAGCCCTTCTCAATCCAAAATCTCTTCTGAGCTTCATGGAAAAGAAAATCATGACCCTGGGAACAGCGGCTTGTCCTCCCTACCATCTTGCCGTTGTTATTGGAGGAACCTCGGCCGAGTATACGTTGAAAGTAGCAAAGCTTGCTTCGGCGCATTATTTGGATGCGCTCCCCAATCAAGGAAGTCAACTTGGTCATGCTTTTCGTGATCTGGAGTTGGAGCAAAAGATCTTTGAACTTACCCAGAAAACGGGTATTGGCGCTCAATTTGGTGGAAAGTATTTCTGTCACGACGTCCGGGTCATTCGATTGCCGCGACATGGTGCATCGTGCCCGGTTGGGATCGCAGTGTCTTGTTCGGCCGACCGGCAAGCTCTGGGCAAGATCACCCGCGATGGGATCTTTTTAGAGCAGCTTGAAACCAATCCGGCTCAGTTCTTACCCGAAATTTCAGATAAAGAATTCAAGGGCGACGTAGTTCAAATCGACTTGAATCGCCCTATGAGCGAAATTAGGGAAATCTTAGCGAAATATCCCGTTCGCACCCGACTATCTTTGACCGGACCGATGATTGTTGCCCGTGACATCGCGCACGCTAAAATCAAAGAGCGCCTCGACGCAGCGCAAGGCATGCCGCAATATATGAAGGACTTTATGGTTTATTACGCGGGGCCAGCAAAAACGCCTGAAGGCTATCCATCGGGGTCCTTTGGTCCGACAACGGCCGGACGTATGGATTCTTACGTGGATGAATTCCAATCTCAGGGCGGCAGTTTGGTTATGCTGGCGAAGGGCAACCGGAGCAAAGCAGTCACCGATTCCTGTAAGAAACACGGTGGGTTTTACTTGGGTTCAATTGGAGGGCCCGCTGCGCGCCTCGCCAAAGACTGCATTCGAAAGGTAGAAGTCCTCGAATACCCTGAGTTAGGGATGGAAGCCATTTGGAAGATTGAAGTTCAGGATTTTCCGGCATTTATAGTGGTCGACGACAAAGGGAACGATTTTTTTGCCGAGTTGATTCATTAAAGCTTATTCTACCTACATGGCTAGAAATTCTCAGTTCAAGAAAACGGTTTTTGATAACGGCTTAATCGTTCTTTCCGAAAGGCTGACTCAGTTTCGCAGTCTTTCTATGGGCGTCTGGGTCAAAGTAGGGACCCGTCACGAGGCTCTTCAGGTGGCAGGGATATGTCACTTTCTTGAGCACATGCTTTTCAAAGGCACAAAAAATCGCACGGCGCTTCAAATCGCCCGCGAGGTAGATCAAGTAGGCGGCGAGTTCAACGCCTTTACCGCGCGTGAACATACTTGCTTTCATATTCTCCTTTTGGATCGGGATTATAAACTGGGTCTAGACATTCTTTCGGACGTTCTGATGCACTCGAACTTCAAAAACGAAGAAATGGAACGAGAGCGAAAAGTCATTCTCCAGGAAATATCCATGGTCGAAGACTCTCCTGAGGAACTAGCCCATGATCTATTTTTTGAGCAAGTCTACGACCAACACGGATTGGGAAGGCCCATTCTGGGATCTGAGAAAAGTGTTCAAAGAATGACTCGAGATGATCTCGTACGCTTTTTTAAATATTACTATCAGCCTGAACGCTTAGTGGTGTCGGTTGCTGGGGATGTATCTCATGACGAGGTGCTCCGAAAACTGAGGCCTCTTTCAAAGTACGGGGCCGCAAAAAAACCAGGGAAGTCAAAGAAGGCGGGTAAATTCGGCGCATCGAGTAAATCAAGAGCCTTCGAAGTTTTACCTACCACCCCCGAAGTCAAGAGTGGGTTTTGGTGGATGGAACGAAACACGGAACAGGTTCATCTGATTTGGGGTGTAAAAGGACTGAACTATACCTCAAAAGATCGATTTGCGGCATTTCTACTTAACGTCTATTTAGGTGGAGGGATGAGCAGCTCTCTCTTTCAAGAAATTCGCGAAAAAAATGGCCTCGCCTATACTGTTTATTCCTGTATGTCTCCTTTTGAGGATACCGGAGTCTTTTCAATCTACGTGGCCACTGGGATCAATCAAGTCGCACTTTGTTTGAAGTTGATTGAAAAATGCGTCGATCAGTTAAAAAGAAAAGCTTTGTCTAAAAATGAACTTCGGATTATTCAAGACAATCTGAAAGGAACTATTCTTGTGTCCTCAGACAATGTTGAATCCCGAATGATCAGCATTGCCAAAAATGAAATATTCCTAAATAAATATATGACCGTCGAAGAAGTCTGCCAAGAGGTCGACGCCGTGACGCCAGAAGATGTTCGAAGAATTGCCAATTTCCTCTTTAAAGACCAGCAACGAAGCGTCTTCGCTCTAGGACCTAAGCCACCGCGGCGGCTGGCAAGCCAGCTCCGGCAGGAGGTACCCCATTTGAGGCCCATTCAGAATTTAAGCTAAGCTTGCGCGCGGCTTATACCTTGGTATTATCCCGTAGTCTCGAAGCCTAATGTTTCTGCTGCCGCTTTCAGTTTTAAATCATGAGTTATAAAAACCCACTTTCCCTCTGGTTTAACGGTTTTTTGCACCACAATGAAACTTGAAAGATGTATTGAATCCAGAGATCGGACGACAACAGGAAAGGATTCACAGGATCTTTTGAAAATCGGTTGAGAAAGCCGGATCTGATAGATTGCTTGTAGCTGTTCTTGAAGTTCTAAGTACCGTTGAGCAAGTTCCTCGTCCGGAATTCTTTCCTGAATTCTAATCCGATCAAGAACACGGCGACATTCAAGCTCCAAGATCTGCGCAGTATAAAGCCGTTCGAATGCTGAAAGATCTACTTCGGGGAGAGGTTCTCGTAACAGTCGCCTAAGAAAAACAGAAGAATCTACATAGGCAAAATTCATTTAGAATCCCTGTCGTCCTGTAAATATGCAAGCGAAGACTTCTTGAGTGGGGTAGCTTCCGAAGCCGAGGATTTCGCAAGCCATTTATCACTGACTTCTTTCCAAGTTCGAGAAGGAGAAATGACTTCTACTTGATTTTCCTGTTCGGCTAAATAAGGGACTAATTTTGCTACTGGAGTTTCTCTGTCAAAAACTGTGACTTCCTGTCCTAGTTTCACTTCTTTTAGATATTTACCTAGGTGAACTTTAAATTCCGATATCTTGGCATTGTGACCTTGTCTTGATCGTTTCATGATCTCATGATGACCTAGTCTAGGTCTGTTGTCAATCCGGTGGATTCTCTCGTGGGCTGAACCCCACGAACGCAGGAAAAGCCCGCGTTCCAAGCCGGATTAGTGACTTCATGGGTCCAACGCAGTTTTTTCCGGCGTTGGCGCTATTCGAGAATGGTTAAGAAGTCTGAGTAAATTCCGATACATACTTACGTGACCATTTCTCGTTATTTAGCAATAACGCTTTTCCTTTTTTCAACTCTTACCCAAGCGGCCCTCGTTGCCCAAACTGCCATAGACATTCCTGCTCAAATGACTCTCAGCAATAAAAGGACTGTGGAGTTCGTCATTCGTGTCGAAAAGCTCAATGGAGAGAAACTCACCTCTGAGGTAGTTCACACGCTCGGAAAATCAACAAAATTAATCATTAGCTTTAAAAAGAAGGGGGGCGTTGGCCCCTTTTACCCTGACTGGGAGCTCAGAGAGAGCGCTCTATGGATTAAGTCGAATGGAATTCCCTTGATGAGCGTAACGGCCACCCAAAAATATCAAGAGTTGGGATCTCCTGAGACCCACACTCGTTCTTTTATAATCCCCACCACTAAAAAAGGGAGGGATAGTCTAGAGATTGATCTAGAGTCCGCTTGGAATATTGACCGCCCTACTAGCAAAAGTTCCTCAGCCACGAACGCCAGCCTAAAAAGCTTGGAAAATGTATTTGACCCTGGGTTAGGGGAAAAGCGTGAACCCGCTATCCATGTGATGCTCGATATTTCTTATGAACGCATGGATGGGAAGTCAAACCCTAGCACTTCTTTTGAACTTTTTAAAATGCGCGGAAAACAAAAAAATATCGAAATAGACGACGAATCTACGGTAAATGAAAATGCTAGTAAAGACACGCATCCAATGGCAAATCAGGACAATGCTGGAAAATCCGACATGAATTCTAACGGGAACGCTAGCGATGTTGGATCTTCAAGTGGATTTTCAAGCGGCGCTAAATAACGCCTTTAATTAAACTGCCCAACTTTTTCAAACTCGGCAAATAGATCGGCTTCGGCAGCAATCAGATCTTCCTGGTTTGGAAACTTTTCTCTATATTTCTTGGAAAGCTGAATCTGTGTTTTTGCTCTTAAATAAATGTTCCGAAGATTTCCAAATACCTTGCGCTGGATTGCAGCAGTATCCGCTAAGATAGCTGCCGTAAAAGTATTTGGGTCTGCGTGATTAATCACCGCAGCTTCCATATTCATTGTTGGAGTCGGAGTTTCTTGGTCGCCGTAAATCAAATGCTCTTCTTGTCCTTGATACAGGTTGACCAGTTTGGCAAAACGCATCAGGAAGCTCTCCAGCTGTACTCCTGTGACAGTCCAATAGGCGTTGAGTAGGCCCTCAATAAACGTGTGATTGGAGCAGTTCTGGGCAAAAGATGCGTTTAAGGCCTCCCAACTGAATCCGCTTGAACGACCATCCCCTTGAGGCGGGCTTTTCCCGCCTTGCCCGACACGTGCACTCCCTGATCTTAAAATGAGCGGAGCCGCGGGGCCAAGTTTACTTTGTGAGTCCGATGGTTCTCCGTAAACCTCACTGCAAAAACTATGTAGGACATGAGAACGAAAACCGTTTTCTTGCGTAAACACTTGATAGCCAGTTTCCTGGAAGTATTGGGTGGCATTACCGAAAATGAGTTTGCCCGACTCGCTCATTCGCCTCTGGATATCTTCGATAAACTCTGCTCGAGCGTCCGCAATCCCTAGCTGAGAAGCAATGACGAAAGAAAAAAAAGTGTAAACACGAGCAAAACGTGCTCGTACAACTCTACTCATTTTCATGTATTCCCCTCTCACACACCGCCAGAATTGGCGCTTGCTGTCATTACCCGAACCCTTAAAAAAAATCTAGAATTTTCCGATAAGTACTTACGCGACGTAGCGGTAGAGAATCGAGGGTGTGACACTATGCAAAAAAGAATTGCCATTTTTATCGTAATTTTTCAAGCTTTTAACCTCAACCTTGCCTATTCAATTGACTGGAAGAAACTTCCTCCGGCAATTCGGATGCCAGAGTTTAAATCAGACTTGGAGAGAATTGGATTTCTTGAAGCAACGCAAGAGGCCTTCCCAGGACTATTCGAAGAGGCTGCGGACTTTGACGTGAATCTGCTTCAGATTCTAAAGGATCACCAGGCACTTGTTGAAAAACTTGCTCAAAATCCCAAGTACATTCCCAGTTATCAAGACCGAAAATTGCTACAAATGGTCATTCACCCTGTTGCTCCAATAGTCACGCAGGGATCGCGAATATCAGGAAAAGCGTTTAAAACCTGGAAAAGCCAACTCATGGACAGCTTGAAAGGTTTGAATTCAGATAAGTCCGTTGCTACTGGAATTAAACAGCAAATGAGCCAAAACCTGGAAGGCCTGAGACTGAAATGGAATTATGAAAGTGAAAGGGCGATTCTTCAATCCGAATACGCCCCATTGCTGAAACTGGGAGCAGAAAAGGAATATCGAAGCCTATTTGTATCCCACGTCAACGCCGCTAAGGACGTGCGAGCTAAACTAGTGGTCATTGCAAGAGAAATGCGCGAACAAGGAGATAAAGGCGCTGAATTTTCAAAATACACTGAATACGCAAATGCGGCCTCTCAAGCATTGAAAAGCTGGGATGATTTCCACACGCGGTACAAAGAATACACGTCAACTGGGTACGAGAAAGCTCAAGAACTCGAAAAACAGCAAATCCAGCTTGGCCAATTGTATGCGGTATTGAAAAAGAAGGTGGAGGGTTTCGACGGCCAGGACGACACAACGGAAGCCCGGCAGTATGCAAAAAATGCTGCTCTTGCTCTCAGCGAGGAAGATCTCGAATATTTTTCAGACCGCGATGTAACGGATGAGGCGTTGAAGGATCTCTCCTCGCATCTCAATCTGGGTAACCTAGAAAAACAATTCAAGTCACTGGTCCATGAAAATATCAAATCCTTGGGAGGCCAAATACGTTCGTATACCACTCAAGCTACTGAAGACGTGTACCTCAAAGAGGTCCAACCTTGGGTGGGAGATCTCAGAGGCTTCGTGGGCGGTGATTGTGCGAGTCGTTATTCCTTTCCTTATCCCAATGATCCTCACGAACATGTCTTTATTGTGAGCGGTAAAGACGGGGAGCGAAAGGGCACTGTTTCTGCCACAGTGGTTGACAGGGTTACACCACAGGGGGGGTTAGAAAAGGCCCTCTACGTGATCACGGTGGCTGGTAAGAAAATTCAGCCCGGTGACGTCGAGCTGATCTTTCGAGGCCTTGAAAAGAACAAGTCTCTTTTTGGCGCAAAGTCTATCCTCCTCCCGAGGAGAAACGCTCTTTCTAACTTAATTAATTTCCAAGAGATTCGAGGAGTCTACCTGCATCACATCTCCAACAAATTATCTCAAGCAAGTGAAATTCGCTATCAAGATCCCGACTTGAGAAGCGTCATTCAAGAACATCCATCCATCTATAATTCAGCCAAATACGATCATATGGAAAGCAATCCACTCGGAAGTGTACTCGAATTGAAACCTCTTGACGTCAGTGACGCGATAGTGACAGCTCGTACCGAATGGGTGGCGCCGCTTCAACTTGAACCTAAAACTATCAATGAGAAGGGCGTCATCAAATTTTTACTGAATCAGCATGCTTTGGGTAGACACGAGGACGTGGAAGACGTTTTAAAATCGAAAGATATTCAACTTGAGTCCAAAGAACGATTTATTCAAGCCACGCATTATCTTGAAAACAGGCCAAAAAACCTTGCAGCTGTCGCTTCCAAACCACTCCCTTATTATACACGGCCAAAAGGAGAGACTCTGAGTCATTCGCTGCCAGTAGCTGAATATGAGCAGAAGGCCAAAGCAGCCCTTGAACAGTTGGGGCTTTCAGATGCGGAAATCAAAGAAAATCAACGCCTTTTTTATTCTGGTCGTTTGAGGGCTCCCGATGCCTATTCTCATGAAAATATTAACAGTACCGCTGAATCCATCGCTCGAGATATTAAAATCCACCCAGAAGCTCCACAGGTGACATGGCCTACCGTTGGAGAACATATCGAGGAATTATTTGGAGCACCAGCATTTCAACCGGTTCTCAAAAAAATGACTGCAAATGTGCAGTCCGAAGATGAGGAAAAATCAACAGCAGCCGCTCGGGGACTTATGTTCTACTTAACTCCACAATCACACCCTTGGGGTCAAATTCAAAAACACGCGCTTCAAACATTGGCTGACTCAGACATTGATTTAAAGCAACTCACCGATCTGCGTGTCAGATTAACTGGTCCAGTTCACAATTCCCTGGTTCATGAGAAGGCCTTTTTGGACCAAATGATCGATCAAAAGTTGAGGAGAACGAACTTCCCGATTGATACTCCTCGATTATCTGTCTTCGACTTTTCCGATACGTTAGTTCAACTTCAAAAGGCAAGAACAAACTCCAATCAAACTGAAATTTTGGAATTAAAAAATAAGGTTGTGCAAACCCTTCTAGAGCTCATTCATACCTATCCGAAGTCAAAGGAGTATCCCGCAGAAAGTGTGGTGGTAGCAATGTGTGAGAACTTCGAGTCGCTTGAACCACCTCTTTCTGCGAAGGAGAAGGAAAGTATCTATGGGTACGTAGGTCAAATGATAGCGGTAGAGGGATATGGCTTATCGACGAGCCTCCTACCTACCTATGATATTCTTAATGGCATAAAAAACGAGAACGTGCGGACCCGGTTGGTTCAATTTCATGCCAAAAGTTTAGATGAGTTACTGGACAAAGGTCGGTCGGGGGTGGTTGACTGGATTCGCTTTGCTCAGTTTTTTGAAAAAGCCTACCAAAATGAGCCCTATTCTGAGCTTTATAAGAAGTTTAAATCAACAGCCCTCAAAAAAATGGAAGATGGGCAGTTTTATTTTGATGACTTACAGAAAATGGTGGACTATTTGGAGGGTCCGTCCGGCGCTTTCTGGCCCCAAGAGAAAGAAATCGTAAAAAAGGAATTTGAAAAACAAGGAGGACCCGATGGTGTCATTGCTAAGATTAGCTCTTTAAGTAATTGGTATGCGATAGCTCGTTCATTGTCAGGTACCACCTCCAATTTGTATGTGGGAAACAATCCCCCATCTGCCCCAAGCCCCTCGGTGATTCGTCAAAAGGAACTTCTCAAAAGGAAGTTTCACGAGCTTATTTCAGTCACCAATGATATAAATAGCATTCTATCGGTTGGTTACAGTTTGGCATATTCGGAAAGTGAATGGCCGGACGAGTTTGCCTCGATACGCAATCGAATGGTCGCTTTCTCGCAAGCGCCCAAAAGTGTAGGGGAAACTGCTCAATTGATAAACTATTGGGATGTGCAGCGCAATGATCCGGAGCGCACCAAGTATCTAGCGGAATTAGATGAAAAGTATGACCAGTTTCTAAAAAATATAGATGATCCCTATGAGTGGGCGAATGCCGTCAATTCGAGGGCCACCCAAACGTATCGACCTGGCAAGGAGAGTCGAACAGAGATTCTTAAAAAGAAACTTCGAAAAATTCTTTACACAATGGACCCCTCGAATTCGAATATGGATTGGATATTTAAACCTAACTACGACTACGCTAACGAGGTTTATCGCAAAGCATTTCCAGATATTGACCAAATCTTGGCTATGAAAGATCAGACAAAGAGACGGGCCTATCTCGACGAACACTACCCTATGTTGACCCACTGTACCCCGGAGGACGTGGAAAACCTGACCAAGCTCATGGGTGAAGCATCACAAAAAGGCGCAGGGACGAATTCAGAATGTAAGTAGGCCCGAAGCGCCGCAGAAAAGAAAGAATTTCTGAGCCTAGGCTGAAGCGCCCTGCCTCTAGAAATTATTCTGTCTTCTTCTCCAGATAATAAATCCGACAACGCCTACGCCGACAAGAATCAGGGATAGAGGAAGCTTCTGCTGTCCGTTATTCGGCCTGTTATCTGCGCCGCCTTGAACTGCTTGATTGCCGCCAGGGAAGATCGTATCGGTGCCAACGCCGCCAGGAATTTGTGTATTTTGGAATAAGTTGCTGCTCTGTGGCGCCACGTTGATGCCTCCGGCTTTGCGGAAGACTTTCAAAGTTTTAACCATATTATCAAAGTCGTCGAGGTACGCCTGGTACTTTGCTTTGTTGATGGAGTAAGTAACCAAAACGCCAATGTCTTGCTTCACAGTCGCCAAATATCTTGTATAAAAACCCGGAATTTCAGATTCCATATGCAGCGCATCAATCCAGGGCTGGCCGTTCAAATTCACGGTTTTGGCGTATTTAGGGTCTGATTTAACAGGCTTGCCCTGCACGCTGGTGTATGTTTTTGCCGCTTTGAGATAAGTCAGATATTGGTCCAAGCTATCTTGGTCACCTTTGAGCTTGGCGGCGAGCACGATGATTGCGTCTCTCTTTTTCATCTCATTAGAACTTTGGCAGACCCACTCTGCACCTTCCAAGTTGCATTGCCACTGGGGAGGGAGTTCAAATTCGGTGAACTGATTTGCGAATTTAACGGCATATGCGCTTTGACCGGACAATGTCGTCAAACCTAAGCCTAGCCCGATGCAGCAAATCCAAGTGAGCAAACCAATTCCTTTAGTCATACCCTTTTCTCCTTTTCACCCAGACCCTTGGAACGGGTTTACGGCTTCGGTGCCTGAATGACCCGCTTCGCAATAAACCCCTCATCGATCCATACTTCCCTGTAGTACTCAATGATATCAAGTGCGCCTTCTTCTAAGTTTACGCTTGTCACCTGACCTCGGGCAATAGCATCTCCCATTGTGCCATCTTTTTTTACATAAAAAATATCAAAAAGCTGTCCCACCTCTACCCCGTCTTGACTACCCTTGTTAATCTTGACAAGATTCAATCGATCATTTGATTTCAGTACGTGAGCATCAAGTGAATAGTTGAGGAATCCTCGATTTGCGTGACCGTAACTTGTCGGGGTCATATAGACAGGGTTTTTCGTTTTCCCTCCGCCCATTCGAGTTTGAACTCCCAGTGCACCTGTAAATCCTATGGGGGCGGCCTGACCCCAAATGCTCTGAGCTCCATAAATATTCACTTCGGTATCTTCATCAAATTTGTACCCAATGCTTCCTTGAATCGTCATGAGGGATGGATTAATTCCACCCACGAAGAAGTTCCCTCCGATTCCAGTACTCGATCGGGCAAGTGCGACGGTTGATGGACTAGAGGCATTTGGGTCGGTTTTCAAGGAGGTCAGTCCGACGATTCCGACGCTAACTGTGATCCCGTCTTTATATGGTTTATAAAGAAAACGGCCAGTCCATGGAATGGCTCCAGAGAAGTTTAAAGTTCGGTAAGTGTATCCGGCACCAGCTTGAGCGCTGAAGGCATTTGATTTATTAACCAGGATCGGAACCCCGCCGATCAAGCCGCCTGTGAAGTCTGTTGATCCGTCTCCAAGATAGGGAGTTAAATTGGCAGCAGAAGAAGTGTTGCTATAACCTGGGATATCGGCTTGGATTTGAATGTCCAGAAAAGTAGGGGGGGCATGGGGTTTTGAGTGGGATTCGATCACTCTGTAATTGGCACCGACAGTTTGATCCGCAAAGCCATATCCAACCCCAGGGTTAATCGTCCCGTTGAGAAAGGTATAGGCCCAGCTGACTCGGCCGAATAGGGTCATTCCTTCAAAGAGCCCATAGTCAGCAACGAGGTCAGTCTGAAATCGGCTATAGTTTTGAAATCCCGAAGGAACGGAACTATTTCCAAATGCGTCAAAATTGGCGGTCGAAAAATAATAATTTTCTAGAGCCTGCAGTTGAAGCCCTGACTTCACTTCGTGGTGGTCTTGCCACGAGTGAATAATGAAGTCAGCGTAGGATACTGAGGGCAAAATAAGCGCCGAAAGTAGGATAATGGATTGAAGGGGCGTTCGCAAAAAGGCAGGTAACATGCCGAAATTGTGCATAATGAATAAGGTTGCCACAGCTTTTGCAAAGGCGCTAGGAATTGAAACGGGAGAAATTGAACTCTTGCACTCCCGTTCACAGCCAGTGTAAGTTGTTTAACCTATGACAATATACGAAGAAGCTCTCGAGTACCATTCCAGGGGTAGAAAAGGTAAGATCGAAGTTGTTCCATCCAAGCCAGTTTCCACTCAACAGGACCTTTCTTTGGCATACTCTCCGGGTGTTGCTGAACCTTGTCGGATGATTGCTGAGAAGGAAGAACTTTCTTACGAATACACCGCGAAAGGTAATCTTGTTGCCGTCCTTTCAAATGGCACCGCGGTTCTTGGCTTAGGCGATATTGGCCCCGCAGCTGCAAAACCAGTGATGGAAGGCAAAGGCGTATTGTTTAAGAAATTTGCAGATATCGATGTTTTCGATATCGAGTTGAATGCTAAAAATCCAGACGATGTGATTCGGGCTTGTGAAATGCTTGAACCCACCTTTGGCGGGATCAACTTAGAGGATATCAAAGCTCCTGAGTGCTTCTATATTGAGGAAGAGCTTAAAAAGCGGCTTAAAATACCGGTCTTTCATGACGATCAGCATGGCACCGCTGTTATTAGCGGCGCAGCATTTTTGAACGCTCTTGAAATCGTCCAAAAAGATATTCGAAAAGTTCGAGTCGTTTTTTGTGGAGGCGGCGCTGCAGCAATTGCTTGCGCCAATCTGTACCTCAATCTTGGTGTACGACGCGAAAATATACTCATGGCCGATTCAAAAGGGGTCATCTATTCTGGACGTAAAGAGGGAATGAACCCTTACAAAGAGCGTTTTGCGGTTGAAACCGATAAACGAACCATCGCCCAAGCTTTGGAAGGGGCCGATGCTTTTGTAGGCGTTTCTGTCAAAGATGGAATTAGTGGTGAGATGATTAAAAAGATGGCGAAAGATCCGATCGTTTTCGCCATGGCGAATCCTGATCCAGAAGTTTTGCCAGAAGATGTATTGAAAGTACGGCCCGATGCGATTATGGCGACAGGGCGTTCGGATTATCCAAATCAAGTGAATAACGTCTTGGGTTTTCCATTTATTTTTCGCGGAGCACTAGATACCCGATCTACTGCGATTAATGAAGAAATGAAAATGGCTGCGGTTCGAGCTTTGGCGCAGCTTGCTAAAGAAGATGTCCCAGAAAGCGTGTCGAGGGCGTACGGGGGACAACAGTTCCGATTTGGAAGGGAATATTTAATCCCGAAGCCATTTGACCGACGCGCGCTTCTTTGGGTGGCTACCGCAGTAGCAGAAGCGGCAATGAAATCCGGTGTTGCTAGAAAGAAACTGGATATCGCGGCTTATCGTGACAATTTAGAAATGCTCTTGGGGTCCACATACACCGTAATGAGAGGGATTAAAAAACGCGTTAAGACGGGTGCCTCTGACGGGAAGAGCAAGGCAACGATTGTTTTCCCAGAGGGAGAGAATCCAAAAATTCTAAGAGCTGCTCAAGTCATTCGTGAAGAGGGAATTGCTGAGCCCATCTTGCTGGGTACTGACACGATCATTCAAAAAATGATAGCCGATATGGGACTTCATGAATCTCTGAAAGAGGTCAAAGTGATTCGCCCCTCTGCTTGTGACCGGCATGGCGAATACGCACAGAGATTTTTTGAAAAACGCATGCGCAAAGGTGCAACTGTTTCTCTTGCGCAGCAGTTGATGAAGCAAAACAATTATTACGGCGCGATGATGGTGGAGATGGGTCACGCCGATGGATTGTTGAGCGGTATAACGCAGAGTTACCCAGATACTTTACGTCCTGCAATCCAAGTCATTGGTGTTAAGCCCGGTTCGAGGCTCGCCGGGATTTATATGATGATCTTCAAAAAGAGAGTGCTTTGGTTTGCTGACACGACGGTGAATATCGATCCTAACGCTGAACAGCTTGCAGATATTGCGCTGCAAACGGCGGAGTTGGCGCAAAGATTCATGATTGAGGAGCCGCGTGTTGCGATGCTTTCATTCTCAAACTTTGGATCGAACGAGCACCCCCTAGCGGTTCGTGTGCGTCAAGCGGTAGAGATTGTCAAAAAGCGCATGCCAAACATCATCATTGATGGTGAAATGCAGGCTGACACGGCACTTCGTCCAGAGATTTCGGCAGAGAGTTTCCCTTTCAATCGAGTTCCGGGTAATGCCAATGTTCTTATATTCCCCGACCTTCAATCCGGGAATATTGCTTATAAATTGATGGCAAGAATGGGTTCAGCAGAAGCTATAGGTCCTATTCTTGTAGGATTGAACAAACCCGTTTTCGTCTTGCAGCAAAACTCGGACGTAAATGATGTGGTGAATATGGCCGCAATTACTGCTATGGAAATCAGTTTGAAAAAGGAAGGAAAGACCAAGCATGTCTAAAAAAGTGATTTTCAGTCAAATGGCCCCAAAACCTATTGGTCCTTATAGCCAGGCTGTTCAGGCAGGCGGTTTTCTATTTTGTTCCGGGCAAGTCGCACTCGATCCGGAATCGGGACAGGTTGCTTGTGCTGATGTCGAGGGGCAAACCAAGAAAGTAATGAAAAATATTCAGGCGGTCCTTGAGGCCGCAAACTGCTCCTTCGATCAGGTTGTGAAGACGACGATTTTTCTGAAATCGATGAATGATTTCCCTAAGGTCAACGAGATTTACGGTAGCCATTTTCATGGATCGCCCCCGGCCCGTTCTACGGTTGAAGTGTCACGACTGCCGAAGGACGTTCTCGTGGAGATCGAGGTCACCGCGTTTATTGGTGGGTGATGATAAACGGGAGGTTCCGTCCATTTTATTTTCGATCGGTGCACCGTTTCCTGGAGGGCATCCACCTACTGTAATGTTTCAATTCGAACCCAGAAATCAATAGGAACGGCTGAAAATCGAAATTCTTCTTTCCAGCGTATTTCATTCTTGGGTTTCTGAACTTCAAAGTTTCGGCAGAGCATGGCGAGCACACATTTCATCTCCACCATTGCCAGTGTTTTTCCAGGACACATTCTGGCTCCCCCACCAAATGGGAGGAGAGCTTTTGCTTCATGCTTCCAGCTGGGATCTCGCTCTTTTTCGATCCATCGTTCGGGACGAAATTCATTAGCGTGGCTAAAGTACTTTTCTTGACGTGCTGGACGACTGATCATTGCATTGACTATGGTGCCCTTTGAAAATCGTTCGCCGCCCAGAGTGAGGTCATGGTTAGCTTCAAAAAACAAACACGGGGCTACTGGCTTGAGTCGCATAGATTCCAATATCACGGCTTCAATATACTTTAAGCCATCGAGCTGTTCAAATTGCGCCGGTATCTCGGACTCTCCTAGCACTTGGTGAGCTTCCTTTTTCATCCTCTCTTTCACTTCTGGATGCTCGATCATAAAGGTCAGCGCCCAAGCCAAAGAAGTCGCGGTGGTGTCTTCTCCCGCAATCATAATGGTGAAGACATTGCCTAAAATCTCGTCCATCGTAAATCCGGTGCCATCCGCGTCTCTTGATGTTAGGAGCGTTTGGATCATATTTTTTGGTTTTCGAGTAGTTCCATCCGGCGCTGGGTCGATGCCTTGCCAACTTGCTTCCCTATTTGCTTCAATAATCTTTGTAATTTCGCGACGAGCGCCTACAAGAGCCCGGTCAAGCGCTCGGTCCCTGGGAAGTTTTACAAATTTCCAATACGGAAATATGGAGGTGACTCGGCGACCGACCGAAGGAAAAATATGCTCCAAGTGCTTTTGAATGATGTCATCTCCTTTTTCCAAGGTATTCATGTCGTAGTCAAAAGCAAGTTTTGTGGTTACATCTACGGTAAAACGCATGAGATCTTTCGAAATCTCAAAGTCCGAGCCTGCTTTTGCTTCAGCCTCTAAACGGCTTTTAAGTCGACCGGTAATAGTGCAAAGTGTGCCAAAAAAGCCTTTGAGATGCCCTTGATGAAAAGCCGGCATAATTAAACGCCGCTGTCGACGCCAAGCTTCACCTTCGACCGAAAATACTCCGTGGGTTCCGATTTCTTTAAAGACGGATTCAATTTTCACCACTCGCCTAAAGTCATGGGGTCTTCTTTTAAGTATGTCGTAGATAGTATCCAGATCTGAAAAGACATGGATAATCATCGGCCCTACTTTATAATTGAAGCGCCCATCATATTGATCGCACCATTCGTGAAGTTTGAGATGGAGGTATTTAGATTCAATATTGAATAGATTGCCTACGAGTGGCAATCCTTTAAGGAATGGAACTTCTTTAGCCAGTTGTGGTGAACTTTCCATTCTTCATTTTTTAGCACAACGGCTAAAATAAATTCAACTAAACTAGAAGTCCGAGAGCTGCTTTAACAAACTTCTTTCGGGTATCGTCTGAAGCATTTTGATAGCGCTTCAGAATTTCCTGAATGGAAGAATCAGAAGAAAGAAGACTGACCGAAGTAGCGATGCTGGTCAGATTTTTAAGAACTTCAGGCTTTTTCACTTTCTTGCCTGAAACACCTACGAAGCCGATGAAGTCAGATCGGATAGCAAGATTTGCAGCTTGGACTTCATTGACGGAAACTTTAATTGCTTTAGCGAGTGTTGCTACTTTATCCCATGGAAGAGGAGCGCGGCCATGTTCGATATTGGACACGAACTGGACTGAACAATCACAGGATTTAGCAAGGTCAGCTAAGCCGAGCTTAAGCCCAAGCCTCGCATTTCTGACTAAGTCCCCAAGGGGACCATACGATTTTTTATCTTTGCTACTCTTCATACCTTTTGGTCGTCCACGCGTCATAATTGGAAGTTGGTATCGTATTTAAAAAAATTAATCAAAGAGAAAAATGCATTTGTATATGTTCTTCTCTGAATTTTAGAATAAAATGGCTTGAGAGGGTATACACGTGAGACAACTGCCTCATTCGAACTGTATCAAAGGTTTTTTTCTCAATTTGCCGATATGGGTGGCATTGGGATTGGTGCTGAATAACCAGTTTGTTTTGGCAGATTACACTCAGGATATGGAAAAGAGGGCAGATCAGAAAATACTTGAATCAAAGCATGAGCAAAATTGGAACAAGTCCTCTCATATCAAATATTTTGAAGACTTCTACACGCACAATAAAAATGCGATTCATAACTTAAAAGTTATTGCTGAAAAAAAACAGCTGAATCTTTTGAACGAAATGACTGCTGACCTTGCTGATTCAATGCATGAGAAATGGCAAAATGATACCCGACGCACGAAGGTTAACCGATTTAAACCCATTAAAGTGGACGGTAAATCGATCGATTCTCAATCTAAGTTAGATGAATACTTAAAAGCTATTCCTAATGAATTTCACAACCATTATAAGATGATAGATGACGGCAAGGGGAATGTGATGGCTCAAGAGGACATTCTTTGGATTCCAAATCGTCATCTTGCTCCAAACAATAAGAAGGAAAACAACGAAGGCGCAGCAGTCGCTATTCAGTTCTTGCATCGGTGGTTGAAGGCGGGACATTCAGCAGATCAAAAATTCCTTCATGCAGCGTCCAAGTTTGTTCACCAAGAATGGCTGGAACGCAACGGTGGATGGGCCTCTGAAGAGCAAAAGAGGTCTTTTGACGAATTAGAGGACAAAGAAGCGGTCAAAGATGTTCGCATAGTGGAAGATGCCTTTGAGCTTTACAGCAAAGCACAAGGTTTGGCCCTTCCGGCCGACTTAGAGTCGGTTTCGCATCAGGTGAATAGTGAACTTTCGCAGAAAAGAGACAGAAACGGGAGTGTCAGTTCGGATAACAGTAATAAACATCATTCAGATGCCGGCAGTACCGACGGAAATGATAGCGACAGCGGTTCGACAAAATCGGACGGTACGGCAGATTCTTCGAAATAACTCAATTCAAAAGCACCACCATCCTGTACAGCTCGACTCGGGCTCCTGGACGATGAGTTGCTCTAGAGGAGGAACAATCCCGCCAGCAACTCCACTTTCCTCGCATGAGATATTTTTAAATAGAAGATGCGGTTTCATCTCATAATTCTCGTTATCGCCTTCTATTTCTATGTGCTCCAGCTTTTCGCCCCTTTGGATTCTCTTTCTGGCCTTAAGAAAGGGAATTGCGTGAGGATTATCCCTTTCTAATGGCCTTGAGCACATCGTTAGGGCTTGGCCTGTGATCGCAAATCCAATATTCATGAGTGTGCCGGCGGTTACAATTCCCGTTGGGTCTCCACAGAAAACTGTAGGCCTTTTGATAAGAGAAAAAGTGGGAGCAAATCCATTGAGAGTGTGACCCACGTTCCACATAATATTTCCCGCTTCTTTTGCTCTAGAGCTACCATAGTACCATGGACGCTTTTTCAATGCGAATTCATCACGTATTTTTGCACTTTCATTGATAGTTATATCAGCAGTGATTCTAAAATCATCGAACGCTCCGAACCCATATTCACTCAGGCCATCGTTTTCTAGCGTCGGAGCAGCTTTTAAGCCCCCGCACCCCTTATTTTTACAAATCCAGTTCGCACGCCGATTGATTTGCTGGGTAATTTGATTTTGGACTTCTGTTTGGATGTCAGCGGCATCAGGCGCTGTAGGGTCTATATAATAGCTTCTATCATCACTTGAGGCTGCCATAGAATAGGGTCTTTCAGGCAGCGTAATATAACCGCAGTTCTCTGCTAGAGCTGAATCACCTGAGAATAAAGGGAAAAATAAAGTGAAGCCCAAGACCGTCCCTAAGAAGCTAAAAATTCTCAAAGCCACCTCCCTATCTTTAAAGCCTAGAAAAAAATTCCCTCAGAATAGATAGCGCTCGGCGTTATTAACATTGGGGATTGTATTGAGCAAGATTGAATTTTGGATCTTCCATCAAATCGTCCTACTCAAAGGGTCTTCCCGAAAATCAGACCCGATAGAAGTACGCATAGAACAAATAGAGTAATTGAGAGATAAGCATAGTCTCGTTCCAGAAAAAACAACACCACCGTCAGTGCAACTCGGACCACGGGGAGAAGAATAAGTAAAAACAATCCAAAAGCAATGATCACAGACGGATTGAGAGTGGTTAAACCTGCATAGAACTCAGCGGCACTTTGCGGAAAAGAAATATCTGAAATCACTTGGCCCGAAGTGAGAGCGGGAAGGGTATGTTCGGAAAAATGATCGAAAGACTTTGAGTTGGTCCAAGTGAGTAGTACCCCAAGTGCAATGATCGTGGCACAAAGGATCACACCGACACGGAGGACATAACTAATAACAATTTCAGTGCGGAATTGTTTGGTAGCGCTGTTTGTTTGATTCATCGGACTTGCACTCCAAAGGCCCTCAAGCCCATCTGAATTGCAATAATCAAAAGAAAAAAGATAAACATCGCTCGAATTTTCTGGCTATGAAGCCGCATCATAATATGAGTCCCCAGCCAGGACCCTGCCAGCACACCGAGTGCAACAGGGGCCGCGAGGAGCGGTAAAATATCTCCACGCATATAATAAGCTCCGGCACTTGCAGCTGCCGTTACTCCAATCATAAAGTTCGAGGTCGCTGAAGAAACTTTGATTGGCAACTTCATTGCGCTATCCATTGCTGGAACCTTGAGCCCCCCACTGCCTATGCCCAAAAGCCCAGAAATCACACCTGCGCCGAGCATCAGAGAAAAGCCTAATGGCACGTGCGTTACCGCGTAACTGACCTCTCGGCCGAGGGCGCGGTCAGGATAACTCGAACTTAATCTAAAGCGCCTGGACCAATAGTCAGCATCACTGAGTGGCGCGATAGCATCATGCCTCTTTTTCATCATAATCCAAGCTGAATAAAGAAGAATTCCTGAAAAGATCACGTATAAGAACTGTTCTGGTAAGTGCGTTGACAAGAGTGCCCCAACGAGAGCACCTACGGAAGTTGCGACTTCAAGTAGCATTGCTACTCGAATATTTGTCACATGATCTTTCACATAAGTAGCCGCAGCTCCCGAAGACGTTGCGATGACCGATACAATACTGGCCCCGATTGCATACCGGATATTGATTCCTAGCCCGAGCGTAAGGATCGGCACGATGATTACACCGCCACCTAGGCCTAGGATTGCGCCGATAACTCCGGCACCGCCCGAAACAAGAAGAAGGAAAAGTTCAAATGTGCCAGCTGATGATGCAGGATGCAATAAGCTTGTCATAAAACGAAGTTAGGCTTTTGCCCGATTTTTAGAAATAAGCCCATAGGCAGCTCTAAACAAGCAGGGCACAATGTAAAAATTCAACAAAGTAGACATGATCTGTCCACCGATCACGGCGCGACCGAGGGGAATATTGGCCTCTGATCCTCTTCCCATTCCAAATGCCATCGGAAGCAGGCCAAGAATAGACGCCAATGAAGTCATTGCAATAGGTCTCAGTCGTGCTTTTGCCCCGTTTAATATGGCCAGATCGACTGGCTCGTGCCTTGATTTTTCCATAATATATTCGATCAATAGAACACCATGTGAAACGGCAACCCCTATGACGAAAATCGCGCCGATCGCCGCTTGAATACTAAAGTAAGTGTGGGTAGCAGCCAAAATCATGAATACTCCAACAAGACCCATTGGGACCGTCGTCATGGTGATCGCAGGCAAAAGGAACGATCTGAATTGAACGCAAAGGACCAAATAGACAAGTGCGGCTGCAAGTAGAAAGCCTCCCCCTAGAGACCCTACGGCGGAATTCATCGCAGATATTTCACCGCGAATCTCGCTCCAGTAGCCATTATCAAAATGGATAGAACGGATAACTTGATCAATCTCTTTCGAGAGTCCACCAATATCACGTCCTTCAGCATCGAGAAAAATATCGATGACTGGCTGAAGCTGAGAATGGTTGAGTTCGCTGGGGCCTTTGATTTGTTTTATTGTTGCCACACTTTTCAGAGGTACTCCTCTATCTTGGTAAGCCGCTTCGCTATTGCCCGATTCACTTCTGATTGGAATTTCTTCGAGAGCCTTTAGAGATGCGATTTCTTTCTCAGGGAACTGGACACCAAAGAAGTAGTCAATTCCGGTTTTAGGGTCAATCCAGATATTCGGTTTATAACTGCTACTATTTGAAACTGCGCTCACGACATTTTTAACTACATCTTCGGGCGTGACACCTAGGACCATCGCCTTTGATCGGTCGATGTTCAGTTGGATTTCTGGGTAGTCGAATTTCTGCTGAATTCGGAGATCAACGGCTCCGGGCAGTTTCTTAATTCCACTCTTAATTTGTTCCGCATACGCCAATGCCTTCTCGTAGTTCGGGCCCCCGACCTGAACATCAATGGGAGAAGCGAGTCCGCCATTCAAGGCAGAGCTCAATAGGCCACCGAGTTGAATTCCAAACTCAGCGTCGGGATAGAGTTTCGGTAGTTTTTCACGAATGATTTTTGCGTAATATTGAGATGTGTGTTCTCGCTCTTCATTTAAATCGATCAATAGAAATGCATCTTGAACCCCGGCATTCGGCGTATATGCTGCGGGATAACCATAATAAACGCCAATATTCGAAATGATCATCTTCAAATCTTTAGGAGAAATCCAGGTTCTGAGATTTCGCTCTAAATCCTGGACCGTAGCCTTAGTATTTTCGATTCGGGTTCCTGTCTTAACTCTAAAGTTGATCTGAAAGTTTCCAGCATCCGCTTTAGGAAAGAGCTCCGTACCAATATAAGGGGCAGAAACTACCGCGCAGGCAACGAGTCCCAAAAAAGTCAAGGGCATGAAAATATTGCGACGTTGGACCGTCCATTTGAGAGATTTTCCGTAAGCTTCCGTGACTGCATCAATTTTCTTCAAAATCCATTTCAGAAATCCCTTAGGTTGATCGGTGGCCTTCAGAAAGTGAGTAGTAAAAAGCGGAATCAAAAGCATGGCGGCAAAATAAGAAGCAATCATGGTAGCAATGACTGCAATCGCCAGCGCGGAGAACAGAGTTTTTACAATCCCATTTAAAAAGACGATTGGAATAAAAACGATAAGAGTAGAAATCGTAGAGGCAAGAACTGGCATTGAAACTTCGGCGGCACCGACAATGGATGCCTGTCGAGGTGACATCTTATGATGTGATATTTTATGCATAATGACTTCGATGACTACAATCGCGTTGTCAACAAGTACGCCGACGGAGAGAGCAAGGCCACCCAATGTCATTACGTTCATTGTCTGGCCGGTTGCTAAGAAAACAATACAAGCCGCCAGCATAGACAAGGGAAGGGAGAGTGCAACTGCAAACATGGCTTTTCCGCTTCCAAGGAAGAGGAGACACATCAAAGCAGCAAGGCCACCGCCGATCAGTGATTCGTCGGTAATGGTTTCAATTGCTTTACGAATAAAAATCGATTGGTCGCCTACGACGTTTAGCTTAAAACCAGACAGTGTGCTTTCCAAAGTTTTCATAGCTTTTTTCACCCGATCTACGACTTCAATCGAGTTTGCTCCCGGCTGGCGGTAAACGGGAACATAAACTTGGGGTTTGCTATCAATCAAGACGGCATTGGTCTGAATCGCGCCGTCCATTTTTGCGTCACCGACATCACCAAAATTGACGACTACCCCGTTCTGGGCGCGCAAAGGATATTTATTCAAATCAGAAACATGGTCGACCATTCCGTTGCTTACAATTTGAAAATCGAAGTCGCCGATTTTTACGTCTCCGGCCGGAATAAAAGTATTTAACTTCTCGAGGGAAGAGATCACGTGGACCGGCGAGAAATTGAAGTTCTTTAGTTTTTTCTGGTCCAAGTAAGCAATTGCAGATTGAAGTTTACCCCCCATAATCACGGGCGCCATGGCACCGGGAACACTCTGCACTGAATTTGTTACCCAATATCGAGCTAGAGTATTCAAATCCGTTTCTGTTTTTTGATCTCCGCCGACTGAAATGAGGGCCAGTGGTATTGCTGCCATGGGATCAAATGGGAGGATAAGTGGTGGCTGCGTACCAGGAGGCAGCTTGCGCATGACGGACATGCTCATCGCGATGGTTTGGGAGATCGCACTACTCAAATCAATGGAAGGGTTAAAGAAATCTCGGACGATGCTCACCCCTAAGAGTGATCTTGATTCCTGGTGTTCAATTCCCACTGCCATTCCGGTGTATCGCTCAAATAAATAAGTGAGGTCTTGCTCCACGTGTTCGACTGGCATTCCTGGATAAAAAGTCACAATCTGGACCGCGGGCATATTTGCGGACGGGAGAAGATCTTTGGGTAGTTTTAAAAGCGAAACGATACCCAGTAGCGTGATCATAAGAAAAATCACGATGGTCATGTGAAGGTTATTTACGGCAAAAGCGCCAATTCCTTTTTCGACATCGCGCTCAATGGGGCGTTTAGCGTCTAGTTCAGTGGTTACTTTCATTAGATCCTCTTTGCAGTGTTTGATTCCACTGTCCGTTCAGTAGAGCTTTGCTGGTGCTTTGGGTGGCAAGGTCATACAAAGATGTTTTGATTTCGCTTGAAGTCCGAGCTAAATTTCTAACTGCTTCTCTTAAGTCCACAAGATTGCCTTCCATAGCAAAATAGCGCTTTTTTGCGGTGGCAAAACCGGTCTCCGCTATATCTAATTCCTGTTTGAGATGAGCAATGCGAAGTTTGGCTGACTCAATAGCGCGATCGAAATTTAAGTTGGCTTCATCGATTCCAAATCGAACAGCGTCATTATTCTTTTCATTTTGAATTGTCATTAACTCATATTTTCTGACTTGCGATGCGGTCTTAAATCCTTCGAAGAGGGGAAAAATGACGGCAACGGCTGCTGAGTAATTCTGCATTGGAACGCCAAGTTCAGTATCGTTCATCCAGCCTAGGCTGGCGATACCTACAAGTTTCGGGTTAAAATCCTTTTGGGCCAAGCTTTTTTGGGTCAGTGATACTTCCGTCTGTGCCGCTGCTTGGGACAAGAGAGGACTTTGCGGACCAGAGATCATGGGAGTTGCCTCTTGGGAATATTCTTTCAAGTTTAAAATAATTTTCTCATCCATCATCGGACAGAGAATGTCGGCGTCATTTTGCGCTTTATCAACCCCGGACTGAAGTCCGGGGTGCTGAATGGTCGAGACGGGGTTTGCACCCCGCCTCTCTGTCCGGAGGGGCCCCACCCCGCCCTGAAGGGCGAGGTTTCCCTCTCCTTGATGACCGGTTAAATAGGCCAGTCGTCGATTATCAATTTCGAAGCGCTTTTGGTAGTCATCCGCTATCGTTCTTATTTCTTCAGTCTGAGACTTGGCTAAATATCTATCGACAATGGATCGTTGTCCTACACGGACAAAGTTATCCACTTCCTTTTCGATCACTTCTGATTCCTTTGTGATTCGCCGGTAGGCTTCTGCCAAACTTCGATCCCGAGAACAAACAAAATAGACATCTTGGGCAAGCTGTCCGACTTTGAGTCCAGTTACCAAGCTGTTTTTCTGAGTTAAATTTGTTTCTTTTTCAGATAAACGTACAGAATCTGAAGTTCGGCCGAAATCCCAAATATTTTGCTCTAAAAATAATCCGGCCGAGGGACCTTTATGATAAGGAGAAACCATCAACCCTTGAATGCCAGTGGCTCCAGCGGAACCAGGAAACCCAGTTGTTGCTAAAGCCATAGCACTGACATTCGGATAGTAGGCGGATTGAGCGATCTTTTCGTTTTGTTGTTGGCTCAGTTCGGCATATTGATCGACTTGGAGGGCAGGGTGGTGCTGAATCGTCTCATTCAAAGTTTGTTCCAGGGAAAGCTCAGCAGATGCAGGGCAGGCGATTGAACTGAAAATAAGAAAAATCGCATATACCGGGAGGTCTGGTTTAAAATCTTTTTGCGAAGTCATTGACTGCTTCCCCTTGTTGCCTGTTTATACTGGTATTTATTGCAAGGATCTATGTCCGCCAACATAAAATTCGAGATTTATGTTAGGGGTCAGAAAGTGGCAGCTCATGAAAGAGATATTTACCTTCTTTGGTGAAAAGATAGAGGCAGACGCTCAAATTGAACTAGCAAAGGGGACGTCTGTTCGCAATCTTAAGCGCGGCGAACAGCTCTATTGCACGGGTGAAATACCAACAGGGTTACACTTTATTCGAAAGGGCCTCATTGGGCTTGTTGTATCTGGACCTACGGGAAATGAATATCTGATTCGCCTTGCTAAGGCAGATCAGTATCTCGGGCATCGCTCTTTATTTGCGGCTGAGGAACATCATGCGACAGCGGTGGCATTAGAGGATACGGAAGTTGTTTCGGTATCAAAAGCCATTGTTTTGCGAGTGATTGAAACTTGGCCGAAAATTTCTCTTTTGCTTTTAGAAGCAGTTTCTAAAGAACTCAAACAAGCGGAGCTAGGTCGTGTTTCCTTGGCAGATAAAAATGTTACCGCCCGAATTGCTGAGAGTATTCTTTTCCTGAAGACGCGATATCCCGAGCATCAATGGACGCGCCGAGAAATAGCTGAGTTTTGTGGAAGTACCACCCCTACCGTGATTCGCACCCTTGCAAAGCTCGAGGCGGAAGGAATCATTCGACAAGAGGGTAGAATCATTGAAATCTTAAAACGAGCGACATTGCTGCAACTGGCTGAGAATTTATAGTTCATTATCAATAACTTATAAGTAAAGAAATCTTTTTTAACAATGTCAATTTATACACATTGTTGGATGATTAAATTCGTCCATAATCGGTATAGTATCTAACACGCTTAGGCTTGAAGATTTGTTCAAGCCTTTGTTTAGAAAAGAGAGGAAGTTATGAATAAACGTAGAACGTTAGCGATTGTTTTCATGATTGTCGCCATATCGGCGATTAGCTCCATATTATTGCAAGGCTGCGGAAGCGGTATGACAGGGAGTAGTACTTCTGGCGGTTCAACGATTGCAACGATCAAAGGAGCTGTATAATGAAAAATTTAAAATTAGGGCTATTTTCCTTGGGAGTACTATTTTCGAGTACAGCATCTTGGGCTGGACTGGCTTTATCAAGCATCAATACTATGAATGTTACAATGTATGGTATGTACACGACGTCCGATCCTTTATGTCAGACAGGGTTAACCGCTACAATTCCAGTATCGGCGACTGGTTCCACATACAATCTTGTGTTAGGTCCTACTCTAGGTAGTGGTGCAGTTTCGAGCTCGATCGCGTGTGTGGTTATTTTGATGAAAAACACGGTCGGCTATGGATGGGCAGCTGGTAGTTATACCTCATCGTCAAACCAGGGTTCTGACAGCGTTTGTAATGCTGGCGGAACATCGAATGCAATTGTTTGTCGCGGTAACAATGTGAATAACTCCCCTGTGACTACGACTCTCACTTATCCAACGCAAGTTGCTACCGACGCTGCAAAAGCTGGACTCACTCTTGCCACTTCATGTTCGCAAAGTTCGACTGGGACTGAAGTTGTGCCTTTATACATAAGCACTTACGCCCTTTGCACAGGTCAAACTACTGCCGATACCGCAGCTGGAAATGCTTCTACTTGTGTATCAAACGGTGGTAGCACGAATATGGTGTTCCAAGCGCCTACTGCAGCATCGGATGCAGCGCATGGAGCGAAGCTTACGGCACCAACTTCAGCTGCAAGCTATACATTTAAAGTTGATCCGACAAGTTCTGTTGGAAACTCTGGAAATTCGGCCTGCGGCAGTACATCGCCCCCTCTCTTTAGTCTGACAAATTAATTAGCCAGATAAAGATTGGGTTTGGAAAAGAAGAATAAATGCGCTGGGGCCAAAGTCCCCGGCGCATTTCATTTATAGGGTACTTAACTTATATATATTCTGAATGCGATGCGCGATAATTTAAGCTGATTTGGTTTCTGTGGGCTTATAATTGCGCTTAACTGGTCGAATGACTAAGCCAGAACGGATACAGCGAGTGCATACACGTACTGTTTGAGTTGTTCCATGAACAACAGCTTTCATTCGCTTCAAATTGGGCAGCCAGCGAGTCTTAGTCTTGATGTTAGAATGGGAAACCAAGTGGCCGGTCGTTGGGCCTTTTTCACAATAATCACAAAAACGTGCCATAAATCAAATCCTTCCTCACGGGCCTCACTGGGCGTATACTGTAAGGGACCCACCCTAGTAGAAACCTTTCGCTTTTGCAAGTCAGAAAAGACATGCTACCACTAGAATACGTATGATTCGGCCGCAAAAGAAATCCAAATTGCAGTTCTTTCGTCAATTGGCGAAGTACCTTGGGGTAATTGGGTTAAGTGCCATTTTCCTTTTTACTGCAGGCACTTACCTCTTTTCCGGGGAGATCTATGACTATCAAGATTCAGTAGATGGGACGCATTTGCCAGTAGTAGATGCTATTGTCTGTCTAGCTGGGGGGCGAGGTCGGATCGCGGCGGCAGGGGATGTTTGGTACCATTACTGGGAAGTAGCCCACGAGGATCCAGATCTCATGCCCAAGGTTCCAGTGCTTTATTTTTCAGGGATGGGCCGCCAAACGAACTGGGTTCAACTTTCCAAGCAATTCCGACGGGGTGTCACCCAAGTTCTGCGCCCTGAGGGCGTAATCATCGAAAAAGAAAGTTCCAATACCGATACGAATGCTCGCTGGTTGGTGCGCTTCGCCCAGGAGAATCACTGGAGAAGGATTTTATTGATGACCTCAAGTTACCATATGAAGCGAGCTCGGTTTATGTTTGATCGTGTTTTAAAGTATCAAGAAAATCCAATTGAAGTAGAGACCCTATCTGTCTATCAGGAACCCTTTGCAACCGATGAATGGCGTTCCGACCTCAATGGGATCCGAGTGACTTTGATAGAGTACTTAAAATGGGTCTATTACAAGTCTTTTTGGTGAACCTATGATTATGTAAAAGTAGCGCTTTTGGCTTTAGACAAGGAGCAGCGAGAGAAAAAATGCGAAGCACGAGCGGAGCTTTCCGGCACCCCTAAATGGGGTGTCGGTTACAGGAAGTAACCGAAGGATTTTTGAGCGAGGTGCGACGCAGTATAAAGTCAAAAGCGCTACTTTTACGGTCTAGCGAAGACAATTCCGTGGGCTTTCGCCTGCGCCATCAAATCATGAAGCGCCTTTGCCCGATGCGAAATGGCGTTCTTTTCGGCCATATTCATTTCAGCCAGGGTTTTTGTGAAGTCCTTTGGGATAAAGACGGGGTCGTATCCGAAGCCCAGGTTCCCGCGAGGATTTTCAGCAATTGTGCCCTCCATGGTTCCTGTGGCATGCAGCAATATGCCTTCAATGACAAGTACCAGGGTACAAACGAACTTTGCCGAACGATTCTGGCCTGAGCTGAGTTGGGACAAGAGCAGATCCACATTGGCTTGATCTTGGGAGACTTTCGCTTGAGGTGGAGCAAAACGGTGGCTACGAACACCTGGCTTTCCTTGTAGCGCGTCAACTTCAAGGCCCGAATCATCTGCCAGGGAAGGGTAATGGGAAGCGTGATTCGCTAGGCGCGCCTTAGCAACAGCATTTTCCAGGTAGGTATTGTGTCTCTCAACAAATCCCAGTCCTTCCGGATTACGGATCAACTCCGCAGCTGGAACCAGCTCAACTTGTGGAAATGCAGCCATCAAAGTTCGAAATTCATCAAATTTATCCCTATTCAGGGTCGCCAAAAGAATCTTATTCGCTACGCGCATAGGGTGTTTATAGCACAGGGATTGTCGTTTTCACGGAGATTCTCACGGAGATTTTATTTCAACGCTTTCAGATTGTTGGCTCCCTTGGAGCGAGCTACTAGGAGGGTTCCTCCTACCACTGCCAAAGGCAAACAAATGCTGGACAGAATAGGGACCGAAAAGAGTAGCGTGAAAATGGCACCAAAGCCGAGACACGCAAAAAAATGTTCTCGCAAAAATGAAACTCCGCTGGCGAAGCCCTGGCCGCGCCGCGTCTGGGGATAGCTAGTAAACTGAAAGCTGATCACCAGAAAAGTAATAACCAATGCGAGGACATTGAGAAAAGGCACCCAGGAAAACAAGAGTGCAACTAAGTTAATTCCAGTCGCAGTTAAGGACCGGACGAGGTCGACTCCAATCAGTCCAAGTTTTTCGGGGATGCTCCGCGAGGCAACTCGAGGTAAGGGGGGAGTGGTGTAAGACTCCGTCTGTTCAGCCAGAAAGTCATTGAATGGGCATGCCACGATATTGGCCACAAACGAAAAGGTGAGGGCGCTGATAAAAAACAAAAGTACTTTGCTCAATAGGAGAAGAATAAATGCAAGCCAGCCGTCAGGATTCATTCCCCACATACTGAGGGAATGATTCACTAACCCTTTGGTTTGAGTCTGCATTTCAGACACAAAAACGCTGAAGAGCAGCAAGGTGATCAATGTGGGTAGAAGGCTCCAAAAGATCAGCTTCGGCTGAGAAATGATCTTCTTAAAAGCCAGAGCTGGCAAAGTGAAGCCATACCAAAAGGATTTTATTCTCATTTTCACCCTTTATACAGGATGCCCCGGCTCCTCGTCTAGAGTCTCGCAGAGTTTACTGGAGGTTCGCGGAGTCTTGGGTTTTCAAAAATAATTTGACCCTTGGTGCAAAAGGCGTTAGGTGTGTCGCGGGATATTTGTTTTTGAATTGTTTCAAATTGTCTAGGGGGATATCTATGAAATTCAATTTAGCGAATTGCGCTCTGATGGGCGTTGCACTCTTCTGTGGTTCACAACAAGTTTTTGCAGATCCTATGGGAGCGTTTGATGGCCTTGATCCAGCAAAGGTGGCTGAGGTTAAGGCTGCTTTGAAGACGACGGGCCACTATGCTATGAAGATGCCTGTTGCTGGTTCTGGTCTGCCTGAGTTTATAGTCTTTGAAAAAGTAGCTGCTACGCCTCGACAGGCTCTGGAAGTTTTCGCAGATGCCGATAGTCATAGTACCTACTTTAAAAACGAAGGGATAAAACAATCGCACGTTGAGAGCAAGGTTCCTGGGGCGGGTTCCGCTAGCGTTACAATTGATTATCATTTTAGTTACTCATTGGCCTCTGATACCTATACAAGTCTTACCGTCATTAGCAAGGGCGCTAAACCTGGGAGCTATCAGGATGTCTGGGAACTCACTAAATCCACAATGAACGTCGTTTCGGGTCCAGTCAGGTCTCATGGAAGCGCGGTATTTGAACCCCTCGACGCGGTCGACGGCGGTGGTACTGTGATTGCTTATAGAAATCTCGTCGTACCGACACCGGCGGTTAGCTGGATTGTGTCATTTTTTGGAGAAGATGACGCAGAAAAACTAGCTACAGCGACTGCCGATGCACTGGTTACTGAAATTAAGAACCAAAGTGCTGGTACTCAAGAAGCTCGGAAAGAAGCGTTAGATCAATTAATTGGCGCTGAATAAGGCTGCAACTCATCGAGCAGGGGAGAGGTTTTGAGCCTCTCCCCGACAGGCTCGCACGCGGCCTTTTAGCTCCAGGGTTATCAATTAAGGTAAATTTGCCAGTTCCGTCACGCTCTTGCACTGAAAAGGCGGGCTTTCTCGAAACTCAACTTCCAATGTAGAAGTGCATTCACTGCGGTAATGATGTCCAGGAAGTACTATGGCGTTGCTTGGGAGCTTTTTTAAGCGTTGCAGGGAATGAAACATTTGCTCGTTACTTCCGCTTTCAATATCAGTGCGCCCACAGTCTCGAATAAAAAGTGTATCGCCGGTAAATAGATAGAGGTCAGGGGGGGCGCCTTCCATCAGAAAGCAACACTCTCCGGCACTGTGCCCCGGGGTATGTAAAGTTTGAAGACGAAGCGCTCCAATCGCAAAGGAATCACCGTCGTGAATCGTTTTGATTTGGCCGTGATTCACAATCGATTTGTCGAGTCGGTGGAGTTCGTCCTGGTGGATCATGACCGGAATCTGGGGATAAAGCCGGATCAGTTCCCCGACGCCTGCGGTGTGGTCAAAGTGGGAATGTGTTAGAAAAATAGCGGTCAGTTCAAAGCCGTGCTTCTTGATCACTCCGAGAGGAAGAGATAGATCGCGCTGTGGATCGATGATGGCAGCTTTTTTTGTGGCCCAGTCGAGAGCGAGATA
>Ga0206877_10047_pt1 | contig 38823 bp, 35 predicted proteins | sample Alteio_BWOrgCont_7_FD_152623 | JGI IMG/M metagenome (GOLD analysis project Ga0206877, IMG submission 152623) | Enriched cells from forest soil in Barre Woods Harvard Forest LTER site, Petersham, Massachusetts, United States -... | ecosystem: Environmental > Terrestrial > Soil > Temperate forest >...
TTAATACATGATCCAGAGTTCTTAGTTTTAGATGAACCGATGAGTGGACTGGATCCTCTGGGACGAAAAGATATTCGAGAATTGATTGTGCAACTTTCCTCCGAAGGAAGAACGATATTTTTCAGTTCTCACGTCATCCCTGATGTAGAAGCGATTTGCGACCAGGTGGCGCTCATCAAGAAAGGGAAAATCCTAGGTTGTGGACCCATCGGTCAGTTTCTGGCGGAAGGCCCATTGCGGACGGAAATCGCTTTTAAATCCTCTGAAGGGTTTGGGACTGCGGATTTCGATAAGTGGAAGGAATTCGAAACGGTTCGAGAGATTGCCGGAGGCATTCGTGGAATTGCAAGCGGCCAAGAGGCAGTCAACGCGATTATTGGTAAATTAGTAAAGAATAAAATCTCCATTCTTTGGGTCAATCCAATTCGACCATCTTTGGAAGATCTTTTTTCCGGAAAGGAAAAATGAAAAAAGGGCACCAAGAGAAGAATAACCCACATTCAATCCCTACAACTTTCCAAGTAGCAAAAGCAGTAGGAGGAGTGACGTTTACTGAGATAGTGAGCGACCGAGTTTTGTACAATATTTTGGTCTTCGCTTTTTTGCTGCTGGGAATGTCATTTCTTGCCTCTCGACTCAGTTTCATGCGGCAAGAGCGGATTATTACGGATTTTGGACTAGCGGCAGTGTCACTTTCCTGCTGCATGATTGGCGTGTTGGCTGGGTCCAATATGTTGGCCAAAGAATTTGATCGTAGAACAATCTATGTTGCACTTTGCCATCCCATTTCCAGGGGGCAGTTTCTTTTAGGGAAGTTTCTGGGCCTTGTAGCGGTACTTGCGGCTAATTGGGCACTCCTATCATTTGCCTATTTGACCATTTTGGTATCCGTGAGCGATAACGGTTTTGGAAGTTTAAATACGACGCTTTTTATCGCTTTATTTTTTTCCTTCTTACAAAGTGTTGTGCTTTCGAGTATTTCAGTGTTTTTCTCAACATTTTCCACGACTTCGTTATCAATTATGATTTCATTGGGATTTTATTTGATCGGTAATAACATTTCTCAGCTGAGATTAGTTGCTGCTCGATTGAAATCTCCATTGGGGAGTTTTTCTTTGAGTACTCTTGCAGCTTTGTTACCAAATCTCGAATATTTTAATTTAGGCACAAAGGTAACTTACGGTCTTTCTATTGGTTGGCGGTTTGTGTCTGCAAGTATCCTGTATGGACTGTTTGTGATAGGGTCACTCCTGCTTGTCTCTGGATTTCTGATCCGAGGCAGGGAGGTTTGATTTTGTGGAGTTTGATCCGCTTGCTTGTCTAAGAATTTTCTTTTGTTTGTCTGTTGGCTTAATCATTGGGAGTTTTTTGAATGTAGTAGTGATTCGTCTTCCAAGGGGACAGTCTTTAGTTAAACCACGCAGTCGTTGCGTAGAGTGTAAAAAGCCCATCCGTTGGTGGGATAATATCCCTCTGGTGAGCTATTTCATTCTAGGCGGAAAGTGTCGGCAATGTGGCCAAGAGATTTCAATTCGCTATCCGGTCATAGAGGCGCTCACGGCCTTGTTGTTTATTGCTGATGCCATGCGTTTCGGGTGGTCTCCGGCCATTTTAATTTTTAGGGATTGGCCCTTTTTAGCTCTTTTAATTAGTATTACATTTATTGATTTGGAGCATCGAGTTATTCCCGATCAATTAAGTATTGGTGGATTGATTTTAGGGATTGCAACTTGTTGGCTCTTGCCCGATTTTAGTTTATTGGAGTCGGTGGGTGGCGCCGTCCTTGGTTTTGGTATTTTTTATTCTCTTGCGTGGTTCTATCACAAGCTTCGTGGTCGAATGGGATTAGGCGGTGGAGATATCAAACTTTTGGCGATGCTGGGGGCTTTCTTAGGTCCGATGGGAGTATTAGCAACAATATGTGTAAGTTCAATTTTTGGTAGTGTGGTAGGGATGGTATGGGCCCGATCTTCCGGTAAGTCCGGTAAGGCGGACATGATGCAATTTGCAATTCCGTTTGGGCCCTTTCTTGTAGTTGGAGCTTTGCTCTATTATTTCTTGGGCGATTTAATATGGTACCTTTACACGAATCGGATTTAGCACAGGACGGCTGGTCCAAAGTTGAGTGGGAGAACTACGAGCTATGGGAAAAGGTTGAAGTTCGTCTACGTCGAAAGAAGCATCTTTGGGTTTTTGTAACTCTGATCCTATTCTTTGCTCTCTCATCTGTCCCAATTGTAATAGACCGTTGGCCAAAGTGGACCACTAGAACCATTGTGAGACATCTCGCGCAAGAGTTGAATTGGGTTAAAAGGGAAGCGGGTGTGCACCACGCAGCGTACCGGCTCAAGCTCTTAAGCGAAGGAAAGTTTGATTTTGTAGTAGAGCGACTAGTAAACTGTGATGCCGCTCATGGTGAAGAGGTTAAGACAGGGTTATTAACAAATGGACGAAATGCAGATCATTATTCCTGGATTACTTCTATTAGAGGAGTTGAATTAGGAATTCCTGGATTAGTTTCGGAATTTTGCTATGACCCGCTGGATGGAAATAGTGCCCTTCGAAAGGGTGATGTTCTAGCGGGATTTGCGGTGACTCCCGTCAGAGACTTGACTGAAAAGAGAATAGATAGAATTACGGTATTATTACTTTCCGGCACCAATGCGGAAATATCCTTTGATTAGTTGATCCTTATCTCCCAAAAATGTAGAATTTAATATGTATTAAATGTGGGAGAGAGGAGCGGTCTGCGAGTGAAGTTGCCTGGATTCCTATCTAATATTGGGTCAGTTATAACTGGGGGCGGTCAAGGCCAAACCGCAGTGGGTCTGAGTATTGGCACCTCTGCCATTAAGCTTGTTGAGTTGAAAAAAGACGGAAAAGCCTGGAGATTGTTACATTTCGGAATCGTCCAGTTACCAGAAGACGTAATTGTAAATCGAGAAATTGCCAATCCCATTGCTGTTACCGAAAGTATTAAGACCCTGGTAAGCCAAATAAAGCTGAAAAATTCATCTATATGTACGTCGCTCTCCGGAACATCGTTGCTTATTAAGCGAATGAACTTGGAAGTTCCAAATTTACGAGAAATGCAGGAACAAGTATTTTGGGAAGCAGAGCAATATTTACCATTCGATATTTCTGAAGTGATTATGGACTATCAGGTCCTCTCTCGCACTAAAGAAGGTCGTTCTGATGTACTCTTTGTCGCAGTGAAAAAGTCCGTACTTGAAACATATATTACTTGCATTGAAGATGCCGGTCTAAAGGCAAAGATAGTTGATGTGGATTTTTTCTCCCTTCAAAATCTCTTAGAAGTTAACTACCCTCTTAATCCAGCGGAAGCTATAGCTGTTGTGGATATTGGTTCAAGTTCTCTGAAAATCGTGGTGGTTCACGTTGGCGTTCCCGTATTTACGAAGGATTCCGCAATTGGAGGGCGGAATCTGACCGCCGAGATTCAAAAAAATATGAACCTCTCATATGTAGATGCGGAGACTTTGAAAGTAGGGGGCGAACACGGAGGAAATACTCCGCAAGAAGTCAGCGATCTGATGCACATAATGTGCGAGAATTTTGCAAGCGAGATCAAGAAGGCAGTTGATTATTATAATGCTTCTGCAGTGGGAGCTCCCATCGCCTATATTTTACTTACAGGGGGTAGTGCTAAAGTGCCTGGACTTTCTAAAGTAGTCGAAGATACTTTAGGGGTGCCTTCACAATTGATGAATCCATTTAATGCGATTTCGTACGATCCCGCTGTCTTCAATCAGGATTATCTAAGTAATATTGCTCCAATTGCGGCAATTCCTATGGGCCTAGCTTTGAGAGCAGGTGACAAGTGATCAAAATTAACCTTGCGCTGAAAAAACAATCTGATGCCGCCGTAACAGATTCGAGAGGCAGAAGAGGGGGCGGGCTAAATTTTGGAAATATTGACTTAGAGCGATTAAAAGATCTTCCGATTAACAAAATTATTATCCCCCTAGTTATAGGGCTTGCCGCTAATTACGGATTGGAGTTCTATAAAGACGGGGAAATTCAAAAGCTGTCAGTGGTCGCTCAAAAGTATAGATCAGAAGGCGACAAATGGAGAACGGATCTTCAGAAGTTTAAGGGCTATGATGAGGTCAAGAAGCAACTTGATGCTGATGATTCGGCAATTCGAAATAAACTCAACATTATTCAAAAGCTAATGGGGACGAGGTCGGTAGCAGGTGCCTCTGTTATCATCCTTTCCAAGACGATCCCGCCGGGGGTTTGGTTGAGGGATTTGAAATATGAAGAGTCTGGAATGCATTTCACGGGGAGTGCGTTGGAATACAACCAAATTTCGGATTTTATGAAAGCTCTGACTGAAAGTGTCCCTTTTGCAAACGTTGAATTGAAAGGGACTGAGCAGGGTACAGATAAGGATATTGGGGCAGAAATTGAAAATTTTGAAATCGCAGTGGAGCGGAGGTAGCGTTCGTGAATTTTGATCGGATCAAAGAAATTATTGATAAGGTTCCGATCACACTCATTCTATTGGGCTATTTGGGATATGTAGGATTTCAATATTATGAGTTCGAGAATGATGATGCTTCTCCTAAAATGGCAAAAATGCGAGAAATTACTGGATTGAAGGATGCGAATAAAAAATATGAGTCTCAATATAAAGAATTGAATACATTCGTTAGGTCGCTTGAGCAGAAGAAGATTGAAATGAGGGAGTTGGCGAAGCAGTTACAGGAAGTCAAAGCTGGTTTGTCAGAAGATATTGATGTTCCCGGATTTATGAAGATGGTCACCACTGAGGGGAAGAAGTTGAATTTAAGCATCTTGGCCCTAAAGCCGATCGGGCATAATAATCATGAATTTTACGGAGAAGTGAATTTCTCTCTAACGTACCGAGGAGTATTTTTGCAATTGGTAGCCTTTCTTGAACGGCTATCAAGTCTTTCGCGTATTATTCAAATTGATAAGCTCATTGCCACTTCTTCAGTCGTAAACTCAGGCACGCGCTCCGGACAGCTAGTTTTATTAAATGGTGAAATGAACTTGAAGGTATTCAAGTACATTGGTTCTCACGAGGATACTTTGGGTCGAGCGGACGCCAATTCGAATGCAAATCCGGCTTCAACTCCAAGCGCGATTTCAAAAGCTCTTGGTGGAGGTGTCGGAACAAAATGATATCTAAAATTGGTATGGGACTAATTATTTTAGGAATGCAGGTGGGCATTTTATTCTATTTTGCAGATGCAGTGGATGCTGTTGCAGACACTGCGCCAAATTCGGCCCTCAATTCGTCGACCGAGCCTGCTACGGCCGCATCCCAGGCCCCTCCTTTGTTCTCTCCTCCTGCCTCTTCTTCATCCTCTTCTGGGCCCTCGTCCGAAGGCGCTCCAATGACTGCCGAGGATATAGCTAAGCTCAGAGATCCTTTTAAAAAGCCATTTAGCTCCAAAGCCGGACCCATTGCAAATAGATCCGAGTTGGAACAGTTCGACGTCAAGGAGTTCCGACTGGTGGGAGTGACAACGGGCCCTACTCACGTTCGAGCCCTTTTGCTGGGGCCCGGTGGCAAATCTTATATGGCTTCAGAGCATGCTAAGATAGGACTCAGGGGCGGGGTGATTTCGAGAATCACTCCCGATGCTGTCCACGTAAAAGAGAAGCTGATGAATATATTAGGACAGGAAGAAGTATCGGATATGGAAATCACAATGGAATCTGAGTCTAAGCTGGAGCCTGCTGCGATGACCGCTGGCCCGGCTGTGGACAAAATTCCTACATTTAAAGCGACTGGAGATACGAAGACCGAAACGAAGTAAGCCTGGGCAAGGAAGCCCTGGCGAGAGTTGAAGACTCTCAAAAAACAAGGAGGTTTGAATGAGTTGCAGGATGCAGCGAGTTGTGTGGGTACTTCTACTTGTATTTTTAGGCGCCAACCCAGGTATTGCAGCTGAGATAACGTCAATTGATTTTAAGGGAACCTCAGATCCAAATGAAATCACGATTCAAGCGGACGGACCCGTTACTTTTGACAAGCAGGAAAATCAGCAAGACAAGCAGCTCATACTTGAACTCAAGGGAGCTACGATATCCAAAAGTAATTCCAGAAAGATTGATACTTCTTCGTTTAACAGCAAAGTAAGTTTGATCAGTCCTTATCAGGTCGAAGGGCAAGGAAATACGGTCAGAGTTGTTGTTCAAATGAGAGATTATGTTCCGTCTGACGTGACTCAGGACGGAAATACGATTCGAGTCAAGGTTGCGAGTAGCGGCGCTGCGCCAGCGGTGGCAGAAGTTCCGCCCGACCCAAATGGTGAAACAAACTCTGCTGAGTCAAATCCCCCACCGCCACCCCCAGATAATGCAAGTCCGGCTACCCCAGCACCGGATGCTTTGGCCGTCCAGTCCCCGCAAGCAACGGCTCCCGCGGCTTCGGAGACTGCTAGCGCAACCGATCCAAAAAATTCTTCCTTGGATAAATTCATGGATAGCCAGGGTAACGGTAGTTTTACAGGCAAACCAATTACATTACAGTTACGAGACGTGGATTTGCGTGATGTCTTTCGGCTCATTGGAGACGCTAGTGGCTTTAACATTATCGTAGGCGATGATGTCCAAGGGAAGATAACATTATCACTTGTCAATGTTCCGTGGGACCAAGCCTTAGACGTGATTTTTCATTCTGCCCACTTGGGAGCAGAGAGGACGAATAATATATTAAGAATCGCAACTCTAGCTGGATTAACAAAAGAAAAAGTGGACGAGCTGAATGCGAAAAAGGCGATGGAGGCGAGTACCCCACAAGTCACTCAAATTTTTGCCATCAACTATGCAAATTTGTCAGATATGCAAGCGACTCTAATGAAATTTGCTTCCGGGGCTCAGGCTAGTACTGTTGTAACAATTCCTGGTGCGCCTGCTGCTGCAGGGGTCTCCTCACCCGTGTCTACGACTAGCACGGCAATTGTCCAGTTGGACAATCGGACGAACAGTATTGTTGTTCGAGATTTTCCTGAGAACATTGAACGCATGAAAAAGTTAATCGAACTTTTGGACACCCAAACTCCACAAGTCATGATTGAAGCGAAGATCGTGGAAGCAACTGAAGGGTTTTCACATACGATAAGTGGGGGTTTTGGATTAGGGGGTACAGGAAGCACTTCTTTCTACGGTTCTTTTGGTGGTGGGGATCCTCTGGACACTTTGTTGAGCACAACCACTGGGACGGCAATAGGGACAGGCAGTGGGGCCGCCGGAGCGAAAACGGGTTCATTTGGTTTCAGTCCCGATGTCAGTTTTATTCCAGGTGTGCAAGCGATCAATGCGGTACTGCAATTGGGAGAAATCGAAAATCAAGCTAAGATCATCACCTCTCCCAAGATGGTGGTTTTGAACAAGCAGAGAGCCAATATTGTAGAAGGTCAGCCCGTATTAGTGCCGATTCCAACGACAGTTGTGCCAGGCGGTACGGCGACTGGCGGGTCTGCTGTGCAGCAAGCGAATATAAGTATGGGTGTGACACCGACGGTTACTAATGATGGCAGCGTGCTACTAGATCTCAACGTGGAAAGAGACGAGCCTCTTCAGCTCTCTGGCGGTCAAACCGGGATTGGTGCGCGTACTCTGACGACCCAAGTCTTAGTGGACAGCGGAAATACGCTAGTGATTGGCGGAGTTTACGTGTTGGACAAACAGCATTCTGCTTCCGGCATGCCCTTCTTGAGGGATATTCCCATTATTGGAGCTCTTTTTGGCGACTCTTCAGATACTACGTCAAGGTCTGAGCTTTTTATTTTTATAACGCCTAGAATCATAAATATGAAAGAGGCGGGGTTAAATACCTAATGGCTAAAACGCATTACCATTCATTAATTTATGGTTATCTGAAACGATTTCAGGACGATCCTACTTCAAGAGTATTTGCGCCGCTTGCAGAAGCTTATCGGAAAGCGGGCCTGGTAGACGAGGCAATTGAAGTGGCTAGGGAAGGTTTGACGATCCATCCCAGATTTATGGGAGGGAGGGTTGCGTTAGCACGAGCGCTCTTTGACAAACAGCTTTTTCAAGAAGTGGTCGATGAATTAATGCCGATCGTGGAAGACATTCCAGACAACCTTGTGGCGCAGCGGTTATTGGCGGAGTCTTGCTTGATCCTTGGCAGAGTGGCGGAATCGTTGTGTGCCTACAAGATGCTACTCTACTTTTCCCCTCTCGACACCGAAACTGCGCGGATTGTCCAGGAGTTAGAAGCTCAAGCTTACGAAGATGGGGCAATGGTACTTAGAACCGATAATGCACAATTACCCGAGTTTGACGTTCTTTCGGCGCAAAACGCCATTCGGGGAGATCCAAGGCTTAAAAATTCCGCAAGGGTCAAAAAGATCGAGTTACTTCAAAGCATGCTTCAAAGGGTAGAGCGTTATCGTGTTCCAGCACTTTCCCGACACTCTTGACCGGGAATCCCTTCTCAGGTACCAATGAGGCATGTACGCGACAAATCAATTTCGTAAAGGTCTCAAAGTAGAGATAGAAGGCATTCCGTACGAGATCGTTGACTTTCAACACGTCAGCCCTGGAAAAGGCCGGGCTTTCACTCGTACGAAGCTCAAAAATATGTTGAACCAAAATGTGATCGAAAGGACGATTACATCGGGTGACAAGCTAGATCGAGCCAATACCGAAGAAAAGGAAATGCAATTCCTTTTTCGAGACGCTGAAGGCTACCACTTCATGAATAATGCGAATTATGAACAAGTGGCGCTTTCTGAGGAACAATTGGGTCAAGGCAAAGATTTTCTACAAGAAAATCTAGTCATTAAAGTCATGTATTTTAATGAACGTCCAATTGGTGTTGAGCTTCCTACCTTTGTAGTGTTAAAGATTGTAGAAACAGAGCCATCTTTTAGGGGTGATACTGTTACGGGGGGATCAAAGCCTGCTAAATTGGAAACGGGTGCTGTTGTGGCAGTTCCTTTTCATTTAAAAGAAGGCGACCTGATCAAAGTAGATACGCGGGATAATAAATACGTTGAAAAGGCGAATAAATAACGTGGCTAAAGCGACATCAAATGGACTTCATTCGAAGAATTCGAAAGACGTAGGGCGTTCGAAGAATTTGAAGAAAGTGGATTCAAATCGGGGAAATAGACAAGGCGATCTTCAGCACTTGGAACGCATTTTCGAGTTGATGGAGAAGCATGAAGTAGCGGAACTGGAATGGGAACGGAGTGGAGAACGACTCAAGTTAAAGACTCGTTACGCTAGCCCAGAGAATCTTTTAATACCCGCATCTTCCATGTCTATGCAGTCTTTTCGCGGAACTCACGAAAGTGGTTATCCGTTGGAAAGGGGTGAATCCTCAGCCAAAGGAGCTACGGTTCCCGAGCCAACTCCGGCAGCTGGTGCCTCAAAATTAGCTACTGTGGGTCAAAATCAAAAACAGATTGTATCTCCTTTTGTAGGGACATTTTACAGGTCACCTTCTCCGGACGCTGATCCCTACGTCAGGGAGGGACAAGGTGTGAAACGGGGCGATGTACTCTGCATCATTGAAGCTATGAAACTTATGAACGAAATTGAAGCTGATTTTCCAGGCAAAGTAGTATCTGTCTTAGTGGAAAACGGCCAACCGGTGGAATTCGGTGAACCTCTCTTCATCATTGAGCCTTAAAAATGAGGCCGACCCCATATTGGGACAGAATTTAAGCATGACGCCTAATCAGTCAACAGGCCTGAGGAAGACGCCTGAGTTGTTTCGAAAGGTATTGATTGCCAATCGTGGAGAAATAGCTCTTCGTGTCATTCGAGCCTGTCGTGAATTGGGAATTGCAACCGTAGCGGTTTATTCGACTGCAGATGAACACTCTTTGCACGTCAAGTTGGCGGATGAAGCGGTTTGCATTGGCCCTCCCCATTCCAAGCTGAGCTATTTGAATATTGCTAGTGTTCTCTCTGCAGCAGATATCACTGGCGCAGATGCAGTACACCCTGGCTATGGTTTTCTTTCTGAGAATGCCGAATTTGCAAGGCTTTGTGGTGAATGTGAGATGACCTTTATCGGTCCGACGCCGGCAAACATCCGTTCAATGGGCGAGAAGACTCAGGCTCGAGCTATAGCACGTGCTGCTCAAGTTCCCCTTCTACCCGGTACTCTCTCTGCGGTTCCGGGAGTCGAGGCTGCGCTCGAAGAGGCAGAAAAAATTGGATACCCGGTGATTTTGAAAGCTGCAGCCGGCGGGGGCGGGCGCGGTATTCACATTGTCTATAATAGCCAACAGTTAATAGGTTCATTTGACCGAGTGAGCTCTGAAGCTGGCGCTGCATTTGGCAATTCTGCGATGTACCTTGAAAAATATTGCGAAAGTCCTCGTCATGTCGAGATTCAGGTGCTTTGCGATAAATATGGAAATCGTATTGCTCTTGGAGAGCGGGATTGCACGATTCAAAGACGGCACCAGAAGATATTAGAAGAGTGTCCAAGTCCAATTTTAGACCCTCAACTCCGTCAAACAATGTGTGAAGCTGCCCTGAAGCTCTGTGCTTCAGTTGACTACGAGAACGTTGGAACGGTTGAGTTTCTCGTGGATAATCGGGACAAGAAATACTACTTCATGGAAATGAATACCCGAATACAGGTGGAACACCCAGTTACGGAAATGGTAACGGGAATCGACCTTATCAAAGAGCAAATTCGGGCGGCCGCTGGATTTCCATTAAAATTAAAACAGTCTGATATTAAGGTTCAATCTCATTCAATTGAATGTCGAATTAACGCAGAAGATCCCGAAAAATTTGCACCTTCGCCAGGAAAAATTGTCGGACTGCACTTGCCGGGTGGCTTCGGGGTGCGGGTTGATTCATTTGTGTACGATCAGTACAAGGTCGTACCTTTCTATGATTCGATGATAGCTAAACTGATTGTTCACGCTCCAACACGAGCTGATGCTATAATTAAAATGCGTCAAGCGCTCGACGAATTTGTTGTGGAAGGGATTAAAACAAATATCCCATTTCACAAAAAGATTCTGGCAAGCAAGAAATTTAGGGATGCCGATTATGATACTCATTTTTTGGAGGAATTTCTTCCTAAATACGAGTAAATTCAAGGGATTTGATGGGTGATGAAAAGCAATCCACCGCAGACGCCACTCGTGTTGATCTAGGCGATGATCTGCTCGAAAAGACCGCAATGCTTGTGGTTGATTCGGAGACAACGGCGTCCCCTTCCCCAACCTTATCGACTCAAGAAATAGCCGGTGAAACTCAGGGAGAATATGATCAGGCGCCAGGAGTGGCTCAGCATTCTGCGGATGATTTTTCTGCAGCGCTTGACATTCAACATGATCCAAAAGCTAACGTATCTTTTGGATCTGCGGAAATTCCGGATTTTTTGGAAAATGCCAAAATTCTAGTCAGTGAAGGTTTTTCTAAAGATGCCAAGAAAATTCTTCATAAAATTCTATTTCTCGACCCAGGAAATGTGACAGCGCGGCAAATCTTAGAAGAAGTCCGCGCATTAGAACTGAAACAGATTTTTGGAGAGGGCGAAGCCAGGAGGCCCATCTTTGGTCGTAAAAATGAAGACTTTTTAGCCGATGTAGATTCAGAAGATCTCATGCGGAAGTTGGATCTAGATCTTAATTTGGGGATGTCTCAATCGTTTTCATTGTTTGAGGACCAGGCGCTCATGGATTCGTTCTGTGCCAAAATGGAAAAGGAATTAATTCAAGCTCAAACTTCTCCGCAAGATTGGATTGATTTGGGGATTGGGTTTTTAGAGATGAATTTGTATTTTGTATCGACTCGATTATTTCAAGGTGCATATAGAAGATTGGATCCAACGGTTCCTGAAACGAGACAAACGGTCCTTTCGGCATCTTGTTTACTGGCTTTGTCACAGATTCTTGCGGGAAAGCCATTTGATGCTGTCTCCTGCCTTCAACCACTTGTCCGTGACAATGACATTAAAAAAGAAGATAAGATTGAAGTCTATTATCTTTTGGGGCGCACCTACGAATCGATGAAAAGGCAGGATTTAGCTTTCTACTACTACAAACAGGTTGTTGAGATTCAACCTCATTACCGAGACATTGATCAACGTTTGAAAGTAGTATGATCAAACGGCCCTTTCTTATTTTCATCCTTATCATAAGCACTCTCATCGGAAGCCTGCTTTGGTTTATCCAAAGCCCGCAGTTTGTTTGGGTATTGAAAAGTGTAGCAAACCGTTATTTGCCAAAGGATATTGGAATCCAGGGCGATTTCTCAGATCTTTCCATTCGGCTCTTTCCGCCTGGATTTTCAATCCGCAATCCTAAGATCACTTTGGGCCATCGAAATATTGCTAAATTACCGGCTGGTTCTTCAGTTACGGCTGAGAGAATTGAGTTTAATTTTCGGCCTTTTCAAGTTTTGTCGGGTGATATTCGGGTGCACGAAGTCATGATTATCAATGGAGATATTCATCTTGTATTGGAGCCACCCAAGCCGTCCCAAAGTGCTGTAAAAACTGCGAAACCTTCTAAATTAGATTTTCATTGGGATGAACTCTTCCAAGTTCGATCCGATTCAATCGCCTTGTACAATGTGAATTTCAGTGTGCAGTTAAAAGACAGTCCTTTGAGCTTGGAAAGTAAGGCGAATCAATTACGTCTTTCCCAGTGGGAAGGTCACGGAGGTTTGGGCTACAATGCATCGGTGGATCTTGAAAATACGAAGGGAAGCTACCTTAAAAGTATAGGATTGCCTGATTCTTTTGATCATATTCAGGGAGCAGCCTACCTGAATGTTTTAGGTTTGCAGATAGAATCTCTTTTTATCTCAGCGAGCGGAGGCGAAAAAGATGGATCCGCAAAAGACAACCTCGCAGCAGCGGAGTTTTCCGCGTCTGGCGCGATCAAAGGCAATCTATTTGACGCGAAGAAACTCATTGCAGACATCGATTTCAAGGCAAAAGGTAGCATTCAGAAGTTTTTGAAACTTGTTCCCGGTGCCGGGGGTCAAGTAAAAATCCCGACCGGAAATATAGCCGTAAGTGGAAAACTACAAGGTGATTTGGCGAAACCTATGGACACTCTCCAAGTGGAGGGTCAGTTGAACGCAAAAAATCTCAGCTATCAGAGATGGAAAGCTGACTTTGCCCGCGTCGATTTGAAATGGAATGCGTCTCCTACTGGAGGCGAGGTCACTTTGGTTAAGGCAATGATTTCGGCCAAGGAGCAACCGCGGATTGGGGGATTTCAACCGGGCTGGGGCGGCATGGTCGAAATTGGGCCGGCTCGTTGGGTGGTAGGATCGACGGCACCGATCAAAGTTCCGCTTCGCTTGGAGAAAGCACATATTCACTGGCTTGGGGCCGGAGGTATTGCATCTGTTTACCCTCTCGATTTTAGAGTGAATGGGACGGTCGTCGCTATTTTCTCCCCACCCGTGAAAGATCGAGCTTGGCAATTGGAGGCGCAACTTGGATTGTCACTGCAACCATTCCAATTGGATAATCAAAGATTTGAAAAAACGAAGCCGCTCAGTGCATTATTCAAGCTGAATCAAGTGAACGTGAGTGGTCCGGTTTTCGTAAATTCTAGCGAAATTCGGCCGGTTAATGTTCTAGTTGGCTTTTCAAAAACGCAATTCAATGCAAATGGAAAAATCAACTTCAAGACAGGATATGACCTCTACGCTAGCGGCTTTGTAAATTTAGATGATTTCAAGGAAATCGCAGAAAATGAAGTTCGTGGTCAAGGTCCAGTTGGAATTCATGTTCACGGCCCAAGTTCGGGAGTCTTCATTGATATCGATACGGACTTTAAGGAGGTCTACTATCTTAAGATGGCATTGGGCAGTCTTAAGGGCAGGATTACCTGGGATGACGGGCTTGATCAATTACATTTGAGTCAGATGCAGTTGGTGAAAAACACTACCCATTATTCAGTAGATGGTTTACTTGGCCTGGGTAAAGTTGACACGATAGATTTAAAAGCTGCGATTCACGACGGAAATATTCAGGACTTAATACAGATTTTTGATTATATGACCCACTCTTTAGATTGGTTTCCACATGATCTCCAGGGGCCATTCAACGGAACGATTAACGTTGGAGGGGGGATTGGAAATTCAAAATTGAAAGTCCTGGGACGGTTTGATGGAAGGGATTGGGAGCGCTGGGGCGAACGATTTAGAACAGTTCATCTGGTGGGCGGCTATGATTGTGGGAAGTATTATGTCAGTGAATTTCAGGGTCTTAAAAAGACAGGGAAGATTGAGGGCCGTATTTCTTATGATCAAAAACAGCAAATGGATTGGGATTTTCACACAGAAAATTTTTCTTTAAGTGATATTGATCATGTGGCCCGTTTAGACATTCCCTTTCGAGGAAATTTAGAGTTTTCAAGTTCCGGAAAGGGTTTTGACGGGGCAATCCAGTCTGCGACTCAGGTAAGCTTGAATAATTTTACAGTCCGCGGAACTCCAATGGCGCCAAGTCAATTTTCGTGGAAGACTGGAAAGGGAATTTCCTTGGTCCAAGCCAATGCAATGGGGGGGCAAGGTGTGCTGAATGTTGACTATAACTTCAACTCTAAAGAAAATAGCTCCATTCAAATCGATTTAAAACAATTAGATTTTTCGCCCATTTTGCTACTGCTCAATCCGAAATCTCTCCAGGATCGTGCGCTGGCTGGACTAATTACGGGCAAACTGGCTATTGCTTTTCATTCAGGACAAATTGAAAAAGCAGACGGAGTTGCTACGATATCTGAATATTCCCTCGCCAGAAATGACGCTCGTTTTGATTTGGTCAATCCGATATCTTTTGCGGTTTCATCTGGTGACTTTAAGATTGCTGGATCTTCGTTGAAAGGGAGGGTTGGAGAAGTCTTTTTGGATTTAACCAGCAAAAATGGTCAGTTTGAAGGACAGGTGCACGGAGATTTAGATACTGCCCTTGTAGAGTTTTTTGTTCCTACCGTCACGCAAGCGTCCGGTCTTGCTCATATTGATTTTGAGATCGGAGGAGCTCTGAAACAACCGACATTGTTCGGTACTGCTAAATTTGATGGAGAAACAGTACGGATCTCCTCTTTCGATTCAGCATTTGAAAATGTAACGGGGACTTTGCAACTACGACAAAATGTACTCTCAGCACAAGGAATCCACGCGGACGTTGGCGGTGGAGTTCTTACGGTGAATGGTCAAGCGACCCTTTTCTCGGATCGATATCCTCAGATTGATCTTAAGAGTACGATTCGCGGATCCAAGATTAAAGTATACCCTTTCCAATACGCACAAGTCAGAGGTTCCGTTGATGTCCACGGAGACTCTGCACCCTATATAGCAGATGGATCAATTGTAGTTGAATCCGCCTTGTCTAAAGAGAAAATATTAACATCTAAACAGGGCGCCGGCGGCCTTAAGGCACTGCCTTACGCACCTCCACCTGGCAAAGCTCAAGAAACTAGTTCGTCCAAATTCAAATTAAATATCAAAGTAGATGCGGATCGTGGCGTGCTGATTCAAAATGACTTGTTTCGAGATGTTGAGGCAAAGGGGAATATGACTTTGGTCAGTGCATTGGACTCTCCTCGAGTCATTGGTCATGCTGAAATTCTACATGGGAAGCTTTTGTTTAAAGACCATATTTTCCAGATACAAACTGCTACCGCAAATTTTGATAATCCTAATGTAATTAATCCTAGTTTTGATCTGAGTGCGAGTACGGAGGTGAATAGAATCAAGATTCAAATGTACGCCTCCGGTAGGTTGGATAATAAGATCAAGATTGAATTCTCTTCAAATCCCGCGATGCCAGAGTCCGAAATTTTGTCTCTCTTGGCCCTTGGGTTGACGTCAAGCGATGCTAAGAAGCTCAGCTCAACCGACCAGAATGCTGTCCAACAGGGAGAAGTCACTTCGTTATTATTACACTCGTTGGATTTTAACCGAGATTTCGAAGACAAAACAGGATTTCAATTTATCGTGGATGAGTCGATGAACCCTCAACAGGGAGTCAGCGCTTTTCGCCCTCAGTCCCAAACTGACTCGGCCGCGGCGCCCCAAATTACTATCCGTCGTAAATTGACTGACCGCCTGAGTTTTTCGGCGGGGAGTACTGTTGGGGTAGGTACAAACAAGCAGAATCAACTCAACATGGATTACTCCGTGAACAAGGATATGTCTCTGTCTGGAGTATTTACGAACTACGGCAGTACAGGAACGGCGGATACCCAGCAAACGACCCAGAACTCCATGGGGATGGATTTGAAGTTTCAGCAGAGGTTTAAGTAAAAGGATTCATGAAATTCAATCCCTTTCCTTTTCTTTTGCTCGGTATTCTGCAACTCGTTTCCCACGATGGAGTTGCTTGGGCTGCTTCAAATAGTCAAGCTGAAATTCAATTGGGATTGGGTGTCGAAATTGACCGAGTTGATATCAACGGGGTCAAATTATTTCCGACTTCGGTGATCGAAAGTTCTCTAGAGATTGGTCCTGGTGACAAACTGGAGAGACTGAAGGTCATCCGTACGGAACAAAATTTACAGTCACTTTATGTGCGCCATGGGTATGAAGAGGTTGGCATTCGAAGCCGTCTCGTTCGGAAGAGAAATAAAGACAAGACTGTTGAAACCGTTTTGGAGTTTTCGATCTCAGAAGGGCGGCCAATCCGGATTGCTTCTATCCATTTTGCCTTACAAGGGGCACAAGAAATTCAGGGAGTGAGCGATGAGCGCACTAAAAAGCTATGGGCGACCCGGGAAAAGCAACTGAAATCAAGTCTAACTTTTTCTGTGGGTGATATTTACGACCAAGAGAAGTTGAATGAAGTAAAGCTGCTTTTTCAAGAGCAATTGGCTTCTGCGGAATTTATTGGTGTAAAGGTGAATGCAACAAGGAATAATGTAGCTTTCGATCCAAATAGTTTCAAGGACATCAAGGGCACAGATGTTTCAAAATGGGTGGGCATTGAATTTCAAATTGACTTGGGCGAGCGGGTAAACTTTGGATTTCGTGGTAACACAGTTTTCACTAAGGGGTATTTAGATGGCCTGATTGACGAGCAGCGACTCTTGGGTTTGGGGAAAGACTACGTAGGTATTATTAAGGCTAAGCTAGAAGACGAGTATCGATCGGCAGGATACGCCAAAGTTGATATCGCTCCATATACCTTTGAAAATCCGATGAAGTATGAGCGAAAGGTAACCTTTGCAATCAAGGAGGGCCCTCGAGTCAAAATCGACTCAATAGACTTTGACGGAAATTTGGTGTTTGGAGGAGACGAGCTCCGAAAACAGTTTTTTTCTAAGGCATCGATGTTCATTCAAAATGATATCTATGTTGAAAAGGATATTCAAAAAGCCGCGGAATTTCTAGTAGAGTGGATGAAAGAAAAGGGTTATCTTTCGGCGCGGGTCGTAACTACCAATACCTTATTTCCACCGAAACCCAGAACTCAGATACAGAATAGTTCTGTAAGATTGCTAATCTATCTTTATGAAGGCGATCAGACCTTGGTTGATAATATACTCATTAAGGGATCTTCCTTGTTTTCTTCTGCGGAAATATCAAAACTATTACGTATGCAGACTGGTCAGCCACTCAATCTTTTCGCCTTTGGGGACGGGGTCGAAAGGCTCAAAAGGGCTTATAAAGATGCAGGGTACTTGGATTTTAGAATTGTAAATGAGGGCACCGATACTTTAATTAAATATTCACAAGATAATAGATTGGCTAGCCTGGCTTTGCAGGTAGAGGAAGGCGAACGGTTTCGAGTTAGCCGAATTGAAATTGAAGGTCTTTCAAATACTCATGAATCGATTGTATCACGTGAACTTCGAATTAAAGTGGGGGAGATTTTAAGAGACACTGACATTGTTCAGAGTGAGCGGAGACTTAGAAAACTTGGAATTTTTTCCGCTGTCAGTTTGAAACCGATTGATGATCCGACTCAGCCTGGCTATAAAATTGTGCGGGTGAGTCTAAGAGAAGCTGATCGTGGTGTTCTAGTCTATGGCCCTGGATATAGAAACGATCTAGGCATTAGGTTGTTTAGTCAATTCTCGTACAGCAATCTCTGGGGCGAAAACCAAACTGCATCTATCAGTGCCAGCGCCAACCGGAGATTTTATAATTATAACTTTGTGGAGGGGCAGGCTCAGATTGCCTATTCTTGGCCGTGGTTTGGAATCCCGGAGCTGAATTTTCGACCGACTGCCGCTGCTGGAAGGACGCAATATATTAATTTTTCTGCCGATACTGCTACTCTCGCTGCCAATTGGGATAAGCAACTTCTTTCTGACCCCAATATTACTGGTTACATCAGCTATACGATTGAATCGATCCATCAGACATTGGCGTTGGAAAGCATTGATAACGGTGAGTTTACAATCGGAACCATTACGCCCAAAGTGACTCTGGATCTTAGAGATAGTCCTCTATCCCCGACCAGAGGATTTTTTAGTACAGTCTGGCTCGATCTAGCGCTGCCCGCTTTCGGATCTCAGGGCAACCCAGCTCCCATTGCATACTACCGAGCGCAAATGAGAAGCGATTATTACGTTCCGCTTACTCGAGATATTGTATGGTATTTTAGCTTTCGGACGGGTTATGAACAGACACTGACTGTTGGGAATAATCCTTCTTTTATCCCTCTTATTAAAGAATTCGCTTTGGGCGGTATAGCGAGCATCCGAGGCTATCAAGAACAGCAGATCAACTATCCCCAAAATCTAAGCAACCCCAACCCCTCATTTGGTGAAAGCTTGGCCTACGTGAATTATAGGACTCAAGTCGATCTTCCTTTTGCAGGAGCGTTGAAATTTGGAATATTTCTCGATGCGGGCAACCTCCTCGTGAATAATTTCTCCTTCGGTGGCTTAAGCTATGGAACTGGATTTGGCTTCCATTACCAGACGCCTATTGGCCCCATTAATTTTGACTGGGGATTTCCGATTAATCCGGCGCCTGGCACGGACCCGTATATTATTCATTTTTCAGTTGGAATTATTTAGTCGCGACCGTGAAATGTACTTTTGGTTTGATACTTCGTCGGTTTTTGCACGTCTGAAGCCAAAATTCCTATTTCGTGGTAGTGACGAATTTCGGAGTGTCTTTCTGCGCAGTAACAAACTTCGGAAGATCAATCGAAACAGAATCTCGTACTTGTACTGGCACGTTCCTCAATGACACCTTTGCTTTGACGGAAACTGGAATAGTAAACGATACAGGAATAGTTAATTTAATAGGTATTTTTACTTTTCCGTACTTTAGAATTTCAGTCTCTACTACCGTTGAAATCGGCAGTTCGGTTTCGATGGGAATTTCCGATTCAATTTGAACAAATTCCTCCATATCGACTCGAATTCGCCCAGAAAGCGGCACAACCAAAGACTTTGGAACAATCCGGCGATTAATGGCGGCTTTCAGAAGGGCTAGGGCAAATCGAAACATGAGTTCATTTTTCCTTGTTTCAATTCATTTAATTGAAATTATTTTTAATTCAGTTTTCTCTTTTGAAATCAGGTATTTATAGTATTGAGTAAGTGAAAAATGAGTCTGAGTGCACATTTCCGAGCATACTAGGATAAAAATCGGTTGACTTCAATCTTTAGCTCTTGTAATTCCAACTGTCTATGTTGCAGCAAAAGTCTTATCAGGCGAAGCAGTCCGGTCCCCATTTCTTTGAGACAACAGGTCCCAATGCCCCTAAGTGGTATGTTGTGGATGCTAAGGATCAAGTCGTTGGGCGTATAGCCACAGTGATCGCACGAGTGGTTACCGGCAAACACAAACCCACCTTCACAAAGCATGCGGATACAGGCGATTTCGTCGTTATTCTAAATGCGGATAAGGTTGTTTTCACCCGTAATAAATGGAGCGATAAGCTCTATCGGGATCATTCAGGCTACGTAGGTGGTTTGAAGACGAAGACAGCTAAAGAGATGCTGATTAAGCATCCTGAAGAAATCTTGCGTAGAGCTGTTTGGGGCATGACCAATAAGTCAAGCCTTGCGCGGCATCAAATGAAGAAGTTGAAGATTTATACAGGAACAGAGCATCCACATGCGGCACAGCAGCCTAAGGCATTGCCTTCTGGCGCGGTTCGCCGTACTGTTGTGACTGCCGCTCGTTCTAAAGCAGTTTAGTAATCATTAGCTAGCTCCCACAAGGAGTTGGGAAGTGCCAACTCCCACGGGGAGTATGGAAGTAAGGAGAGATTCGGAAATGGAAAAGCAGCTACACCAGGTAGGAAAGCGCAAAAACGCAATTGCGCGTGTTTACATCCGCCAGCGTGCTGGGGATGAAGGCGTAATTAGAGTGAATGATCGTTCTTTTGAGGACTACTTTCCTCGCCCTACCGCACGAATGTTGATTTTGCAACCCCTGGAATTAACCTCCAGTGCTGGCCGATTTGACATCGCAGTCAATGTTCAAGGTGGCGGCCTTTCCGGTCAAGCTGGTGCAGTGAAGCACGGTATCGCACGAGCATTGCTCGAAGTAGATCCAGCCTTCCGCCCAATCTTGAAAAAAGCAGGACATCTCACCCGAGACTCACGAGAAGTCGAACGTAAAAAATACGGCTTGGCCGGTGCACGTCGACGCTACCAGTACTCGAAGCGTTAATTCGTATTTATTTTCGAGTTATTGCTCGAATTTATATTCGAATCGTTAATCGATTTTATTCAAGCTTTTGTAAGGGCACGGGTTTTCGGATTAGGTTGTTTTACGGCCAGTCTGACAAGTCCGTGCCCTTTTTGCGTTTAGAAGCTCATTTTCCCATATTCGGATGCTTTGCCAAACAAGCTGATACCAACGTAGGGTCGACTTGAGGGAGCGCTAGAGTGGCCTTCGGATTGGGTGCGCCGCCATGCAAAATAGGCTTAACGCAGTCAACAAATAGCCCCTTACCAGCCTTTGCTTCGTGCGGGGCGAACCCAGCACCTTCACAAAGCATCTTGATCTGTTTGCATGGGTCCTTGACTTGACCTTGCGCGCTGGCAGGCGCTCCTGCTGGCGTTCCGCCCTGGACCGCGAAAGCTGCTGCTCCAAGTATCAGTGACAAAATCAATGCTAAACCTAATTTTTTCATATTGTCCTCCTAAAATAGTCCGTGTATTTATTACATCATAAATATAGCTTAATACCCTCCAATTTGTCATACTTATAAAGTGAACGGGAAAACTCCGGTCTGGACGACGTACAAAGAAAAAGTGAAGCGTATTTCCCAGAGAATCGTAGACGCTCAAAAGCCCATTCGCATTCTGGATGCCATAAAATGGGACCCGTCCGTAGAAGAAGAGTTGCGAAAAGGCAAGTTCAAGAAAATACCGAAGGTTGGACCGGACTACTACCAAAAGTCTCCTCTTTCGTTTGACCCCCGCAAGAAAACAGAAGAACTCCGTGAAATTATCCACGATATTGATTCGATTTTAGGAGCGGAAGACTCGATCGCGCAAGTTTTGAAAAGTGTAGCGCAGGAATATCTAGATGTTGTGCAATTGCTTTTGAATCGAGGGACCCCTCAGTTCTTCGAGTACAGTAAAAAACTCTATGGTTCACCCAAGGATAGGTTTTTCGATGACAAGAATACAATTTTGAACCTAGGGCAGATGCTTTATTCGATATTAGGGTCCATTGACGAACGTGTTTTGAGCGCCCCTGCTGTTGAAGAATATGATGCCAAGCAAACGGTTGACATTCTCAATGAGAGATTCAAATCTTATTTTAAGGACGGGTCGGTCGAAGCAAAAATATCCGACGGAATTTTGGCGGACGCCTCTGCCGGCGGCGATGTTGTAAAGATCAAAGAAGGAGCAAAGTTTAGCTTACGTGACATTGACATTCTCGAAGTACATGAGGGATGGGTTCACATCGGTACTACCCAGAATGGGGTACATCAAAACGTAGCAAAATGGTTGTCAAAAGGACCGCCTCGGTGTTCGGCCACACAAGAAGGCCTTGCAGTTATTATGGAGATTTTTACTTTTAGGACGTATCCTAAAAGAGCACGACATATTAACGATAGAATTCTAGGAATAGACAAGGCTGAAGATGGTGCAAATATTCTAGAATTGATCGAATTTTATAGAACTGAGGGGTATACTGAAGAAGAATGTCTGACAAACGCAATGAGAGTTTTTCGGGGTGGAGTACTCGAAGGGGGTGCGCCTTTTACGAAGGATATTTCATATTGTCGTGGGTTTATTGAGAATTACAATTTCATGCGGTCCGCCATTCGTGCTGGCAAGCCGCAACTCATCCCCTTTCTTTTTGCTGGGAAGCTGCGAGTGGACGATGTCCCAATGCTTTATCAGAAGTTTCAAGAGGGAATTGTAGAAGCCCCGAGGCACCTTCCACCTCAGTTTAGGGATTTGAATGGGGTGGCGGTCTGGATGAGTTTTTCGAGTTTTTTGAACATGGTAGATTTACAAAAAATTCAGGAGCATTATAATAAATTATTCGACACATTCTTGTGATCTAGAGGAACGGGGGATAGGGGTATGAAAATGAAACAAGTTTACTTACGGAGTACTTCACGCGGTCTGCTTTTGATGGTTCTTGGGATGGCTTTGTCGGGAATTGCGAGTCATGCTTCTGAACTGGCGAAAGTAAATGAAAGTGTCATTTCGGATAAGGACCTTGAACTGGCTTTGGGTTCATTGAGCGAAGGTCAAAGGAGCACAGTCTTAAAGGATTCAAATTCAAAGCATGAACTCCTTTTGACTGTTATTGAGAGAGAAGTTCTGGTGCAAGAGGCAGAGAAACTTAAACTAGATCAAGAGCCGATCTTTAAGGATCAACTCAGTTTAATGAGGAAGCAATTACTCATGAATTTTCTTTTGGAAAGAAAATTTGAGTCTTCCCTGTCTGAATCTTCCGCAAAGAAATATTATGAAGTTCATAAGACTAGATTCAGTACCGAGCAAGTGCATGTTCAGCATATCTTGGCTCGCGATGAAGAAGACGCAAAAGCTATCCTCGCCAAAGCCCAGGAGCCCAACGCTGATTTTCAGGCCCTGGCGGAAAAAATGTCTAAGGATCCATCAGCAAAGAACAATCGAGGCGACATCGGTTTCATCGGTCGCGATCGATTCGTTCCAGAATTTACAGAAGCTGCGTTTTCAACTCCCGTTGGAAATATTGTAGGTCCAATACATACGACTTATGGCTACCACATCATTAAAATCGTAGATAAAAGACCTGGAAAAGCATTAGAGTACGACGAGGTCGAGCTTCAGGTGAAAAACGCACTTCGTCAGGAGTTAATTCGTAACTACGTAGAAAGTCTCAAGGGACAAGCTAAGATCAAAGTTGAGAATGTAGCTGCAGGGAAATAAGCTCCCTGTTGACCTGTGTTCTAGTTCTGACAATAGTCCCGAGCGTTGATCCCGTATTTTTCGAGCTTTCTCAGCAGGGTCTTTTTCGGAATATTTGCGTGGAGCGCAGTTTGGTTGATGCGCCCACGGAAGGCCTTGAGGGCACTAATTAGAAATTGTCGCTCAAATTCTTCCTTATTTGCTTGGAAATCGAGACGATTAATATCTAAGGTAAAGCCCTTACTTTTATCTAGGTCGATACCAATGGACCCGCCGGCGGATACTGCCAATGTCGTATGGGCAGTCAGATCTACCTCTAAGTCCGCATCTTCGTCTGAATCATCGAAATTACTTATAGCCCGATCTCTGCTTCGATCCTCGTTGCAATCCCCATTGCGATCGCCGTTAAGACCTTGAGGACGTGCTGCAAAATCAATCGAGCCATGTTTCAGAACGCGTTGCGCCAGTGGGTTGTTTTGACTGAGAGAGTCGGGAAGGCTTTCAGGCGTAATTTCTGTTGTTGCTTCAATCACAAACGCATGTTCGATCACATTTTCAAGTTCACGGATGTTGCCCGGCCAAGAATGCGCTTTGAGGATGGCCATAGCATTCGGAGAGAGGTGAGTTATGTTTTTGTGGTGCTGCTGATTGAATTTCTCGATAAAATGAGTTGCTAGCACTTCAATATCATTTTTGCGCTCACGAAGGGGCGGCAGGTGGATAGGCAAAACATTCAGGCGGTAAAACAGGTCTTCCCTAAATTCGTTTTTCTTAATCATTTCTTCAAGATTGCGATTTGTCGCTGCCACGATTCGCACGTTCACTTCAAGTTCTCGATTCGAACCGACTGGAGTGAATCTCTTTTCCTGAAGCGCGCGGAGTAATTTTACCTGCATTCCTGCTGAAATATCTCCTATTTCGTCGAGAAAAAGAGTCCCGCCGTCCGCGTATTGGAATTTTCCGATCTTTCTTGAGTCAGCACCGGTGAATGCACCCTTTTCGTGACCGAAAAATTCACTCTCAATCAAGTTTTCCGGAATCGCGGAGCAGTTAATGGTAACAAAGCGATTGTCTTTTCTAGGGCTGTTAAAGTGAAGGGCTTGGGCTACTAATTCCTTGCCCGTTCCGCTCTCTCCGCGGATGAGCACCGCTGTGTCAACTCTCGATAGTTTATCGATTACGCTGAAGACACGCTTCATTTCGGAGCTTTGACCGATGAAATCAGTACCATTGGGCAGTTTGAATACAGGAGCAGACATGCTCATGTTCTTCACCATGTGTTTAGCTCGGAGTGCTTTGTCTACCAAATAGACCAGATTTTCTGCTTTAATTGGTTTCTCAAGGTAATTGTAAGCACCCTCTTTTGTCGCCTCTACAGCGTCCCGAACATTCGAGAATGCCGTTAGAATAAGGACGATAATGGAAGGGTCATGAGCTTTGATTTCTTTCAAAGCTTCAATTCCGGTGAGTCGTGGCATGTTCACGTCCAAAAGTACTAAGTCGTAATGACCTGCTCTGACTCGATTGACCCCTTCTTCACCATCTTTGGCTTGGTCCACTAAATAGTGATTTTCTGACAAGGCTGATGCCACAGAGAGCCGTAAATCGGCATCATCATCAACGACGAGTACTCGGAACATTTGAATCTCTCCTTTTAAAATTAACGCCCACTCCCCTTGTTAAACCTTTTGGAGAATTTTGCACATGAAGATCTTCATTGATCGGAAGGAAAATTCGAAAAATGCTCCCCTGATTTTTCTCACTCTCTACTTCCACGTGTCCACGGTGGGCTTCTATAAAGTACTTAGTCAAGTAGAGACCCAGACCCGTGCCGGCAATGGCAACGGTCATATCGTTTTTTGCTCGATAAAAACGAGTAAAGAGATTTTCCTGTTCCTGGAGCGTCATTCCGATTCCTTGGTCTTTGACGGAAATGATGATCCAGTCACCTTCCTCTTTGGATTCAATAATGATCTCAGAGTTAACTGGTGAATACTTGAGAGCATTGTCAATTAAGTTATTCAATACTTTGGAGATGAGCGATGCATCTATTTTAACAGGAAAAAGAGGTTCCAGATTTGATACGATTCGAATATTTCGTGCTCGCGCTTGTGCCTTAAAGCCTTCGAGCGATCTTTCTACGAGGTCATTAATATCCTTTGATTCTCGTCTCAATTGAATGTGATTGGATTCGACCTTATTCAGTTCCAGAATACTTGAAATAAATCGATTGAGTTCTTCGGTGGATGCGATGATGTGTTTAACTGTCTCACGGTCTTTTAATGCAAGTGTTTCCGCGGCACTTCTCAAAAGAACTTCTGCAAGGCCCTGGATTCTCGCGACTGGGGTCTTTAAGTCGTGGGTCACAAGAGACAGAAAATTAGTTTTTAACTCTTCTACTTGTGTCAGTAACTCATTTTTACGTTGATAATCCCATCGCTTTTTATATTCTCGGATCAATCGGTATGGTACGGCAAGGTAATAGCCAACAAAAATTCCTACGAGGGGTTGACTTTCGCGGAGCCAAAGTCCCTTCATTTGGAACAAAAGTTGACTCAGCAATATAAAAGCCAGGGCAAGGCTCAGAGTTGCAAAGACCCCATAAAGAGGGGTAGAGGTCATAATCCACCAAAGGACGATGGTAGTTACCAATAAAGTCACAAGGCAATTGACCATATGTGGTACTCGCATAATGCCATCATTTTGAATAATGGAATCTAAGATATCAGCATGAACGAGTAACTTTGGATTTGAGAAGGACGCCTTGGAATACGGCGTATATGCGAAATCGGACGAATCATCCATGGACATCGTTCCGACCAAAATGATTTTATTCTTGAGGGCCTCGACGGGGATGCGCTCTTTTAAAACATCAGCAAAGGAATAGCGTGGATAGGTGATTTCATTCGGGCGTCGTTTATTTTGTAGTACTGTGCTGCCGTGGTATTTAAAAAAGAAATATTTTCCGTCAATTTCTGGAACATAAAAACTACCCATGGGTAGTTCTTTTCTTCCAATTAAATGGAGCCTTCTTGCCAGATCCAAGTGAAATGCGGGTTTATCGTAAAGCGTCAGTAATGCCCTTCGTGTTACTTTGTCTTCAGCAAATACATTGCCATCTTTGTGAATGACCGCTACCGAATGCGGGAGATCATTCATGGGTAGTTGCGGCAGTACTTCACCCGTGACGTCAAACGGAGTGCCCAGAAGAAATACGGCGCCTTTCTCCTCAAGGCGTTTCGCAGAATTCACAAACCGAACTCCCCAATCTCCACGTACCATTTCAGGATTATTCTGGGAGACATGATTGAGGTCTATCAGATACCCCACCGCTTTGGGCTGGGCTTTGGCTAAGGTTTCGAGGAGCCGTGTATGGTAGTCAAGAGACATCGGGGCGAATTCATTAAATTCCTTTGTCGTGGCATCATCAAGTGTAACTAGGACAATGTCTCGGTTCGCTTTACTTTGAATGCCTCGAGACATGCGGAGGTCATAGAGATTCGCCTCAAGGAAATTAAAATCCATATTGAGAAGAAGTAGCGTGAGACAAACCGCGCTTAGGATGAAAGTGAGGGGTTTTTCATACTTTTTAACATATTTCTTCGCGTAATCCTCTGCAAACCCTTTGGTCCAGGTTGAAAGTTTATTGGTCTGTTCACGCGGCATCGTTGCATCCTCTCGGCGCCCTCACGGCACCCACACTCCTGCTCGCATGAATTGCTTGTAATGTAAATTATTTCAATGTTGGAGACATCAATTCCATCAAGACGTCGTTTCCGAGTTGAGACGTTGCAACCGGAGTAAATTCGAGCTTCTCGCGGAGTAGTTTGTTGAGATGAATTCGATTTCGGAGACCCCCTGATAAGGCAGGAGCAACAAAGGCGTGTATAAAATCTACCTGATTCGATTTGAGAAAAATGCTTAATGTGGCCGGGCCCCCTTCGACAAAAACACTTTGCAATGGGTGGGTGAGCAGTTTCTCTATTTCTGAAGATTTCAAAAGTGATAGCAGTTCGGGAACCCATTCTTCACTCTTGAGGCTATGAAGAGTGATGGGCGTGATATTCTCTCTCTTGAAGATCCAATTGTCTTTTAATCTTCGCTGGGCTGCCGCATTTGTCGTGACATAAACCAAAGGGCGATCTGTGTGGAAAGTTCGTTCCGAGAGTCTAGCCTGTAACGCTGTATCGGCTTCCAAACATTGCCCCTTCGGATCAAATAAAATGGGGAGCGGTTGTGATTGATGGGGGGGATTACAATCCCTTACGTCTAGACTTGGGAGGTCTGCTAAAGCTGTTCTCGCACCTACTAGAATGGCATCGTATTTTTGCCTGAGCCAGTGGGTGTAAGATCGGGAAACCGGTCCAGATATCCATTGCGAAGTATTTGAGTCGTCGGCTAGCTGACCATCCAGTGTCTGGGCCCACTTTAAAGCAATAAAGGGACGTTTCAGTTTCTGGGATGCAAAAAAAGGTAGATTCCATGCGGAAACTTCCGGGGAAAAAAGACCGATTGAAACTTCTTTGCCTGCAGCCTGTAGTTTTCGAATTCCTTCACCATTTATAATTGGATTCGGGTCAGGGCAAGAAATGACAATTCTACGAATTTTGGAATTGAGAAACAAGTCGACGCAGGGAGGTTGATTGCCAAAATGAGAACAGGGTTCGAGCGTGACATACGCTGTGGCGCCATTCAATTGGTCTGAAGCGGTGATGGTATCTAACTTATTCAGAGCGCTCCTTTCAGCATGGAGACCCCGATAAGCCTGGGTATGTCCTCTTGAAATTTCCTGACCATTGGAATCAATGATGACACATCCAACTGCAGGATTCGGATTCGTTATTCCGATCCCTTTCATCGATTCCTGAAAGGCTTCGAGCATCCAGTAGCGATCCGATCCCATTATTGCTTGGGGGATTGCGAGCTGTTGGCTACCCGGCAACTCCTTGGGCACGATTTTGTGAAGAAGTCCGCCGGCCGAGAATCCGGATTCTAAAATTGCCATTATGCGTCAAGTTGACATACTTAGAGTTCGAGTTCAAGACTGAAGTCCCCAAGTGCACTTGTAAAAGGAATGACTATCGCTTTGTGATCCTTAGGAGGACTGGAGTGAACATCGGAGCCTCGGATCACTGTAGGAATTGCCATTTGAATGTTAAACCCTTTGGTATTCAGGACTTTTTTTGTGGCACCCAAAATCATATTGGTAATTTCGGCAACTAGATCATCGGTCTCCGGATTAAACTCGGTGGAGGCTTCTCCAAAGACTTTATTGATCAATTTAATATAAACACTTTGTTGAAAGACCAATAGGAATGAGCCATCTAATGAATTGCTTGAAATTCCTACTACGCCAGCAATCTCAAATGGGTATTCATGGTGGACCATTTTTTCAAATGGTTTGCCCGGTTTGATTTCCATTTGGAATTGAACTTTAAAAATGTAAACTGTGCTTTCAATGAGCTGCATAGCGAGGATATTTCTCGTTGCAGTAGGTGTAGAGGTTTGGGAGGGTTGGCTTTTTTCAGCCTTTTCCATCGGACTTACGGCAAATTTAATGAAAAAGTCACTCCCGTCCACTTTGAATTTTATGATTTGAGCTTGCTGTTTCTTTGTGAATCGGACTCCTACATCCGTGCCGCGGAGCACCGAAGGGATTGCCATTTGTATAGCTTGCCCCTTTTTGCCAAGAATAGTCCTGGATTGGGCGAAAATGATATTCAAAAGTTCCGCTGCAGCGTCTTCATTTTCTTTTGTAACTTCCACCTTCGGATCGTTTAGGAGACCTCTCAATACTTTTAAAAATGCGGGTTGAGAAAACCCCAAAACGGCCGAGCCATTCATATCGGTGGCCAGAATCCCGACAAGACCCCCAATTCCAAACGCTGCGTCATTTTTCTTTTCCGGGCTGATGATTTCCGTCCCTGCGTGTTGAACATCCAATCTACACTGAATTTTCAGCGTCAGAATAGTTGCACCAATGAACGCTTGAGCTAAATCGTTAGAAAAGTCGGTCATGAGTTCCTCTCTTTAGTCCATTGTACAAGGGGGGGCAAAGGGCGCAAATAGAAAGTATAATAGAGCGAACTATGAATTCCAGTGGTGCAACTGGTAATAAATCAAAATGGTCATTTGGATCTGGGCCGTCTCGCTTATTAGACTAAAATAATCAGTTAGGAAGAAATGATTCAAATTCATATAGGATTTAATACTTTTAGAGCAAGTCTGTAAAATATCGGGGCGGATTGGAGTATCCGAAGTCAATTCCGCACCCGGACTACAGTTCGGGGTTGATAAAAATAGCTGACTATTTCTTTTTTGTCTTGACGGAAAACCGGCGTTTTCTTGCTCTAACTGTTCAGCTGCTTCTATAACGGCTATTTCAAAGCCAGAGGAAGTACCCAAGGTTTGAAAAAGGCTTGAACTAGAGGGACCAAAGGACCCATATTTCAAGCTTGCCATAAGGCCAATACGCCCCGTTTAAAAGGGGCGAAAAACTCGTGGTAGGGTTCATTTTATGAAAAACATAATTTGGTCTCAATTGAACAAACAAGATTTTATAACTAAAGCCAAGGCTCTCGCCAAAGAAGAACATGAGTTATCTCTTCAGTTCATTGATATGCTCAGAGAATGTGAACGCCGACAGCTTTATGCCGAACAGGCATATCCTAGCCTGTGGGCATGGGCAACTCAGTATCTTGGTCTATCCGAAAGTATGGCACAAATTCGAATAGCCGCCATGCGCTTGTCCCGCGAAATTCCAGCCATCAAGCCCGCCCTAGAATCGGGTGCTCTGAGCCTCAGCAATGCAGCTCAGCTGAATCGATTTTTTCGGGAAGAAAAGAAATCAGGAAACAGTCGTTCTCCCGAATCAAGAAAGATGTTATTCATCAAGTCACTGGATTATCGAAAAAGGAATGTGAGTCCAAGCTCCTTGAAATAAATCCCAAAGCTGTGCCGCAGGAAAAAGAGCGTCCTATCTCTTCCGAAAAAGTAGAAATCAAATTAGTACTCGACGAATCGTTGGTGGAAAAACTCAAAGAGTTGAAAGCTTACCTGGCACATACGATTCCAAATGCGACTTACGGTGAACTCATTGCGTATATGACGGACAAACAACTGGAGAAAATCAAAAAGCAAAAAGAAGGGCAAAACTCAAACGGAAATTCTTCGAAGGTAAAGCCTGATCCAACAGAAGCACCCTGCCCAACAGTAGTACCTGATCAAAGTGCCGTAACTTCACTTTGCCTGGAAAAGGCAGGCGAAAAAGTCAAGCAAACGGCTCATGCCACCAAAAGAGAATACATCCCAAAAGCAATTCGCCAGGCTGCCATGGCCAGAGCAGGAAATTGCTGTGAATATGTGAGCCCGGAAGGTAGACGATGTTCCAGTCGTTACGCTCTCGAGATCGACCACCGGACGCCTTTGGCCCTCTGAGGAAAAAGCGACTTATCTTCATTAAGAATTTTGTGCAAAACACACAATCTTCAACAAGGGATGGAAAAGTTGGGGCGAAAGTGGATGGCTAAGCATATTCCAAGTATTCATTGAAGCTCGTTCTTTCGCTTCTGTGTTAAATACGTTGACAATAGTGCCCCGATTGCTACTGCTCACTCCATGGATGATTATCAAACTGCCAGAGAATACGCCCTTCAGAGATTGAACCGACGCGAGTGTTCGTCTCGGGATATCGAACAAAGATTGGTGCGAAAAGGTATTTCAAAGGACACGGTTAAGAAGGTTGTCACGGAGTTGGAAGAGGCTTCTCTTCTGAGCGATGCCCGGTTTTCCAAAATGATGATTCGCGAACAGGCTGCTCGCGGAAAGGGCCCGCTCGTCATTCGGCAAAAGCTGAAACAAAACGGAATTGATTTAAGTGTTGAGCAGATCAAAGCGATATCGGCCGAGTACGGAGAATCCAAGGAGCTTGAAGTGGCTCGGCAAATGGTGGCCCGTAAGTATCCGAATTTTGCAACTGACAAGGCGACCATGAATCGCGCTTTGCAAGCCCTTTTGCGGCGGGGTTTTTCATTTTCTGACGCGAAGAAGCTGCTTTCGTAAGCGGGCTGCAAGATAGAGTGCATAAAATGTGCATAGCGAACGACGAAGTAGGGTACTTCAGCCGTCTAAATGCACATTTAGCGCACTAAGTAGGGGCGTGTGGTCGCAGCAGATTAATTGAAGCAATGACGAAATAGTAAATTTTTTATTTGATCAGAGTTTATTTTCATATGAGTGAGGGACTCGCCTTGATTGTCGGAAGCAGAATTTTCAAGACTAGTTTTTGTAAACCCCATCTTTTCATAAAACTCTACAGCTGACTTCATTGACTCCAATTTAATGCCCTCATATCCTTGTTTATAAGCCTCTTTCATCAATGTCATTATTGCTGCTCTACCTCCTCCCTTTCTTTCTTTTCTCCAGGGATATCCAAGTAGACTTAGTATATCTAATTCGCTTTCGAGTTTTTTAGCTGGAATTTCTGCAACAGCATAAAGTTTGCCAGATATATCGCATATTAGAATAGTGTTAACGAACTGAACCTTCCTCTTGGCCCGGATCTTTAAAGTAGGTTTCAATGCCTCTATCACTTTTAAATAGTCATTCATTTTAGTGTCATTGCCGATTCTATTTTTCCAAAGTTCTATCTCTTCCAATAGCTTCAAGTAATCTATCGCATTCTCTTTAAAAAATGTAGGTTTGCAGTTAGATGGGTTTAATTCGAGATCATCTTTCAGGGTCTTGTTGATACAGTCTTCAATGCTCTGACTCACATTTGATTCTACATTGGAACATCTATCATTTGAAGTCGGACTCATCTGAGATACAGAGGAATTGATTTCTCCCACCGCCTGAATTGCATTCTCTATTGCTATAAAGTCATTTGAGGAGGCTGGCTTTTGATTCCCTCCAGGCCCAGCAATCCCTTTCAAAGGGAGCGCTAAAGTGGCTAATAATGCAATAAGTAAGCTTTTACGAATAAATGGTCTCATCACTTAAAATGGTAGCCGAATCTTACAACTTTACAAAGGAGTGCATAAAATGCGCATTGCGAACGACGAAGTTGGGGTGCTTCAGCCGGCTAAGTGCATATTTTACGCACCCTGTAGCGCCGTATAGTCGGGAAATGACATTTTCATTGAATTCCTCCCCCCTCTTAGGTTAAAAGGACACCTGATTACGCACACCCCAAGTTTACGTGGTTCCGGGCCATGCTTTGGATGCCTCCCGTGAAGGGAGCGCCAAAATGGATTTCGGTCATCTGGGGTGGAGGGAAGTGGGTTTTCAAACAGGAAATAGTTCCTGACTTGGAAGCTTTACTTCGATAAACCGCGGCAAGCCTTTCTGCGCGATCGCGCTGTATATGTCTTCCGCTATATAAGTACTAAGGAGTTTCTCCATGCCAGCAGTTACAATGCGCGAGCTTCTCGAATCAGGAGTTCATTTCGGTCATCAAACACGTCGTTGGAATCCTAAAATGAAGCCTTATGTTTTTGGGGCTCGTAACGGGATTTATATCATTGACCTCCAAAAGACGGTCGATCAAACTCGCGCTGCTTGCACTTTTGCAAGTCAGGTTGCATCAGAAGGCAAAAAGGTCCTTTTTGTCGGTACCAAAAAGCAAGCTAAAGACGTCATCGAAGAAGAAGCAAAGCGCGCAGGGATGTATTTCGTCACCAACCGCTGGTTGGGCGGAATGTTAACAAATTATCAAACTGTAAAAGCTTCCATCGATCGTTTGAAGAAATTGGAAGCATTGAAAGTCTCCGCAGAATGGGACGAAACTCCTAAAAAAGAACAATCCAGAATCGACCGCGAGCTAGATAATCTAAGAAAATCGCTCGGCGGCATTCAAGATATGAAGAAGCTTCCTGGAGCGATCTTTGTGGTCGACACCGAAAAGGAACATATTGCTGTTAAAGAAGCGAAAAAGCTTGGAATTCCAACGATTGCGGTAGTTGACACAAACTGTGATCCTTCAAATATTACTTACGTTATTCCTGGCAACGACGATGCAATCCGATCCATCCGACTTTTTGCTCGACTCATTGCAGATAGCTGTCTTGAAGGTGTGAGAATATTCCAAGAGAAGCTCCGTGCCCAAGAAAACGCTGAATTTGCGGCCAAAGAAGAAATGGATACAGAAAAGAAAGTATCTCGTTTTGAAGGCGATATCGATCTTCAAGGTGTTGACGAGGCAGATCTTGAAGCGCAAGAAGTGGAAGCTGAATTGACTGGTGAAGAAGAAACAGCTCAAGCTGCTGCCGCTCCTACTCCCGCACCTGCTGCAGTGGTAGCCGCTCCTGTTGCTGAGAAGACAACCAAAAAAGCTAAGAAATCAGCTAAGGGAGAGTAATAGGCCATGGAAATTTCTGCATCGATGGTCAAAGATTTAAGAGAAAAAACGGGCGCTGGAATGATGGATTGCAAGAAGGCGCTCTCCGAAACTTCGGGTGATTTCGATAAAGCTGTTGAGTACCTACGTAAGAAGGGTATTGCTTCCGCAGCAAAGAAGTCAGGCCGAGCCACAAAAGAAGGCGCAGTGACCTCCTATATTCACGGTGAAGGCAAAGTCGGCGTGTTATTGGAAGTGAATTGTGAAACGGACTTTGTAGCCCGAACTGAACAATTTCGACAATTTGTAAAAGATGTCGCAATGCATATTGCTGCTGCTAACCCACAGTGGGTCAATTCAACAGAAGTGCCAGCAGATATTATTGGCAAAGAGAAGGAAATTGCAGTTGCGCAAATGCAAGCTTCTGGAAAGCCAGCAGCAGTTTTGGAGAAAATCGCTGAAGGTAAAATCAAGAAGTTCTACGAAGACAACTGCTTGATTAATCAGCTCTTTGTTAAAGATCCGAATAAGACCATGGAGCAATTGCTCAAGGAAACTATTGGAACCTTAGGTGAGAATATTACCATTCGTCGATTTACACGGTATGCTCTTGGTGATGGTTTGGCTGATAGTTCTCAATCAGAATAAAGTAAATCGCCTAATACTAGCACCTAAATGCAATCACTTCATGCAACCAGGAGAAGCTAGGCGAGTGAGGAGCTGAGCAAGTGACATCCAAAGGCACCCCCGAAACAGCGCCTAAAGCAGTGCCCAAAAAAATGCCCGAAATAGTGCAAAGAAGCAAGCCCTACACCCGAATCTTACTCAAGCTATCAGGTGAAGCTCTTGCAGGCCAAGCTGGTTATGGAATTGACACGGATGTCTTGAAAGTTCTCGCGAGCGAAATCAAGGCAATTCATAAAAAGGGTGTTCAAATTGGAATTGTGATCGGTGGAGGCAATATCTTTCGTGGCCTGAAAGGTGCTACTAAAGGTATGGATCGAGCTTCCGCCGATTATATGGGAATGTTAGCCACAGTTCTGAACTGCCTAGCTCTCCAAGATGCACTGGAACATGAAGGGGTACACACTCGAGTACAATCTGCGATCGAGATGCAAGAACTTGCAGAGCCGTATATTCGAAGAAAAGCAATTCGTCATCTCGAGAAGCATCGCGTTGTCATTTTTGGTGGTGGAACGGGCAATCCCTATTTTACTACAGACACGACTGCAGCATTGAGAGCGATGGAAGTGGGTTCGGAAGTTGTTTTTAAAGCGACTCGTGTGGATGGGGTCTATGACTCAGATCCAAAAACGAATCCCGAAGCCAAACGGTTTGAAGAAGTATCCTATATTGAAGTTCTGCAACGAGGATTAAAAGTCATGGATTCGACTGCGATTTCCCTCTGTATGGACAACCAACTTCCTATTGTTGTCTTTGATTTAAATCAAAGAGGCGCTCTTGAGGAAGTTGTCGATGGAAAAGCGATCGGGACACTTGTAAGGTAATTAAGACGCCTGGTTCTTTTTGCATTTTTTTGCATCTGGGGGCGTCATAAAACGGAGGAAATCATGTCAAAAGCTGTAATTGATGCAATGATTCAAGGCATGGACAAGAGCATCCAGTCCCTTAAAGCCGAATTGGCGAAAGTTCGGACCGGACGCGCCTCTACTGCTTTGGTAGATACAGTTCACGTAGATTACTACGGTTCTAGCGTGCCACTCAATCAAGTAGCCAATGTGACTACTCCGGATGCACGAACCATCCAGGTTTCTCCCTGGGAAGCGGGAATGATCGGGGCAATCGAAAAGGCAATTCTGGCTGCGAATATCGGCCTAACCCCACAAAGTGATGGTAAAGTAGTACGAATTCCGTTGCCCCTCTTGACTGAAGAGCGCCGTAAGGAAATGGTAAAGCTTATAAAGAAAATGGGCGAGGAAACCAAGATTGCAGTTCGTAATCATCGACGAGATGGTAACGAAGAGCTCAAGAAAATTGAAAAATCGAAGGCATTGTCTGAAGACGATACCAAGAAGGCGATGGAATTAGTTCAAAAGAAGACCGATGAAAAAGTAACCGAGGTAGACAAGGTTATTGCGATTAAAGAAAAAGAAATTTTGACCATTTGAGAAGAGTGTGACAGCAGAAATTCCGAATCATATCGCGATCATTATGGATGGCAACGGCCGATGGGCTCAGAAAAGGGGACGACCTCGAGCTTTTGGACATGTGAGGGGTTCTTCTCGTGTTCGGGCCATAGTCGAAGAAGCCAATCGATTGGGTGTCAAAGCTCTCACGCTCTATGCTTTCTCGACTGAGAATTGGTCCAGGCCAGAAACTGAACGCAAAGTTCTTTGGAAACTCCTCAAAAAGTATCTTATTCGAGACGCTGACGAACTTTTTCGTAAAAACGTTAAACTTCGCGTGATCGGAGAGCTCGAACGTCTGGATGTTGACGTTAGGAAAGTCCTTGATCCGGTTTTGGATCGACTGGCTCCAAATACAGGTCTCCAGCTCACCTTCGCATTGTCTTACGGTTCAAGAACCGAGTTAGTGCGGGCAGCAAAATTATTCGCAGAAGATTGTATGGCAGGTCGATGCCATCCTGATATGATGTCTGAAGGAATTATGGAAAATTACCTTTGGACTTCGGAACTAGGCGACGCAGCACCCGTTGATTTATTTATTCGCACCAGTGGTGAAAGACGGATCAGCAATTTTTTGCTTTGGCAATCTGCTTATGCAGAGTTCGTTTTTCCGGATGTAGCTTGGCCGGAGTTTGGGCCGAAAGATTTAAGAGCGGCAATTCTAGAGTATTCGAAAAGGGAGCGCCGTTTTGGTGGTGTGAGCAAAAGCGGAGGAGGAAAAGATTTCGTCGAGCAGGTGAAGAAACATGAAATTGCCTAAACCTTAACGGGATCTGAAGCCAATGCAAATGACTCCTGAACTGAAGAAGCGAATACTGACAGGTGTTACGGGTGGGGCGGCCCTTTTAGGGCTTATTGTATTTGGCGGTTGGCTGGGGATATTTTTTCTGACTACCGTCATCTCTATCGGAATGGTTTTTGAGTTTGCAAATATTACCTTTTCAATGTCGGATCGACTTGAGAAAAAATACGTCATATTATCGATTACTTGGTTTATTGAACTGGTTAATTTGCTGGCGCCACAGGGCGAGTTTCAACTTCTAGTAGTTTCTTTTGTTAGTTTATTTATTTATTTTCTACTTTCAGCCCAGCGCCACAGTGAGGCACAATTTTCAATTCACTTTAAAGAATTGATGTATATGGTATTTGGACTTGTTTATTTGGTTTTTTTGCCACTTTTTCTGTCTAGAGTTTACGAGTCTCAGTACGGAACTGAATGGACAGTGTTATTTCTATTAATGGTCTGGGCAGGAGATTCAGGAGCTTATTTTGCTGGCAAGAAATATGGCAAAAGGAAGCTTTATCCCATAATTAGTCCGAAGAAAACAGTAGAAGGCTCGCTCGGTGGACTTGCGTCGGGATACGTTGTCTCGATTTTATACAAACTCACGGTATTTAGAAATATGCCTTGGCTGGCGATCATTTTTATTCCCCTCTTTGTTGGCGTTTTTGCCCAAATTGGAGATTTGTGTGAGAGCTTTTTCAAGAGAGCCTTCGAGAAAAAGGATTCGGGTTGGATACTTCCTGGTCATGGAGGCTTTCTGGACCGATTTGATGGAGTAGTGTTTAGCCTACCTGTTATGTATGCCTGCATTCGTATTTTTGGTTAGTGGAGGTCAAATGGTTGCTTTTACGACGTGGATGGGTTCACTATTTCACTCTGTTTTCGCTTTTGTCATCATTCTTGTACCCTTGGTGGTCTTTCATGAATTTGGCCACTATGTATTTGCAAAGATCTTTGGCGTCCGAGCTGAAATATTTTCAGTTGGATTTGGCCCTCGAATCTGGGGTCGCAAAATAGGTGAAACGGAATGGCGACTTTCACTCATTCCACTCGGGGGATACGTTAAGCTTTTAGGCGAAGACCGAGAGTCTGATATTCCAGCGCAAGATCAAAAGCGATCGCTCCATAGACAAGCTCCTTGGAAGAGGTTTTTGATTTTTTTCGGAGGCCCGCTCTTTAATTTTATTTTAGCTATATTTATTTTCATGGTTATTTTGGCCGTGGGCGAACCTCAGATGGCTAGCGTAGCTGGCCGAGTTGTCCACTTATCCGCTGCCGAGAAAGCGGGTTTTCAAAGTGGTGATAAGATCCTTTCCATTCAAGGTAAGCCGGTGCTTCGCTTTGAAGAAGTGATCAACGCGCTAAATGAAAATCCAGGGAAGTCTCTTGATTTTGAAGTGCTTCATCCTCATTCAGAGAAGCCAATTCACCTCCAGGTTACGACATCAAGTCAGTCCGGTTACAGTATGTATGGAGAGTCTGTTGATGTCGGAGAGATTGAAGGCCTGTTACCCGCTCCTCGCGCAAATCAGATAGGTATTTCTAATCCCAGTTCTATTGCTGGCCTAGCTGGAATTAAGACCGGTGACAAGGTTGTCGAAATTCAAAATATCCCAGTAGCAACTTGGGAAGAGCTTGAAGCTGACTACGATGGCATACCTGCCAATTCGACTTTCGAACTCAAGTTTCAGGATAAAGCTGGAAAGAACACAAAGTCCCTTACGTGGACAAAGCCGTCGCATTCTCAGGGGCTAGGAACGGATTTTGGGCTTTATTCTTCGGAACTTTTTGTTGAAAAGGCAGTTCCTAAGTCTCCAGCAGAAGCCGCCGGCATCAAATCAGGGGATCGTTTAGTAGGAGTTGGGCACTATAACGTGATGAGTTTTTTCGATCTCAAAGATGCAGTTCAAAAATCAGGGGAAAAAGAAGGGGTCGTTCAACTCAAGTTTGAACGGGCTGGTCACATCTATACTGACTCGATTAAACCTACTGCTACCGCAGGTAGAGATCCTCTCTTGAACAAAGTTACGCACTATACAATCGGTGTCATGCCGATGTTAGTCTTGGCTGAGCCGCCCATGATCATCGAAAGGATTTGGAATCCCTTTAAGCTCGTCGTTATGGCAACAGATCGAATGGTTACCTTTTCTTGGCGCAATCTTGTATCGCTTAGAAAAATTATTACGGGAGAAGTTTCTGTTGGCACCTTAGGTGGCCCAATCATGATTGGTAAGATCGCCGGGGAATCTATGGCTC
>Ga0206877_10048_pt1 | contig 38468 bp, 35 predicted proteins | sample Alteio_BWOrgCont_7_FD_152623 | JGI IMG/M metagenome (GOLD analysis project Ga0206877, IMG submission 152623) | Enriched cells from forest soil in Barre Woods Harvard Forest LTER site, Petersham, Massachusetts, United States -... | ecosystem: Environmental > Terrestrial > Soil > Temperate forest >...
GTAGATGAATTCGGCATTGAGCACGTCCAGGGTGACAGCGCGCACCATGCGGATCACCTGCGCCAGGGTCGTGCCCAAAAGCGTCAGCACCGGCAGCACAAAGACGTTGGCCTGCTTCCACATGGGTCGGCTCGGATCGAGTAGCGACACCGGTGGCAAAAGGGCCAGCCACACCGCGAACACCACGGTGAGGATGGTGCCGATGACGAATTCGGGCAGAGCGACGGCGATAAGCGTCGGGATGGAGATGAGGTGATCAACAAAACTATCCTTGCGCAGAGCCGCCACGATGCCAAGCACGAGCGAGAGCGGGATCATCAAAGAGAGCGCGGCCAGCGTTAGAACAAGGGTATTAGTGGCCTTAGAACCAATGGTCTCCCACACTGGAATGCCGGACGGTATCGAACGGCCGAAATCGCCCCGCAACACGCCCGCTATCCACGAGCCATATTGCTGGACAAGCGGACGGTCGAGGCCAAATTCTTGGGTCAGGGCCTCCACGGCTGTTGGATCTGCATGGGCTCCAAGGGCCGCTCTGGCGGCATTGCCGGGCAGGAAATTGGTCGCCCAGAAAACCACGGCGGAAACGATCAGCAATGTTCCGATCGCAAGCAGTATCCGAGTGACGATCAGTTTCAGCAGTGGATTGCGCATGCGAGTAGTCTTTTCTGTAGTTGAACTCCGGCTAAGGTCGGACGGGGCAGGAACGACGTGGCCCGCCCGACGATAGGTTCACTCTAGGCGAAGTACACCGATTCAAACCGGTAATACCCTAGGTTTCGCTGGGTCGAGGGCTCAATGCCCTGCACCTTGGAGCTGGTGGCGTCGAGCAGGTCCCGGAAACCCCAGATTATGTAGGCTCCTTCATTCCAAAGGATCTTCTGTGCCTCGGCATAGTAGCTACGCCTTTCCTCGTCCTTGAAGGTGGTCCGGGCCTTTGAGACCCATTCATCGAAGGCGTCATTCGTCCAGTCGGGTTCATTCCAGTAAGCGTTGCGCGCATAACCCTGCGTGAACTGGGATTCAAGCGTATGTTGCCCCCAGTCTGAACAGGCTATGGGCGTATTCTTAAAATTGGGCCCCGCGTAGTAGCTGTCGGGGGGCACCACGACCAGTTCCAGTTTAACGCCAATCTTTTTCGCCTGGTTTGCGATTAAGGTCGCCGACGAGAGCATCCCGGGCGCCGCGTCAGCGGCATAAAACTGAACCGACAGCTCGTTGTCGTAACCGGCCTTCCTGAGCAGCGCCTTTGCCTGGTCGGGATCGTATTCGCGCTGCGGCAGGCTCGTGGCATAATCGGGGTCGGTGATACAATGAAGGTCGTTGCCGATGGCGCCGTAGCCCGACAGGGCGTTTCCCACCAACTGCTTGCGGTCGATCATCAGGCGAAAGGCCTGGCGAACCCGCACGTCGTCGAAGGGCTTTTTGTTGACCATCATGTACTGGTCGGTCGTGGCGCTGGATTTGGATTGCAGCAGCTTGAGTGCGGGATTGGCCGAAATGATGCCGGCGAGGCTGGCGTCGAGCTGGGCGATTGCATCAACCTGCCCGGCAGAGAGTGCATTCATGCGAGCGGTGGCATCGTTGATGGCGATGTATTCCACGCCGTCGAGATAGGGTTTGCCGGCTTGGCGGAAACTATCGCTGCGAACCAGTGAGACGCGCTGACCGCGCTCCCAAGAGTTGAATTTGAAAGGCCCGGTGCCCACTGGTAGATCAAAGCTCGTTGTTCCGTTCTTGATGATCGACATTACCTTGCTGCCCAGGATCTCGGGGAGGAGGGCGTAAGGCCGGGTCAGGGTGATTGCGACCGTGGTGGGATCGAGCGCCTTGACTTCGTCGGCCCTAAGGAAGGGTTGCAGGCTCGAGTAGGCGTCGGCCTTGGTGTCCGGGTTCAAAGCGTATTGCAGCGTGTAGACCACGTCGTCCGCATTGAAGGGTGACCCGTCGTGCCAAACGATGCCTGAACGCAGCTTGATCTTCCAGACGTCGCCCGTGTGGTTGTGGCTGAACTCCTCGGCCAAATTGTTGTAGAGTTGACCCTTACCGTCGAAATCAGTCAGGCGGTCATAAATGGCCTGGGAGACGGCAAAATCCATGTCGCCCGTCGAGACTAGCGGGTTGAGCGAGGACTTGGCGCCGGCCGACCCGAGTCCGATGCGCAGCGTGCCCCCACGTCTGATCTCCTGAGCGAAGGCGGCCTTTTCGGCCATCGACAATGCCACGCAGGCCGCGCCCAAGGCGGCACCTCCCATCAGGACGTGACGTCGATTGGGCAAAAAAGACGATAGTCCGTGAGGTGCATCCTTAGTCATTTCGAACTTTCCTTCTGGTGGGGAGAGCGAGGTGAGCGGAGCATTTTCGTGCGCGGCCAGCGTTGGATTACTTCAGCAGTTCAGCGTGTTTGAGTGCGGCGATGATGTTTTCCTGGTCGACCTTGGCGAGGTTGCCACTCGGCTTGCGCGGCGGGCCTACTTCGCGGCCCAAAAGGTTGATGGCGAACTTGACGCGAGCGGGGAAGTTGACCCCCTTGATCATTTCGCGCGCCAGGGGCGCGATCTTTTCGGTCAGTTGACGGCCCTTTCTATAGTCGTTGGCCTCGTGCGCTGCGAAGATTTCGCGGTACTGAGCTGGGATGACCGTGTTGATGCCCGAGATGGAGGCGACCGCCCCTAGCATGAAGCTGGCGATATTGACGGCATCTGCACCGGCAGCGATTGCCACCCGATCACCAACCGTTTGTACCAATTGAGCAACGGGTTCGAGCGCCACTTCCTTAAGGCAAATGACGCCAGGCAAGTGCGCGACGCGCTGCATGACAGATGCCGGGTTGAAGAAGTGGTTGTAGTAGATGATGCCGAGGCCGGTTGCCTCATTCACATCCGTAAGAAACCCGTCAAGGCCATCGTCTGAGGGCGTGGTATAAATAGGTGGGCCGACCATGAGCGCTTCGGCACCGGCATCGCGGGCAACCTGGCCGCGCTTAATGGCATCGGGCGTCGTTGTCGTGATAACGCCGGCGATAATATGAATTTTGCTCTTTCTAGTGGCGGTCTCGATGAGCGCGCCTAGTTCGTCAATGCTCAACTCATCACCTGAGCCTGTGCTGCCACCGATCACGGCGAGATCGATGCCGACCTGTTCCATGAACTCCAGCTCTTTTTCGAACAGGCGCAGATCCAGATCGCCGTTCGGGCCGAAGGTCGATACCAGCGGGGGGATCACACCGTAGATATCGTTTTTGTTCAGTTTCTTAGCCATCTGCCTAAGCACCCTCTCGAAACAAACGAATTTCACTGAATGAAAGTCTATTTCATTCAGTGAATGTTGTCGCTTTTTGGTCTTTTTGTCAACGATCTTTGTTGCGGTCAGCTGCCCTTCAAACTGATCTGCCGGCTCTATGAGCAGACCTTGATCATTGTCACCGACCAGCCGGTGGATCGCGCAGCCAGCTGGCTCTAAACGCGCTGGACATGGCCCGCGGCCCAGAATCCTCGCCGCTGGTCCAGAAACACCGGCATTACGCAGCGCGGCCTTGTCCCCGCGCCGGCCGGTGAGGCACGCCATCGCTGCCGCGATTAAGGCGTCACCATTGCGAAGTTTCAGAACAGGATGGGTTAACTTGACCGTGCCCCGCAGACACTTCAAACAACTGCACTGCCCCACGTTTACAACTTAGGGTAAACGAAGATCGGTGCCTAAGGTCAGCCCTTGTCTCCGGGTCACCCATTGGCAGGAATGGAGGGGCTTTTGTCCTTTTAAGCAGGCGCCGAAAGAGCAATTTTCCCGCATTGGCGGCACCACTTTCGGGGCAACGCCCGGAGTTTCGCGGTCTCATCGCCGCCTCCTTGCGAAGGCCGGTCGAGTTGACACGAGGTGAACATGTCCGGTGAGCAAAATATCGTCCATGCCAACGACGTCGACATCAACGTAGTTGATCGGGGCGCGGGAGGACCAGTACCGGTCTTCCTCCATTATTGTGGAGGCTCTGCGAGGACGTGGCAGCCACACCAATCGCTACGGGGCCGCACCGCCGCCTGAAAGCTCGAAGTCAGGCCCGGCGCCACTCGCGCCGAAGCTTGCTACGCATTAATGCCGCCTTATCGGACATCATGCTCTCTATATTGAGATTGAGCCAAATCAGCGCCCAGAACCCTGAAAATGAGACCCAGAGGGACCCTGTGCCCCACCCCGCTCCGCTGCCGGTCGTCGTCGGTTCCGTGCCGCAGACGCCGACCAATGCCGGTCCATCTGATGATGCTTGCCGATTGCACTGTTGCCTAGGCCATGCTCCCAAACCAGACGAGCCGCTAATCCAGCCCTATCCGCTTGGCCACCTGACGAAACAAGGCCGCGTCGTCTCGATTAAAGCGGTAGGAGGTAAGAAGGTCATCAATGCGATAGTGAGGCACCCTCCTGTGGATCGTGGCAGCGAAGGCACGGCCTTCCTCAATCCGACCGGCCAAAGCGAGGCAATGAGCGGCGGTCGCGAGAATAATATTATGCGCGTTTGGACGCGTGGCTGCCTTCACAGCCCATTCCGCCGCCTCCTCAAACTGACCGAGGCGGGCGTGAGCTAACGCCCTGGCGGCTAGCATGGCGAATAGAAGTGGATCAAATGGGCTCAAGCGCCGCGATAGATCGGAGGATCCGATTGCCGCATAAGGATCGCCAGATTGAGCACGGACGAAAGAAAGACTGTAATGGCCGAGCGCGAAATTCGGACTGAGGTCCACAGTGCGTTCCAATTCACGTAGAGACTCTTCCGCAGAACCGCGAAGCCACAGCGCTCGCCCCATGGCCCAATGCGCGGCGGGGTTATGATCGTCTGCCAGTAGACTTTGGCCTGCTGTTTCAAAGGCGCGGTCGCTTTCGCTTTCGCGATCTCCCCAATGTTGAAACGCGTTTTGCCAATGGGTGAACGATAGCCCGACATGGCCAGGAGCAAAGGTGGGGTCGAGGCGCACCGCTGTCTGGAAGAAGCACTGAGCCAGTTCATTCTCCTCCTTGGTAAACCGGTACATATGCCACAGGCCGCGATGATAGGCCTCCCAGGCGTTCAAGGAACTTGGCGTCTTTAAAAGTGCACGGTTTCGTTCGACCATCTCGATTTCCGACGCGATGGACGAGACGATGCTATTGCCGATCTGATCTAGCACTTCGAACGTGTCATCGTGTTTGTGATCGAAGACGTCAGCCCACACGATTCTGGCCGCGCGCGCTTCGACGAGTTCAACGGCCACGCTTACCCTGTTGGCGTACCGACGCACGGATCCACTGGCGACAAAGTCGACGTTCAATCTTCGCGCTGCGTCCTCGGGGCTGACGCCCCGGTCCGCCAGGGCAAAGACGGAACCTCGCGCAATGACGAAGAGGCTTCTGAGCTTGGCCAGTCGGGTTATGACGTCATCGGTTAGACCATCGGCCAACCCGCCGCGAATCCCTCCGCTGGTATTTTCGGCAAAAGGCATTACCGCGAGCGAAGCCCGGCGCGTGGCGTGTGGAACAGCTTCGTCGTGGTCAAGTGTAATTGGTGGGACAGGCGTGACCGAGACAAACTGCGCAAGGCGCGGCGAGCCCGATCCTCGAGCCGCCTCCCACGCGGCACGAATAGGTTCGAAGTCCATCTGCTCGGATTCAAAGAGGCGGACCGTTGCGGCGAGGTGGTGTTCGCCATCACCGATTTCGCCGCGCTCAGCCAATGTGGCCAGTAGGATCGCGTGCGCACGGCAGTCAAAAGGAGCAAGTTCGATCCATTTCTCAAGGTGCGCTGACGCTTGATCGACCCCTCGCGGTAATTTTGCGACGATTTGCTCCAAAATCGCGACGCGGCAGGCTCTCAGGCGCCGCCGCTGGCTCGTGAGCCAGCTATTGAAACTGTAAGAGCGATCGATCTCCAGGCCATCGAGAAAGTCGCCGACGAATAATTGGGAAAGGGCCAGCAGCCGATCAAGATCGAGCGTGCCAATTCCTTGCTCCGCGGCCCCCGCCACTGCGATCGCATCCACGCTGCAGTCGGCCAGATCGAAAATGACTGTGTCACCCGAGGTCTGGACCCGGGTTCGATGGGGCTCGTCGAGAAAGCTTCGAAGTTTGCTGAGGCACCAGCGAAGCTCACCCCGTGGGTCGTCGGCAACGTCCCATAACAGATCACAAAGGTGGCTGCGCCCGATGGCGTGAGGGGAAAGAGCGAGATAGCCAAATATTGCCCGGGCCTTGCGCGAGGCAGGAAGATCCAAAGCTACCCCGTTGCGCAGGACGGTCAGAGGACCGAGCATCCGCACGAAAGTACCAGCATTCAGACCGTCCAAATCACGAAAAGTGGTTTCCACGCGCGTTTCCACGCCGTTTCCAACGGCTGCACCATGGCGGGCAATCTACCATCGAAATCGGTCACTTGCATCCGGCTCAATCTGCACGCTGTGGCGTATGTCCGCGATTGCCTTGCGGTTCGTCACGAACTGTCGCTGATGGTCGAGCACGAATTGGACCCCGACTCTGGCAACAACTCGCTGCCAAAACCCCACGGAGACAAGGTATGACGCTTCAAACAGCCATCAGGACGTCGATAGGCCGCGGTCGCCTTTTTGACAGTATCCTCGATACGGTCGGGGACACCCCCGCGATAAAGATCAATAATATTGGCCCTCGTCATTCGACGATTTACGTCAAAGCAGAATTCTTCAATCCTGCCGCGTCCGTGAAGGACCGGCTTGCACTCAACATTATCGAAGAAGGCGAGCGCAGCGGTACTCTCAAGCCGGGCCAGACTGTTGTCGAAGCAACAAGCGGCAATACTGGAATCGGTCTTGCCATGGTCTGTGCACAGAAGGGCTATCCGCTGGTCGTAACCATGGCCGACAGCTTCTCGATCGAGCGGCGCAAGCTAATGCGTATGTTAGGGGCCAAAGTCGTGTTGACGCCGCGCGCCGAAAAAGGCTTCGGCATGTATCGCAAGGCAGTCGAACTGGCTGAAGCCAATGGCTGGTTCCTTGCACGCCAGTTCGAGACAGGCGCCAATGCCGACATCCATGAGGCAACGACGGCCCGGGAAATCATCAATGATTTTGCGGGGTCGCGGCTCGATTGCTTCGTGACCGGCTATGGTACGGGTGGAACCGTCACCGGCGTCGGGAGGGTGCTGCGCAAGGAACGGCCCGAAACTCGTATTGTCCTGTGCGAGCCTGCAAATGCGCAACTGGTTGGCAGTGGAAAGCCACAGGAACGGGCCTCCAATGGTGCGCCCTTCACAGGTCATTCCGCTTGGGAACCACACCCGGTTCAAGGCTGGACGCCTGATTTCATTCCCAACGTCCTGCAGGAAGCCATCGATACCCAGCTCTACGACGAGCTGGCGCCGATTGCCGGAGCCGAGGGAATTAAATGGGCCAAGGTGCTGGCATCAAAGGAGGGAATCCTCACAGGCATCTCTGGTGGTTGTGCCTTTGCGGTGGCGCATCAAATCGCAGAACAAGCGGAGGCCGGCTCGGTGATACTTTGCATGCTGCCCGACACCGGAGAACGCTACATGACCACGCCTCTGTTTGATGGAATTGAAGCCGATATGAGTGAGGAGGAAACCGCCCTCTCTCACTCCACGCCCGGGTTCCGGTTCGCGGCCTGATCACGCTAGGGCATGAGGAGGCATGGATGTCGGCGCCGAGGCAAACTTTGGACGGCGTCACCGAGGAAACGCTTGATCCCGCCGATTGGGATTGCGTACGTGCGCTGTCGCACCAAGTCCTCGATGACGCCGTTGACTATTTGTGCAAGGTTCGCGAGCGTCCGGTATGGCGTGACATGCCTGCGGCTGTGCGGGACTTCTTTTCAAGTGCCTTGCCTAGATCGCCGGTGCCTCTGGGGGATGTGTATCGAGAAGTTGCCTCGAAGGTCATGCCCTATCCGATGGGCAACATACATCCCAGATTTTGGTCCTGGTACATGGGATCGAGCAATTACACTGGGGCTGTGGGAGATTTCCTGGCCGCAATCCAGGGCTCAAACCTTGGTGGCGGCAATCATGCCGCCGCTCTTATGGACCAGCAGGTGATAGACTGGTTCAAGGAAATGATGGGCTTTCCGGCTACGGCCAGCGGCACGTTGGTAAGTGGCGGTTCGATGGCCAATATCATCGCCTTGACGGTAGCGCGCAACACCAAGGCAGGCGTCGATATACGCGAACAAGGCGTTGGTGCCCTTGACAAGCCCTTGCGATTTTACGGATCCGACCAGCTCCACAGCTGCCACCGCAAAGCTATGGAAGTGCTCGGTTTGGGAAATCTGGCCCTGCGGCGCATTCCAACAGATTCCGGACTGCGCATCGACCTTACAGCCCTGCGGGCGGCGATCGCCGAAGATCGTGCTGCAGGTTTCCGTCCCGCCTGCGTGATCGGGACGGCGGGCACGGTAAACACCGGAGCGATCGACGATTTGCAAGCCCTCGCGAGTTTGGCTGCAGATGAGGATCTTTGGTTTCACGTCGACGGCTGCATCGGCGCGTTCCTCGCTATCTCCCGGCAAAGCGGTCATCGGGTTGCTGGAATAGAGCGAGCCGACTCGGTGGCGCTCGATCCTCATAAATGGCTTCATTCACCATTTGAGGCCGGTTGCGCCCTGGTGCGCGACGCCGCTGCCCATCGTGGAACCTTCGCGGTAACGCCTGAATACCTGGAGTCGACTCCTCGGGGCCTCGCGTCGGGCGTATGGCTCCATGATTACGGCCTTCAGACGAGCAGAGGATTCAGGGCGCTGAAAATCTGGATGGCGATCAAAGAGAATGGTATCGACAAGTTCGGCCGTCTGATCGACCAGAATATCGAACAAGCTCGCTACCTTGGTGCCCTAATAGAGGCGGAGCCGCTTATGGAGTTGGTTGCACCGATCAGCATCAACATCGTTTGCTTTCGCTACCGATCCAGTGGACTGGGCAGTGAGGAGCTGAAGTTGCTCAACACGGAGATCATGCTCAGGCTGCAGGAGGAAGGCACTGCGGCCGTCTCCGATACGACCGTTCGTGGTGAACATTGCCTTCGAGTTGCGATAAACAATCACCGGACCAGGCGTGGTGACGTCGAACTGTTGATCCGGGAAACGCTTCGTCTTGGCAGCGAGATTGTGAACGAAAGTGCCACCCACTGACATCCACGGCGTGGCTAAGAAATGCAAATGTTTGCCGGGAAAGCCGCGAAATGGAATGCAGCTGTCTTTTGATCCGGTCGTGTAGGCGATGGATCCGGCTAAGCCAATTCGGCGTCTGGGTGGTGGCAAGGTTACTGACCAGAACCGCATCCTGATGTTGGACCGCCAAACAAGTACGAAAAGTCCACTGGGTCAGGCTAAAGTTAGCCTGAAGTGCTACAATCGATTCGTCGAAAATAAATGGTGTTGAGTCCAGCAAAGACACTTGAAGACATAGCCCATGGCGCGCAAGACGACACTCCAGCGGCGTTCGCGTCTTCCGCTGCTTTGTCAGGTAGCGGCGTCGCCTCTGCACTGGCGGTATCGATTGGCATTTTGGCGCGAGACTCCGCGACTTTTCTTGACATTGCGCATTTTGGCTCGAGACTGAAGCAGCGCCCAGTCTTATGTTAGTTGTCAACGCGAAACTGGATTTGCGGACCCTCTTTCGAGCTCGGCCTCGATTTCGGTCAAGCGCTGGTTGCTATGGGGCGTTGACCCCATCGGTCGAAACGTCGTCCATCCTGACTCGAGCCAAAATCACGTTTGCAAGTCGCAATCTTACGTTAGATGCCTAATGCCAGCAGAAACCTCAGGTTAAATGGATAAGCCTCTTAATTAAGCCGAATGCCAAGCCAATGAAATTGTTCAATTCGCAATCTCACCCCAAGATGCCAAGTGACACTGTTTTCTTGCTAGAATCGCATTGGCGACCTTCAAAGTGCGCTTTTGCATGCGGCACCATCCAAATGGCGCGATCCCTTGATGGGCGAACTGTCACGCAGATTTTGCCAAAAGGTTGGTGGAGCAAATTCTCAGATAACTAGAGAAAGACTACGTGACTATGGCCACAACCCGGACGTGCGGCACTTGTACAATGTGCTGTAAGGTTTTTAAGGTTCCAGCCTTGGACAAACCAGCGGGCACCTGGTGCACTCACTGCATACCTGGCAATGGATGCCAGGTATACGCGGATCGACCTATCCTGTGCCGCGAGTTTGAATGCTTGTGGCTGGAAGAAAACGACATCCCTGAGATATGGAAGCCGGAACGCTCAAAGATGGTGCTTAGCACCTCACCAATGACCGGATTTATGCACGTACAGGTTGATCCCGGTCAGCCGTCGGCTTGGCAAAAACAGCCTTATCACAGCCATTTGTTAGCATGGTCGGCTCGGCTTCTAGCAGAAAAACGTCATATCTTGGTATTAGTCAATGACGATGCAACACTTATTTTGCCAAAGCAAGCATTGCATCTCGGACATATGCGCGAAGACGAAAATTTCCTTGTAAAACAGAGGTTCGGTTCTCAGGGCATCGAGTATTACGTCGAGCGTTTTACTACTGGGCCCTCCGTAAGGCCGAAAATGGAATAGCCAAGCCTAATCGAATCAATTTACTCTAGTTGAAGTCTGCTTCAGGGCACAATGAAGTCTCCACATATTGGAGAGCCTGCCACTGTTCAATCTGACACTCCAGCTCACGTCTGGCGATCCGGATCTCACATTTGACGCAGAGGGCCCAGCTCGAATCTCACATTGAGTGACAAATTCTCAGATTAAATAAAAGCCTAAGTCATTGATTTCATTAGGCCTAATGTCTCACAATTAAGTGCAGTCCGACAACCACAGCCTCTTGGTATGATAGGGACGCTTTGAACGCCCCTACCATGAAGATCGCTTAGCGGTAGCGCCAGCCGCCGTTGTATCTGTAGCGATTAGGCCAATACCGGCGACCGTCCCAATATCCACGGCCGGGGTAGAAAACACCAACCGCCGGCCCGCGCGGCACGACGACCACGGGCCCCCCATTCGGATGACATCGACCATACGGTCCACGATGAAATCCAGGGCCGCATCCTTGAGCAGCATTGGCGGGCGCGAGAGCGGCAAGGGCAGCACCAGCGGCGAGCGCCGCTACAATTAGGGTCTTTCTCAAGATTTATCCTCCTCGGTCGGAATCGTCCCATCCCCCCGACTAGAGTTAGCGAAGTCAACATTAACCGAAGATGAAACACGAGAGACCAAACCCACCCTTGCGGTCCGGGCACCCCGTCAGACTCCAAAAGGGGAATTATCAACTTGGTTCAAAATGTCGAAAGGCTCGCCAATTTCGGCTCGCTTGGATCGACTCTTTGGAGGGTTCTCGATCAAGCGGGCGCTGGAATCGAAAATTAAATTGCTCACACTGGCGCCCTCGTCGATTTAGTTGACAGTGCTCGGGCGGCTGCAAACGGGGGGTGCAGGGTCAAGTCGCATGGGGCGGCTAGGTGGGCAGCACAAAGCCGGGGCGAGGCGCGACCTAGCTATGCACCGTAAAAACAAGCCGGCCCGCCCTCACGCCTTGGGGTTGAAATAGTCCGCCTCTCCAGCGCCCTCATGCAAAAGCCGATACTCATGCTGTCTGGTGTCGAGGGGCTGCATCCATGGCATACTACCCTGGCCGCAGCATCGCAGTCATTATCCTGACGCTTCGCCAGACGTGACTTGTGCCGCTGCCGCCTTGCAATGAGTACGCCTATGATCCCCTGGAAGCGCGTCGACGTCTCGATGATCCCGGATGGCGGCGAACTGCGGTTAATGCAGCGCGGCGCCGAGTTTTCGATCAGGCTCGGGGGAACAGAATTGATGAACAGCCGTCTTAGCGGCTCGGAGGAAGCGCTGGCGACGATGACGCGTGAGCGCATCGGTGAGCGCAAGCGGCCACACATCCTGATCGGTGGGCTAGGCATGGGCTTCACCCTGCGGGCGGCGCTGACGAGTTTTGCACAGGACGCTGAGATCGTCGTCGCAGAGCTGGTGCCGGCAGTTGTCGCATGGGCCAGAGGACCGATGGCTGCGATTTTCGGCGCCTGTCTTGATGATCCGCGCGTCAGCATCGAGGAAGGCGATGTCGGAAAGGCGATCCGTTCGGGGCGCCGGTTCGATGCGATCCTGCTCGACGTCGATAATGGTCCGGAGGGCCTTACGCGCCGGTCGAACGACCATCTCTACGATCTCGAGGGCCTGGCGGCGACGCGGGCGGCGCTGGCACCGAACGGGGTCCTGGCGATGTGGTCGCAGGGCCCGGACCCGAAATTCACCCAGCGCTTACTCAAGACCGGGTTTACGGTCGACGAAGTACGCGTGCGCGCCAACAAGGGCCGTAGCGGCGCCCGGCATACAATCTGGTTCGCGAGCAATCGCAGAGCGGCCGGCCCGCGCTAGACACCGCACCGATAGGCTATTGCGCCATGATGATGCCAGCTCGTACTGCGCTTAAGCGTTCGCGCCCGGTCTCGGATCCGGGCTTCTCTCATTCTGACGTTCGACGACCGCTTGCAGCGATTTGGCAAGCGATGCCTGAGGACTGATGAGTTAGCCGCTTTTGGGTAAGAGCAATCTTACGGCGACAATTGGCGCTAAACCGAAATTCAAACTGATCCGCCGCCTATTTTTGGATGGCTTGCTCGTCATTAATGCTTGTTGCTACACCTTTTCGTTGTTTAACTGGCGAACTTGAGACGGGACACCATCGGGGAGCGCGACATCGATCAGCTGTTCGCCTGGGCGGCCGACGTTTAAAACAGCTCCTACCAGGAGCTCGCCGGTTTCGGTTAAACGCCAGAGCGCGATCAACAGTTTGCGTGCCATCGCGACGATCGCGATCCACCCGGCCCGCCCTTTCAATTTCACCCACGCGCTGCCTGAACCAGGCAGGGCACTCACTATCGGGTTGATACCGTAACCAAAGCCAGGCTGCCTGCACAATCGTGTTGCGAGCTCGAGCATTGCGTGCACGACGAGTACATGGGTCTTTATCGACGTTACCACTTTGGTGTGGGATGGGGGTCAGGCCAATATAGCTTGCCAGCTGCTTCCATTTGCCAAACTGGCGATAGAAGATCTCGCGGGCGAGCACGGCCGCAAAGTTATCGCCTAGCCCTTAGATACCGGAGAGCGCGGTAACTTGCGGGGTCACCGTGTCGCTCGGGGGCGTGGTCGCGAGAAATTCGTCACGCTCAGCATCCAGTTCTGTGATCAACTCACGGACGAGGCAAAAGCGTTGACGTAGATGGGATATTCGGCCCGGTTGTTCTGGCGCTAACCCTGCTCGCGCCGCGCTGAGGGCGCATGCTCACTTCGCCGGCAACCATTTCTTCGGCATGCGGCAGACCATCGTGTAGGCCGGATCGAAGACGTTGCCAACGTCATATCGGACGACCTGACCCATGAGGTGGCTTGCCGAAACGCTCGTCAGGCCGTAGTCCCTCATGAGCCAGTTCATCATATCTGTAGTGGCGTGTTGTAGCGCCTGATCGAGCGGGCGCGCGTTGCCGATTGAGAAAATCTCGTCCGCAGTCTCGCCGCGTGGCCAGACAAGATCGTGATGCTTGCTGATGGTGAGGCGGAATTCCACTTCGAACGTTGTCTCGATGCCGGTTCCGACGATTTCTCCGTCGCCTTGCACAGCATGACCGTCTCCCAGTGAGAAAAGGGCGCCCGGGACGGCCACGGGAAACCACACAGTGGTTCCGGGGCCGAACCGCCTATAATCCATGTTGCCGCCATTCTGGGCGCTCGTCGCGTTGGAAAGTGCCTGCCCGAGCGCTGGGGCTACGCCGAAGCAACCAATCATGGGGTCGAGCGGAAGCACGAGATATTCGAGTTCAGGTGGTGGGGTTTCCAGCCGGGCCTCCAGCTTCTGGCGATCGATCAACCAAGTGACGCGCTCGCGCTGGGGAAGAACGGCAACGGCCTGCGGCTCAACGACGTTGGCAGCGAGCCCCGAGAAGGTCCAGCCGGTTCCCCGCGTCGGGGTCATTCGCAAAATTTCGACGCAGAGCGCGTCCCCGGCCTCTGCGCCCTCGATGAAGATCGGGGCGTTCACCGGATTCGGGGACATGGCTCGGGCAACACCGTCCTTGTCGTAGCCCGCCGCATCCAATGTATCGATGATGACGGTGTCGCCGTCCGCGCAATGGAACTCCGGCTTATGCTGGCCCAATGTGTTGTGCCAACGGGTCGGGCTGAAATGGTGTGTGGCCATCGAACCGCTTCCTACTGACTATGTTCGTGTTGCTCGGGGATAGGAGGGCGCCCCCGGCGGGATCGATGATAGCGCAATGGCATCGCAGTCTCCGAAGAGTTGCCGCGGCGACGAGAAGAGGGCGTCCTGGCGAAGATTACTTTAGATCGTGTTTGGACTGAGTGCTTCGCACAGTACCCTATAAGCTCGCAGTTGATCACGCCCAACTACTTCGAGCCAAAATTAAAATGACATTCGCAAGCCGTGAATCTGACGTTAGATGGCCAAAGCCAACAGAAATCTCACGCCAGATGGACAAGCCTGTGCATTGAGTCGGACACCAAACCATTGAAATCGTTCGACCCGCAATCTCAGCCCAGGATTGCATGATATCGCATTTGGTGACCAATTCGATCGACCGGCGCGCACCGTTCCAGTGTCGCAGGCCCGCGCCGAAAGCCTCCTCGACGCCGTAATTGCCATAGATATCGGCGTGGTCGAAGCTGGTGAGGCCAAGACCTACCGCTTCGTCAATCAGCCGCGCCACGGTTTCCGCGCCAGGCCGCATGCCCTGATCGAGCAGGCGCCAGGCGCCGAGCACGAGCCTGGACAGCGTCACGCCGCCGGCGCTGAGAACAACCCGCTTGTCATGGGGCATAGGGATAACCTCGCTTTCATGGGGTGTCGACTTGACGCGGATGGAAGCAGTGGGCGTGCCCTGCTTGTCGGCTGTTGGGAGGTCGGGGGCAAGGTGTTCGGCGGGACGGGGCGCATTCTGGGATGCGACGTCCAAAGCCTATTGCACTCATTGATCAGACATTTGACGTTTTGCAAATCACGGTCATACTCGCGCTGATGTGCATCCCAAGGACCGCTCCTTGGAGGGATTCGCATGCAACCATCGTCATAACAATAGCAAAAACCGCAATTTGGGAGGATTGAATGGCTTCGAAACTCGGGGTTTTCAGTAGTGCGCTCGTTGCAATGGCGCTTGCTTCGACGGGACTACCTGCCACTGCCGGCGAATTCGATGGCGTGACAGTCAACGTCATGACGCAGACCGGTGCAATTCAGGAACCGCTGCAGAGGCGCGCACCGGAATTCGAGAAACTCACCGGCGCGAAGATCAATGTGATCGCCGTGCCATTCTCGGATCTCTACCAGAAGGTGCTGACGGACTGGGCCAGCGGCACCAATTCCGTCGACGCCGCGGTCTTCGCGCCGCAATGGATGGTCGACTATGTGGCTGGCGGCTACTTAGAAGACATCGGCGCCCGCGTCGCCAAGGACAAGGACATCCAGTGGAATGACATCGCGCCGTTCTTCCGCGACTTCTCGTCGAGCTATGGCGGCAAGACCTATCTCGTGCCGCTCGATGGCGATTTCCACATGCTGTACTATCGCACCGATGTGTTCGAAAAGGCCGGTCTAAAGCCACCGACGACCTGGGACGAGTATCTGGCTGACGCCAAGGCCCTCAATGGCAAGGATTTCAACGGCGACGGCACGAAAGGCTACGGCTCCTGCATCGCTAAGAAGCGCAACGCCCAGAGCTACTGGTTCGTGACCGACGTCGTCGGTTCGATGACGCAGGCCAAGGGCACTTCGCAGGGCACCTTCTTCAACACCAAGGATATGACACCCCTGGTGGATAACGCCGCCTTCCGCAAGGCTCTGGATTTCCTGAAGGAATCGAGCAAATATGGGCCGCCGGATGAACTCAACATGGATGTGAGCGACACGCGTCCGCTGTTCACGTCCGGCAAATGCGCCCTCAACCTCGATTGGGGCGATGTCGGCGTGCTCGCCATCGATCCCGCGACTTCCAAGGTGATCGACAAGACCGGCGCAACGATCATGCCGGGCTCCAAGGAAGTGCTGAACTGGGATACAGGCAAGCTCGAAGCCTGCACCAAGGACACCTGCCCCTATGCTATCGACGGCGTGAACCATGCGCCTTATGCGGCATTCGGCGGCTGGAGCGGGGGCATCAACACCAAGGCGAGCGACAAGGTGAAGGACGCGGCCTATGCCTTCTACTCCTATGTCAGCGCGCCCGCCCAATCCAATGTCGACGTGACCATCGGCAAGACCGGCTTCAACCCCTATCGCGTCTCGCAGCTCAACTACAGCGATAGCTGGAAAACCGGCGGCATGAGCGAGAAAGCGGCGGCGCTATATCTGGGCGCCATCAAGGACAGCCTCAATAGCCCCAACATGATCCTGGACCTGCGTATTCCGCAGAACCAGAAATACCAGCAGGTGACGCTCGATGAGGCGATCTCCCGCTTCCTCGCCGGCGAAATCGACGAGGAGACCACCATCAAGACGATCTCCGATGGCTGGAAGGACCTCAACGACCAGATCGGTACCAGCGACCAGTTGAAGTTCTACAAGAATACCCTTGGCGCCAAATAAGGCGATCCAGCACGGCTCAGGCGGCGGCAATTGCCCCTGAGCCGTCGTGCCTTACCTCAGCGTGAACCACAGCGCATTCTGCAATACCGGGCGATATATGGCCGTCAACGTCTCCATTCCCAACGAAACGGACCGACGGGAACGCGTCGCTCAATGGGTCGATCGGCACTCCGGCAGGATCATGGTCCTGCCTGCAGTGCTGATTCTCCTTGCCTTCGCGATCTTCCCGCTCATCGCGTCGGCCTATCTGTCGCTGTCGCGCTTCGCCCTCGCCGCCGGCAGCTTCAAGCTCACTTTTATCGGTTTCTACAATTACACGCGGCTGTTCCTTGGCGTGCAGCAATATCATTTCCTCGGCACCTTCAAGCCATTCGGCCCGCTGGAATGGACGCTCCTGGCGGGGGTGATGCTGCTGCTAGCTGCTTGGCTCTCACGCTATGCGCTCACTGGCTTCACCCCGCTTGGTTTTGCAGGCCGGCTGATCACCGCGGGCTTGATCGGCGCCGTCTGGTTCGTCGTTCTCGCCACGGCGGTTGCCGGCGGCATTCCAGGAACCCTTTTGAACACGCTGCTCTACGTCTTCGTCGGCGTCTTCGTGCAATTCGTGCTCGGTCTCGCCCTCGCCCTGCTCTGTGCCCAGCCGATCCGGTCGCGCAGCTGGTTCAGGGTTATCTTCTTCATTCCCGTGATGGTGACTCCGGTTGGGGTCGCCTACATCTTCCGCATGCTCGCCGACATGCAGAAGGGCCCGTTCGCCCCGCTCAGCCATTTCCTCGGCGTCAGCCAATGGTCATGGGCGACAGAAGCCTGGTCGGCGCGCCTGATGGTGCTGATCGGCGACACCTGGCAATGGACGCCGTTCATGTTCATCGTGCTGCTCGCCGCGGTCGAGAACCAGCCGCGTGACCAGCTCGAAGCCGCCCATCTCGACGGCGCCGGGCCGTTCCAGATATTCAAAGACATCACCTGGCCGACCATTGCGCCCGTCGCGGCGACCGTGGTGCTTATCCGCCTGATCGAGGCCTTCAAGATCATCGATATGCCGAACGTGCTTACGGCCGGCGGGCCCGGGCTCGCGACAGAATCGCTGACGCTGCATTCCTTCATCTCCTGGCGAACGCAAGATCTTGGTGGCTCTGCGGCAGTCGGCTATCTCCTGCTTTTCGTCTCCACAATCACCTGCGTCTCCTTCTTCAACTTCGTGGTGCGATATACGAGGAGATACCAGTGATGAACAGGCCTCCTGACACCCGCCCCCTCATGCGCAGGCTCTTCGAGCGCCGCAGTCTCGACACCCTCGCACCCGTGCCGAAATTCGCCACCTACGCCATCCTGCTGGCCTGGACCTTCGTGGTGCTCTTCCCGCTCTATTGGGTGCTGGTGACCTCGCTGAAGATCCAGATCCAGGTCGATGCCGGGCCCTATTACATCCCCTTCGTCGACTTCACGCCGCATTTGGATGCCTGGAACTTCATGCTGTTCCAAAATAACACGCTATGGCCCTATATGAATTCGATCGTCGTCGCGCTGACCAGCACGATCCTGGCCCTGTTGTTCGGATCCATGGCCGCCTATGCGCTGGTGCGCATCAGGTTCCAGGTAAAGTTGGCGGCAATCATCGCCTTCATAGTGCTCGTGATCGGAGTGATCGTCGCTGTGGTGGAGTTCGCGGTGCCCTGGCAGGTCGCCATTCTTGCCGCGATCGTGCTTTTCTTCCTGGCGCTGACCTCGATCGGCCGCCGCTTCAAGGCCGCGCTCGGCAACAACGACATCGAGTTCTGGATGATCTCGAACCGGATCATGCCGCCGATCGTCGCCGTACTGCCGATCTATGTGATGTTCCAGCACCTCAAATTGCTCGATACCCAGATCGCGCTCATCTCGACCTACACTGCGGTCAACCTGCCGATCGTGGTGTGGCTCACGCGTGACTTCTTCGCAGGAATACCGCTTGATCTGGAGGAAAGCGCCGAAATCGACGGAGCTTCGAAGTTCCGCGTCTTCTTCACCATCGCCCTGCCGCTGGTCCGCTCGGGCCTGGCGGCGACCTTCATGCTGGTGCTCATTCTTGCCTGGAATGAATATCTGCTCGCTCTGTTCCTTTCGAACGCCAATGCGCAGACCATGCCGGTGCTGGTCTCCGCCCAAAACACCACCCGCGGCCCGCAATGGTGGTACATGTCGGTGCTGATCGTGATCATGATCGTTCCAGTCATCGTCATCGCCGCGTTCCTGCAGAAACATATCGCGCGGGGCCTGCTAATCGGCGCGGTGAAGGGTTAAAAACAGTCGATGCAAGTCACGCTTAAGAATATCCACAAATCCTTCGGCGCCGTCGATGTCGTGAAGGGCCTCGACCTTGATGTGAAGGACGGCGAGTTCCTGGTGCTGCTGGGTGCCTCCGGCTCCGGCAAGACGACGGCCCTGCGCATGATCGCCGGGCTCGAAACCGTGACCTCCGGAACCATCCAGATCGGCGAGCGCGACGTTACCAACATTCTGCCGAAATACCGCGACATCGCCATGGTGTTCCAGTCCTATGCGCTCTACCCACACAAGACGGTGTTCGCCAACATCGCCTACCCGCTAACGGTACGTAGGCACCCGCGCGCTGAGATCGAGGCGGCGGTAAAGGATGTCGCCCGCCAGGTGCAGCTCGACACCCTGCTGGAGCGCTACCCGCGCCAACTTTCCGGCGGCCAGCGCCAGCGCGTGGCCCTAGCTCGCGCCATCATCCGCCGGCCCGCCGCCTTCCTGATGGACGAGCCGCTCTCCAATCTCGACGCAAAATTGCGTGGCTATATGCGGGCCGAACTCAAGCACATGCAGCATGAGCTCGGCATTACCACCATTTATGTGACGCACGACCAAGTGGAAGCGATGACGCTGGCCCATCGCGTCGCCCTTCTCGATAAGGGCGTGCTCCAGCAGCTCGATACGCCCGCCACTATCTACAACGCTCCCGCCAACCTGTTCGTTGCCGGCTTCATCGGGTCGCCGCCGATGAACTTCCTCCAGGGCGAATTGATAGACGGGGGCTTCTCCTCGGCTGCCGGCAGTTTCGGCACACGGAGCAGGGCGACCAATCCGCACGCCGTCGCAGGCATCCGTCCCGAGGATTGCCGCGTGACGACGCCGGAACTCGGCAAATTCGCCGGCGAGGTCTTCGCCACCGAACTGATCGGGGACCACGCCCTCGTCACCTGTCGCTGCAGCGGCTCCAACGTGACGGTGAAGGTCGAAAAGGACTTCCAGCGCGGCATAGACGAAAAGATCGGTATCGGCTTCGACGAGAAGGCGCTGCACCTGTTCGACAGCCAGAGCGGGAGCAGGCTGGCGTAGGATCTGGCAAAAGCTGCCAAGCCTCCGCTTGCGATCATTTCCTTCCACCGGCTTTCGTATACAAGCTGGCGTCGCCGGCATGGCCGCGCGTAGGTCTAGCATTAGAAACCACGCCCGGAAGACGAACTCCACCGTTCCCACGCGTTGATGATGCAGGGGCTGGGACGCGACGAACGTTTCCTGGCGTCGGCTTTCCGGCGCGACATCAGTCTGTCGGGAGCCGTCTTGGAATGAGAATATCGAAGTCTTTTCTGATTTGGCCATGAATTGTGAGAATTTCGTCCGAGGAAATTTTCAAACTTGATGGCTAGGGGTAACCCTCTGATCTTACTCAACCTCAGTTCTCGCTACAAAGTGGCTCCTCACAACCGAAGCCGATCAAAGAGTGGTCGCTAACGAGCCTGAGGGAGAAACTGATCAAGATAGGCGCCAGGCTCGTCAGCCGCGGCCGCCACCTGATCCTGCGCCAGCGTGAACAGGTCGGCAGTATGAGTTCCACTGGAAACCAAGGGAGAGGTGCGTCTTGGCGAGGACCAGATTGGAGTTTCCGGTAGGCAACCTGCCGATGCGACCGGCCTCCGGGACTTTTGGGCGCTCGCGGCGCGGTTCAGGCTCGCCAATGCCCGTCCCTGGCGTCAATCTTCACCAAGGAGCCGCTCATCCGGCGGATATCGGACAAGGAGATCTCAATCTTGAACAATGATATTGAGCAACTGCGCGAGACCATCAAGATCTCGCTCGCAAGCCGGGTAGCTGGCAACCATCCGTTCGGCTCGCTGCTGGTTGGCCCCGACGGCGAAATTCTCATCCGTTGCGGCAATACGCACGCTGCCGACAAGGGTGTTGGCCACGCCGAGATGAATGTCGCTCGGGAAGCCTGCCTGCGCTACCAGCCCGAGTTCCTCGCCAAGTGCACCTTGGTCACGTCGGTAGAGCCCTGCTGCATGTGCTCTGGCGGAGCCTACTGGGCAGGCATTGGGACGGTCGTCTACGGGCTGACAGAAAGGCGCATGGCCGAACTTGCTGGCGACAATCCCGAGAACCTCACCATGGATATGCCATGCCGCCAAGTATTCGATGCCGGTCAGCGGCGGGTTGAAGTACGAGGTCCTTATCCCGAACTTGAAGCCGAGATCATCGCAGCGCACAAGGATTTTTGGTGATGAGCGCATGGCTGAAAGCGCGGGGCCAATGAAAAGCCGAGTATGCACGGGCAGCTCGGGGTAGCGAGGGAACCTCTGCAGGGTTGTACGTTAAGGCGTTTTGAGTGAGGACGTTGAGGTAGCGGACGAGCCTTCCCCCAGGTGCCGCTTATACGGCGGCGGCAAGTCCCGGCGGCACCTCACCCGTCAAAAATGAGGCAAGGTACATTTTACCCAGGACGTGCTTTGTCTCCGGGCTCCCGGGTTTGATCTGGCCATCGCGGAACGCACGCTGAAATTCTGGAACGGTAGGAGCTGAAAGATTGGGGTCCGCTAAGGGGCCTGAGGCGGCCGCAGATGCACTCAGAAACACGCCTGCATAATAAAGCCTGGTCAGCGCGCGCACTTGTCCGAGCCGAACACAGAGCGAAGTATCGAACTCGCGGCCTAGCCAAGTCCGCAACAGAATTTGTCCGAGCTCGGGTGACGCGAGGCTATCCAATGTGATCGCCACGTCGACAAGTGGATCGTTGCGATAGGCCGACTCCCAGTCAATCAACCATAGCCGTTTGCCATCGAACAGAATGTTTCGCGGAACGGGATCGTTGTGGCTGGAGACAGAATCTACAGGGTCCCAAACATAGGTCTCGCGAATGCGCTCCAAATGCTCCGTGTAAGGCTCCAAGGCACCGGACGCAAAGAGCCCTGTTTGGCACACCCATGCCCACAGGCGGCCGACCATGTCTGGATAATCAACGAAGCGTGGGAAGGGCGGCGTTTCCTGCATACGGCTTAGGATTTCTCCAATCGCATGCGCAAGCGCGCCGGATCCGCCTGGGAAGGCACTTAAGGGCTGCTCCTCGATGAAATCCATGATGGCGACACTTGCAGCCTCGTCAATGTGATGAATTTTTGGCGCGATCCCTGCGTCCGCCGCAATGCGCATCGACTCGTACTGGTATGGATTGCGCAATGGACTTGCGGCTCCTTCCACCCTGACAAGATAGTGCCGACCGCCAATGTCGACGCGAAAAGGGAAGGCTCCAGATGCGCCGCCCTCCACAGGCACGATTGCGCCGACTTTGGCGCGACCGAAGGCGCTATTTAGCGCTGATTGCATCTTCTCACGAGGGTCAAAAGACAATTTTATTGGAGGCCCGGCCATAAAAATCTCGCCGTGTTTGGGTCTCAACGGAGATGAAAGAACACGAGGGGAAGGCACTGCTACCCAACTACGCCGAGCGGCTGACGTCCAGTCTGCGCATTTCGCGGAAGATGGTGGAACGACCAAGTCCAAGCTGCCGTGCAAGAGATTCCCTGGCTACCCCGGTTAGGCCGCCTACGACCTTCGCCGAATGCGCTCAATTCGAGCAATGATGAGTGAGGGAGCGTATTAATGATCGGCGGAACAATGACACTCGTATTAGTGGTAGATAATATGTCGATATTTTTGATATTTTCTATTGTAGCTATCGTTTGAACGGCCGCGTAAGGAAGGTTGAAAGCCGACGTTTGGGAGATAGCTACATCGCATGCACTAAATTCCTCGGTTAATACTTCGAACGTATTATATTTCGTAGACGGTTTAGAGTATAAATAAAAAGCCCGTACGCGTTATACCATAGAATCTGCGGCTATAAACGTGGGCGACTTCGTTCACATTTTGTATAATCCAATCAACACAAAGCAATCATTGTTCGTTGACGAGAGATCAATATATCATCACCCATTCACAGCCTGGAGCCCGCGAAGTATTGAGCAAATATAATTGAATTTGAAAATGGCGCTGTCGGGCTCTCGGTTTGGCGTCGCCGGATTACGCCTTAAAGCGGTCTAGTCGTGTCCAAACGAACCACTATTGTGATGTTGTAACCTTGTGAGATACCTTTGCCCGTCGCCCTAACGGCGGGCATTTTCTTTGGCGACTGGTGTCTCAAAAAAAACGTGGAGCAGTGGGGCGTCTGGCTATACGGAGTCTGGAGCCAAGGGCGGAATTGGAGTGCCGCCGTTTGCTCCAAGAGCGTTCAGCCCCGCGTCTGTGACGACAGGCACTCTATCTTCCATCTCGACATACCCGTTAGTAATCAAAAATTCGAGCATGGGAGCCGATACATTGGCGGCGCTGCCGTTTTCCGAGAGTTCACGATGGGTGTCTAACGCTTCGCTGGGAAGCGGATCGGATGCCATGGAATCCTCCTGATTGATTTGAGCGACTAAGCCTTGTCGACGACCGACTTCATGATGTCCTTGGCTTTGCCGACCGTTTTGTGAGCTTTGCCTTTTGCCTTCTGGGCCGCACCTTCTTCCTGAAGCTCCTTGCTTCCAACGGCCTCGCCGACGCCCTGCTTGAATGCACCTGCGGCCTGGTTGGCGGTGCCTTTGACTTTGTCGGTCGTGGGGAGCCCCTTTGTGCCTCCGATGAATTGGCTTGCGTTCATCAACGCAACGCACTGCGGAGGTTCCCTCTGGGTAAATTGGTTGCCGCTTGGGGCAGGACTCCCGACGTGGGCGCGGCGTAAGGAAAAAAAAGCCCAAATGAACTATTTAGACAAAAACGGCGGATCCTTTGTACGCCTTAAGAAGATCTAGATGTTTCCCAGCGTCATGGTTACTATGATGTAGTAACCTGAAAAGACGCCCGAGCCAGCTGGCTTCGAAGCGGCCGCCTTCTTTCACCCCGTAGCCGCCCTGAAATCACAAGACGGAGGGGGGGACCGGCCGGAACGAAAAGCCATGACCAAGCCTAAACCCGATTTACGCGCCAAACGCCATGACGCACTAACTGATGTCGCTCAGGCAATTCTCGATGCAGAAATTGCGCGTCGAGATGTGAAGACGGCGCGGCTGAAGAAGGCTCGATTGGCCAAGGCGATTGAGATCGAGCCACAGAAGCCGAAGCGCGCGCCGTGATGGTGCGGTGGCGCGATCGGGGTGAGGGCGAGGAAGGGGAGCTAGCGATGGCACCTAAGAAGAGAATGAATGCCTGGCGCAATGAGATCACCCACGTCTTATACGGGATCCATCGCGAGACATTTAAAGTGCAGTCCGCATCGCTCACACGAGCCGGCGTGCTCTCAATGGGGAGTGTCGACGCTCGGGTAGCTAATCACCTCGTAGTGCACGGACGTGACCCACGATTAGAGGCCCTGAGCGTCTTCCATCTTTTTGAGGTTGCGATGCTTCCGGTTGAACTTTGCGGCTGGGAGAGCGCATCAGTGATAGAGCTTGAGAAGAAGGCTGAGGAGATGCGACTTGCCGCCAATTGAGCGGATTCGTAAGTGCGGTTCCCGCTAAATCGTCTTAGGAGCGGAGATAGCTAATAAGCGCTCCCAGCTATCCACCTTCGCTATTGAAAAAACGTGATCATTGGGGGAACTCGCACAAGCCGGCGTCGAGTTTATCCCTCAGAACGGCGGCGGCGCTGGTGTGCGCCTGAACCAGCGCGGATGACCAATCTCTAGATTGCTGGTAATGTGCTCTCCCAATAGGCTAGCAGGGCCGGAGCGGTGAGGATTGGTAGCCGGGCCAGCCCACTTCGTATCCCCACGTTGCCGAAGATCTAATGATTAGGATAGCGAATGACCGCGCCCCAACCTGACTTTGGTACCCACCGCTACGGCCCGCTCACCGATGCGGCGCACGCCTTTCTCGAGGCAGAAACGGCAAGTCGGGATGCGAAGACGGCGCGCCTGAAGGAGGCTCGTTTGGCCAAGGCGATCGAGGTCAAACCGGAGAAGCTGGCGGCGAAGAAGAAGTAGGCGGACGCCTGACGGTCTCAAAGCGAGCAGCGACGAGTGACCGCGCCTAGTCAGTCTGTCGACATGTCTTTGCACTTGAGCGGCAGCCTCCCTAAGAGCGTCATCATGGCCACGCGAAAATCTCAGACTCCATTAGCGCGTCCACGAAACTAGCGCGTCCACGAAGGCCTCACGCGAATCGTCCGGTGTGCCTCGCCCCACCAAAACGCCAAGCCACACCCTTTGGGTGTGCACATACATAGGGCCTCGTGGTCCGGGCCGGTTCGCGAGCAAATAGCGCGAAGCTTCCTTGGTATTTGCGATGGTTCGAAAGCGAGCCGCCTCCGGCTCGAATGTAACCGGCTTGCTCCACAATTGCCCGTCCGTGCCGCCGCCCCCCAACTGAGATTCTACGGGCCACAATTGGGGGCGGTTCCGGCCAGCGACGCGGCCAATTAGAACAAGAAGTGAACAATTGACTCGCTACCGTGGTCGCGGGGGCGTATCGTTGGCATGCGGGTGTGGAGCGCAGATGCCCCAGTGGTCGTGGCGAGACAACGCGGTAGGCGTTGGCCAAGTGACACACTGAGGGCTGGCCATGAGCTTCTACCTTCCCCACATTGACGCGACAGACGAGCATCGCTGGCAACGATACAATATTTGTCTCGACGAAAATGCGCTTGCCGATGTACGCGCCTTTATCGAAGCGGCGGCGACCAACTCGTGGTCGTTCAGGCTAATACATAGCCCAGCAAGCAATCCGGTACCGTTTGACCCGGTTTACGTGTTCTTTTTCCGGGAGGCGAGCGACGTTATTGTCTTGCGGAAGTTCGACGCGTCCAGAAGGCGGCTGTAGGCCGATGACCGTTCGCCGTCCTAGGTTACTACGCACTCAACCCGGCTATCAGAGTGATTTCGAGGACGCTGTCGGGCCGGCGTTCAAATCGCTGATAATCGTGGCAGTCTGGGCAGATGGGCATCAGCGACGGTTGCCGAAGGTCTGCTGGCTCTCGCTGGCGCACAGGTTCTAGAGGTCGTCGCTCGTATCGAGAGCGAAAAGCAGATGCGTATCGACGTGCTGGTTCGTGCGGGGGCTGATGAACCGCCAGCGCCTGAAGGCGACTAAGTGCTGGCCGTGCCGTCAGCGTCTTCATCCGAGAACATAGCTTAGCCAACTAGCAAACGACGCGCCCGCAAACTTTAGTCGGTCATGCAATTTTGTGGCCAAAGCCGGGCAATTGAGCAAAGCCAAGACCCCTACGCGTTGCCTGCCCAGTCCACCGTTTCTGGCCGTTTTGTTCTGCTGTCGGGACCGCATGAGTAGATTCCGAAGGCTGACGCGAGCCCGCTTTTGTGGAATCGATACACTCTGTTCACTAACCCTGAACAACCCACCTCGCCGCCCGCCGAATAGCCGGGCGGCTTTTTCTTGGGTTCTGCAGCGCGCCTGCCTGACACCAAGCGCAGCTATGTGGTCCACTTGGTCTCACGTTGCAGTGCCAGGCTGGGCACACTGCGCTGCTTCAAAGTGTAGTTGGTGCATGCGACTTGGCCGCGTAGGCACCAGAACCAAATCGAGCAGCCCGAGTGAGGGCTGCGGGTGGCTGCTCGACACGGTCTCCCACGGCGGCCCGTCACTCCGTTCATAGCAAGGGGGTGGCGGGCCGTCTTCTCTACCTTTGAATGACCGCTGAATTCGGCTTCGTTGGCAGGTTTAACGGATGCCTAGCTCTATCCCACATGGCATAAATGCGCGCGATCTCATCTCTTCCGATGGAGTCGGTGAGCGGTCCCGACCCGATGCCATAAACATCGCAGCCATCATCGATCAAGCAACAGGCTGCCTCGATGGCCTGCTCGGGGGTTGGAAACCTCCCAATGTGGTCCAGCGCATGGCGCCTATATTGTACGTGCCAAGTCATAGTTTCGCAGAATGCTGATGAGTTCTAATATTTGGCAAGCTGGGGAATCTACCTAAGCCACAGCCCAGTCGCCTATCTGCGTGCCCGCGAGCTCGGTAGGGTCGGCGCGAGGACCGCGTCAAGCGCGCCCAGGGCTGCACCGGCGGCGAAAGCAGCGTCCCCGTCGTCGTGGATCGCCTTCTTAACCCTGCTCCAGGCCGGTACGGCACGCATGGCGGCAGTCGGTGGTAGAGTGGTTTTGGGATCGGCCATGGTCAAGTTGCGTACGCCAGGGCGGCGCTTACGACTATCTAAAGAGCCCTTAACCGTCGCACATGTCGGTGGAAAAAGATGTCCGATAAGGTTGCCAGCCTTTTCATGCTTCCGCCGCAGGACGCGTTCTCCGTGCGTTGAACGTCGTCACCGCCAAAATTGCTGTAGCAAATGTAATCAGGGCGGCCGCAATGGAGGTCACTTGAATTGAACTTGCGTAAGAGAGTTGCGCGGCTGAAAGCAATTTCGCTGCGTGGTGAGAGCCTTGTGCCAGATCGCTCGCAGCTCCGATGCCTCGAAGGGCAATATCTGCGTTGGCGCTGGCTCCTTTCCATCTGGCGGATACGGCACCCGCTTTAGAAACCTTCCGCTTTATCGCATGGACGTTGCTAATGTGGTTGGTCGGCTCGTGGTTCGCGACGTGATGTTGGGTGGTTGCTTCCCCTCGCCTGCCGCTGGCACTCTCTGCCCAGCTCATCGTTGCCGAAACGATCTTCGGCCTCACCTACGGCTTCATGTTCGAGGGCCGGTTTCCATCGCCTAGCGAGGTGATCGGAGCCGCTTTGCAATTGGCCGGCGTCTGTTCGGCTATCGCGACCTTCAGCAAGCCACGATCACTGAAAGAGTCGGCGCAGATATCCTGTTGACTGTGTCAAAACCGGGCTGGGGATTTGGGATGATATTGAGCCATGATAGCTTTAGGGCATTGTCATGTCTGGACGACGCCCCTTGATCAAGGGGCGTCGTCCAGACATGACAATGCCTTGCGCAGTTCGAGCCCGTAACGGCCAGACGCCGGCGCAGGCTGCGCAGTGATTTTTTGGAGCATGTCCCTTTGGAGTGGGGACGATGCGCCGGTCTCAGTGCTTCATGTGCTCCAGGCAAAGAACATCACGATAGGCGCAGAGATCATCGAGAAGCGGCTTTTCGACGGCCAGGATCCTCGCCTTCTCCGTCTCGCCGACGAGTTGGATCATGTAGCTCTGCTCGGCGATACCCTGCTTGTCGATGAATGGATTGAGAAGGCTGGAAGGATTGCCGAGATCGGGAACCGCCCCAATGTCGTCATTGGTGATGCTGGCGGCGTAGAACATCACATGCGGCATCGGCATGGTATGAACCTTCATGTCGGGAGGGCCCACGGTCCGCATGACAGGACCGACCATGTAGGACAGGCCTGCCTTATCAGGAGATGTGTAGGCCTTGTTCCTGTAGCGATTTTCGATTTCCGCCTTCAGCGCGGCAGCGCTCATCCCCTCGGCGCGAAGCTTGGCCGCGTCCATAATGACTTTAAGGTAAGTCTTGGTGCCCGCGGCGTCGTAGCAAAGGGGAAAGTAGATGTCGTCGCGGAAGTCACCCAGTTCCCAGGCGGTACGCTCGACGATGCACGTCAAGCCACTCGTACCCTGCCGACTGAGTTGATAGCCCTTCGCAGGATCTAGCAGATAGACGGATGCCTTGTCCCGCAATGCCGGGGGCAATGCGCTGAGTGCGTACCGGGTTTCGAGTTTGGCCGGCATCTGGTCGATGGTTGGGTCAGCCGCCTTGGCTGCCGACAGGCCGACAAGACTGACCGCTAGGATTGGCAGGGCCAAGACGATTTTCCATGATGCAAGCATTGTCTCTCTCCAAACCTATGAGCGCGTTCCGAGGGCCTGGGCGTCGGCATCGAACGCCCTGATTCATCTGATGGCGCTCGATGCGGTTCGCGGTCGTCGTTCGTTGCTGGTCGCGAGATAATTTGGCACCGGAAGGCGAACGGCAGGAGTAACAAGTCTGGCGGTATTCTGATGGAGCCACTGATCAGTGCAGCCGTGGCGTTTGCGCTCGAAGCGGGCGATCCACTCGGCCGGTGCCTTGAATGCCTTTGCGCGACGATGCTCCTCCGCTCGCGCCTCCAGGTATCGCGTTGGTCCAGCACGGCCGTTTTCCGGCGCCCGATCCGATGAGAGCGAGGTCCGGACGGGGTCCAGACCGTATCAAAGCTCGATTTTGGCCCGATGATCGTCTCGCTCAGGACGACATTACGTGATCGGCTGGACTGAAGTCGTTGAGAGTCCCCGAAATCTTGCTGAAATCTTTGCCCGCTCTATTGCGCTTTGGAGTTTTCACACGGCCTGGGTCGAAGGCTGCTGTCCGCGCAGGGTTACCCCGGCCGTCTGACAATCTTGAACAAGGCGGTCATGCTCGAGAACCCACCTAGATCTCTCCTACAATGTTACTAGCAATCAAGTAGCTGCGGTTCATCCAGCCGTACATTTCCGAGCTCGTCTCGAAGTACGGCGTGGCGCGGAAATAATAGGTGGCTGGGTCGACATTCTCGCCGCGATTGAGGAGATCCATGGCCTCTCTCGGGCGATCGCGAAGCCCCTTCCAGTGCATATAGATGTGCTGCTTGTCGTTGGTCTCAAGGATGATGCGCACCTCGATCTCCAAAGCATCGTCGCGGCGCAAGATCACCCCAACTGGCGTCGCCCGTAAGAACCGTGCCCTAGAGCTTGGGTCCTTCGAAGCTGCCGGTGGTGAGCCGGCCGACGCGCCGGATGCCATTCGAAGTGTCGCGGAGAACGTGGATGTCGAATTCGAGCGTTATCCTGAGCAGAAATTCGGTCTTGATCTCAGACATGGGGGCCCTCCCGCGCGGCGGGTGCTTACGAAGTCAGCGTCAGTTGTGACGGACTATCATGCAAGGCGCATCGATCTGCACGTGCCATCACAAGTCCGGGCCGCGACAACTTCACCTCCTCCAATAAATTCACTTCGGCAACAACGTTGTGGTGTTTGGCGTCCGCGCGCCATGCGGCGCCAGAGCATAGGAAAGCCTTTCCTTGCGGCCCCGCCGTCGGATCAGGCAACGATACCTCGGCAGGCCCAGGCGACGTTCGCAAAAGACCTCGGGCCGTCCGGCCGGCCGGACTGGTAGGCGTCGCGCACGGCGGCGTCTGTGCGCGCCCGCTCCGCTGCGTCAAGCCTGGCCACATATTTGCCGAGCGGCCCTTCGCCCGCGGCAATCGGCGCCCAGTAGTCGTCGAAGCTTTTGTAGTCCATACGGATCATCAGCTGCGTTTGCGTAACGTCCATGAGACCCTGCTCGACAAAAGTCCGTTTCATTTCGCCCGGCTGCATCATCGGCTGGAAGCAATAACGGCTGCGCAGCTGGCGCCCAGCTTCACTGAGTGCTGCCACCGTATCGACCATCATGCGCATTGCGGGCATACCGCCGAGATGGTCCCACACCGCCGCGGCGACCACGCCGCCCGGCCGCACGACGCGGCGCATCTCGGCGACCGCCTTGTCCGCTTCGGGCACGAAATGGAGCACGAGCAGTGCCAACGCGCGGTCGAATGTGCCGCCCTTAAAGGGCAAGGCGCAGGCATCCGCCTGGCGGATTTTTACTCGCGGGTCGGTGTTGCGCCGGATGGCCTCCTCGACGAAGACGGGCGAATAGTCGATCGCTGCGATCTCGCTAAGATCAGTGGCTCTGACGAGCGCAAAGGTCAGGCTGCCGTTGCCGCAGCCAACGTCGAGAATCCTTTCCCCGGCCGCAAGCCCCGCGAAGTCGATGAACAGCGGCGCGAGTATTTGGCTCCAACGCCCCATGAGCTGCTCATAGCCGGTCGCATCGTGAATGTTGAAGCTTGAGGTCATCGGATCCTCTATGCGCTGAGCCAATTCTAGAAGCCGACAGGCTGGTTGCCAAGGCAAGAGGGCATTCCATAAGTCGGAAATCGCAAAGGTGGCACCAGTTGGTGCCTTGAGCATGCACCAAAAGCTCTTTCGCCGTCCGCTTAGAATAGGCGAAACGAACGCGCTTGGCGCCGAGCAGAGGAATGAGAAGGCGCGGTGAGCGTTCGCTGGAGGTTGTCACATCCGGACAATATGAATAGTTTCGTGTCGACACCCCCATGAGCGGCATATCGACGTCTCTCGAGCCATGATTATGGTCGCCATGGGCGGAAATCTTATCCGCCCAATTACCCATCCCCATTTTTCAATACTCTGAGCCTGGTGCCTGTGCTCGAGGTCGGCGCAGATTGGGACCGGATATTCGTTTAGTGATATCCAGATTTTTTGGCATTGCGGACGGTCATCACCACTGGCGCCCCGCCCTTAACGACCAAGAAAGGTCGGGGAGCGCTTCTCCAGGAATGCCGCGACACCCTCCCGGGAATCATGGGTTGAAACGATCCCCGCAAAAGCGGCCTCCTCGATCGCTAACCCATCGTCGATCGCTGCATCCATGCCACGATGGATGGCAGCCAGGGCGGCGGCGAGTGTGAGCGGCGGCTTGGAGGCAAGCACTCTTGCGAGAGCGATGGCCGTCTTGAGGAGATCGGTGTCGGGCACGACGCGATTGACCAAGCCGAGTTGAGCGGCTTCGGCGGCACCAAAGGTCCGCCCGCTCAGGATCAACTCGATGGCGGCTTTCCGACCGACGTTGCGGGGCAGACGCTGGGTCCCCCCGAATGTCGGAATGATTCCGATGTTGATCTCCGCCTTTGAAAAAATGGCCGTATCTGCCGCGAGCGCGATGTGGGCGGATTCCACGAGTTCGCATCCGCCGCCAAACGCCAGCCCGTTGACAGCGGCGATGATCGGCTTGGAGAATGATTCGACCCGCCGCGTCATGCGATGTCCGGGCCGCATGAAGTGGGCCACCGCCTCCGCCGGACCCGCCTCCAGGTGGCGTTGAAAGCCAGCAATGTCCGCGCCGGCACTGAAGGCGCGGCCCGCACCCGTTACGACCACGGCGCGCACGCTGGAATCCAGCTCGATGTCGTCGAGGGCGCGCACAATAGCCGCCAGCAATTCGCTATTGAGGGCATTAAGCTTGTCAGGTCGATTGAGCGTCAGCAGAGCAACGCGTTCTTCGACATCGAAATTCAAAAAATCGGACACGTTCCAGCCCTTTCGCTTCGTGGCGGAACGGCATGCTAGGAAATGCAATGAGATCTGTATATTCACTGGTCGGTATACACGGAGGATAACTCGTGGATGTCACGACCAGAGAGCGCATCGTCACCGCGGCAAGCAAGCTGTTCTACGGCCAGGGAATAGGGCATGTGAGTATGGATGCCGTGGCGGAGAAGGCCGGGTTCACGAAGCGAACACTATACTACCACTTCAAGAGCAAGGACGATCTGGTGGCGGCCTATCTTCATGGTCGCGACCAGCCGAATCTCGCGCAGTTCGAGCGTTGGTTTATCGGCACCGAGGGAGGTCCGGCGGACAAAGTCCGCGGCATCTTCCTCAATCTGGCTCGATCGGCGCGGCATCCGAAGTGGAAGGGGTGCGGATTTCTCCGTACCACGGCGGAACTCGCCAACATGCCGGGACATCCCGCCATCAAAGTAGGCGCCGCCCACAAGAAGAAGTTCGAGAACTGGATGCGAACCATATTTGAAGCCGAAGGGATCGCGAACGGTTTGCCGCTGGCCCGCCAGATCGCGCTTTTGATCGATGGGTCGTTTGCCGTTACCCTTCTTCACCGCGATCCGTCCTACATGGATACCGCGGGCGAGGCGGCGTACGCATTGGTTAAGGCAGCGCTGTCCTCTTGCTGATTCGATCCGGGACGAACACGAATGCGTCGCTTGCCAACCTATTCGGCGGCAATTCCCTCGCTGCCGCAGCGGGGCTTGCGATGCTGGAGGGGATCGGGGACGAAGACCTCATCGAGAACGCCCGCATCGTAGGAGGGCATTTTCGCGCGGGCTTTCGAGAGATCGGCAACCGCCATGTCGACATTGGCGACGTGCGCGGCTCGGGCCTGTTCATCGGCCCCGAATTCATCGCAGACCGAGAAACCAAGGCGCCGGTGCCCGAAGTGGCGAGCGCCATGATCAACGGCTTGCGCAAACGCGGGGTGCTGATCGGTGCGGCGGGCACCTATGGCAATATCCTGAAGATCCGGCCGACGCTCTGCTTTAGCAAGGCCAATGTCGACAGCGTCGTCGAACGCCGCGACGCCGTCCTGGCAGAGATTTCTCCCAAATATACGGCATCGCCCGTTCTTCACCCTCCCCTGAACGGGAAAGGTGAAGGGGCCTCAAAGCTGGCCGGCACAGATGGCCGGCCGCCGGCCGATCCAGGGAGATGCCTCCTCGACCTGCCTGCCAAGCCCCAATATGGCCGCCTCATCGCCATAACGCCCGACGAACTGAATGCCGATGGGCACGTTCTGACTGCTCATCCCCATTGGCACCGACATGGCCGGCAGGCCGCAGATATTGAAGCTGAACATGAAGGCGGCATCCGACCAGCGGGCGAGGTAGCGTTCGCGATCGCCATCCTCCATCGACCAGTAGCCCGCAGGCCGAGGCGGCTGGGTCAGCGTCGGCGTGACGAAGACATCATAGCTCGAAAGTTCGCTGGCGATCTGTTGTGCCGTCTTGCGGATGGCCCCATAGCTCGCCGAATACTGGGTGGCGGAAAGCGTCGCGGCGTGTTTGAGCATCGACCAGTTGAAGGGTGCCAGGTCGGCCTCTTCCACGGGCCGGCCGACGACCTTGGCATGGTGAGCGAATTCGCCTGCGGTCTCGACGGCTATGATGTCGTTGTAGCGCCACCAAGCCTCTTCCAGATCCACCTTGAATGCATATTCCTCGACGGAGTGGCCGAGACTTTCGAAGAGCTTGGCGGCATCAAGCACCGCCGCCTTCACATCCGGCGCAAAGGGCTCGCCCCAGGGTGCGGTCAGCGTGAAGCTTATACGCAGGGGCTTTGGGCGATCGGCAAGCAGTGCCGACCAGCTGCGGTCCGGGCGGGGTGGGTTGTAAGTGTCGCCCGGCATCGTGCCGGCGGTTGCATCGAGGAAGGCCGCGGTATCGCGCACGCTGCGCGTGTTGCAGAACATGTAGACGCAGCCGAACCAAAGATCGGCTTCAGCAGGCCCATAGGTGATACGCCCGCGCGAGGGCTTGAGCCCGACCACGCCGCAGCACGAAGCCGGGACACGGATGGAGCCGCCGCCATCGGAAGCTTCTGCGATCGGCACAATGCGCGCAGCGACGGCGGCCGCCGAGCCGCCACTCGAGCCTCCCGCCGTGACGGCCGGATTCCAGGGATTGAGGGTCGGGCCGTAAAGCCGCGGCTCGGTAGTGATCGACCAGCCATATTCAGGGGTGTTGCTGCGCCCGATCACGGCAAGTCCCGCAGCCCGCATGCGTCGGGACATCTCCGAATCGCTGTCGCAGACGAAATCCTTCAAATAGCCGAGACCAAAGGTGAGCGGAGTCCCCTTCCACATCGAACCGAGATTCTTGAGTAGGAACGGCACGCCGGCGAAGGGACCGGAGCCTGGATCGGCGCCAGCCGTGCGGCCAAGGTCGAAGGTGCGGATAGCCACAGAATTGAGCTGGGAGTCGAGCCTTTCCACCTGATGGATCGCGATATCGACCAGTTCCGGCGCCGAGACCTGCTTGCGCCGGACAAGGTCCGCGAGCGCCAGCGCATCGCTGTCAGCGTAGAGTTGCACGAGATCATCTGTAATAGAGCCCATATCACCCTCCAAATCCCCAGGCCTGCGTCATCGTACGCGAAACGGCGGTGCGCGGTCTCTCGCTATCGCACCACGATTTTGCAAGAGGATCGAATAAGAAGGGATGTCTGTTCTTCCACTATCCGTTCTACACAAGTGACTGGTTCTTCGAGGCCAGATCGGACAATTGCTTCCTCCAGCGTTGGGAAACTCCAAACGCGTCGTTTCCATCCGCTCGCGAGCGCTCTCACAAGCTGGTCGCCTCATGCAATGGACGATTTTGTCACGTCAAATCCGGCGGCCGACCAAGAGTGTATCTGCGCTTCCGTATCCTGCCATCGTCGCCATCGCAGTTAGCGGGGAGGAATGGCGCGATGATTGGGGGTATTGCGGCAACCAGGGTCATGCGGCGAGCGGCGCGGTCGCGACCACGGCCCAGGTTGAAAAGGCCTGCATGCGAGTGGCACGATACATATGATCCGCCGTCTTGTCGGCAGATGTGAGTGTTCCGCCTGGTTGTTGAGCCCCTTGTGCTGGAAACGTTCGATCTCAGGACCCATGTCTTTGCGGGCGGCGCCATAGGATTTGAGTTTGTCGGTGGTTACCACGCGCGGCGGTTTGATCGAATTCAAAACAGACTTCCGCACGAGCCGTCGTGCCGCGACCCGATCTCGTCGGCTCTGGACCAGAACGTCGAGCACGAAGCCTGCGCAATCGACGGCGCGCCAATGACGCTTCCAGCGGCAATCGGGCGCCCTAAAGCCCAGCCTTGGGCGATCGCCACGGATCAGCGACGGCTGCTATTTGCCTCTACGGTCTGCATGAAATGATTGTTCTCCGCGACCGATCCGATGCTGACGCGGGCAAAATTCTCGAAGCCCGGCTGTTTCCACGGCTTGATAATCACGCCCTGGCGCAACAGGTCCTCGGCGAACGCTACTGAATTTCCACCACACGAGAAGAACAAGAAGTTGCCCTTCGACGCTGCGACCTGAAAACCTGCCTCGCTCAAGAGGCGCTCGACCCGCTCGCGTTCCGAAATGGCCAGGCGAACAACCTGGGCAAGATGGGCATCGTCGCCAAAAGCGGCAACCGCGGCATTCTGAGCGAAAGCGTTGACGTTGAATGGCGTGCGAACTCTGTCCAACAGCGTGCACAGCGCCGCATTGCCGAAAATCCCGTAGCCAATGCGCAGCCCTGCCAGCCCATAGCCTTTGGAAAAGGTGCGCAGCACGATCCAGGAGCTCTGCGATCGCCGCAGAAGCTCGGTCGCGGAGCGATACCCCCCGCCCGACGCATATTCGGCATAGGCCTCGTCGACCACGATCAGTGCGTCGCGATCGGCGGCTGCGAGCACCTGTGCCAGTTCGTCCTCGCCGAGCCAGCTTCCGACAGGATTCATGGGGTTCGAGAAGATCAGCAGCCGGCAGGGCCTGGAAACTGCTGCAACCAGTGCATCGACGTCCACCATCAAGTCCTCACGGACATGCACGCGGTCGACATTCGCACCCATGAGAACGGCATAGTCCTCGTGAAGCGGGAAGGAGGGGTAGAGCGTGACCACGCGGTCACCGGGGCGCAGGACGGCCTGGGCTATGATCGAAAGAAGTTCTTCTGAACCGTTGCCGACCATCACCTGGCCACGAACTACCCCAAAGCGCGTGGCCAGGGTGTCCCGCAATCGCCGGCTTGCCGGGTCCGGGTAGTGACGGGCGCGCTCGCTGGATCCTTCCAATGCCTTGGCCACTTTCGGGCTCGGACCCAACGGGCTCTCATTCGAACCGAGTTTCGAGACCCGTTCCGGAGCGTAGCGCTCGACGACTTCATCGATGGTCAGGCCTGAATTATAGGGCGAAAGCTTCAAGACCTCGGGCCGCACCATGCCTGCTGCAGGTTCCATCGTCACTTCTCCTAGCGCGGCTCGCCGCCGCATGACGCAGGCGCGTGAAGCCGCTAACTTTGCCGTGTTCATTCTTGACTAAGGGATGATGGACTGATTGTATAGAGTTGTATAGGCAACTGGTGCAGAGTTTGGTGCGGCTGGCACACAACCGGAAGACTCGGGTGCGCCGCCTTAATGCAATATGGGGGAGCGATGCATCACCCATCCATGTTCGATCTTGGTGGACGCGTGGCGCTGGTTACCGGCGCCAGCCGCGGCATAGGACAGTCCATTGCCGAGGCGCTCGCTTGTGCGGGCGCCGACGTAGCGATAACAGCTCGGTCAAAAGCGAGCCTCCGCGAGACGCGGTCGCGGCTGGAAACGGCCGGCAGGAGGGCCCTGGCGGTCGCACATGATGCCGGCACGGTTGCCGGTTGCCGGAGCGCGGTCGAGGCTGCGGTTGCGCATTTTGGTAGGCTCGACATTCTCGTGAACAATGCGGGCGTCGAGGAGGTCCGTCCATCGCTGGAGGTCGACGAACCGCTTTGGGATCACATCGTTGGCGTGAACCTCAAGGGGGCTTTCTTCTGTGCCCAGTCAGCAGCCGAACATATGAAGGGTGCGGGCCGTCCAGGGGCGATCATCAATATTTGTTCGCTGACCTCCGAGGTTGGCGTGCCGGGCGCCGTCCCCTACGGCTCTTCCAAGTCCGGACTGCTTGGCATGACACGGGCACTTGCCACCGAATGGGCCTCGATCGGAATTCGCGTCAACGCCATCGCCCCGGGCTATTTCCGTACCTCGATGACGGAGGTGTTCTATCGCGATGAGGCCTGGCAGCAGGCCATGCTGGGCAAGATCCCACAAGCGCGCTTCGGCGAGATGGCAGACCTGCGGGGAGCGGCGGTGTTTCTCGCATCGGGTGCGTCGGCTTATATTACCGGACAATGCATCGCGGTGGACGGGGGCTTCCTCGCCTCGATTTGACGGCATCTTGAAAAATCTGCCCCAGGGGCTCCATTGACTAAGGATTGGGCAATGGAACTAAAAATCCTCACCTGCTGCCGAGCTTTTCAGCCACGGTATCGCGGGCCAAGCCTTTCGGGGGGTTGCCTATAGCTGTATATACATCTGCGCTGACGCGCTGTCAGGAGACTGAAAACACCGCGCGGCTGAGGCTCCTTAGAGGGCCGAGAAGAAGAACAGTGATGCTGCAAGCAGTGCGTCTGCTAAAACTGGAGACAAGTGCGCCGAATGCGCCGCCAAAAATACAGCCATCAATGTCCAGACAGGAACCATCCAATGACCCATCCCGCCTCTGCACTTATCCGCGGCGCCGCCGCCGCAACCCTCCTCTGCCTGGCCGCATTTTCGGCGCCCGCGCATGCAGGCGATCCCATCCCCGCCAAACCGGAACCGGGGGCCTTGAAACTGGGCATCGAGCCCTGGTTGGGCTATGGCCAGTGGTATATCGCTGCGAAGAAAGGCATCTTCGACCAGCAGGGGCTCTCCAAGGTCGATATCGTCAATTTCAGTGAGGACAAGGATATCAATGCAGCGCTGGCCAGTGGCCAGCTCGATGCAGCCAATATCGCAACCCATACCGCGATGGGCATGATTGCGGCCGGCTTGCCCGTCAAGGCCGTCATGCTTCTTGATTTCAGCCTGAGCGCCGACGCCATCATCGCCGGCAAGGACATCAAGTCCGTCGCCGACCTCAAGGGCAAGGAGATCGCATTCGAGCAGGGCACGACGAGCGATATCCTGTTGAATTACGCCCTGTCGCAGGGCGGCATGAGCATTGCCGATGTCAAACCGGTACCTATGCCCGCAGCCGATGCAGGCAGCGCCCTGCTCGCCAACCGCGTGCCCGTGGCCGTCACCTATGAGCCCTACATCGCTGCGGCGCGCAAGCAGGATCCCAATGTGAGCCTGGTCTTCACGGCGGGCAAGGATCCGGGCCTGGTGAGCGACGTGCTGGTCGTGCGGGATGATGTGATCAAGTCCAAGCCGGGCCAGGTGCTCGCGCTGATCAAGAGCTGGGGCGAGGCGCTGAAGGCCTATAATGCCGACAAGGTCGAGGGCCGCAAGATCATCGCCGAAAGCGTTG
>Ga0206877_10050_pt1 | contig 37959 bp, 32 predicted proteins | sample Alteio_BWOrgCont_7_FD_152623 | JGI IMG/M metagenome (GOLD analysis project Ga0206877, IMG submission 152623) | Enriched cells from forest soil in Barre Woods Harvard Forest LTER site, Petersham, Massachusetts, United States -... | ecosystem: Environmental > Terrestrial > Soil > Temperate forest >...
CGAAGCCAGTGTCTGGAAAATACCCACGGCAGAGCGTTCGAAGGCCAGCGAGCAGCCGGCGAGATAGAGTAGCCAGATTCGCGTCTTGGCGTCACCTACCTCGACCTCCGCGGCCTCGCGCCGGGCATAGAGGTTCTCGGCCCACGCCCGGGTCGTCCGGGCATAGTGCTCGCGCCAGGCCTCGACGTCGTGCACTTCGAAGGCGTGCCGCTCGAGGCCGTTGATCGACATTCCGACAGTGTCGAGTTCCCCGCCTGGGAAGATATACTTGGTCAGCGCCGCAAACTCGGGGCGCTTGCGGCGGAACTTCTTCATGTCGCGCTTGGCCGGACGGGCGATCGCGTGATGCAGATAAAGCCCGCGCGAGCGCAACAGGCTGTGGATCTTGGTGAAGTAGGCATCGTGATTGTCGAGGCCGACATGTTCGAACATGCCGATCGAGGCAATCTTGTCGAACGTGTCGGTAAGATCGCGATAGTCTTTCAGCTCCACCGTCACCTTGTCCTCCAGGGCGAGACGGGCGATCCTCTCCTGAGCGAATTCGAACTGTTCCTGCGCGAGCGTTACGCCATGCGCGCTCACGCCGTAATGGTGCGCGGCATGACAGATCAGCCCGGCCCAGCCGCAGCCGATATCGAGGAAGCGGTCGCCGGGCTTTAGGCGCAATTTGCGGCAGATCATGTCGAACTTGGCAGTCTGCGCCTCGTCGAGCGTCGTCTCGGGCCGGGGCCAATAGGCACAGGTATACGCCATGGTCGGCCCCAGGAAGAGGCCGTAGAAATCGTTGGAGAGATCGTAGTGGAACTGAACGAGCGGCTTGTCGTCCCGCCCCTTTTCGACCTTATCCTCGATCGCGCCCTCGAAGCCGTGGCTCTTGCCGTCCTTTCGGGGCAGACGGCGCATCACGAAAGGCCACAATCCGCGCGCGAGCTGCACCTTGCTGAGGCGCTTGAAAAGCCCTTTGGTGTTCATCGAGCCGCGTCGCTCGGCGACATCGAGCAGCGTGCCGCCTTCGATCCTCAGGCTGCCGTCGGCGAGCAGTTGGATGAGCTGGTCGAAAAGTGCATGTGGCCGCCGCAGGAGGCGCGTCAACGTGTCAGCATCGGCGATCTTCAGGCGCAGGTCGGTGCGGGCATTGGCGCCAAGGGGAAGCACGTCGCCATTCCACAGTTCAACAGCGAAATCGGCCTGCAACTGGTCAGCCAGATGAGCGATGAGCCGCCTGGCGGCATTGATGTATCTGTCCACGGTGCCTCCGCGCAATCCGGAGGCGGTTATAACCGGATTTGCCTGCGGCGCCAGCGCAGCCTTGGAAACCATTGAGGTGCCAACCTCCCGGCAGCATCCGGGCGGGTCGGGAGACCGGCCCCCTCAGTGGATCCGGAATTCCTGCGCGACCGCGCGCAACTCGGCCGGCTTAATCAGCCCGCTATGGGAGACCGTGACCGAATGCAGTGCGCCCTCGAGCTCGTCGCGCCAGAAGGCAAGGAATTTGTGCAGTTCCGGAAAGGCTGGGGCCAGATCGTAATCCTGCCAGACATAATTCTGGAGGACTGCCGGATGATCCGGCAGATGATAGAGGATATTGGCCGTGGTGAGGCCGTAGCCCTTCAGTTGACGGTGAAACGCGAAAGAGACCATTGCCGACACCTCCCTGGGTGTATTGCTCTGCGCCTATTGCAGCGCAACATCGGCTAGATTGCAACAAGAATACATTAATATGTCATAAAAATCAATATGTTAGCACTAAATGACGGTGAGTGCTGCCAATGCGGAGCACGGACGTCTGGCGCACTCTTTGTGGCCGTAAGGCCTATGAATGATGCAAGGGAAACTCGTCATTGCGAAGGAAGTGAAACAATGACGAAATAGCTGCTCTACGGCACCACACCCGTTTTCTGAATCGGATCCGATGATGTAGCTTTTTGTCGTTGCATCGTCTTTTTGCCGAAAACCGGTGTCCACTTTTCGGCACGATACTCAAACGGCAACAGGCAGTTCGGTGATGGTCATCGACGAAGTGCAATAGAGCAAGGGATATATGTCCAAGAGCGGCGAGATGTCCGCGCTCCAGATAAAAGGGCGGCGCCGAAGCACCGCCCTCTCGAAACCAATTCAATCGGACCGAAGTCAGTTGCGGGCCTTGTCGACCAGCTTGTTCTTACCGATCCAGGGCATCATGCCGCGCAGCTTCTCGCCGACGGCCTCGATCTGATGGGCGTCGTTCATGCGGCGGATGCCCTTGAAGCGCGAAGCGCCGGCGCGATATTCTTGCATCCAATCAGAGGTGAACTTGCCGGTCTGGATGTCGTTTAGCACGCGCTTCATCTCGGCCTTGGTTTCCGAGGTGATGATGCGGGGACCGGAGACGTACTCGCCCCACTCGGCGGTGTTCGAGATCGAATAGTTCATGTTGGCGATGCCGCCCTCATAGATAAGGTCAACGATCAGCTTCACCTCGTGCAGGCATTCGAAATAGGCCATTTCCGGGGCGTAGCCAGCATCCACCAGCGTTTCGAAGCCGGCGCGGATGAGCTCGACCAGGCCGCCGCAGAGCACCACCTGCTCGCCGAACAGGTCGGTTTCGCATTCTTCCTTGAAGTTGGTCTCGATCACTCCCGAGCGGCCGCCGCCGACGCCGCAGGCATAGGACAGCGCGATGTCATGGGCGTTGCCCGAGGCGTCGTGATGGACAGCGATGAGGCAGGGTACGCCGCCGCCCTTCTGATATTCGCCGCGGACGGTGTGGCCCGGGCCCTTCGGCGCGATCATAATGACGTCGACCGTCTTCTTCGGCTCGATCAGGCCGAAATGCACGTTGAGGCCATGCGCGAAGGCAATCGCGGCACCGTCCTTGATGTTTGGTGCGATTTCGTCGCGATAGATGTCGGCCTGGAGCTCGTCCGGCGTCGCCATCATCAGAAGATCGCCCCATTTGGCGGCTTCCGGCACGGTCATGACCTTGAGTCCGTCGGCTTCCACCTTCTTGGCGGTGGTGGACTCCGGACGCAGCGCAATCGCGATGTCCTTGACGCCGGAATCCTTGAGATTCATCGCGTGGGCGCGGCCTTGCGAGCCATAGCCGACAATGACGACCTTCTTTTTCTTAATGAGATTGAGATCGGCGTCGCGATCGTAATAAACGCGCATGGTCCTTCGTCCTTCAGACATTTCACGTTGGGGAGAATGATGGGGGCGAATAGCCCTTCGTCGGAGCGGTGGCAATATTTGCCATGAGAAAAACCGCGTTCGGCTTCATTTCTTTCGCCGATTGGGGGTGGGCTGAAACATCACCCTCCCCTCGAGGGGGCGTGAAATAAGGCTTCAGAGCCCTTCCGGGCCGCGGGGCATGGCGGCGATGCCGGTGCGCGAGACCTCGACCAGGCCGATCGGGCGCATGAGCTCGATGAACTGATCGAGCTTCTCGCCTCTGCCGGTAATCTCGAACACGAAGCTTTCGACCGTGGCATCGATGACCCGCGCCCGGAACGCGTCAGCGATACGAAGCGCCTCCGCCCTGTGGTCCCCGCCGCCGCGCACCTTGATCAGCATTAATTCACGCTCGAGCGCCTTGCCCGTCTCAGTGAGGTCGACGACCTTGTGCACGGGTACGAGGCGGTCAAGCTGCGCCTTGATCTGCTCGATCACGCTCTTGGTACCGGTGGTGACCACGGTAATCCGTGAAACATGCTCGGCATGCTGCGTCTCGGAAACGGTGAGGCTTTCGATATTGTAGCCGCGCCCCGAAAACAGCCCGACGACACGGGCAAGAACGCCCGGCTCGTTGTCGACTTCAACGACGAGCGTGTGAGTCTCAATGGCCTCAGCCGTCGAAGTCATGAAATAGGCAGATCCGGTCATTTTGAAGTTCCAGACTTGTGATTGTGTGAGAAAGCGGCGCCGGCGGTCCCGGGCAACTCACACCAGTTGCTTGCCCTTGGCGTCGATGACGCTGCCGATGTCGACGGCCGCATCGCCCAGGATCATCTCGTTGTGCGCCTTACCCGAGGGGATCATCGGGAAGCAGTTTTCCGATTTGTCGACATGGCAGTCGAAAATAACCGGATGCGGCGAATTGATCATTTCCTTGATCGCCCCGTCGAGATCGCCCGGCTTGCTGCAACGGATACCGACACCGCCATAGGCTTCCGCCAGCTTGACGAAATCGGGCAGCGCCGCCGAATAGCTTTCCGAATAGCGCCCGCCATGCAGCAATTCCTGCCACTGGCGCACCATGCCCATATATTCGTTGTTGAGGATGAAGACCTTCACGGGTAGGCGGTACTGCACCGCCGTGCTCATTTCTTGCATCATCATCTGGATCGAGGCTTCACCGGCGATGTCGATCACCAAGGCATCAGGATGGGCGAGCTGGGCGCCGATCGCCGCCGGCAGGCCGTAGCCCATGGTGCCCAGGCCGCCGGACGTCATCCAGCGGTTGGGCTCCTGGAAATGGAAATGCTGGGCCGCCCACATCTGATGCTGGCCGACTTCGGTGGTGATGTAGACATCCCTGTCCTTGGTCAGCTGATAGAGGCGCTCGATCGCATATTGCGGCTTGATGTTCTCGTCCGACTTGCGATAGGCGAGCGACTTGCGCTGGCGCCAGCCTTCGATCTCGCCCCACCAGCTCTTCAGCGCCGGCTTATCGGTCGTCGGCTTGGTCTCGCGCCAGGCTGCCAGCATCTGGTCGAGCACATGGGCGCAATCGCCCACGATGCCGATATCGACCTTGACGTTCTTGTTGATCGAGGACGGATCGATGTCGACATGGATCTTGCGGCTGTGCGGCGAGAACGCATCGATGCGGCCCGTGATGCGGTCATCGAAACGGGCGCCGATATTGATCAGCACATCGCAGTCATGCATCGCCATGTTTGCTTCGTAGGTCCCGTGCATGCCGAGCATGCCGAGCCATTGCGGATCGGCCGCCGGATAGGCGCCCAGGCCCATCAGGGTCGAGGTCACGGGATAGCCGGTCAGCCTTGCAAATTCACGCAGCAACGCCGCTGCCCGCGGACCGGCATTGACGACGCCGCCACCTGTATAAAACACTGGCTTCCTGGCGCCGGCGATCAAGGCCACCGCCGCCTTCACCTTGTCATGATCACCCTCAATGCGCGGGCGGTAGGTCTTGTGGATATTGTCGGCCGGTTTGTAGTACTCGCCCGCCTTGAACTGGATGTCCTTGGGGATGTCCACCAGCACTGGACCGGGACGGCCGGACGAGGCGATCAGGAACGCCTCGTGCAGGATGCGCGGCAGGTCCTCGATACGCTTGACCAGATAATTGTGCTTGGTGCAGTGACGTGTGATGCCAATGGTGTCGGCTTCCTGGAAGGCGTCGGAACCGATTAGATGGGTCGGTACCTGGCCGGTGATGCACACCAGGGGGATCGAATCCATCAGCGCATCGGTCAGGCCGGTGACGGCATTGGTGGCACCAGGGCCCGAGGTCACCAGCACGCAGCCCACCTTGCCGGTCGATCGGGCGTAGCCCTCGGCCGCATGGACGGCGCCCTGCTCGTGACGGACGAGAACGTGACGAAGCTTTTCCTGCTGGAAAATCGCATCATAGATCGGCAGAACAGCACCGCCCGGATAGCCGAAGAGGGTGTCCACACCCTGGTCGGTCAAGGCCTGCACCACCATTTCCGCGCCGGTCATTTGCTTCGTCGACATCGCCTTATTCCCTTGGCCTTGCTTTGACGTTCGCTTGCATCGTCGTTCTAGAATTTTTGACAATAAAAAAGGCCCTCGAGGGGCCCATGTGCGTCATCGTGAGAGATTCGGACTATGCCCGCTCCACCGACGACGCCAAACCTACGATAAGGATGTTGCGCAACGGAGCGCTCCTCTTTGCGAAAGTTACGCGGTTGTAAGTTGTCGAGGCAACGCGGTCAAGCGCTGATTCAAGGAAAATGACGCAATTTGGAGGGCGGATACCTGTCTGCCCTCCCACGCCTCGCGCGCAACGTGTCCAAGATATGGTTTGGAAGTCCGCGCTCAGATCAGGGTCTCTCCCAGGTCACCACCTCGAACGAGGCATCATCCTTCTCCTCGCGCCGGTAAGCGACGCGCGAGACCTCGCGCCATTCGCGTGAGGCAATTGCCGGAAAGACGGCATCGCCCTCGGCGTCGAGCGCAAGTTCGGTAAGGATCAGACGGTCCGCATACGGCAACGCCTGCGCATAGATGGCGGCCCCGCCGGCGATGATGAGCCCATCGGCGCCCATCTCCCCAGCCACGACCTGGCCGCGCTCGATGGCGGCCTCCAGGCTTGCGGCAGTCTCGACACCCTCGGCCGCAAAATCCTTGTCGCGCGTGACGACGATGGTCCGCCGTCCTGGCAGCGGCCGACCGATCGACTGGTAGGTCTTGCGGCCCATGATCATCGGCTTGCCCATCGTTGCCATCTTGAACTGCTTCAGATCCGAGCGCATGTGCCAAGGCAGCCCGTTCTCGACACCGATGACGCGGTTTCGCGCCATTGCGGCGACCACGATGATGGGAACCGTCATTGAAACTTCCCTGGGACCGCAGGCTTCCAGCCTGTTCTTGGAAACGATAATGATTCAAAAAGAGACAGGCTGAAAGTCTGCAGCCCCAAGGCGCTTGGATCACACCGCGATCGGCGCTGAGATCGAAGGATGCGGCTCATAGCCCTCGATGATGAAATCCTCGAACTTGTAGTCTAGGATAGAGGCCGGCCGTCGGGCAAAGCGCAGCGTCGGCCAGGGCTTGGGTTCGCGGCTCACCTGCTCGGCGACGAGATCGCCATGGTTCTCATAGACATGCACGTCGCCGCCGAACCAGACGAATTCGCCCGGCTCCAGGTCGCATTGCTGGGCGAGCATGCGGATGAGCAGCGAGGCAGTCATCAGATTGTAGGGCACACCGAGGCCCACATCGCAACTTCGTTGGTGAAGTAGGCCCGAGAGGCGGCCATCGCCGACGAAATACTGATAGGTGGTATGGCAGGGCGGCAGGGCCATGCCGTCAAGCTCGGCCACGTTCCAGCCGGTGAACATCAGCCGTCGCGACGCGGGATTGTTGCGGATATCGTTCACCAGCCTGGCGATCTGGTCGATACCCTTGGGATCGCGGCGGTAGAGCATCTCCTCGCCTTCGACATTGGTGGGCACGAACAGCGGCCAATGGCGCCATTGCGCGCCATAGACCGGGCCGAGATCGCCCCAGCGCCGCGCAAAAGCCTCGTCCGCTACGATGCGGGCTTCGAAATCGCCTTGCGAAATATCCTCGCCGGTCTCGCGGCGATATTTCGCCAGCGGCCAGTCGGTCCAGATCGTCACCTTTTCCTGCAGAAGCGGGCGGATATTAGTGCCGCCGTCAAGGAACCATAGCAGCTCGCGCACGATCGTCTTCCATGACACGCGCTTGGTGGTGAGCAACGGCACCGTGCCGTCGGACAGATCGATCCGCAGCGTCTGGCCGAACAGCGCCCGTGTGCCGACGCCGGTACGGTCCCGCCGCGGCGAGCCCTCGCGCCAGACGCGATGGAGAAGATCAAGGTAGGGGCGTTCGGGGTGCGGCTTATGAGAGCGATCGAGCATGACACTCATATAGGGCCCAAAGCCCGATTCCGCGATGCCAAGATGATATCATCCACTGCCACGGTTACCATTTAATGGACCTGCGCCCGATTCGCACAGAGGCTGACTATGACTGGGCTCTCGCCCAGTTGGAGCTCCATTTCAACGATCAACCCGTACCGGGAACACCGGACGCATATCGTCTCGATGTTCTATCTGATCTGATCGAGGCTTATGAAGCAAAGCACCATCCCATCCCTCAGTCAGGCTTGACCGCAAAGCGACACTAATCAGCCCTGTCCGCCAAAAGGGCGCCTAATCTGCGGCAATCTCATTCGCCCTATACCCCTGCGCATAGAGCAGCGCCGTCAGATCCCCATGGTCCACCCGCATGCGGGCAGCGGCGGCCACAGCCGGTTTGGCGTGAAATGCGACGCCGAGTCCCGTCTCGCCCAGCATGGCGAGATCGTTGGCACCGTCGCCGACCGCCATGGTGTCGGAGGTGGAGAGTCCCCTCGCCTGCCGGAGCCTTTCGAGAGTGGCGCGCTTGGCCTCCTTGCCGAGGATCGGTTCGGCGACTTCGCCGGTGAGCGCGCCGTCCTTGGTCAAAAGGATGTTTGAACGGTGTTCATCAAAACCGATCATCGCGCCGATCCTGGCGGTGAACAAAGTGAACCCTCCCGAAACAAGAGCTGTGTAGGCGCCGTTGGCGCGCATGGTCCGCACCAGTTCGGGTCCGCCCGAGGTCAGCGTCAGACGCTCGCGCACGACCTCCTCGACGATGCTTTCGGGCAGGCCCTTGAGCAGCGCCACGCGCTCGCGCAAGGCCGGCTCGAAGGCGATCTCGCCGCGCATCGCCCGTTCAGTGATAGCAGCCACATGCGCCTTGGCGCCGACGAAATCGGCGAGTTCGTCGATGCACTCCTGGCCGATCATGGTCGAATCCATGTCGGCGAGGAAAAGATGCTTGCGCCGCCCCTGCGCATCCTGCACCACCAGGTCGATCGGCAGGCCTGACAAAGTCTCGCGCAGCCGCATTTCGATGGCTTGCGGTGATGCGTCGGCGCTAAAGTCTATGTCGGCGGCGATGCCGGGTGCCAGCATCACCGGCGCACGCGATGCAGCAAGCGCCTCGCGGGCTCGCTTCAGGACCGCTGCATCGAGGGCCGGCCGGTCGGGATGAGAGATGAGCGTGGCGACAAGGGTCATAGGGTGACACCGGGACAGTTCGATGCCGTGCTTCTGGCAGGTCCGACCGCGAGCGGCAAGTCCGCTCTGGCGCTCGAACTCGCCGAGCGCTTCAACGGCACTCTTATCAATGCTGATTCGATGCAGGTCTACCGCGACCTCCACGTGCTGACCGCCCGACCTAATCCTAGCGAAACGGCACGGGCTCCCCACCTCCTCTACGGCCATGTCGACGGCGCCATCAACTACTCGGTCGGGTGCTGGCGAAAGGATGCTGCGAGCGCCCTGAACACCGTTCAGAAGGAGGGCCGCCTGCCCATCGTCATCGGCGGCACGGGCCTCTACTTCAAGGCGCTGGAGCAAGGCCTCGCCGATATGCCTGCCGTACCGGAGGTCGTGCGCGAGGCGATCCGCGAAAAGGCCGAACCGCTGGAGAGCAAGGCCCTGCATGCCTGGCTGGCACTGGAGGACGAGGAGACCGCCGCCAGGCTCCGCCCCAGCGACCGGCAGCGCCTGATCCGCGCGCTGGAGATCTTCGCGGCAACCGGCCGTTCGCTGTCATCCTGGCAGCGCGAACCGCATTCGCCGGCATTGCTCGACGCCGCGCGCTGCCTGCGCCTTTTCCTCAGCCCCGACCGTGCCGGGCTTTATGCCAGGATAGACTGGCGCTTCGACGGCATGGTCGCACAAGGTGCGCTCGAGGAAGTACGCTCGCTCGCCGCGCGCGACCTCGACCCCGCCTTGCCGGTGATGCGGGCCCATGGCGTGCCCGGCCTGATCCGGCATTTGAAGGGCGATATTGGCTTCCACGAGGCGATCACCCGCGCCAAGGCCGACACGCGCCACTATGCCAAGCGGCAGTTCACCTGGTTTCGCCACCAGATGCCGGGCTGGCGCTTCGCGGCGCCGGAAGAGGCCCTCGACCTGGCCACAAACATGCTGATGAACGAAATTTAACTCGTGTCGCAACGGCCTGTTCGGCCATAGTGGCAGATTCTAGTTTTCATAATTAAATCAGCTTAATAGTGGCATCATCTAACACGAACGCGACAAATACCGGTTGTTCGGTGCGCTTGAAAAGGACATGACAAGGCCTTGCCCTTCGGCAGGGTTTCGGATTGATCGGATGGGCTGCGTTCCTATATGCAGCGTCTTCACGGTCCGATCAGCCCGGCGGATCGGGATTTCCCTCGTCGTAATGCAAACGACCATTTGAAGGACGCAGACATGCCTTGGAGTAACCAGAGCGGCGGTGGTGGCCCCTGGGGTAGTGGCGGCGGCGGCAGCAACGGCAATGGCGGCGGACGAGGCCCATGGGGCGGAGGTCCTTCCAACAACAACCAGCCGCCTGACCTCGAGGACTGGCTGCGCCGCAGTCGCGACGGGCTCAAGAATTTCCAGGGCGGCGGCGGTTTCACGCCTCGCAACATCCTGCTGGGTGCGGTGATCCTCGTCGGCATTTGGCTTCTGACGGGCTTTTATCGCGTGCAGCCGAACGAAGTCGGCCTCAACCTTATTTTCGGCAAGTTCACCTCGATCAGCCCGCCGGGCCTGCGCTACAATATTCCCTATCCGATCGGCACGGTCGAAAAGCCCACCGTGACTACAGTTGAGACCATCAATGTCGGCACCCGCTCCGACAGCGATAGCAACAATGAGATGCTCACAGGTGACGAGAACCTGGTCAATATCGGCTTCACTGTGCAGTGGCAGATCAATCCCCTGAAGCCGCAGGACTACCAGTTCAATCTGTCCGATCCCAAGGGCACCATTCGCGCCGTAGCTGAAAGCGCCATGCGCGAAGCTATCGGCGAGCGCACCATCACCCCGATCCTAACGGGCGATCGCCAAGCGATCGAGCAGCAGGTCCAGGCCGAGATGCAGACGACACTCGACAACTATAAGGCCGGCGTTATCGTGCGCCTGGTGCAGTTGCAGAATGTCGATCCACCGCCGCAGGTGATTGATGCGTTCCGCGATGTGCAGGCGGCGCGCGCAGACCAGGAAAACACAATCAACACCGCACAGGTCTACGCCAACAAGGTGATCCCTGAAGCCGGAGGCCAGGCCGCCAGCATCACCCAGGCCGCCGAAGCCTATCGGGTCAGGACCATCGCCGAGGCAACCGGTGAGGCCACGCGCTTCAACGAGGTCTACACGGCCTATTTGAAGGCGCCGACCGTCACGCGGGAGCGCATGTATCTGGAAGCCATGACCTCGATCCTCTCGGATACAAATAAGGTGATCGTAGACAGTAAATCGCAGACCCAGGGCGTTGTGCCCTATCTCCCGCTCGACCAGGTCCTCAAGCGCCCTCCGGCGGCGCAACCTCAGCCGGGAGCTAACCCATGAGATCCTCGCTCTCCTCTGGCATCCTTATCGCCCTTGCCGTTGCACTCGTCATGGTTTTCTTCTCGGCCTACACGGTGACGCCGCGCGACTACGCCCTGCCGTTGCGGCTCGGTGAGCCGCAGACCCCTAAGACCGAACCGGGCCTCTACTGGAAATGGCCGTTCATCGAGAATGTCGAATATATCGACAGGCAGGTGCTCGACCTCGACAACCAGGCGCAGGAAGTCATTGCCAGCGACCAGAAACGGCTCGTGGTCGACGCCTTCGCCCGCTACCGGGTCTCCGATCCGCTGAAGTTCTTCCAGACTTCGCACTCTGAGAAGGGCGCGGAATTGCAGCTCACCGCGATCCTCAGTTCGGCCGTCCGGCGCGTCCTCGGCCAGGCAACCTTCTCGGCCGTGGTCCGTGACAATCGCGCGGGGCTGATGACCAAGATCCGCGATGAGGTGAACCGCGAGGCCACCGGTTTTGGCGTGATTGTCATCGATGTGCGCATCCGTGGCGCCGACCTGCCGGAGGCAAACAGCCAGGCGGTCTACAAGCGCATGCAATCGGAACGCAAGACCGAGGCGCAGCAGATTCGCTCCCAGGGGACGCAGAAGGCGCAGGTGATCACCGCCGACGCCGACCGCCAGGTCGCCAAGATCCTAGGTGAGGCAAGAGGTACCGCCTCGGCGACGACGGGTGCCGCCGATTCGGCGCGCATCAAGATCCTAGCCGATGCCTATAACCGCGATCCCGAATTCTTCCAGTTCTACCTGTCGATGCGCAACTATGTCGAAGCCTTGAAACCCGAAAACACGCAGATGTTCATCAGCCCCGACTGGGATTACTTCCGCTACTTGCGCTCGCCGGCAGAAGCGGCGGCGAAGCCTGGCGGTACCCCTGCCCCGGCAGTGCCTTTGCCGCCGTCGACGGCGCCCGCTCCTGCTCCCGCAGCGACGCCGGTTCCTGCGCAATAAACTTGACTGGAAGCACGGATAAAGCTCCATTGCGCCGGCCACTCCCTTGTGGCCGGCGTTTTTGTGTAACGTGTGGGGCGAATGGGCAGCTTTTCTTTCGGTGACTTCATTACAGCGCTCGGCCTCGCCTTCGCGATCGAGGGTTTGATCTTTCTGGCCTTCCCCGAGCCAGTCCGGCGCATGATGGTTTCTGTTGCTACCTCTCCCAACGCCCAACTGCGCATCGCGGGTTTCATATCAGCAGTGATCGGCATTGCCATCATCTGGTTCGTTCGCGGTATTTGAGGCTGCCAGCCATTGTTTCCCAGGGCACAACATTGCGTGAGAATGCCTTTCGGTCACGCTCGCGCCGCATTCTCCGCTTGAAAATGAACGGGAACGCTTCCCGCATCAGCGCCACGGCCTTTCGGGCTTTGCCGCTTCTATCCGAGGAATTCATGCCAGCCTATACCAAGAACATGATGCGCCGTGCCGGCGCGATCGCGATCGCAGCCCTCTTGGCAGCGAGCCCGACTGCCCTTTACGCGCCGCCGGCCCTGGCAACGGCAGGCCCTCCTTCGGTCGCGGACCTCTCGGCTCAGCTCATTGACGCCGTGGTGAACATCTCAACATCGCAGACCGTCGTAGCCGACAACAAAGACGGCGGCGACGATAATGATGGCGACACGCCGCCCACGCCGATGCCCAAGCTGCCACCGGGATCCCCGTTTGAAGACTTCTTCAACCAGTTCTTCAACAAGGACGGCAAGGGCGCTCCGGCCCGACCGCACAAGACCGAGGCGCTGGGCTCCGGCTTCGTGATCGATTCCTCCGGCATCATTGTCACCAACAATCACGTGATCGACGACGCCGACGATATCGAGGTGAATTTCAACGATGGCAGCAAGCTGAAGGCCAAGCTGCTCGGTCGCGACAAGAAGGTCGATGTCGCGGTACTGAAGGTCGATCCGCCCAGACCGCTCAAGGCGGTGAAATTTGCCGACAGCGACAAGGTCCGCGTCGGCGACTGGGCGATGGCGATCGGCAATCCGTTCGGCCTCACCAGCACGGTCACGCTGGGCATCATTTCGGCCCGCAACCGCGACATCAATTCCGGCCCCTATGACAACTATCTGCAGACCGACGCTGCCATCAACAAGGGCAATTCCGGTGGCCCGCTGTTCAATATGGATGGCGACGTCATCGGCATCAACACGGCCATCATCTCGCCGACCGGCGGCTCGATCGGGCTCGGTTTCTCGGTGCCGGCCGCCACAGTCGCCCCGGTCATCGAACAGTTGCGGCAGTTCGGGGAAACTCGCCGCGGCTGGCTCGGCGTCAAGATTCAGAGCGTGACCGACGACATCGCCGAAAGCCTTGGCATGGATCACGCCCAGGGTGCGCTGATTGCCGGCGTCGACGACAAGGGCCCGGCCAAACCCGCCGGGCTCGAACCTGGCGACGTCATTGTCAAGTTCGATGGCCACGAGATCAAGGAAATGCGCGATCTACCACGCATCGTCGCCGATACGCCGGTCGACAAGCAGGTAGAGGTTGTCATTCTGCGCAAGGGCAAGAGTCTCACCAAGCAGGTCATGGTCGGCCGCCTCGATGAGGGCGACACCGCGATCAAGACCTCTACGGGAGATCCGGCCGTTCCTGAGAAGCCGAAGACCGCCAAGGCGCTTGGCCTTGAGATGTCCGGGCTCACGAAGGAACTGCGGGATAAATTCAAGCTCGGCGAAGATGCCAAGGGCGTGCTGATCACCAATGTCGATGACGGCTCCACGGCCGATGACAAGCAGGTCAAGCCGGGCGACCTGATCCTTCAGGTCGGGCAGCAGCAGGTCGATAGTCCTTCCGACGTCACCAAGCGCCTGGACGAGCTAAAAAAATCAGGCACCAAGCAGGCGCTGCTGCTCCTGTCCAACCAGCAGGGCGAGCTGCGCTTCGTGGCTCTGGCACTGAACTGAGACCAGCGACACTTGGGGGTGACCCCTCCATCATCGCGAGCGGCCCGAGGCCCTAACGGCGATTGCATAGCAATAGTCAATTCAATGGCCGTTGGCTGAAACAAAAAGAACCCCGTTCCGTTTGATCGGAACGGGGTTTTCGCATGAAAGCCGTCGCAAGCGACGCGGCGCTCGCTACTTCTTTTTGCGGAAGTGATCGAGGCTAACGATCTTCTCACTCTCGACTGGCCCTGCAGCATCGCCTGTTTCTTCTGCAGCGGGCTCGACCGCAGGTTCGGCAGCCTTGCCCTTGGCGCCCTTCACAGTCTTTGCCGGCATCTCCACGCCCCGAGCAGGCTCTGTGACACCTTTGCCGCGCGAAACAGAACGGATCGGGGCGGGCGGCTCGGCCGCCTCCTCGGCGGCGGTCTCGCCCTCAACATCGGCGACCTCGAACTTGACACCGAATTCGACGGAGGGATCAAAGAACGCCGTGACGGCATCGAAGGGGACTACTAGGCGTTCCGGTGCATTGCCGAATGACAGGCCGACCTCGAAGCCGTAGTCACTTACCGTTAGGTCCCAGAACTGATGCTGCAGGACGATAGTGATTTCCTCGGGGAACTTTTCAGCCAACCGGCGCGGAATGCTCACACCCGGATATTGCGTCTTAAAGGAGATGAAGAAGTGATGGTCACCTGGCAAGCCCACCCGGGCGGTATCGGCCAGCACGCGGCGGACCATGCCGCGCAACGCGTCCTGTGTGAGGAGATCATAGCGAATGTGATCGGTGCTCATCGCGCTTCTTACCAGGCCGCGTTTGAAATGAGGCCTGCAGGCAGACCGGAATGAAGTGGAGGCTTCTGTTGCCAGGTGCCTCCGAACCCCGCCTGCCGGTGCTACCCGTCAGGACTTGATTTCGGTCTAGTTACCGCTTACGCGGCAACCGCAACCGGAGCATAGTTGTCGTTGGCAACTATTAAAAAGGCCCGATATCGGCGGAACCATGCCGAGCAAAAGCACACCCTTTACGCCCTCGTCGATCCTGTTTCGCCCCCGCCACAGCCCGCCCCGCGGCGGGCTGTGGTGGAGGCGCCGGGTACTGCCCCCGGGTCCGAAAGGTTTATTTCGATGACCGTTTATCGCCATAGCCGGCGCGAGCCGGCAAATTGAATATAAGCTGCCTGCGATGGAGAAAAAAGAGGCGAGTGAGGTTTGTCGGCGCTTTCCCCACGATCTCCTGCCCGCAGCGGAAATAATTGCCCCACGCCAATCCAATTGCCCACGTGAATCCAAAGCGAACTTTCTTCCTCTCTTGCGATTTCAGGAGTGACCTCATGAGCAAGACCGCCTCCACCACGCGCAGCGAGACCGATTCCTTCGGGGCGATCGACGTGCCGACGGATCACTATTGGGGCGCGCAGACGCAGCGTTCGCTCGAGAATTTTCGCATCGGCACCGAAAAGATGCCGCCTCCTCTGATTCATGCACTCGGGCTGATCAAACTCGCCGCGGCGCGTGCCAACAAGAGCCTGGGCGTACTCGATGCCAGGCTCGCCGAGACGATCGAACAGGCCGCCCGTGAGGTTGCTGACGGCAAATGGGACAGTGAATTCCCCCTCGTGGTCTGGCAGACGGGGTCGGGCACGCAGTCCAACATGAACGCCAACGAGGTCATATCCAATCGTGCCATCGAATTGCTGGGCGGCGTGCTTGGATCGAAGAAACCCGTCCACCCCAACGACCATGTCAATCGCGGCCAGTCCTCCAACGACACTTTTCCAACTGCCATGCATGTCGCTGCCGCATCCGAGATCCACCATACCCTGCTGCCTGCCCTAAAACGCATTGGCGATGCGCTTGTCGTCAAGTCCGAGCGCTTCAGGGACATCATCAAGATCGGGCGCACGCATCTGCAGGATGCGACACCGCTCTCTTTAGGGCAGGAGTTTTCGGGTTACGCAGCGCAACTCCACAGTGGCATCCGGCGCGTCGAGGCGGCACTGTCCGAACTCATGCCTCTTGCGCAAGGAGGGACGGCCGTGGGGACGGGTCTCAACACCCGTGACGGATTTGCCGAGCGGGTCGCCGCCGAACTCGCCGGCCTAAGCGGCCTGCCCTTCATCAGCGCACACAACAAGTTCGAAGCGCTGGCCGCGCATGACGCTCTGGTTTCGGCCCACGGCGCGCTCAACACGGTAGCCACCAGCCTGTTCAAGATAGCAAACGACATACGCCTGCTCGGATCTGGCCCGCGCGCGGGTCTGGGCGAACTGATCCTGCCTGAAAACGAGCCGGGCTCGTCGATCATGCCAGGCAAGGTCAATCCGACACAATGTGAAGCGCTTACAATGGTTTGTGCGCGGGTATTCGGCAATCACACCACTGTAACGGTCGCTGGCAGCCAGGGGCATCTCGAACTCAATGTCTTCAAGCCGGTCATCGCGGATGCGGTGCTGCAATCCATCCGTTTGCTGGCTGATGCGAGCGTAAGTTTCGCGGAGCATTGCGTTGACGGCATTCAGGCTGACGAATCCCGAATCGGCGATCTCGTCTCCCGGTCCCTGATGCTGGTGACTGCACTCACCCCAGTCATAGGCTATGATAAGGCTGCCTATGTTGCCAAGGCCGCGCACCACAACGGTACCACTCTACTTACCGAAGTATTGGCCGCAAAAATCATGGACGAAAAGACCTTTCGTGACGCAATGAGCCTTGCACGAATGATCACAACAGATAAAGAATAAACGAACCGCTTTGGTTTGATAGGCGTATATATGGAATAAGGTGAATCGGCCTATATATCGGTGAACCGCCTCAAACTTCACTCACTTATGAAGGAGTTTCATTTCAGGTGAATATATGGCCGACATTATAAATCTAAGACGCACTCGTAAGGCAAAGGCAAAAACTGCTGCCGAACGGACCGCTGCTCAAAATCGTCAAATCTTTGGGCAGCCGCGTAGTATGAGAGAAAGGCTTGAAGCGGAACGTCGGAATGCTACCTCGCATCTTGACGGACATCAGCTGAAGCCTGGGTTCGAAGAGTGATACGACTGTCATGAAAAGCAAAGTTGTCAAACGTTCGATCGTCATCGCGGGGCACAAGACAAGTGTGTCCCTGGAAGATGCTTTCTGGGAAACGTTGAAGGAACTTGCCTCAAGGCGTGACATGACCCTTTCGGACGTTGTTGCCGAAATCGATGCTACGCGCTCACAGGGCAACCTTTCTTCGGCGATCCGCCTGTTCGTCCTGGACAATGTTCGCAGGATCTGAGGCGCTCCCCGATCAGCGTCGCACACTCACGGCTGCGCCGGATTTTGCGGCAGCGGCACGAGCGTGGGTGACTTTTGAAAAGACGAAGCATCAGGTGCCACCGGTACCGTGGGCGGTAGGAGGGGCGCTGTTGTCGGTGTCTGGATAACGCCGGGAAGCTCGGTGGATGAAGGCGCCTTCACCGGAGGAGTGCCCAAGATGGATGGACGCGGTGCAATCGGGGCCATCGGTGGGTGGTCCATTGGTGGTCTTGCCGGCTGCACATTCCCTCCTGGAGGATTGCCTGCGCCCAGCAGGGCCTTGCGCCGGGCATCGTCGATCGCCTTTTGCATCTGCTCTGCTTCGGCCCTGCGCGCATCTTCCTGCGCCTTATCCTCGGCCTGACGCTTTGCTTCCAGGATTTCGAGTTTGCGGGCCTGCTGTTCCGCCGTGCGAATGCTGAGCCACGCCGTCAGCCCGGAAACATCGACCTCGCGATGCAAGCCATCGAGGGCGCCGCTGATCAGAACGGGTATCGTCGGCGCTGGACCGCCGATGCCGTCCTTAGGATCGGCCGGCGTCAGGACGATATTGGCTTTTGTCGTGAGATCGGACAGGTCCATCAGCCCCGACAGAGCAAGGCCCGCATTGGTGGCCTGCGACAGTGTCGAGGGAAGCCGCAGGACGCCGCCAGCCAGAGTGAGATTGCCGGTGATCGCGCTTGCGCCGAGCGGCTTGAGCGCCAACGCCTGCTCAAAGGCCGGCTTGATATGAGCCGCGTCCGGCGCAAGCCCGTCGTCGACAGCCTTGATCATCTCGTCGAAGGCAGAATCGGAAAAACCCGCCAGCACTGGGTTCCTCAGGTCCAGCGTCCCTCCTCCGGTCAAGGACGACATCAGATCGTCCGGCGACCGCCCCGTCCCTTGGAAATCGAGACTGGTATCAAGCGTTCCTGCAATATCCTGTGTGTCCAGGACAACATCTTTGAGGACAAAATGTCCGGTCGCTGCGGTATCAAGAGCGGCTCGGGAAAGCTCCAACGCACCGGTTACGGATCCCTGCGCCAAGCTGGCCGAAAAATCGTCCACGCTCACCTTGCCGCTGCCGAAGGCAACATTGGCCTTGGCCTCGCGCAGTTCAGGGAAGCGGCGCGACAATCGCAGCGAGTTGGCGGTGACCGTCAGCGAGCCGGTGAGATTGTCGACTGTGCTTCGACCAAATGCCTCATCGGCCCACGCATTGCCTTTGTCGTTCGGACCACCCAAATCGGCTCCCGAAAGAAGCGAACCGAGAAGTTCGGCATCCGCCCGCAGGAAGCCGAGCCGACCATCGACGCGCACCGGCCGCCCCGCGGTGACCGAAAGCGCTCCGTCGACCGGCATGCCAAGCCAGGTTCCCGAGACGTCATCGAACACCAGGTGCCCTGCTTGAATGTGGAAGCCCGAATCGATGGTCGCGCTTTGCGCCGACATTACTCCTGGCAGGGCTACGCCGAAGAGCTGAGCGGGCAGAAGCGCATCGTCGGTGTTGGCTTTCAGGCGTCCGTCGAATGAAGGTGCTTCGAACGGCCCGGTCATCTTGCCATTGCCCGATACGCTTACCTCGGCGCCGTCGAAATCGCCGTTCCAACGTCTGGCGCCATTGAGGGGCCCCGATAATTCCATGCGCAAAGAGGCGCGGCCGGGAATACGAGCGGTCGCCGGTTCGAGCCCGACTTGGCGCAGCAACGTGACGACGTCGAGGCTATCGGCCTTGAGCGCGATATCGGCGGTTTCCTCGTCGCCTGCACCGGCGAACTCGGCGTCGAACTGCGCAACGCTCCCACCGAATTTGCCGTCGACCGAATATTGCCGCGACGTCCCGAAGGCGATCGCCATGCTCGCATTGGCCGGTGATAGCGCTGCGGCGCGGGCCGCGAAGGCATTGACCCAGTAGGGCGACAGGGAGCTGCGCTTGAGCGCCGTCGCCAGCCCGGTCAGGTCGCGGCCGTTGAGAACGACACGGATCTCGCCCTGGGGCTGAGCGCCGATATTGTCGATCCGACCGTTGGCGGTCAGGCTGGCACCGCCAAGATCATTGACCACGACATCTTCGAGGGCGATCAGCTTGCCGCCCGCCTTGACCCGACCACTTACCGATTTGGCCTCGATACCGGAAAAAGCCAGGGACTGGGCCGCCAGCTTGATATCGGCCTCGCTGAAGATATCGCTCCGGCCCGGCAGCAGCGCCGCCATCGAGGGCAGTGTATCGAGATCGATGCGCTGAGCGGCAAGATCCGCCTCGACACGACCTGCAGCGCGGTTCGGCGCCAGCCGCCTCCAGGCCAGTTGGCCGTTCACCTTCGCGTCGCCGATCGCGAGTGCCAGCTTCGACAGGCTGATGCTTTGGCCATCGGCGATAAGATCGGCAGCCAAACTCAATTTCCTCGCAGCGGCGGGGGCACCCAGCACCGGCGCACCCTGGAGCCAGCCGAGCAGCCCGGTGGCACGATCCGATCGCAGGGACAAATTGCCCTTGAAGCCGCTCGCATCGTCGTTGACATCGCCGGCGAGCAGAAGATGCGACTGGCCGGGCAGATCGGATTCGAAACGGCCGACGCGCCACTGGCCGTTCTCGACGCTCAACTCGGCGCGGATGTTCTGCATCAATTCGCCGCCGAGCATCACGCCGTCGGCAGAAAGGTCGATATGGGCCACCGCCGGCAGGCCTGCGAGGCCAGGCATGGTGTTGACAACCCGCGCCAGGACGGCGGCCGGCGGCTGCCTGGCGTCAGGGCTGACACCGCTGAAACGATCAAGTTCCAGTTGTGAGCCCGACAAAACAGTATCGAGCGTCCCTCCCGGACCCAGCGGCATCTGCAGGGAGCCGCCGAGTTTCAAGGCCCGCTCGTCGGGGCCGATCTGGACGACGACCTTGTCCGAGACCAGAGCGTCGGAGCTGATGGTCACCGGCCCGGAAACGCTCCAGGGGGTATCGGACAAATCGCCGTTTCCTGAATCGCTGCCGGCCCTGGCGCCGATCGCCGGACGCGCCAGGGTCGCCATTCCCGCAAAGGTCGGCTGGCCGCCAGCAACCTTGACCTCGCCTTCGAGATCGACGGTGAGCGGCCTGTCGGCGGGAACGGCGCTTATCTTCAGATGCAGGCTGCCCCCTTGCGCGACGCCCGTAATGAGCTTGACCGTATGCGGCACGCCCTCCAACTGCACGCCCCCTTCCGCCTTGTAAGGCCCGTACAAGGAGCCGGATTCGCCGACTAGGTGAATACCGTTGAGCGTCACATCCTGTCCGGCACCGGGATTGAGATAATGAAGCGTGCCGTCCTCGACTTCAAAGCTCTCGACCGAGGCATCCGCCGAAACCGAGCCCTTCGCCAAGGGTTCGAGCAAGCCGTCATCCCCGATGGCGATAGTCAGCTGGGGGCTGCGAACCACCACATTCGACAGATCGATATCGCCGCGCAGCAATCCACCCAAACTGACGTCGCCGTCGATAGCACCGACCCTCAGGCTGGTCTTGCCGTAGGGATCGCCAATTGAGACATCGCCCATCGAAAGCCAGGGCTGTGGCAGGATGCGAGCCTCGATCGGGCCTTTGATGATGACGGGCGTGCCGAAATGCTGGCTCAGGCGGGCGGCGATATCCCCGCGCCAGGAGTTCCAGTCAACATAAAGCGGCGCGGTGAACAGAGCCGCGAAGGCGAGGATCAACAAAAAACCGATAACGGTGAGCGCCTCGCGCACGCCGGACTTCCTTATGATACCAGCCCAAGAGCAAAACGGCCGCGGCATTGCATGCCGCAGCTCCTCGGGGGCTTATTTCCACGACTGTTGCCCGTCACCATACGCGACAAAGCACCAGCGCGAAATCACTGCGATGCACAAACTGCGGGCTACGAACCATTTGTCTGACCACAGCTACGAATACCTTTGCGAGTGTCACATTTTTACCAATTCTTTAGATTTCATTAAGGCGGCACCGAATTTTGTGCTATGACATTGTTCATCGGGATCGGTGTGAAAGCACGGGCCGGTTAGGCTGCGTCTGGATGTTCCTGTAACAAAAATCGGGTGTCCGGACTTAGAAAGGATGGCCAGACAAGACCATCCGTCATAACAGCGTCGCGTCAATAAGGAACGGTATCTCTCGCTTTCAGTGAGGTGGGTACACAATGTTACGCTTGATTAGCTCGGTCGGAGCCGTCTTGGCGTTAGGCGTCTTCGGTGCAGGCTTCTATACGGTTGGCACACACACGGTCCAGAATCCTCTGGCTCGTGCAGAGCCTGGGAGCCGGGTCGCGGCTGCCAACATGCTCGTGTTCCTTTCGGTGGACAAGCAAACTCAACAGGCAGGTTATCTGGATGGCCGGCCTGTACCTTCCGGGTTGACGATGCCGATCATCGTCCACGTCAAGCCGAAAGAAGCCGCCAACGAAGGAACGAAAGGCCTCGCCCAGCCCGTGGTCGTAACGCCATAGACCAGGGGCCAAGTCGCGAGACCAGGGGCCAAGTCGCGCTGGACGTCAGCGCGTGACCGCAGAACGATCGAGACAGGCGAGCGGCCCGCAAGGGGTCGCTCGCCTGTCGCATTTGTGGAGTGCTGACATCGGGGAATTATCGGCGCGAAATCCTCGCTGGGGGACTCACGACGTGAAGATCTTGCCCGGATTCATGATGCCTTGAGGATCGAGCGCCCGCTTGATGGCACGCATGGTCACCATAGTCGCCTCGCCATGTTCCCGAGCCAGATATTTGCCCTTGCCCTGGCCAACACCGTGCTCGCCCGTGCAGGTTCCCTCCATGGCGAGGGCACGGTGTACCAGGCGTTCGAGAAAGCCCTTGCACGCGGCAACTTCCTCGTCATTGGACATGTCGATCAACGGTTGCACGTGGAAATTGCCGTCGCCGACGTGGCCGACGATCGGCGCAATCAGGCCCAGCGCATCGATGTCGCGGCGGGTTTCGGCAACGCATTCGGCAAGACGCGAGAGCGGAACGCAAACATCGGTGGCGACGCTGCGTGCCCCTGGCCGGAGCGAAGCCGCCGCCCAATAGGCATTGTGACGCGCGGTCCATAGCTTGGAACGATCCTCGGACTTGGTCGCCCAGCTGAACGGGCCACCATCATACTCGGCCGCGATCGCGCCGAAGCGCTCGGCCTGCTCGGCCACGCCCGCGTCGCTGCCGTGGAACTCGACGAACAGCATCGGCGTCAGCGGCAGATCGAGCTTCGAGTAAGCATTGGCGGCCTGTACCATCAGGGCATCGAGCAACTCGATACGGGCCACTGCCAAGCCCGACTGGATGGTCGCGATCACGGTATCGCAAGCTGCCCGCTCGGAAACAAAGGGACAGATGCCGGCGCTGATGGCCTCGGGGATGCCGTGCAGACGTAGTGTCAGCTCGGTGATCACACCGAGTGTGCCTTCGGATCCGACCATCAGGCGTGTGAGATCGTAGCCCGCGGAACTTTTCCTGGCCCGGCTCGCCGTGGTGATCACTTCGCCGTCGGCCAGCACGACCTTCAACGACAGGACATTGTCCTTCATCGTACCGTAGCGTACCGCGTTGGTACCCGAGGCGCGCGTCGCCGCCATGCCCCCCAGCGAGGCATCGGCGCCTGGATCGATGGGAAAGAACAGGCCCTGGTCACGTAGAAATTCATTGAGCTGCTTGCGGGTGACACCGGGCTGGACGACCACGTCGAGATCCTCCGCATGCACCGCCAACACCGCGTTCATGCGGCTCATGTCGATCGAAATACCACCAAACGGCGCGTTGACATGGCCCTCGAGACTGGTGCCGGTGCCGTAGGGAATGACCGGAACGTGATGCTCGCCGCACAGCCTGACAATGGCTGCGACCTCCTCGGTCGTCTCGGGAAAGACCACGCCGTCCGGCGCCTGCGCTGGCAGCCAGGTCAACGACGAGCCGTGCTGATCACGCATGGCCTGTGATGCCGAAAAGCGGCCACCGAAGCGCTGGGATAGGATTGCGAGCACCGCAGGCACACCATTGGGTGTCTTGCGCCGGGTATTTTCGTCGATATTGACCATATTCCAATACTTTTCCTTGAGGTGCCCGGCATTTTGCATACACTGGCCCTTCAGGCCTGTAGCAGCAAGTGAGTAACGCAAATTTCACTCCATGCCGGGATCCGTGAATCACCGGCCAATGCAGGCCCGGGCGATCCCAACAAGAACCACAGATCAAGTCGGGGTGGTGGGAGAAGCGAGCCATGTTTGACGCCAACAAGGTTCCCGCACTGTTCTTTGCACCCTTTGTGTCGTCTTCGATGCACATCGAGCCGCATTGGATAGACTATAACGGTCATCTCAACATGGCCTACTACCATGTCCTGTTCGATAACGCTCTGGGGGAGGCGCTGTCGCTTGTCGGCCTTGGCGAAGAGTACATGGAAGAACGCGGGATGTCCTTCTTCACGGGAGAAGTCCACGTCGTCTACAAGCGCGAACTGCATCTGGAAGATCCGGTGCGGGTGCGCCTGCAACTCGTCGGCTACGACGAGAAGCGTCTCCATATTTTCGAAGAGCTCTGCCATGCCACGCAAGGCTGGGTATCGGCAACGTGCGAGCTGATCTCGCTCAACATCGATCTGGCCACCAGGAGAGTGGCGCCCTTCCCTGTCGACATCATCGACAACCTCGCGGATATGCGCACCTCACACGGCTATTTGCCGACACCGGAGATTGTCGGCCGAGCCATCCAGATGCCTTATCGTCTCAGCCGGCAGTAGGCTCCGCCCCCGCCACGACCGGATTTACGCGCCGTCGCCTGAACAGGACGGGGCGATGGACCAACGAGACAAGCACGAAGCTCACGATCATCAGAAGATACCAGGCACCGATCTTATTCGCCGAGACCAGGGCGAAGCCGCGCAGCTGGCTGGGATAGATCCAGACCTGGCTGAACGAGCCGACATTCTCGGCGATCCAGATGAAGAGAGAGACCAGGAAGAAGCCGAGCAGCAACGGCATTGAACGTGGCTCGCGATCGATGACAAAGTAGATCTGCGTGCGCCAGAACAACACGGCAATCGCTGCGAACAGGCCGAAGCGGATATCCCATAGGAAATGGTTCGTGTAGAAATTCACATAGATCAGCATAGCCAGCAGGATCGTCCAGTACTTGCGTGGATAATGGCTGTAGCGCAAGTCGAGCATGCGTGAGACCCGGGCGATATAGCTGCCCACGGCTGCATACATGAAGCCCGAGAAGAGCGGTACCTGCCCGATCTTGAGCATGCCTGCATCCGGATAGGCCCAGGAGCCGATAGCCGTCTTGTAGAGCTCCATCACCGTGCCGACGACATGGAACACGCCGATGACGACGGCTTCGCTGGGGCTTTCGAGCTTGAGCAGGAGCAGGGCCACCTGGATGCCCAGCGCGGCAAACACCAGGACATCATAGCGGGCGATCCAGGCATCCGCTGGGTACCAGAACCGGGTGCCCAGGATCAGGGCCAGAAAGGCGCCACCAAATAGGCAGGCCCAGGCCTGTTTGAGGCCAAAAAGCCAGGATTCGCGAAGGATGAGTTTGATGATCTGCATGCTACATCCTCGCCCGCTGTCTTGCAGGGATGATGCAGGTATCGTGGCGACGCCATGAAACTTTCACGCAGCTATGCGGGCTGGCACTTGAATCAAGGGCGTGCGGACACCAGGCCTTTGGCGCCTTCGAACAGTGACTTGGCGCCGAAGCCGACGAAGACAACGCCGACGATTCGGGTGACCCATATGCCGTGCCGCGAGAAGAAGCGGCGCACAGGCGGCAGGCCGATCGCGACGAACAGAATGAAGTCGGCCGCGACGAAACCCACCAAGGCGCTGGCGATCAGCATCGGCGTCGCCCCCCAGGTGATGCGGTCGCCATAGGGCGCAACTAGCGCCCCGAAGGTCGCAAGCGCCACCGGATAGGATTTGGGGTTGGTCAGCCCGAAGAAAATGCCATTAACTAGGGGCCGATCGGCGCCGATTACCGCGGCCGCGCCATCGCCGGGCGTCAGCACGGCCCGTGCGCCCATATAGATCAGATAAAGGCCGCAGCAGATGCCGAGAACATCGAACAGGGCCGGTCCGATCTGGCTGACGCCCACGATCGCCGCCAGGGCCGCCACTGACCACAGCACATCGCCAACGAGATGGCCGGTCATGAACCAGGCGCCGGGTGCCCGCCCCTTCGCCGCACCGAGCGTGAACAAGGCAAGGAAAGCTGGCCCCGGCGCAATCGTATAGATGAAGCCGGCGAAGAAGGTGGCAAAGACGAGCGAGGCACTGATCATTGGAATCATCCGACGGGAGCGCAGGACCCCATTGCTGCACGCGGCGTGATCGTGCGCAAGCGGCGGACATGTCTTTAGATCCAGCTGTTTCACCAGGCCATGATCCGAACCCCGCCGCTGAAGAGCCGCCTCTACGACTTTCGCCCTACCAAAACTCGACGCAGCGTCCTATCTACGGCATGATTCCGCGCAACAGAATCATCTGAAAGTCGGCATTGTCAGATCCACGCGCCCCTTCGCACGCCCATCAGCCGGCCGCCGGCGGCATCGCCGCGAGGGCGCTCGCAGCCTCGCGGCCGGCAGCCTATCTCCAGGGTCTCAACGCGGAGCAACGGGCCGCCGTGGAGACGCTGGACGGGCCGGTGCTGGTGCTGGCGGGAGCCGGCACAGGCAAGACGCGCGTGCTGACGACGCGTATCGCCCATATCCTGGCCACCGGCCGCGCAGTGCCGCACCAGATCCTCGCTGTCACTTTCACCAACAAGGCGGCGCGCGAAATGCGCGAGCGCGTTGGCGTGCTGATCGGCCAGAGCGTGGAGGGCATGCCCTGGCTCGGCACCTTCCACGCCATCGGCGTCAAGATCTTGCGGCGCCATGCCGAACTCGTCGGTCTCAAGTCGAACTTCACCATTCTCGACACCGACGACCAAGTCCGCTTGATGAAGCAGGTGATCGAAGCGCAAGGTATCGACGAAAAACGCTGGCCAGCCCGCCAATTGGCCAATGCCATCGACGGCTGGAAGAATCGCGGCCTCACGCCCCAGCAAGTACCGGCAGGCGAGGCCATGTCGTTTGCCACTGGCAAGGGCGGCGAACTCTATGCTGCCTATCAAGCCCGCTTGAAGACGCTGAATGCCGCCGATTTCGGCGATCTCCTGCTCGAATGTATCCGTCTGTTCCGCGACAATCCCGGCGTTCTTTCTGAATATCACCGGCGCTTCCGCTTCATGCTGGTGGATGAATATCAAGACACCAACGTCGCCCAGTATTTGTGGCTACGCCTGCTCGCGCAGACGCAGGCCGGCGAGAAGCCCAATGTGTGCTGCGTCGGGGATGACGACCAATCGATCTATGGCTGGCGCGGCGCCGAAGTCGACAACATTCTGCGCTTCGAAAAGGATTTTCCGGGCGCAACGGTGATCCGTCTGGAGCGCAATTATCGCTCGACTGGCCATATCCTCGGTGCGGCCGGACACCTCATCGCCAACAATGAGGGGCGTCTGGGCAAGACCCTGTTCACCGACGATGTGGATGGCGAACGCGTGACGGTCGCCGGCTCCTGGGATTCGGGCGAGGAAGCCCGTGCCATCGGCGACGAGATCGAGGCATTGCAGCGCCAGGGCCACGCCCTCAACGACATCGCCATCCTGGTGCGTGCCTCGTTTCAGATGCGCGAATTCGAGGATCGCTTCGTCACGCTCGGCCTGCCCTACCGCGTCATCGGCGGCCCGCGCTTCTATGAACGCGCCGAGATCCGCGATGCGCTCGCCTATTTCCGCGCCACCATGCAGCCGGCGGACGACCTTGCCTTCGAGCGCATCGTCAACGTGCCCAAGCGCGGCCTGGGCGATGCCACCGTGCAGATCCTGCATGATTACGGCCGTCGCGAGGGTGTGCCGATGATGCAGGCGGCGCGTATCCTCGTGGAGACCGAGGAACTCAAGCCAAAGCCGCGCCAGACCTTGCGCAATCTTATGACCTCTTTCGGACGCTGGGCGGGGCAAGCCGAGACCATGCGCCACCAGGATTTCGCCCAGCTGATCTTGGAGGAATCCGGCTACACCGACATGTGGCAGAAAGACCGCACGGCCGAAGCGGCGGGCCGGCTCGAGAATCTCAAGGAACTCGTGCGCTCGATGGAAGCCTTCGAGAACATGGCCGGTTTCCTCGAACACATCTCGCTGGTGATGGACGCGAGCGAGGAAGGGGCAAGCGAGGACAAGGTCTCTATCCTGACGCTGCACGGCGCCAAGGGTCTGGAATATGACACGGTGTTCCTGCCCGGCTGGGAGGAAGGCCTGTTCCCACACCAGCGCTCCCTCGATGAGAATGGCCGCGCCGGGCTCGAGGAGGAGCGGCGTCTGGCCTATGTCGGGCTCACCCGTGCGCGGCGGCGTGCCAAGGTGTGGTTCGCCTCGAACCGGCGCATTCACGGCCTGTGGCAGGCGACCATGCCCTCACGCTTTGTCGACGAATTGCCGGCCTCCCATGTCGACGTGGTCGAGGCCTCCTCGGCCTATGGTTCGGGCGGCACCTTCGCCATGAGCCGTTTCGACCGCGCTCAGCCTTTCTCCGGCTCAACCTATTCGACGCCGGGCTGGCAGCGCGCCAAGCAAAACATGGAAGCCGGCTTCAAGGCAACCAACGCGCCCCCGCGCCGCGAGCCCCTGACCATCGAGGGGGAACTCGTGGCGCGCTCGACCGGCACTGCCTCTGTGTACAAGGTCGGCGACCGCGTGTTTCATATCAAGTTCGGCTATGGCGAGATCGCCGAAATCGACGGCAACAAGCTCACTGTCGATTTCGACAAGGCCGGCCGCAAGCGTGTGGTCGACAGCTTCATCGACGCGGCATGAAGGATGCAGGAAGCCTTCGCCCCGCTTGTCCCTTCTCCCATTTGATTTTGGCCTGTGCCCATTCTAATCAATGCTGCCGTTGGTCAGAACAATTCATAGAACACATTTTCGAAGGAAGCGGCCATGCAACTTGATCTTGCCGGCAAAGGCGTATTGATCACCGGAGCGAGCACGGGTATCGGCGCCGCCTTGGCCAAGGCCTTTGCTGTCGAGGGTGCCTTGGTTGCCGCCCACTACTACGCCAGCGAAGCTCAGGCCAAGGAGGTCGAAGCCGCCATCCGGTCTGCCGGCGGCACGGCGGTACTGATCAGGGGCGATCTTAGCAAGCGGGGCGAGGCCCGGCGCGTTGTCGAGGAGGCAGTCAAGGCTCTTGGCAGGCTCGACATCCTCATCAACAATGCCGGCGCCCTCGTCCAGCGAAAGCCATTTTTGGAAATCGACAGGGAGCTTTACGATCAGGTGTTGAATCTCAATCTCGCCGCGGTGATCGAAGCCTCGCAGGCCGCGGTACCCCATCTTGAAGCACAAGGCGGGGGCAATATCGTCAATCTCGGCTCGATCGCCGGGAGCAATGGCGGCGGCCCTGGCTCAGGGATCTATGCCGCCGCCAAAGCGGCTATCCACAACATCACGCGTCATATGGCAACCGATCTCGGCGACAGGAAGATCCGCGTCAACGCCATCGCACCGGGCGTGATCGCCACGCCCTTCCACACCGCCACGCCGCCTGAGCGCATGGAGGCCATGCGCAAGACCACCCAACTTGGTCGTCTCGGGACGGCGGAAGACTGCGTCGGCCCGGTAATCTTCCTCGCCTCCAACGTGCTCAGCGCCTATGTGACAGGCCAGATCCTGCATGTGAATGGTGGGCAATTGATGCCAGCATGATCGGAGCGCGGACATCCCATCCGCTCTTTTCATCGAACGCAGCGCTTCTAAGAGCGGATAGAATGTCCGTGCGCTGGCCTCACCACTTCACTTCCAACGCTCCCAGCCCATGGAAATGATAGGTATCGGTGTAAAGCGGCACCCCTTTGAGGCTGAGGGCGGGCAAGCGCTCGAACAGGATAGGCACCGCCACCTCGAGTTCAAGCCGAGCCAGTGGCGCGCCGACGCAGAAATGAATGCCGCCGCCGAAGCTGACATGGGATGAGCGTCCGCGCTCCGGCGTGAAACGTTCGGGAGCCTCGAAGCGGGCGGGATCATGGTTGGCGGCACCGAGCAACAAACCGATTTCCTCACCCTTGCGGATCGTCGCCGGCCCCAGCGCGACGTCCTCGAGCGCATAACGCCGGAACATGTGCAGGGGTGGGTCGAAACGCAGCATCTCCTCTACGCCACCCTCGCTTTGCCCAAACACCTGGTTCCATAAAAGGCCCGATTGCAGGATCGCTTTCACACCATTGCCAATGGCATGCACCGTCGCCTCATGGCCGGCATTTAGCAATAGAATGCAGGTCGAGATCAGTTCCTCCTCGCTTAGCCGGTCGCCCTGGGACTCCGCCGCAATCAGGTGGCTGATGAGATCATCGCGCGGCGATGCACGCCGCTCCGCAATGTAGATTCGAAGAAACGTGGTGAATTCCTGGGCTGCAGCGACAGCTCGGTCCTCGATATTGCGTGTCCTGTTGAACTGGTACATCGCCACCATTCTGTGGGACCAGTCGCGCAATCGGGGCGCCATGGCCGCCGGCACGCCCAGAAGTTCGGCGATCAGGATGACGGGGATCGGCGCTGCGAAGGCGGGAATGAGGTCGATCTTGCCGGCCTTCTCGAAGCCATCAATCAGTTCGTTGGCCAGTTTGGCGATGCGCGGACGCAAGCGCTCGACCTGCCGGGTCACGAAGGCCCGGTTGACCAAGGTGCGCAGGCGCGTATGCGCCGGCGGCTCCCGCTCCAGCATCGAATGGGCATCCACAGCATCGAAAGGGGCCAGATGAGCACGCGGCTCGGGCCAACCAAGCTCGGCACGCGTGGAGACATGCAGCACCTCACGGCCGAACCGCCGGTCGCGAAAGAGATCGAACACCAAGGCATGGGAGGCGGCACACCAGCAGCCATAGTCCTCCCAGAAGAACAGTGGCGCGACCTCGCGGATCGCCCGGTAGGCCGGATAGGGATCCTGCACGAACTCAGGGTCGGTAGGGCTGAGCGCAACCCTCGAACGGGCGGCATCGATCTTAAGGCTGGAAGGTAGGCGCATGCGGGAAGGCTAAGAGATTCTCGCGCGGCTGTCATGGCGATCTCGACGGAAACGTCTTGCCTCGCCGCTTGCCCGGTAGCATGACAGGCGCATGGCCCAGATAGCTCCTCCCATCATCAATCCGAACCTTGTCGACACCGCCACGCCGCCGATCCCGGAGGCCCAAGCCTGGGCTCGCTCCTATGATGGCGCGGCCGGTCCCCTTATCGACCTATCGCAGGCTGTTCCGGGCTACCCGCCGCATCTGGAATTGCTGCAGCGGCTCGCCAAAAGCGCCGGTGAGGTCGGGACGGCGAGTTACGGCCCGATCGAGGGCGACACGATCCTGCGCCAAACCTACGCCAGCCACGTCGCCGAGCTCTACGGCGGCGAGGTCGACTGGCGCGACACTGCCATCACCACCGGCTGCAACCAGGCTTTTTTTGTGGCCATGCTGGCCACTGCAAAGGCTGGCGATTCCGTGTTGCTGCCAAGCCCATGGTACTTCAACCACAAGATGACGCTGGATATGCTCGGCATCGACGCGCGTGCGTTGCCCTGCCTTGCCGAAGACGGCTTCGTACCCGACGTAGCAGCCGCCGAGGACCTAATCGATGCGACGACCCGGGCGATCGTGCTGGTCACGCCCAACAATCCGACCGGCGCCGTCTACCCGCCCAAGACCATCGACGCCTTTGCCCGGCTCTGCCGGGACCGGGGCATCTTCCTTGTCTTGGACGAAACCTACCGGGATTTCATCGCCGGGCGACCACACGGACTGATTGCGTCAGCCGACTACCGCAATACGTTGATCTATCTCTATTCCTTCTCCAAGAGCTATTGCATCCCAGGCCATAGGCTCGGAGCGCTCATCGCATCGCCCGTCCTAATGGCGGAGATCGGCAAGGTTCTTGACACGCTGCAAATCTGCGCGCCGCGCACAGCCCAGAGTCCGGTCGCCTGGGGCATCGAAGGACTGAAGCAATGGCGCGAAGCCAACCGCGTGGAGATCGAGCGGCGGGCCCAAGCCTTCCGCAAGGCCTTTGATGGTGTGAATGGCTGGAAAATCGATTCCATGGGAGCCTATTTTGCCTTCCTGCACCACCCCTTGGCGGACCGTCCGGCCGCCGCGGTAGTCAAGGAACTGGTCGAGAAGGCCGGGGTGCTCTGCCTACCTGGTCCCTATTTCGGCCCGGGCCAAGAAGGGCATCTGCGCGTTGCCTTCGCCAATGCCGGGGTCGACGCCCTCACGGCCCTGCGACAGCGCTTTGCCCGCTTCGCCTGAACAGCCGAGGCGGCAAGACGCGATTTCCGTTGCCCTTGCTCATCGGGCGCGATAGCCAAGCAGCATGCTTGAAGGTCTGCATCCCAACAATCCCACCCATGTCGCCCGCATCGTCACCAACGAGGCCCGGGCCCGCCGCATCGCCGATCTCCTGGGCGAAAGCTTCGATCCGACGGAAACCGCCGTCGCCGCCTTCGAGAAGGAGGACGGCACCGCCAAGCCACCCTGGCTGATCGAGGTCTATTTCCGAACCGAGCCTGACCAGGATAGGGTGCGCGATCTCATCGTCCTCGCTGCCGGGCCGGATATCGAGGTTGCCTTCGACAGTTTCGGCGAAAAGGACTGGGTCGCCGCCTCGCTCGAGGGGCTGGCGCCGGTGCCGGCCGGTCGCTTCACCATCCATGGCAGCCATGACCGCGCCCAAATTCCGGCCAACACCATTGCCATCGAGATCGAGGCAGCGCTTGCCTTCGGCACTGGCCACCATGGTACGACGCGCGGCTGCCTTCTCGCCCTCGACGGACTGCTCAAGCGCAGGCGTCCGCGCCACCCGCTCGACATCGGCACGGGCACGGGTGTGCTGGCCATTGCCGCCGCACGGGCCCTCAAGCGGCGGGTCCTCGCCTCCGACATCGATCCGGTCGCCATCGCCACGGCGCGCAACAATATCCATTTCAATCACGCCGGTACCTTCGTGACGGCCTTTGTGGCGCGTGGCACCACCGCTCGCGCAATGCAGACGGGCAAGCCCTATGACCTCGTCTTCGCCAATATCCTGATGGGCCCGCTGGTGCGCCTCGCGGCACCCATGGCCAAACTGCTGGCGCCCAGCGGCACCGTGATCCTCTCCGGCCTTCTGCATTCTCACGCCAACGCCGCCCTCGCCGCCTATCGGGCCCAGGGGCTGCACCTGATCCGCCAGATCAAGCTCGATGAATGGACGACGCTCGTCCTGGCCAGGGGAGGCAACAAGCCGAGACGGATTTGGCAGCCTGGAGCGCGGACATGCTGTCCGCACTTGGAAAAGTCAGGTTGATCAGATGAAGATGTGGATAAGGACGTCCGCACTCCAAGGATACTGTCATGACCGCTTTTCAATCCTTCGATGAGATCTCCCAGCCCGCCCTCGGCCCCGCACGCGCGAAATCCCTACGCGAAAAACTTGCGGCGCTCGGCCTTGACGGCTTCCTGGTGCCCCGATCCGATATCCACCAGAACGAATATTGCCCGCCCTCGGAGGAACGCCTCGCCTGGCTGACGGGCTTTGCCGGTTCGGCCGGCATCGCCATCGTGCTCTCCGATGAAGCTTCGATCTTCGTCGACGGCCGCTACACCGTGCAGGTGCGCGAGCAAGTCGACATCGGCACCTTCACACCGCGCCATCTCATCGAGGAACCACCGGAAAAGTGGCTGGAGCGCACGCTCAAGCCTGGTGCCAAACTTGCTTACGACCCCAGCCTGCAATCGATCAACGAGGTTGAGCGCCTTCGCGCAGCTTGTGAGAAAGCCGGCGCAATCCTTGTCCCTGTCAGCGAAAATCTTATCGACTCTATCTGGAAGGACCGACCGGCAGCGCCCCTCGCGCCGATCGTCCTTCATGATGTCGCTCTTGCCGGCGAAACCAGCGCCTCGAAGATCGCGCGGCTTCAGGCCAAGCTCGCCGAGCAGAAGCTCGATGCCGTCTTCACCAATGACGCGCATGCCGCTGCGTGGCTGTTCAATATCCGCGGCAGCGACGTCTCGCACACGCCCCTGCCTCTGTCCTTCGCGCTGATCCCCACCAGCGGCCAGCCGACCCTGTTTGCTGACGGCCGCAAATTGTCGAATGCAGTACGCGACGATCTCTCGCAGCACATGACGATCGCCGAACCCGGCCGTATCGATGCGATGCTCGGCGCGGCCGTGAAAGGCAAGACAGTGCAGCTCGATCCGGCCATGGTGGTGGAGCGCTTCGCCACGGTGATCGAGCAAGCCGGCGGCAGGATCCAGAAAGGCAGCGATCCCGTTGCCTTGCTGCGCGCCGTCAAGAACGAGGCCGAGCGCGCTGGCACGCGCGCCGCCCATATCCGCGACGGCGCCGCCTTCGTGAACTTCCTCGCCTGGTTCAACGAGGCCGCTCCGAAGGGCGGCGAGACCGAGATCTCGGTTGCCGAGGCCCTGGAGCGCTGCCGCGCGGAGACCGGTGTCCTCAAGGATCTGTCCTTTCCATCGATTTCATCGGCGGGGCCCAACGCGGCAATTCCCCACTACCGGGTGAGCCATGCCTCAAACCTTCCGGTCACGCCGGGCCTGTTTCTCATCGATTCCGGGGCGCAATATGTTGACGGCACCACCGATATCACCCGCACCATCGCGGTCGGCGAAGTCACGCCCCTGATGAAGGACCGCTACACACGTGTGCTGAAAGGTCATATCGCCATCGCGCTCGCCCGCTTTCCCAAGGGAGCCGCGGGCTCGCAACTTGACAGCTTCGCCCCGCTCGGCCCTGTGGGAGATCGGCACCGATTTCGATCACGGTACCGGCCACGGCGTCGGCTCCTACTTATCGGTGCACGAGGGCCCGCAACGAATCTCGAAACTTGGCACCACGCCGCTCGAACCCGGCATGATTCTCTCCAACGAGCCGGGTTATTATCGCGCCGGCGAGTTCGGCATCCGCATCGAGAATCTGGTGCTGGTTGAGGAAGCCGAGATAGAGGGTGCGGAGCGTACCATGTACGGCTTCGAGACGCTGACACTCGCGCCGATCGACACCAGGCCGATCGAGGTCTCGCTACTAACGGCGAAGGAAATCGCCTGGCTCAACGCCTACCACACCCGTGTGCGCGAGGTGTTGAGCCCCTTGGTCGACGAAGCCGAACGACGATGGCTGGAGCAGGCGACGGTGACGATCGGGTGATCAGAGGGCGCGACTTCAGACCCGGCTTGGACGCAGCAACGACGATGGTAAGAGGCGGATGTTAAGACCCGACCTCTCATTACGCCCTCACACCATCACGGTGCGCAACAACACCACGGCAACTACGCCGATCACAATGGTGGCCAGCAGCGGCAGGCGCATGGCGGACAGGCCCGCGATCACCGCCGCGATCGTCTCTGCCGGCCCTGTTGCCAGCACGACAGGTGCGATCACGGCCACGAGCACAGCCGGGGGGATGGCGTCGAAAGCGGCCTTGTTGCGCCCGGCCAGGCTGAGGCGCCCCGACACGAAGATGCCGGCCAGGCGGGTGCCGTAAGTCACCAGCGCCATCGCCAGGATGGCGGCAACCGTGCTGACATCAAGCGACATGGAAAACCCCCTTCTCTTGGGGCTTTGCCGAAAGATAGGCGGCCGCGATGCCGGCGAGGGCACCAGCGGGCACATGCCAGGGCGCGCCGACCTTCACATAGACGAGCGCGGCGACAAAGGCGCTAGCGAGAATCGTCGCCGCGGTGGTCCGCCCCTGCCAGAAGCCGGCGATCAGGCCGATGAACAGGGCAGTGAAGGCGAAATCTGCCCCAAAGGCCGCGGGATCGCCCAGGAGCTGCCCGACAAGGCTGCCCGCAATGCACCAGACCAACCAATTGAGATAGAAGAAGATCGCCATGGCAAGGTAATAGAGCGGCGTCAGTGGCGTCTGGCCGGCACGACGTTCCGACATCGCCCAGATCTCGTCGGCCAGGAAGAAGAAACCGAGGAAACGCTGGGCCGGCGAGAATAACCGCGATTTCGGCGTCAACGACGCTCCCATCAGTACATGCCGGCAATTGATCAGCAGTGTGCCGAATGCAAGCGTCAAGATTGGTACGGGATGGGTCCATTGTTCGAGCGCCGAGAATTGGGCGCTCCCAGCAAAGACAGTTATGGACATGAGCGCCACCGCGGCGGGAGACAATCCCTTGGAGACGGCGATGGCGCCGAAAAGAAAGCCGATCGGGATCGCAGCCAGGGACGGCGGAGCAATATCGATCAGGGCGGAACGAATTTCGGACGCGGCAGACACGGCAATATCCTTGGAGCACACAGCGATATCGGTGTGTCGATCTCAAGATCGACAAAAACGGGTCCGAAGATCCGCCCACCATGGCCCCTGGCTACGCCCTGCCGAGGGGGCGGTCTTGGATAAAAGTCGCAGATGCGCCTATTGCCCGCGGAACGCGCCGGGTGTCACGCCCATGCGAGCCTTGAACACGCGATTAAGATGGCTCTGATCACAGAAGCCGCAGGCAGCCGCCACCTCGGCCGGGCTTTCGCCGACCGCCAACAAACGCCGGGCGGCGCGGAAGCGACGATCAGTGAGGTAGGCATGAGGCGTGGTGCCCATCGTCTTGCGGAAAGCCCGCACGAGATGGCTGCGGTTGAGGCCAGCCACGCCTGCCAGCTCCTCCAGCGAGACATCCCTGTCGAAATGCTCGTCCAGATAGACCCTTGCCTTCGCGAGCGGTCCGCGCTCGTTGCCAATTGCGATCGGCTCGCCAAAGCCGCCCCAACGCCCGAGCAAGGTCGAGAAGAACCGTCCCAACTTGGCGTCACGTTCCAGCAACGTGTTGTCGGGGTCGACAAATGTGAGCTGGAGCGCCGCGAGCTGGGCGGCAAGATCGGGATCATCGAGCACGGATTGTTTGAACCACGGCGTTCCCGCGACCGGATGGCCAAATGTATCCTCGGCGATCGAGCGCATGAGGTCCACGGTGGGATAAAGGACACGATAGACGAATCCCTCGCCCTGCGGTTCGCCATCATGTAGTTCGTCGGGGCAGACAACGGCAATCTGTCCGGCATGCGCGTAGCGGCGGGCACCGCGGTGCACGAACGTCTCGCAGCCATCGAGCACCGCCGCCAAGGCATAGGTCTCATGGGTGTGAGGAACGTAACGATGCAGACGGAATATCGCGCTCAGGCACTCCAGCCCGTCATAACGCTGCTCGCGCCAAAACCGCACCGCATCGCCTCGTTCGGCGGCGTTTTCGAGCGTGGTGAAGGCGGTGGACGTCGAGGGCATGCCGCAAAGATAGTGCAACCTTGGCGATTTTGCTTGGACGAAAGTTGCATGGACCCGAAATAGTTCGATTGAGCGCTCGGGAAGCACCACGGCCGAGACCGCGAACGTCGTCCACCCCCTCGAGGCGCGTTAATGCCAAGGGACATCCTTGGTACCAGCCGCGACGCTCTTCTTCAGCGATAGCAGCGCCCGAAGCGACCAGGCCTCGTCGGCGCTGCCCTTCTTGGAGATGTCGTAGACGTGCCAGGTGCCACCTTCCTTCACGAGATCGTAGAGGAGTTCGTCGCGTTTGGGATCTCCGCGGTTGAAGCTAACCTTGACCTGCGCCTTGTCGCCTTCGGTCGAAAGCGGCTCGATCCTCAGGTCCTTGATCACCGGATCTTGGGAATCGCTCACCGGATCGAAGTCGAGAGCGCCCACCTCATTCCTGGCCGCTGATTGATCGACGTCCTTCTGGATGGCGGCACCGAGTTCCTTGGTCAGATATTTGGCGCGAAGGGTCTTGTTGCCGATCACGTCGATGCCTTTAGTCGTGGGGGTCTTGCCCGAGTAGATCTGCTTGACCACGGCTATCGGCGTCTGCTCGGCGCTCAAGGCCGGCGCTGCCAAACCCAATGCGGATATGGTCCCATATATCAAAGCCCGCGAGAAACGCGCCATCCTTCTATCCCCCTTTGCCGTTCACCAGTTCGAACCACTCATCCTCGTTAATGACCTTGACGCCGTGCTTCTGGGCATCGGTGAGTTTCGAGCCAGCCCCCGGACCGGCCACGACGAGATCGGTCTTCTTCGAGACGGAACCGGATACCTTGGCGCCGAGCCGATCTGCCATCGCCTTGGCCTCGTCCCGGCTCATGCGTTCCAGCGCGCCGGTGAACACGACTGTCTTGCCGGCGACCGAACTTTCGGCCCGTGGCCTTTCCGCGTCTGTAATCTGGACCTCGGCCGTCAGGCGCTCAAGGATGGCGAGGTTGTGCTCCTCGCCGAAATAGGCTCGCACCGCTTCCACCACCGTCTCGCCAATCTGGTCGATGGCATCCATCTCCGACGCGGCTTCCTCGTCCTTGGCGGCGATGCGTCGGGCAGCCTGGTCGAAGGCGCTCCATGAGCCATAGGCGCGCGCCAGCTGGCGGCCCGTGGTCTCGCCGACGTGGCGGATGCCAAGCGCGTAGAGGAAGCGCTCGAGCGACACCTCCCGCCGCGCCTCGATCGCCGTGAAGAGATTCCTTGAGCTCGTCTCGCCAAACCCCTCGCGATCCTTCAATTTCTTAAGATTCTGGCGATCGCGCGCCGCCAGGGTGAAGATCTCGGAGGGCTCACGGACAGGCAGATCGGAATCTTCAAAGAAGAAGGCTATCTGTTTTTCGCCCAAGCCCTCGATATCGAAGGCGCGC